>Ga0172368_10001029_pt1 | contig 38977 bp, 32 predicted proteins | sample Lak11m_FD_114540 | JGI IMG/M metagenome (GOLD analysis project Ga0172368, IMG submission 114540) | Freshwater microbial communities from Kabuno Bay, South-Kivu, Congo - kab_022012_11m | ecosystem: Environmental > Aquatic > Freshwater > Lake | place: Democratic Republic of the Congo: South-Kivu... | reverse complement strand
GATCAACTCTTGCCGGCCGAAATTGAGCTGGTGCATGGCCCGGGCTGCCCGGTGTGCGTCACTCCCCTGGAGCAGATCGATCGGGCGTTGGCGATTGCCAGCCGGCCGGATGTGATATTCACCTCTTATGGTGACATGTTGAGGGTTCCAGGTTCCAACCTTGATCTATTCTCGGTACGGGCGTCGGGTGGGGATGTGCGCGTAGTTTATTCCCCTCTGGATGCGGTCAGGATCGCACAGGAAAACCCAACCAGGCAAGTTGTATTCTTTGCGATCGGTTTTGAAACAACTGCTCCTGCGAATGTGATGTCGGTTTTGCAGGCCAGGGCGCTGGGACTGAAGAATTTCAGCGTGCTGGTTTCGCATGTGCGCGTGCCGCCAGCCATCCGCGCGATTCTCGGTTCGCCTTCGAACCGTGTCCAGGGATTTTTACTCGCAGGACATGTCTGCGCCGTGATGGGGTATCACGAGTATCCGGTATTGGCGGAACAGTACAGGGTTCCCATGGCAATAACCGGATTTGAGCCGCTTGACCTTGTGAATGGGATCTTGAGCGTTGTTCGCCTGTTGGAAGCCGGACGTGTTACCGAGATCGATAATTCATACTCGAGGGCTGTGACTTTTGATGGGAATAAATCCGCCCAGAAGGTGATTAACCAGGTTTTTATGGAATGCGACCGGTCCTGGCGGGGGATTGGCGTTATCCCAATGTCCGGTTGGTGCTTGCGACCGGAATTCGACGGGTTCAATGCTGAAAAACGTTTTAACGTAGCGGATATCCAGCCGAAAGAATCGCCGTTGTGCATTGCCGGTCTGATCATGCAGGGTCGCAAAAAGCCGCACGACTGCACGGCTTTTGGAAACCAATGTACTCCGGAGCATCCGCTGGGAGCAACCATGGTTTCATCTGAAGGCGCCTGTGCAGCTTATTATAAATATGGGCGTTAGGTTACCTAAGGATCGACATGATGGATGAGATTGATTATAGCGGTGCTGTCTGCCCGGTTCCCCTGGCGCACAAGGAACAGATTGTGATGGGCCACGGCTCCGGCGGCAAAATGGGAGCTGATCTGATAGCGAAGACTTTTTTGCCTGCTTTTGACAACCCGGCCTTGCGCTCAGGAGATGATGGCGCTGTGGTCAATATCCCGGCAGGACGGATCGCCATCAGTACAGATTCGCACGTGGTAGCACCGCTTTTTTTCGCTGGCGGGGATATCGGTCATCTGGCGGTTTGTGGTACGGTCAACGATGTGGCCATGATGGGTGCCCGGCCGCTTTATCTTTCGGCCGGGTTTATCCTGGAAGAGGGTTTACCGCTGGAAACACTGCAGCGAGTCGTTAATTCGATGAGAGCCGCGGCGGATGAAGCCGGGGTACAAATCATCTGTGGTGATACAAAAGTTGTCCAACGCGGCAAGGCGGATGGTATGTACATCAATACCACCGGGGTGGGGATAGTGCCACCGGGTCTGGAGATCGGTGGAGCGCAGGCAAAAGCTGGAGACGTAGTCATCCTGAGCGGCACCATCGGCGATCATGGAATTGCCGTGCTGGCTGCGCGAGGCGAACTCGGGTTCGAAACTGATGTGAAAAGCGACACGGCGCCGCTCAACCACCTGATCGAGGTAATGTTGGAAACAAGTTCCAAGATTCATGTACTCAGGGACCCAACCCGCGGTGGCGTGGCAACCACTTTAAATGAGATTGCCCACCAGTCCAACGCGTGCATCGTCTTGAATGAAGCCAGCATCCCGGTGCGCCCGGCCGTGGCATCTGTGTGCGAGATGCTTGGTTTTGATCCGCTATATGTTGCCAACGAAGGAAAGTTGATTGCGATCGTAGACCGTGAAGATGCCGGCAGAGTTCTCTCCGCCATGCAGGGCGAGAAATATGGAGAAGAGGCTGTCGTCATTGGAGAAGTACTGGATTCTCCCAAAGGGCGGGTGTTAATGAAAACCGCCATTGGATCAACCCGCGTTGTTGATGTATTGATGGGAGAGATGCTGCCGCGGATTTGTTGATGACCAGGCTGTTCAGTACTTTAAAATATTCCTTGCTTGATAATCAAATTCCTGGCTGGCCAGGAATTTTTATTGGATTGATGGATACACCTGTGTTTTTACATTATCCGACTTGTTCCGCCCGTTGAATAATAGTGCAAGCTGGATTCACATCTTGATCTATTGAAAGCGCACCCAAATAACAGCTCCTGGATGTGAAGGCTGGATTTACCAGAACAACCTGCCGACCAGCTTCTGCTGCTTTGTCGATCAGGGTTTCTTTACCGGTTGCCTGATGATGGTTTTCATTTTTTCAGGCGCCGATTTTCGCGGATCAGAGAGATAAATTTCGTGGTGTTTTTGCTGCAGCCCATCAAAAGTGTAACCATTGTCATGGATGAATGCATGCAGTTTCTTGATATTCTCTGCTTCATCGGCATACGGTCCGATATGCATTATCTGGGCGGACAGGCTTTCTTGAAAGGTTTCAAGGCGAACCAGGGGCAGCGATGCCAGACCCTTCTTCCTGGCAGCCTCGGACCTGGCGATCTCAAACAATTCCCTGGTAATGAAGTCCGGGACTGAGATCATCATCGTCCAGAGCCAATCGTCTTTGTTACCAATGCTGAAGGTTGACATGTCTTCTGCCCACCAAAGACCTTCGAGTGCCATAACCGGGTAATCGATCTGTTTTTCCTTCTTTATTTTGAATTTTAGCGTGTAGGCAACTGCGTATAAGGCTTGAAGCGCTTCCGTGTACTCAATGGAAGTGTTTGGGTTGCCCTTGCCATCCACCATCAAAAAAATAAATGCAGGAACTTCGATGAATGCAGGGTTTGGCCTAGCATCGTAATACGATTTTAAGGTTTTCTTGAGGTCGAGTTTTTGCATAGCTGCCTCCTGAAAATATTATATAACAAGGGATGGTTGTGGTGATTAGAAAAACAGCCCGGGAAAGTTTTGGCGGAAAAATAAATTAGTAGGACCATAGGGTCCGCAGTACACCTTCTGTTGTCAGCGCATAGAAGATTTGAAAGCCAGGACCGCCCTGTGAAAATGGCAAACTTCAATCAATTTGCAATGGAATATGAAGTATATTGGATAATAATTATGAAAATTGTAATATAATCATTTGGTCTTCGTGGATAAAAAATAAACAAGAAGTGAATTGAAAAATAATACCATTTGGGAATGAAAATATAATTGTAAATCCACACTATTTTGCAGTATATTTATAGTTAGTGTCACAATTATTTGGCTATCATTGCATCGTAAAATCAAGGCGGCTTCATGGAAATTGTGATCACGCAACAGAATGGATGGTCCAGGCCGGTTAATATCGGAAAATCCATCGTCCGAATCGGAAGTGCAACTTTTAATGAAATTCAACTTGAGTCATCCCAGGTTGCACCTCTGCACTTACAAGTTTTCCACAATCAAGGCATTCCTTCTCTCTGCCGTGTTCTCAACCTGGCTGTTCCTGTCACCATCGAGTCGGGTGGAAAATCCATCGAGTTGCTGCCATTTGCATCCAGGGATATTCAGGATGGAGAAACGATTGAAATAGCTGAATTTCGCCTCCAGTTTAAACTGCCGGTGACAACGGGGGTGGTGCGGTCTTCGAGGGTGATTGAAGCAAGCCTGCGGTTTTCAGACTTTGTTCTGCGCTCACATGTGCCGACCGTTGGCATATTAACCATAAAAAATAATGGCGATAAAGATGCAAGCCAGTTCCAGGTAAACTTAAGGGGTCTGGCGCCTGATTGCTTCCAGGTTGATCCGGTTCCGTTGATGTATCCAGGGGCGCAAGAAGAGATCCGGATCCGCTTATTTCACAAAACAACATATCCCAGGGCTGGAAAACTGATGTTGACTTTTGTAATATCAGCACCCGAGAGCTACCCAGGTGAGGAACTTCTTCTTCAGCAGGAAATATACATTGAGCCGGTGACATCACAAGCACTTGACCTGAAAGATGATGGTGAATCATCGCTTGAAAGTAAGTCAGAATCCTTACCAGTCTCAACCGAAGAAAACGCGAATACTCTCACTGCTGTTCTGCCAGCCACGGATAAAGAATCCTTAAAACCAGTTACAGCCGCCCAACAGCAGATACCGGCAGAAACCAACCCGACTGCACAAGTCCCAGTAGTGGAAACACTACAGGCGGTTGAGACTGTTAACCAAAATATCGCTCAGTCCCAGCAAGTGATTGAAGAAACCGATCGACCAGCTCTCAAACCGGCTGTTGTACCAGAAGCTGTTAAGCCGGTAAAACCCCCAGCAAAATTAAAAGTGGTCCATGGTCCATCAGATGAGTTTTGGGATGAATAAGCATCGCCCCGGTTTCTTTTCGCAGGAGAGTATTTTGTGACAGCTATCCAGGTTTTGGTAAAACTTTTAATCACCGGCGCAGCAATCCTGGTTATTGGCCTGATGTGTTTTATCGGAATTGCGCTGCTGCGGCGCGCGCTGCGGATTCACAATGATCGCATTCACACCCTGCGATTGAAAAATGACGGCAACATCCCCAGTTTTTATCTCATTGCCATTGATTCACCAGAACCTGCTCTAAATTTCCAACTTTCGGTTAACAATATTCCCTTGATCAACAACCCGGTTCTTGTCACCCAGCCAGTGGCGAATGCAAATCCCAGTCCACAGCAAAAAGCTTCAAATAAAAATTCCCAGGCAGGGAGCCAGGGTATTAATTCCGGTTCAGCTGTGCAAACCGGGCGGGCTGCAGCTTCAAAATTGGGAGCAGCATCAGGCTTCCTGGCAGCCCTGGGAAATCTGCTTCCTGGAGAATTAGGGAGCAACTTGAGAAGCAGGAGTGCTGAAGTGCGCAATATTCAACAGGAAGCCACGCAGGCCGTGGATGCGCCAGTCAGCATGCAACGGCAGGTTGGCGAACTCCAGAGGCAAACCGGCACCCTCGGTGGGAACGCCCAGGGCAATCCATCCGGGTCACCTGCTGCCAGGGATGCCTCCGTGGTTTCCCAACCTTCTGCCCAGAAGTCCTACCCAGTGGCAGGCTCCAGCGCAAATCCGGGAGTGTATTCAGTCCGGACGACCGAAATACAGCCTGGCACTTCCCAGTCAATTACCCTAAAAATTGGCACAAAGAAATGGCGCTATCCGTACGGAAGTTTCTTGTATACCATCCAATCCGAGCAGGTGCCTGTGGAACCGTTGGATATTCAAATCCCCAAGGTACGCAGGGAAGGATTGGTTCATTTTGAAAAGGTGGAATCCTGGCGTTATTGGCTTGCGCCCTTAACCAGTATCTGTGTGATCATCCTCTCATTATTTATGCTGACATTTTCTCTGACATTCATATGGTAAAGCACTATATCCTGGGAGTTTGTTATGGTTGAACGAAATTTTCAAGCTACAGATATGAATGTTCAAGAAATGGATTTTGGCCAGCCGGTTGTCAATATCGGCAGCCATCCCGAAAATGATATAAAGCTCACCGGTAGCGGTGTGCTGCCATTTCATGCCACCGTGATCTTCCAGGATGGAAAATATAACCTAATCCCTTTTTCTCCTGATGCGCAAATCCGCCAGGGTGGCAAATTATTGGATTCTGCTCCTTTAGTCCTCACAGAAAACCAGGGAGTAGAAATCGGTGGTTACTCGCTTGCTTTTCGTCATAATGGTTCGCCGACCAGTATTCACGTTATTCTGTCCCAGGTTTCTTCACCTGAGTACTTACCTATAGGCTCCATCCCATTACCAGCAACGAAAACCGCCACGGATGTAGAGAATGCAATCCTGGTGAAGGCATCAAAGCTTCAAGCAGAGACGGATGTTGATCAGAGTGTTACATACGAACTTGAAATTGTGAATGCTGGCCCGATCGTAGCCAGCTTTTTTGTTGCCATGCACGGACTGCCTGGCGAATGGGTCGAGATCCGTCCGAATGTTATCAATCTCTTTGAAAACCAGCGAGCAACAGTATCCGTCACAGTTACCGCTCCCCGCTCTCCTGCCAGTACTGCCGGCAAACATACCTTTGAAATCCAGGTCACTTCCCCAAATTATCCGGCCAATCGTTCGATCACTCAACTGTCTTTACTGATAAATCCATTTTATGAGTTTTCGCTTGGTCTTTTAAATCCCCGCGAACAGCGAATTTCATGGCGAAGAAAGATCGGCGCAGCAGTTCTTCCCATATTCAATAAAGGCAACAGCCCCGTTGATTTTAATGTGTCATCCCTGGATGATGAAAACGGCTGCTCTTTTGACTTTCGCGTGAGTGATGAAGTGCAGTTGAACCGCCAGGCGACGATAAACATCAATGCGGGCACTGCAACATCCCTGCCAATTGAAATAACGCCTATCAAAAGACCGATCATTGCTTTTCGCGGTAAGCGTTATCAATACACCACAACAGTTCAGGTGGCACAACAAACCACTGCCCCGCAAATCGTAAGCGGATCGGTGACAACCTATCCTTTGTTTGGCTGGTGGAGTATTGTCCTGGCAGCCGCGCTGATCGTATTGGGTTTGTTCGTCCTACTCCAGCCGCGGATCCAGAGTTTTGATGTGGCAGCCGGTAAAAATATCATCGAACTTGGGGATTCCACCCGACTGCTGTGGTCTGTATCGCCGTTTGCAACCCGTTTAAATATATCAAATCTTGATCAGGCAATCACTTACGGCCAGACATCCCAGACCATCACGCCGAAGCAATCCACAACCTATGAATTGGTAGCGGGCAACTGGCTGTCAGGTCTGTTCAATATCGACCAGAAAAGGATCCAGACAGTCCTGGTTGTGCCTCCTTCGCCGATTATTAATGTTTTTGCAGTAGACAATACCAGTGTGGCACGCGGAAAACCCGTAAAAATTCGCTGGTCTGTATCCCAGGCAGATAAGGCAATTTTGACCATTGCCGGTGTTGTATACGAATTGACTCCCGACAAATTCAGCGGGGAACAATCGGTTGTTCTGGACAAAGACGCGCTGGTTACATTGGATGCCCAAAATGCAAGCGGGAGTGAGCTGCGCAGTTATTTTATAAGTGTAGTAGAGCCAAGTGTCACGGTGAATTCCTTCATTGTTTGGGTTCGCCCACAGGCCGCGGCGAGCGCCAATCCCGGACAGAACACACTGGCATCGGTTACCGGTGGCGAATCTGGCTCATTTTCCTTAGCGCAACGCGTTCCACAGATCTTGGCCAAAATTGCACGTCCAAGTGTTTTACCCGCCGGACCTGTTACTGATAGTTTTACAGAGAAATATGTAGCACTCATTCCCGACGCATCCAGCGATTCGAAATACCGCGTGGAGTTCTACCAACCCAAGCGCGAATTGTCCAAAGGCGAACAGGTAATGATCGAATGGAATGTAGATGGGACAGATTCGAATTCCGTTCAGATTGCGCCCTTCACCGAGGTGCTGCCCAGCAAGGGACGGCAGCCATTTTTCCCACAGGAATCAATGAACTTCGTGATGACTGCACAGAGCGGCGATCAGAAAAAATTGTTCATGCTGCCCGTGGTTGTGTTTGATGGAACACCACCAACAGCACCAAAGATCGATATTTTCCAGGGCTCGCCTTTGAGCATGGTTGGACCTTCAACTGTTCAGTTTGCATGGTCTGTGTCTGGTGAGTGGACCCGTATTCAACTCGCCAGCGGAAAGGGTGTCGTCGCCGACTACCTGACTCCACAGGGTTTCAAGAAAGTTAATGTGACCACGAGTGACACATTTATTCTGACAGCCTGGAATGGAAAATTATCAGCGGCAATCCCGTTGAATATTACAGTCAATCCCGCATTGATTGCACCGGGATTGGTGATCAAGAGTGTTCAGCCTACAACGGGTCGTTTCCAGGTGGGCGGGCAGGTCATCGTCACCGTGGCATTCAATTCGATACCGACCGGTAAGCCGTATCCTACCGGGAATGTGATTGTTACCGACGGCAGTGCGATATGCCCGATACAGCTACCTGCGTCCACCTGCAGCCTGAAATTCACCACTTCGGGTTTAAAAACGATAACTGCCAGTTTTCCAGGTGATACCATTTATCAACAATCAAACGCCCCGGGTTTTGCCCAGGTTATCTCTGTAGCAAGCTCACAAGTTGATCTGACCCCGGTCTATTATTTCAATGGAGGCACATCACCGATCGCAGTGGAAAGCTCCTTCTTTGATATGGACAAAGGGCTGCATACGATTGTCGAAGTGCGTCCAAAGAACACTGTCCTGGCGGATAATAATGGAAACATCAGTATAAGTATTTGCGACCAGGATGCCTCCCAAAATATCATCTCGAGCACGTGTAGTTTTATTGGCGCCGCCCAGGTAAAAGTCGCGTCAACCTCAGCAAATGGGCAAACTGCCGGATATGGTTATGCTGATATTGTCATTCAAAACTTCAACGCTTCAGGTGTGCGGGCGTTCCTGTTCGAATATTCCCATTCAGCCAATGCGATCGATCCGACCAGTGTCACTCAGCCGAATATTCATATTAATAGATCAAAGCTGGGTCTGAGTCTCTCGACCTGTGCAGACCCTGCAACACTGACCTCCTGTACCTTTGGCCTTACCGAAAATGTCACCCCGGAAATTACCTTCGATTTGAATATCCCGGGGTCCAGCGGACCGATTCCTTTATCCTCCCTGTTACCTTCACCCAAGGCGAGCGCATTCACGATCACTTCTGTTCCAGCCGTCACCTGGACCTGCGCGATCAAGGTTGTCAGCGGTACCTACAAACTGGTTTGCCAGATAACAGGTGCGGGTTTTGTATCCGGGACCACCTACAATGTGACCTATAATTATGATAATACTAACCCGTTACCAGGGGTCATCCGTAACGATTACTATATGGGCACCGATCCTTCCGTTCAGTTCCAGCCGATCACCTTCCAATTAAAGGTACTGGCCAGCACCAAGGTGATTTTGGGGAACCTGAGTGGGGTGAAGGTAGGCGAGCGAATCCACCTGACCGGTCCGACCGGCGGCATCATATCCATCCTTACGAACGCAAATATTCAGCTTTTCCCGTCAACAGGGGTAACCCTTGAAGAGAAGAGTGGTGCTGATGTGTTTGGCGTTGAAAACGAGGGTCAAAACTGTTCAAGATCCGCTGGCAATGGTTCCAAAATAATCATCACCGCGGCAAATGCGGATTGTGATGTTTACTTTAAACATACAGGCAGTTACACACTGGTAGCCACATTTGCCGGTGACACCCAGAATCACGGCAGCATCAGCGGTGATACCCAGGTATCCGTCCTCAAGCAAACACAGATCACTTCGGATATTCGATATTTTGACACTTCAACCGGTATTTTTTCAGCATTCCCCAGCTCCTGGACTACCAACCGGGATCTGCCTGTCCGCGTCATCCTCGACGGTCCTTTGAGTAATTACTCAACCTCGATAAAGACATTCCCTCCAACCGCCCTGGTCGGCAGGAAGCTCCTGATTACATTTAATGCCTGGGCTACGGCCAACTGTACCGTTAATACCGGGACAGGCAGCCTGGTGACAGATGCCGGCGGTGGTGTTTATGAAGTTGAGATCAGTCAAAAAGCTGTTGGCGACCCAACCTTGCTTCAATACGTAACAACTGCTGATTTCACGCTCAGGTGCACCCAGCCAAATACTTTGGGTCTATCCTTTACCCTGACATTTTCTGACAAAACCACACCCAAAAAAGACAGTGACGATTTTGGATTTGCGCTGGCTTCGGTAGGAGAATTTAACATCGCGATCAGTCTGCCAAGCCTGGGCAGTATGACCGTTTCCGTTCTCCGGCAGGACACCGCAAAAACCGAGATGATCACGGGCACTTCGATTGGAAAACTGCATTTTGGACAGCGATATTCGGTTGGCATACCCAGCAGTTCAAATATATTGGTGCCTTACCAGTATCAAGTTCATTACACCTACACCTACGTCTGTCCCCTGGGTATATCCTGTTCTTTGGCGAGCACAACGAACGATATCGATCCTGCCGTTGCATCATCCAATACGCGAAACGCCATATTCAACTCTTACTCCAATAACGCGAAGTGGAGCCTTGACCCGGCCAACTTCTTGAACCTGGGAACCAACCTGGGGACGAATGGGAGCACCTGCGGCTTGAATATGACCCTGACACCCACAAACAAAACACCCAATCCTCCTTCGGAATATTCATATTGGAGCCTGGTGGGTTGGGATTGGCACTGGGAGGGTGTTACCCTGGTGTACTCCTACACATACCAGAGGTCATCCTACGGAAATATGACCATCAGTTTGGGCACACCTGCCGCCCAATATTGCACGTTGGTGTTTGATTCGGCCTCTGTAAACACGCCGTTTACCGATACCACGGGCACCATAGCCATCTCCGCTGTTTCAGGTGATGGCCTGTTCGCCGTCAATTCAACCTACAACGTACAGGGGATTGATAAACAAACCAGCTCAATGAGCTTCAATCCTTCCACTGCAGTCTCTGCATTTACTAACACAGGCATCCCATTCACGATTTCGCTCAGCGCGACCGACTTTACGGGCGGCACTGCCCTGCCTTTCATCGATACAAACCAAAAGTTCGAGGCACAATTTTCACCAACAATTGATCCAACATGTACTTCGATGACAACACCCCCGGCAGGCAATACGGTTACCCCGACAATTGTTGAATCTTTTATTTCAACAGCAGTCTATTCGGGCGGGTGCAACAATAAACTGTCTTATCTCGGGAACAAATACTTCAAATCAACGCTAAACCAGAGCCTGCCGACGATAACGATCGCAGGTCATACTTCAAAAGTGACCATAACATCTCCAATCACGACAAAAGCCTTTCCGAGCGTTGGCTATTCGTTCAGCGTCGCAGTTGCCGATGGCGATACGCCGGCACACAGCCTGGTACCCACCGGAAGCATAAAAGTCCAACTCTTGAATGGCACCACGCCTGTGGCATTGAGTAATTACACGATCAGCGGTGGCACCCAGGACGCAACAAACATCCTGTATACCCTGCCATTGACAGGTGGCGCTGCCAGCTTCACCGCGACCTTCAATCCTGCCCTGAAGAGCAGCACGAATATTACTCTTAGTGTCCAGTATCCTGGAGACGCAGCCAACTTCAGTTCAAATTCAGCGACAGTTGGTCCTTTCAGTATAGATCCACACCTATCATCCACAAGCGTAACTGCTTCCACAATTCCGGGAGCAGGCCCGTATTGGGGGGTGGATTATCCGATCAGCGTATCCGTAACGGACAATGACAGTCCTGCACATGCTGTAAACCGGACAGGAAGTTTGAAAATACAGTTGCTGGATATAGCCAACGCAGCCATCGCTATCAGCAATTACACAATTTCTGGCACAGGTGTAACAAGTGATGCCCCGAACAATGCCTACAATATCCCGTTAACCAGCAATGCGGCAAATTTCACCTTGAATTTGAGCTCTGCGCTGGCTAATACAAGCATCAAGCTGAGCGTTCAATATTCTGGAGACACCAATTTCGCATCATCGTCTTCCACCACTTCTTATACAGTGCAAAAGCATGCCACCGCAGTCGGTTCCCTGTCCGGTTGGTCCTTTACCAATGCCAGCCCGGCGACCAGGACAACCGTCTACCCAATATCGACAACCGTGACAGATTCTACTGTTCCGTCAAATATCCCGGCCGGGACATTACAGGTCTGGGTCACAAACAGTAGCAATGTGGAAATATCCGGTACAGATTACACCATTGCAGGCGCCACTGCAGCCGGAACCAGGTATAACGTGACATTTTCTGGTGGGATCGTCAGTTTCAACCTGACGTTTAACTCCACTCTTGCGGTGCAGTCCGGGCTTGTGATCCATTACCAATACCTGACCACCAGCAATTTGAGCGCATCGAATTCAGCCACCACTGCTGCGTTTGCTGTCCAGTAATGTAATATGGCGCAGAACGTTCGCGCGGAAAATGGTGTCCAAAACGGGAATTCTTTGCACGGAAGTCCGGAATTTCCACCCGATTATCGAAGGAGTCAACAGTTGAGTCCCAAGTTGCCGAGCACCAGCCTCAAAATATTGATCATGTTGATTCTGTTGGCCATCACAGCAGGATGCGGAAAAGCGCCTTCGGTTGGTAATACCATCGGGGTCATGTCACTCTCCACTGCTGACGGGACTTTATCCGGCTTTTCAGCAATCGGAAATGAACAAAAAAGTGGATACGAAACCGGATTGGGTGCTGTAAGCACGAAGTTCACCATTAAGGATATCAATGAGAGTTCAGCCCAGAGCGACATTCAAAAAACGATCCTGGGGATGGCGGAAGATCCACAGAACCCGATTGTTGCCATGCTGGGCGCTTCTTCGAATATTGCCACATCACGGGCAGCTGCGCTGGTGAATTTCTTTAATGTACCGATGGTTGTTCCTTCTGCTTACGGGGATAATTTATTCCCATCCAACAACTTGTGGGCGTTTCGATTAAGTGCTCCTGGATCCGCTTATGCAACGAACATATTTGGGAACATTCTCACGAAAGCCAATTCCGGTAGTGATGCGACCAGCCAGGTTGAATACCCCGGGTTAAAAATTGCGATCCTGTATGAGCAAAACACATTCGGTGAAAGTGCGGCAGTTGCGGCTGCAAAAGCTGCGATGGCTCAATCGATCAAAATTGGTTTGTACGATAAATTCCCGGTCCAAAGCCCTGACCCTGATACGATAAACAAGTTGATGGACCAGGCGAAAAGGAATAAAGTTCAACTGGTCTATGTGATCAGCAGCGATCCGGCAGTGGCAAAGATGTTGGTACAGGCTTTTAGAGCAAAATTTGACCCGGCCACAATGCCAATTATCGTTGGCCAGGCCGGTGGATTTGCCAGCCTGGATTTTTTGAACGCACCTGAGGCGCAGGGCGTATTTGTTTTTCGACAAAAAATTGACGCATCGGCCTGCCCGGCCGAAGTGAAGTCCATTTATCAGGCACAGAGCTATGCTTCGGTTTATTTATTGGACCAGGCTGTCACACAGGCACAAAATTCTCTGAAAGCAAATCCCTCAAAATGGTTGTCAGCGCAACCAGATCTCTCGGCCCAATCCGTAACCTTGCGCGAAAAAGTGAGAGATATTCTCAAGGATACTAATCTCAACCTGCCCTGTATTGGTATGGTCGCATTTGATAACACAGGCCAGAACAAGCTTTTACACATCGAGTTGATTTCTGTAAACCAGGGTAAAACACTGACCAACCAGGTGGATGCTTTTTCCAGCGCTCTAATTTTAAGGCTGAAGCGCGACAGCCTGCAGTGATTTTGATGATCATCGAGTGATACAAAATGACACAAACCAGTAATATCCAGCAGGAGTACCTAGAATCGGTTTTGGCGTGGTTGGACGTACGCCTTGAAACTGAAGTACGCCGCTGGCAGCAGGCTGGACAGAATCCCGCCGACCGGCTGCGTGGTTTGTATATTTCGGATGAAGAAGCGCTGGCTTTGTCCAGGCGGGCGGTGGGGACTCGTTGGGGTAGCGGGGTCGAACTACCTGGAGAAGAGGAAGCTGCCCTCGAAAGCGCCCAATCTGCGGCGCTCGAGAAAATCTGGTCACTCGAAGCAAGGGCTGAAACAGAAAAGGAATTTCTGCCGCTGGCTTCAGTGCGAAAAATATTTGGGTTGAGCCAGGTTGAGTGGTGGGCGCTGGTTATTTGCCTGGCTCCATCGCTCGATCTTCGTTACGAACGCATCTATGCTTATTTGCAAGACGACGTAACCCGCACGGCTGCGAGTGTCAACCTTATCCTGAATTTACTGCTGCCGGAAGGTCTCACACGACTCGAAGCATTGAATTATTTCGAGCAAAGCGCCACACTTTTGTTTTGCCGGCTGCTGGAGACTGTCGAAGAGACGGGCAAGCCGTTTAACCGCCTGAGGCAATCCTTTCATGTGTCGCAAGGTGTGGCAGCCTGGATCCTGGGCAATTATTCCCCATCAGCAGCGCTGGGAAACTGGGCTGAGATCTTAGCTCCTGGCGATAATGATGAAGAGGATGGGTCGCTTTATGGAATAGAGAATTTGCCATCGGCGGATGTGATCGATTCTGTTCGACCACTTATTTGCCTGCACGGAGGCGATATTTTCCAACGCCGGATGGCTGGGCGCCAGTTATCTTCCATGATCGGTAGATCGCTGCTGCAGATCAATCTCACACATGTTGATCAGGTTGAAATAGCCTTGCAAAAGCTTTACCTGGCGGTCAGGGATGCTCGAATGATCAATGCCATTCTTTATGTTGAGAACTGCGATATGTTGATCGACTCTGATGGCTGCCTGCTTCAGGATGCTTTTGAAGCAGTCCGCCTTACCTCTGACTGTGTTTTGTTGGGCAGCAGGCAATTATTCAAGTTCAGCGCTGAAATGGCCGGCAACGATTATCCATTGATGCAGGTTCCTTTTGAAGAACTTTCGGCGATCGATCGATCCGAACTTTGGTCAGTCTTGCTTGATGGTATTTCTAAAGATCTACCTGAAAAGGAGATCCAAATCCTGGCCGGGCAGTTTGCATTGAACAGCGGGCAGGTGGTGGCGGCCGCTTCTTCTGCCATGTCGAGAGCATTGCAGGCTGAGCGTTCGTTGGTGATGTCGGATCTTTTTGATGCCGCGCGATTGCACTCCGAGCATCACCTGGATGAACTCGCGCGCAAGATTGAACCGCGATATTCATGGGAAGACCTGATCCTTCCTGAAACATCAACGGAAATGCTGCGAGAGCTGGTCAGCATGGTCCGGCTGAGACCGATGGTGCTTGAGACCTGGGGTCTGGGTAATAAGCTGACCGCCGGGGCTGGTATTTCTGCTTTGTTTTCGGGTCCTCCAGGCACCGGGAAGACACTGGCAGCCCAGATCATGGCTAACCAGCTTGGGATCGATCTTTATCGCATCGACCTTTCCACGGTGGTCAGTAAATATGTCGGCGAAACAGAGAAAAACCTGGAGAGGATTTTTACCGAAGCATCTGCCAGTAATGCCATCCTGTTTTTTGATGAAGCGGATGCGATTTTCGGTAAACGCTCTGAAGTTAAGGACGCCCATGACCGGTACGCCAATATCGAAGTCGGCTATCTTTTACAGCGCATGGAAAGTTATAACGGCGTGGCGATCCTGGCAACCAACCTGCGAGCAAACCTGGATGAAGCCTTCACCCGCCGCCTGCAGTTCATTATTAATTTTCCTTTTCCTGATGAAGAATATCGTCTGCGTATATGGAAAGTGCTTATGCCACCCGACATGCCAACAAGCACCGAACTCAATTTACAGTTGATGGCGAAAAGGTTCAAGCTTGCTGGCGGCAGCATTCGCAACATTATCGTCAGCGCTGCATACCTGGCTGCTGCTGATGGCGGCATGGTGAATATGGCTCATTTGATGCACGGCGCAAAACGAGAGATACAGAAAATGGGTAAGTTACTACATGAAGCAGATTTTGTCATATAATGTAATACAGATATCGGAGATAAACAATGTCTAATTTACAGAAAACCCAACAGCATAGCCCGACCCATACTTCTGCCAGGAGCAACAAGCCCGACCAAAAATCGAAAGCCACCAGGATGAACCCAGTCCAGACACTGTCTGCTCCCGAGGCGGTCCAGCACGAAGATGTGCTGGCTGCCCAACAGCAGGTGGGCAACCAGGTTGTGCAGCGCGCCATAGATCACAACAAGCGCCGTAACAAGGTTACAGATGAAAATGGCAACCTGCGAAGCGATCTTGAGAAATCCATCCAGCAGAAACGCGGCAGCGGCAGTCCGCTACCCGATTCAATACAGAAGGATGTATCCAGGAAGTTCGGACGAAGCTTTACGGATGTCAGGTTGCATACGGATGATAAGGCGGATAAATTAAGCCGCACGATCAGTGCCCGCGCTTTTACGATTGGCTCCGATATCTTTTTTAAGAACGGTGTTTTTGAGCCGGGATCAAGCCAGGGTCGCGAGACATTGATCCATGAGTTAACCCATGTTGTCCAACAAGCTGGAGGCAAGGGCGGCGGAGGGCGACTTAAACTTGGCGCCCCTGATACTGCCATGGAAAAAGAAGCAGAAAAGATTGGCAAGCGGAATGGACAGGCAAAAATTGCCCACGCCCCTGCAGCTGCAGATGTGAAAGCAGTACAGCGAAAGATGTCAGTAGCTCCGGCGGGGGATGCAATGGAAGGAGAGGCTGACCAGATTGCGCAGCAGGTTCATCGTGCGGCTCCCACTGCGGCAAATGCTGGCGCAGGCGGAAACCGCCAACTCCAGGCCCAGGCTTACGCCGGGGGTAATGAAGCCCATTTTGCGCCTGCCCAGGAACAACATCTGCCGCATGAAGCATGGCATGTCGCCCAGCAGAGACAGGGTCGTGTCGACCCAACCCTGCAAATGCAATCTGAAGAGGAAGAAGTTCAGATGCAGTCTGAGGAAGAAGAAATCCAGATGCAGTCCGAAGAAGAAGAGGAAGTGCAAATGCAGCCGGATTCATCCGGAGCTGTTGTGCAGAGAACTCTTGAAGAGGACTTGCAAAAACAGATCCTCATGCGCAACCAGCTTGGTGGCAGGAAGAATCGAAACGAAGCTATAGAGAAAATTGAAACAAAAAATACGACCAACGCGCTCAAGAAAGATACCATCGGTGATGCCAAAATTTCTGCGTTTTCTGCAAAAAACAAGGCCGAAGCATTGGGTGCAAAGGGCAAGGAAATGGGTATCGGCTCGGAGAAAAATCTTAAGAAACTTGGTAAGCTGGATGCTGGTCGTGACAAGGAATTTAAATCACGGATTGGCGACCAGCTGAATGAAGAGAAAAAAGACCGGCACACAATGAGTCGTAACAAGCTGATGGATACAATTAAAAATCAGAAGTCCAGCCCTGAAGCGGTAAAAGAAGCCCAAGAACAATTGGATATGATGCACAAACGCAGTAAATCTGATACCTTCAAAGCTTTTTTTACTCCAGGCGCTACAACAAAAAGCTATTCAGAACAGGCATCAGAATCGAGAAAAAAGGGCTTGAAAGAAGCGGCACGCAGTGGCGACACTGAAGCATTCAAGAAATACAAAAGCGAGAAGGCTGAGAAAGCCAAGAATTCCACCGGGACAAAGATCAAAGGTGCGCTTGGATCACTGGTTGGAAAGATTGGCGGCGCGATTGGCGGCGCAGTTAAAAATAAAGCCAAAGCCCAGCTTGGCGAGTATAAAGATCACTTTATGGGACCAAGCGCTGAAAAGGATGACAAGGCGGACGCTTCTTCTTCCAAAGGCACCGATGGCGGCGGCGGCGGTGGTGGAGGCGGAGGTGTTACCAGCATGATCTCCGAACTGTACCAGGAGAACAAGTCGCTCAAGGAGAAAATAAAATCCTTGGAAGAAAAAGATAAAGTCAAAGCGTAGAGCGCCGCGTCCAGTAGACAGGAGATGATAGCCCGTGATAGCCGACGTTGATGAAGTACTTCGCAAACTCCTGATTCGTGAGATTGAGATCAAGGGTAATGAGGTTGACATACAGTTTGATACACCCAAGCGCGAATGGTCTTCACGCCTGAGCAAGCCAACCATCAACCTGTTCCTGTTCGATATCCGTGAGAATCTGCGCTTGCGCGGGTCCGAGCAATATTCCACCTTTGCGAGACCGGATGGTTCCACCGAAGTCCGCCGCAACCCGGTTCGGATGGATCTGCGTTACTTGATGACAGCCTGGGTGAAGGAGGCCGAAGACGAACACCTGCTGCTTTCTTCGGCGTTGATGGGGCTTCTTCGCAACCCGAGTTTGCCAGTGGAACTGTTAACCGAGCGGCTACAGAACCAGCCTGCCCCGGTTGCGTTGGAAGTGGCCACATTTCCTCCGGAAAATGGTCCGGTGGATAAATTTTCCGAGATTTGGGGTGTGCTGGATAACGAACTGCGACCAGGGATCATGTTAACCGTGACAATATCGGTTGATCCGTACAAACCCCTGGTCTTCAAACAGGTGCGCAGCCGCGAGATGCGTTTCGTTCAAGATACAGGTATCGGTCAAAAGCCCCTGACAGCTGCCAGGGTAACAGTTACCAAATCCCCATCCAAATCTTATTGGGTGGTTGCAGGCTCGATCAAAAGTGAGAAATATGATATCTCCACCCTTTCGGCAGTGCTGGCGGAAAAACAGCTTCCGGTGAAACTGGATGCCGAAGGCAGATTTTCACTTCATGGAATTGTGCAAGGAGAATATCATCTTGATATTCTCTTTAACAAGAAGATCTTAAAACATCAAAAAATCCTCGTGCCTTCTTCGGATTACGATATCGAAGTGTAAGAGCATTGCGATTTCTATAATATGCGGCTATCGAACAAAGAAAGGAGCACGTCTGGATAAATTCTTAAATGGATGGAAATTTGTTGATCTGCTTCATGCCAACTTTCAATTATTCAGTAGGAGGAAAACATGCCAGAATATTTATCGCCCGGTGTCTACGTTGAAGAAGTAGATCGTGGGCCAAAACCAATCGAAGGTGTTGGTACAGCGATGGCGGCTTTTGTCGGTTTTACCGAGAAAGCTGAATATGCACGGGAAGTGGACGGCGAACTGGTGGTCGAAGATCTGCTCAACCGGCCGCAGTTAGTTACGAACTGGACCCAGTTTGTCGAACGCTTTGGCAGTTTTGTGCCCAGTGTCAATTTGCCCCAATCTGTTTACGGTTATTTTTCAAACGGCGGTTCGCGCTGTTATGTTGTGAGCGTGCGCACCTTCCCCAAAGCAGAAGGTGTGCTGATGAACGCCCAGGGTAAGCCCGCTCTGACCGTTCGAGCCCGCCAGGCTGGCGTTGATGGCATGAAGCTTCGCGTCCGCGTTGGAAACCTGGCTCTCCCGGCTCCCGCCGCTTCTGGTAAAAAAGCTGCATCTGCTGATGCAGAAGCTGCCACTGAAGCTGATGCACCCGAAACTTCCGGAGATCGCGGTTTCACCCTGTTTGTCGAAAAGGAAGCCACGGCCGGTGGGTGGAAACCACTTGAGACTCTCACGGATGTAAAGCTTCAGACCACCGTTGTGCAAGGGAAAAAACAGGTTGTCCTGGCTTACAAGAATAACAAGCTGCCAAAGTTCATTGAACTGGCAGTACTCGAAGCGGCTTCTCTGGAAAAGGCGATGCCACGCGAGCAGGAACAACCGCTGGCCATCGACAAGAAACTCCTCGAAACCCCCGTTGCCAGCGATTTCCGCGGTGACGTGAGTGAACGCAAAGGCGTTGAAGGTCTGGAAGTTCTCGATGACGTTACCATGCTGGTTGTGCCTGACTTGATGACCACCATGCCTGGCCAGAAACTTGACCTTGATATGGTCAAGGCAGTCCAGAGCATGATGATTTCGCACTGCGAGCGGATGGGCGATCGTGTCGCAATTCTCGATACGCCTCCGGATCTTACCCCCCAGGAAGCCAAGCGCTGGCGCATGGATATTGCGGGTTTCGACAGCAGCTATGCTGCCATGTATTACCCCTGGATCAAGGTGATGGATGCCGCCACCGATACTGTCGTCAAGATGCCTGCATCCGGCCATGTGGCTGGTCTGTGGGCTCGCAGTGACAATACCCGCGGTGTGCATAAGGCACCGGCCAATGAAGTGCTCCTGGGCGCAATCGGTCTCGCTTACCAGATCACCAAGGGTGAACAGGACACACTCAACCCAATCGGTGTGAACTGTGTCCGCAGCTTCCCCGGGCGTGGTATCCGTGTGTGGGGCGCTAGAACGCTCTCCAGCGATCCAGCCTGGCGCTATATCAATGTCCGCCGCCTGTTTAATTTCGTTGAAAAGTCGATCGAGAATGGAACCCAGTGGGTCGTTTTCGAACCGAACGATCGCAAGCTGTGGGCGCGAGTCAATCGTGATGTATCGTCATTCTTGAGGATAGTCTGGCGCGATGGCGCTCTCTTTGGTTCTTCACCTGCTGAGGCTTTTTACGTAAAAGTGGATGATGAACTCAATCCTCCTGAATCACGAGATTTGGGACGCCTGATCATCGAGATTGGCATGGCGCCGGTCAAGCCAGCCGAATTTGTCATCTTCCGCATCAGCCAGTGGGCTGGTCCGGGTGCTGAATAATAAAAAGAAAACGGATAAGGAGAGTTCAATATGGCAGACCGAGAAGATCCCCTTGTTGCATTTAAGTTTGGCCTGGAGATTGAAGGAAAATTAAGTGGTTTTTTCACACAGGTCAGTGGAATTGGATCTGAGACTGAAGTAATTCAACATAAAGTTGTCAACTCCAAAACTGGTGAAACCATCATCCAGCAGGTACCTGGCCGTCTCAGCTGGACACCAGTTACCTTAAAGCGCGGTGTCACCAGCAGCATGGATATCTGGGAATGGCGACAGCATGTTGTTGAAGGAAAGGTTGAGGCTGCGCGCACCAACTGCTCCATTGTGGCCTATAACCAGGAAAACAAGGAAATCGCGCGCTGGAACTTTGAGAACGCGTGGCCAAGTAAAGTTGTCGGTCCTGAGATGGATTCGGGATCCACGAATTACATGGTGGAAGATGTCACGATTGTGCATGAAGGTGTCGTGCGCGTAAGCTGATGATTTGCGTAACTGGCGCGGCGGAGTGTTCTTTGACAGGCGCATGCACCGGCTTGCCAAAGCCTCTCCGCCCGCCAGGACGGGTTGATTACCGTTCCACGTCATCAGGAAAGGGTTTGATATGCCTGTAGATCCGTTATCTGAACCTACTCCCGTAGCACAATTTACTTTGTACGATGTGCTTTCGCCTGCGCCAAAAGAGGCAGCATTGGCGGAATTCGACTCCTTGACCGGTGGTGATCAAACCATATCAATGGTTACCTACAATGTCATTGATGAAAATGGGAATGTCACCACTCGTTCGATGCCCGGCCAAACCGCTTTTTCACCGGAGGTCTTGTTACGCGCCATGGATAAATCCAGCGAGGGAATGTACCTGCGGTTAAAGGCAGCCATTGATGGGAAGCTGAAGAGTTTACGACGGGATTATTCCGTATCGATGAATGATTCCAATGGCGAACCGGTTGTGTGGTGGGATTTAAAAAATGCACTGCCGATTAAGCTGGATGGCTTCATGTTTAACATGAAGACTGAAAACAGTTACACAGATTTTGAAGTTTCTCTCCAGGCTGAGTCCATTGAAATTAAATTCATGGCATAACTGGCAGGAAGGCATTTTCTTTGTGGAATTGAAGAGGTCCAGATAATATGAACTTGAAAACCGAATTTGATTTTGAGCTGCCGATGGGTTTTGTGGATAAGGATGGCAATCTCCACAAAAAAGGCAGCATGCGTTTGGCAACTGCCATGGATGAGATCACCATCCTGAACGATATGCGTGTGCAGAACAATAACGCCTATATCGTTATTGTTCTGCTTGCCCGCGTAATCACAAGCCTGGGTACTTTGCAGTCGATCAACACCAATATTATTGAGAACCTGTTCGCGGCAGACCTGACTTATTTGCAGGAGTTTTACCGGCAGATCAATGAAAATGGCAGCACCTTGCGTGAGTTTACATGCCCGCATTGCCAGAAACCCTTTGAATTGGACCTGTCCACCCTGGGGGGGCAGTAGGCTACCCTCTGGAACTGCTCCACCAGGAGGTAGCCTATATTGCCTATTATTTTCACTGGCAGCCCGAAGCCATCTTGAACCTGGACCACCGTTTCCGCCGGCGTTGGGTCAAAGAGATCGCTGATATCAATAAGCGGCTGAACCAGGGAGCGTAAATTTATGCCAGAACAAAATGATGCAAGCCCTGCCTCAAACAGCGATAACGCCGAGGCAACAGCCAGCGAACATGCTGCTCCTGACCTTGATGAGTTGGCGCGCAAGGTAGTTGAATTATTGCTTCAAGAAATTAAGCTCGAAAACGAGCGAGTTGGAAAAATTTAGAGAGGCATAAATTATGGGATTACTACAAAAGACTTCCACCATCAGCAGTTTGACTGCGGCACCGCCCACCCCACTAAGCGGTCTTGATGAATTCCCTATTCCTGCCTACCAGTTTTCGATCGAAATCGATCGGAAAATTGTCGCACTTTTTCAAACAGTTTCAGGCATGTCGATCAGTCGTGAAGTGGAGCCGCTAAAAGTGGGCGGCGAGAATAATTTCGGCCGCGAATTTCCAGGTCATATTTCCTATGGTCACATTACGTTTGGTGTAGGTTTATCGTCTTCGGATTTTTTTCATCGCTGGATGACGGTTGGGGAGTATGAGGGTACTGCCCTGGGTAAGGATTTCACATTGGTACAGCGGCGCCCCAATCCGGACGGCGACAGCCCCATTTTTGCAATTGTAAAGCGCTGGAACTTTGTCAATGCCTTCCCTGTCAGCTGGAAGGTGTCGGATTTGAGCCTGGATGATTCTCAAAAAATTGTCATTGAAACTCTTGAATTATCGTTCGATTATTTCACGCTGGGTACATGAGCACACCAAACCCGATCGTCAGCCGTCTTCAGCAGCAAAAAAGCCGCATTTCCAGCATGCTTTCCCCTGGACGGAAGCATGTGCGGATGGGTGCTGCTGCCCCGGAATTTTCGCCGGTCGCTTCTGATTTTGCCGGCAGAAAATTCCTGCTTGCTGCACAAAAAATGCGCGTGCTTGATTCCAGGCGGATGGGTCTTCAAAAGCCGGAGTTGCGCAACAGCCTGGCTGGCGAGATCGAGGACAGGTTTGCGAATGTAAGCGACTTACTGCACCTGACCCCACGCCAGGCTGGTGAAAAAAGTATCTGGTCGGATGTTAATCTGGTATTTCCAGGTGGTCCCATGGCTGAGCGGTCACACGCTCCAGAAGAGCCGGGAACCATGCGACAGGGCAGCATAATTCAAAAATTCAGTGTTCTGCCAAAACCTGGCCAATCGCTCGAATCCTTCAAGGAACAGGCGCAGCGCCTGCCTTCGACCCGAAAAACAACGCGGGATGTACCGAAACCTGCCAGGTTGGATCCAAAAGACAGGCTGTTTTCGCGCGTTCAGGAAATCACACCAGCCTCCTTGGAACAAAAAGCGCGATCCGGCCAGGGTGATGGCAGCGATTCTGCCAGCTCTCAGCCCACTCCCGCAGATTCCATCCAGCGGAAGATTGATCCTGACTCTCAAGCCAGGTCTGCTCCGGCAATTGAAAAACCAGTTCAGGTTATACCCACGGAAACGGCTCCAGCAGCTCGTCCAGTGCCTGATGCCCCGGCAAAAGAACCAGAATTAAAACAGTCCAAACAAGAGCAACCACAGGTGGATGCCCCGGCAAAGACTGATGTAACGCCGGCGCAACCTCAATCCTTGAGAGCCGTTCCTGCGGCGGGCAAAGATCTACCAGCTGGTGAACCTCAGAAGAGTAAGGCAGAAACAAAACTTCTGCTGGCCCTGCCGGTACCAACCGATCGCGAGAAGGAGCGAATTGACCGGGCTGTGGCTTTGCCGGTGGTAAAGAAGAAGTCGCCTGCAGCTGGACTTCAGCGCTTGCCACATGCAAAACCGGCAGCAGCAGCCTCCCAGCAGATGAATCGCAGCAGGCCTGCCAATCCTCTGCCTCCGTCACAGCCTGCAAGCCAAGCAGCGCAAACGATACAACGAGAATCTGAACCGGCCCTGCCGGATGCGATATCCCGAAGTGAATTTAAAAAAGATGCCCCGGGTGAATCAGAAATCACCGGTGTCTACCAAACGATACCGCGGGATACTGACAATACCAGGTTGGAAGCAACCGGTCTGATAGGCTCGGAAAAACCCAGCATGCAAGATCAGCCGTTAAGAAAGGTGATTCTTTACCGTCAGAATGCCACGGAAGCTGTGAAATCCCTCAAAAAACCGGCCGATTTGGGTATGCACCAGTCAAAGCCGCTTGTGAATATCCCTTTGCAACCGATTTTATCTGTTGGAAAATATCGAAGCGGCGCAAATCCACCCGTCCCGGCTTCCACACCGACATTTGCCCCTCGCCCGAGCGATCAGTTTACACCACCTATCTTGCCTCCGTCTGCAAATAAACCGATTTCAGTAGGAAAGATGTCCGTGGATTCGTTGGAAGGCACATATCAAACCTCCTTCCAACCAGGCCGGTTTGACGCTGCTGTCCAGAATGTAAATACCCAAGCAGAGCCGGTAAAAATGGAGTTGGCCAAGACAGCGTCAACAATAAGATTGTCGAGTTCGCCGAACCTTCAATTCAGTTCAACCACGTCCGGTATTGGGTTGCCGGAAATTGCAAAAATGGAACCGCCAAAAACACAAGCCAACCAGGCTATGCCGCTCGTTGGCACTGCAGCCTCACCCGTAACCGCATCATCACCTGCTGGTGCTGCAGGCAAAGCCGGCTCTCAGAATGTGGTACAGCGTTTATGGGAAGAGCATAGTTCGCCCGGACCGAAACAAGGCGGTGGCTCTCAGAATGGACAACAATCAGCAAGTGGAGAAGGCGAAATGACCCAACTCGCTGAGTCTATCCTGCCATATGTGAAACGCCTGCTTGAAATTGAGGCGGAACGCTCTGGCAGCCGGTTTAGATAATATTCTTTCTTAACGGTCCGAGCTATTATCTGGTCAAGAATTATTTTTTATTTTCCATCAATTATCGATATGGCTGTCATGCTGGAAAGGATTACGGTGTAGCGAATGGAAAAAGCAAAAATCAAGTGGTCGACCCTTATCCCTCCCACAACGGGAGAGTTGGAATGCCAATTTAATCCGGCTGAATTGACGATTAAAAAATCCAATAATTGGAGCGGCGAGTCATCCCCAAGCTTCAACGCCCCAAAATTAAAATTTGCCGGTGGTGATTCTGCCACGTACAGTCTGTCGCTCTTCTTTGACTCGTATGCCACAACTCCTCCAAAGGATGTGCGCGAGTATACGAACAAGTTATTGACCCTGACCTTGCGTGGCGCCGGTTATTCCATGTTCCTGGTGCCATTTTCAAGTCCTCCTTCTGTAGCTTTTGTTTGGGGGAAAATCACTCTGTTCAAAGCTGTCGTTGAAAGCGTGCAAGTAAGTTTCACGATGTTTGCCCAGGATGGCACACCGATCCGAGCCAAGGCGGATGTTGATTTCAAGCAGAGTGAGACCTGGTTTGGTGACGATACCATTCCTGCCCAAAATCCAAGCAGCCGTACAGATCCAAGGCGGACACGGATTGCCCAATCCAGGCAGCGCCTGGACCAGATCGCATTCGAGGAATATGGCGATTCGCGATTATGGCGTCTTCTGGCAGAAGCCAATGAGATGGACGATCCATTCCAATTGGTGGATGGTCAGATCCTCGTCATCCCCCAAAACAACTTTTAGCAATCTCTGGGTAGGTGTATGGACGAACTGAGTATAAAGATTAATGGCATGACTGTGCCCGGAGCATTGTTTGGCGATGTGCTTGAGATAACCGTGGATACGGATGTTTTCATGCCGGGTATGTTCACAATATTGTTGGATGATACACCCGCAATTCAAGGTCAACCACTTCTGAAGCACACTGATAACGCAATCCTTTTTCAAATTGGTGCCAGTGTGGAAATATCTTCAAAAGTGGAACAAGGTATTTCTCCCATCCCGACCCAAAATACCTTGATCGAGGGTGAAATTACTTCCATTGAGCCTATGTTTAGGGATGACGGCCAGGTACAACTTCGTATTCGAGGTTATGATGCCGCTCACCGCCTGACGCTAGGAAAAAAGACCCGCGCATGGGGCACAGGGCTACCTGCGCCAACCGTGACCGAGGCTCAAATTGTCTCGACCATTGCGAGGGAAAATGGCCTTACCCCGGTCATTAACCCGGCTGGGATCGCATCAGTCATGTATAAATATGTCATGCAGTATAACCAGAGTGATTGGGATTTTCTCTGGGCTCGCGCGCGCCTGCTCGGTTACCAGGTGTATGTGCAGGGTAAAAATTTGTATTTCTCGCCGGCCAGCGTCCCGAGGCAACTCAATCCGGTAAACCTGAAATGGAGTGAAAATTTAAAAAATTTCAGACCGCGATTTGTCTCCGCCGGTGCAGTAACCGGTGTCGATGCATATGGCTGGAACCCTGACCTCAAACAGGAGGTTAAATCGCCAAGCATCCCTGGCGCGGCCAAAGTGGATCTGACTTCATCGCCAACAGTTTCCAAGGCATTTTCGGGAAGTACAGTAATCCGATCAGGTTTTAGTTCAAAAGCCAAAGACTCGGTGGTAAGCCCTTCGATCGCCAATCCGGCAATTGGAGTGGTGGCCGCCAACGCGCGTTTTTTGCAGCATGAGAGCGCATTTGTGCGCGCGAGTGGCGCAACATTCGGTCATCCCTACCTGTTGGCAGGTAGTAATGCGGTAGTCACAAACATCGGTGTTCGATTTGCCGGCTCGTATTTTGTGACGCAGGCGCGGCATACTTACCGGGCGGGTGATTACTCGGTTGAATTCGAAGTTTCAGGACGCAACCCTTACACATTCGGCCACCTGATGGGTCAGGACCCGGAGATCAATAAAATATATGGTGCCGTGATTGCGCTGGTTACGGACCTGAACGATCCCCTTATGCAGGGACGTGTCAAAGTAAAATTTCCCTGGATGCCGAAGGAAAGTTCATCCGAGTTGAGCAGTGATTGGGCGCGAATGGCCACAATGGCGGGCGGGAAAAGCGGTATTTATTTTTCTCCTGAAGTTAATGATGAAGTGCTGGTGGTTTTTGAACAGGGCGATGTGAATTTCCCCTATATCGTTGGTGTCCTTTGGAATGCAAAGGACAAACCACCCGATGGGGCATCAGGCAAAGCAGTTGTGGCCGGGCAGGTCAACCAGCGCGTCATTCGTTCGCGCGCGGGGCATGTGATCGTTTTAGATGATACGATGGGCAAGGAAAAGATCACAATCCAGGATAAGAGCGGAAATAAGATTGAGATTGATTCGATCAAAAACGAAATGCTGATTAAGACAGCCGGTAATCTGACCCTGGATGTCGGTGGCAAGTTTTCGTTGAAGAGCAAACTGGGTTTCGAAATGAAATCAGAAACCAACGGAACCATCGAAGCAAATACCGGTGTTGGGATCAAAGCCGGTGCTTCCCAACTTGACCTGCAGGCAGCAACTGCAGCATTGAAAAGTGCACAGGTCGAAATCCAGGCCAATGCCATGGCATCTCTTAAGGGCTCCGCAATGGTTGAAATCCAGGGCGGATTGGTCAAGATCAACTAGAAAGGTCGGTAATAATGCCTCCTGCTGCCAGAATGGGTGACCCAACTTCACACGGCGGTTCGATTGTCGCAGGTTTTCCAACGGTATTGATCGGCGGCGCACCTGCTGCCCGGTTGACTGATATGCACGTCTGTCCCATGCAGACGCCAGGGGTTCCACCCATTCCACATGTCGGTGGACCTATTTCCGGTCCGGGAAGCCCAACTGTATTGATTGGCGGGTTACCGGCAGCCAGGATGGGAGATATGGCAGTGTGTGTTGGGCCGCCGGATTCGATTGTCATGGGCTGCCCAACTGTCATGATTGCATGATTGAAGAATTTTGCACGTAAGTGATTGGTTTACCAAAAATATTGACGGTGATTGGAGCAATAAATGCCGCAGCATTCTAAAACATTTTTAGGAAACGGATTAAATTTTCCCCTGCGCACGGATGCGCGTGGGCAGGTGGTACTTGTTACGGGAAGTGAAGATATCGATCAATCCATCCGAATCATCATCAGTACGCGGCCTGGTGAACGAGTAATGCGCCCGACTTTTGGTTGCCGGGCCTCTGAACTGCTCTTTGAACCACGCTCTGCAGCAACAGTCAGTTTACTTCAAGATTATGTGCTCGAAGCGCTGCGGATGTGGGAACCCCGTATCGAAGTGTTACAGGTAAATGTTACTGCCGATGAGGCCATGCCCGGCGCTCTATTGGCTGAAATTGAATATTTGATCAAGGCTACTCACGACACGCGCAGCATTGTCTATCCATTTTATATCGCCGATGAACAAGAAATTATTTGATACAGGAGTCAACGATGACCTTACCCGCCCCGAACCTGGATGATTTACGTTTTCAAAGTGATCTTGTTGATGAAGCCCGTAAGCGCATTATTAATTATTGTCCTGAATGGACTGAGTACAACTTAAGCGATCCCGGGATAACGCTGATCGAACTATTTGCCTGGATGACCGAGTTAATGGTTTATCGTTTGAACCGGGTTCCCGAGAAGAATTATATTAAATTTCTTGAAATGCTTGGAATGCAGGCAATGCCGGCCAGCAGCGCGCGGACTGAATTGACTTTCTGGCTTTCGGCCGCTCTACCACTTGCGCCTGAAAATCAACAGACTGTCATCATCCCGCAAGGGTTTGAAGTTCGTTCCCAAATGACTGATGAAGAAGTCCTTTTTACCACTGACAAACAGCTCGAAATTGTTCCTCCGTTGCTTGCCCAAGTTCGCAAGGAAGGCGAGTTTAATAAGAATTACCTGCCCCGGCTTGGGTTGGAAACTTTCTTTCCATTTGATCAGAAGAACCCCCAGATTGGTGATACCTTTTACCTGGGTTTTGATCCCAAGCAGAATATTGCCGGGCACATCCTGAGATTTGATTTTGAATCTGAACCTACTGAGGCAGTCGGTATCCGCCGGGAAGATCCGCCATGGGTGTGGGAATGCCTCATCGCAGACGGCAGCTGGCAGGAATTAAAACCCAGCACGGCGGAAGGCGAAAAAGACACAACCGGTGGTTTGAACAATCCATCCGGACAACTTGTTTTATACCTGCCACTATCTGCTACACAAACCGGGTTATATGGTCTCAATGCAATTTGGCTGCGCTGCCGGATCGAACAGCGCAACCCGCTTCAGGGCATGTATTCAGAGTCACCACGTGTAAACGGTATTTCTGTATTCAGCCTGGGCGGTAAAGTAACTGCCATGCACTCTGTGAGCGTTGAAGAAGAGCAGCTCGGTATCAGCAGTGGAGAAGCCGGGCAAACTTTCAATTTACAACATTCACCTTTGCTTGCGCTTCAGCAGGGTGAAAGCCTGGAGGTTGAAGAATATCGCAGCGGCCAGGATGTTTTTGTGCCCTGGGAGAACGTGGACGACTTTTCCAGGTCGACCCAATTTGATCGTCACTACAGGCTGGATATGGCCAGCGGCACTGTCCATTTTGGCCCGTCAGTAAGGTAGCCTGATGGTACGGTTATCCAATACGGCCGGACACCCGAGAGCGGCAGACCGCTTCGTTTTTCGAAATATCGTTACGGCGGTGGAGTCCAGGGCAATTTACCAGTAGGGTCCCTCACCACAATGTCAATGTCTGTAGCTTATGTATCGCGGGCATCAAACCTTGTACGTGCCACCGGTGGTCGCGACCAGGAAACCCTGGCCGAGTTGAAAATGCGTGCCCAGAGGGAGCTGCAATCGCAGAGGCGGGCAGTTACTGCACAAGACTACGAACAATTTACCCTTGCATGCAGCAGGGCAGTTGCGCGGGCGAGGTGCATAACCCCGATCGATTTGAAGGGCGCTTCTTCCGGGACAGTATCCATCCTGGTAATTCCTTCGGTGGCCGATGCATTGAAGGATGGCGGTGTTGCCTCGCTGCATTTGGACGATAATCTTCAGAGTGAAATCCGGACTTATCTGGATAAATACCGCCTGATCACCACGGCTATGAATGTGCGCGAGCCGAGGTATACGGGTGTTAAGGTAAAGGCACGCATCGTTCCGCAGGATTTCATTCAGCCATCAGAAGTATCCCGGCAGGTTAGCGAAGAACTTAACCGATATCTTTCTCCAATACCCATCGATAACAAACAGCCGCTTTTACAACAGGGTGAGAAATGGGAGGGTTGGCAGTTTGGACGGGATCTGTTTGCGGCGGAGATTATTTCACTGATACAGCAGGTACCATCAGTAAAATATGTTCTGGATGTGGAAGTATTTTCCCGGCCGGTAGTGCCGGTTGAGGAGACTCAAAAGTTTGAAGATGCGACCCCGCTGGAACTTGCACTGGTAGATAAAGTTCTCCAGGTTCCCAATGACGGTGTACTTTGTTCGCTGGGACACGAGATCGAGTGCGTTGATATCGAAGTCGTGTATAAAAAAGGCTGATCAGCATGGTTGATACTGACAAGATTGAAACAACAAAAGAGACCCTGACGCTCGCGGTTGATCGTTCCAATTGTTATCCAGGTGAACTCGTCACTATTTACCTGCGTTTCATTGCGCCAGGTGCAGCTGGCAGCATGCTCCAACTTGAAATGCCTGGTGTTTTGAAAATTGAAGCCTATGAAGTGCCTTCAGAGAAAACTGCTTCATTGCCTTCGGTAACCGCGGTGGACCAGGAGTTGGTGGTCATGATCCCCCTGGATGCTGAATTTGCCGCAGGAAAGGAATACCTGGCCAAATTGAGCGCACGGATCAATACTTTTTATATTGACCAATACATGACAGTTCAGGCATCCATCCTGGATGCCAATTCCGAAATATTAGCCAGCGCATCGGTTCGGCTTGCCGTGCACGGCAAGGGAAATTACCTCAATTATCTGCCCGAACTTTATGAAGGCGATGATTTTACTTCACGGTTATTAATGATGTTCGAAAGTTTTTGGAAGCCGATCTCACAACAAATAGATCAGGTGGACAGCTATTTTGACCCGCTGCTCACGCCACCCGCCATGGTGCCCTGGCTTGCATCCTGGTTGGGTCTGCCATTGGATGACCTGTTGCCAATTGAACGCGTTCGCATGTTAATCAAAAATGCGATGATGTTATTTCAATGCCGAGGAACCGCCGCAGCCATCAAGAAATATCTTGAAATTTTTACAGATGGTGATGTTGAAATTACCGAACGACGCGCAAGGAATTTTATATTGGGCGGCGAGAGTACGCTTGGTGTTGAGGTTGCTCTGGGCAAACAGAACCAACCCAACTCGGTCCTTGTCATGTTACGGGTGCCGGAATATGAACTCGACCGGACCAAATACTCCGCTGAAATGTACTCGAGAAAAATTGTTGAGGTTGTGCGGACCCAGGTCCCGGCCCACGTCTTTTTTGAAGTGAACTGCGAATTTCTTCCAAAGGCATAATTAAAAGGAGTCAGCGATGAAAGACACAAGCATACTTAGTATTTTTCCAAAAACACGACTTAAACCTTATGACGGGATGTCAGTATCAGCTTCCGTTTGGGCGCAGGCACATGATGAACATCGCTTATCCCTCCAGTCTCATGATTTGTTATTTCATGGAAGCGGTATCATTGCCGGTCTCGAAGTGGTTGCGAATGATCCGCCGGACCAGATGGTATTTATTTCCCCAGGTGCCGCAGTCGATCCGGCGGGTAATTTGATCATCCTTGCAGAGCCGGTCGCGTATGATTTTGGTTCAGCATCCGAAGGGCTTTTGTACTTGATGTTGGGTCATGGCGAACGGGAAGTAGGCGGTGTGGAAAATGATGTCAAATATATTCAGAATGAGTTTGTCATCGCTGCCCGGCCAAGCCTGCCAAAACGCCCGGCTATCGAATTAGCGCGGTTGGTTATACCCCAGGCAAATAAGGTGGTAAAAAACGCCACAACCACTTTCCACCCGGTGGAAGGTGAACTCGATTTGCGATTTAGAAATTTTGTGGGACCAGAACCCACCATCCTGGTTCGCACAGCACTTTGCAATCTTGGCAAAGATGGTGCAGAAGTTGAGGCGGGTTGGGAATACCTGCGCTGTGAGTGCGCCAGATCGAGCCCTTACCGCCTGGTAGTAGATGGGGATCTGACTTTCTCGAGCGCGTTATCATCCTATGATCTCGTCTACCTTTATGCCAACGGTCCTTTTAAGTTCGATGACAAAAAGATTGCTTCATTAAGATCTTATTTAGAGACCGGTCAGTCCATCATCATGGAAGCTCTCAGCCCTGAAGCGGAGGATTCCTTTAAATCCATATTTGTTGGTCTGGGTATAAACCCCAAGCCGTTAGCGCAAGACCATGTTATGCGGACAGCTCCATTCCTGTTTATTAATCATCCCCAGGGATACCGTGGAAATGATGTGTTGGCAGCAAAAGGATTGGTTTATTCATCCGCAGGTTATGGTCTGGCATGGAGCGGGAAATCTGAAGCCGGTCCTGCATCCCGGGCTGATATCCGTGCTGTCCATGAATGGGGTGTAAACATGATCCATTATTGCATGCTGCCATCCAGGGATTGACTGTGTTCATTTTGTTATATGACCATGCTCGAAAAGGCGGTTGATAAATGGCCCCCGGGGACCGAAGCGCAGCAAAATGGAATTCCAGACCCGGAGTCGGTGGCTCTGGGTCTTCCAACGCGTTTCGGGTCCTGATTTCTGTTTTTCTTGCTTTTATTTTATTGCTCAGTTCGACCAGTGTTTCCCGCGCCGATGAAATAAATGTGCGCTTACTGAAGCAAGATGTAATACTTCAGGTGAATCAATGGCAGCTTCTGACCTGGAAGGATAGCAAGCCTGTCTGTAATATTTATGTCCAGGGTGAGAAACGCCCGAGCTCCGTGGATATTATTAACGACTGCGGCTTTGGGGTCTTTCAGAAATGGATGGCAACCCCGGCATGTTTGCCGGCGCTGGAAGGATTTGGAGCCGCATGTTCGGGTTTGTTCCAGAGATTTGTTGGCAAAACCACCATCACCATAAAAAAGGAACTAACACTTCCAACCATTACCTTTGACATTCAACCTACCAGGTGTACAGCTGGGAAATGGTGTTCCGAGAATCCCAGGTTGAGGATTACAGCCGTGGAACCTGTGGTTGGCCAGAAAATATCAAAATTTTACCTGCTGGTCGGGGAATTTAAGGAAATATATGATGGCGCGGATGGAGAATTCAACCTGCCGCTAACGCCTGAAAGAGGTCAGTGGATCGAATTCTGGGCTGATTCAAGCCTTGGCGATCAGAGTGAACATATCAGGTTGAAATATCGCAATTATCAGCCTGACGGGCAAGTTGAGAATTATCGTTTTGATCTGATGGGGGAAGAATGGCCTGATTCTGCAGGTCCGGCATCCTTATTGTGGAATATTTTTCCACCTGTGTCGGTGAATATTCCTGAAGCAATAAAGCAACCAGGATCCATCAATGAATTGTATACAGATTCCTCTTTTGGTTATCTAGCAGGACATTTAATTAAAACTGGTTACGCAAGCGCAAGCGGTTGTTCTGATTTTGGGCTTTTAACCAACGGGTGGGCAAGTCCATGTGGGTTGCAAACATCAAAAAAAAGTGTCAATGAATGGCAGAACAAGTATGATGGCGATATATTGGCTGCCGCAGTTAAATATAATGTTCCTGCCAGAGTGATCAAGGGAATTATTGCCCAGGAGACTCAATTCTGGCCGCTTTCGGAGAACCCCTATGAAATCGGTCTGGGAAAGATCACTGATAACGGTGTGGATATGCTGCTCATGTGGAATTTGGATTATTACCTGGCTGTTTGTATCCCCGTGTATGGACAAACCGGTTGTTCGGCCGGGTATTCCAATTTATCAACCGACAAACAGGCCATTTTGAGATGGATGATTTTAACCAAAACTGAAACAACAAGGCAAATCGACACCATAGCTGCCACCTTGCAAGCCAGCGCATCTCAAACCAACCAGATGCTGATTAATACGATTCCAACCGATCCGGACCAGGCAGTGTCTTTCGAAGATATGTGGAGAATTACGATCGCAAATTACCACGCCGGTTCTGGGTGTGTAAGCGTTGGCATGCAGAGCATCGCGACCAAGGGGTTGGCTTTCAACTGGAACAACCTGGTTAATGAGATGGCAGGTAATTGTAAAGATGCAAAGAATTATGTTGACAAAGTAATCGGACTCTTCGAATAAGAAATAATAAAAAGACCCCGCCCAATAAATTGTGCGAAGTCTTTTTCAAGCATTACGCTGGAATTACTTCTTTTCTTCTTCTTCTTCCTTCTTGCCACGTTCAACACTGATTTCTGGCTCAACCGCAGCAACAGGAGCAACCACTTCTTCCACGACTTCTTCGTGGGTGGCAGTGGCGACAGCCACCATTTCATCCACATCGGTCAGCAGGGTTACACCAGCCGGGATGATCAGGTCGCGGACATGGATTGCGTCGCCAATCTTAGCCAGCACGCTCAAATCAACTTCAATGCGCTCGGGCAGGTCATTCGGCAGGGCTTCAACTTCGATTGACTCAATGCTGTTGACGATGGCTGCGCTGAATTCTTTGATGGCAGGCGCAAGTCCATGGAAATGGAGGCTTACATCGGCCCGAATTGTTTCGGTCAGGGAAATGGCTTGAAAGTCGATGTGGGTGAAAACATTCTTGATGTAGTTCTTTTGCTTCTCGCGCACGAGGGCAGGTATCACTTTACCTTCAAGATCAATATTGACGATGCTCGAAGATGTCAGGTGAGGGATTACTAACTGGGCATTGTGAGCTTCCATGGCGATATTTACAGGTTCGAAATTATGACCATAGATGACACCAGGCAACTGCCCGGCCCGCCGCAGCTGGCTGACCTGTTTTCCGATCACGGTGCGTTTTGTGGCTTTTAAGACAATTTTTTCCATCTGGTTCTTCTCCTTGGCGCCTCTCACCCCGCTCGATTTGAATTCGGGATTACCTTCGCCTGAAAAATTGTATGGCGGCAGGAATACCGCACATATTGGTTAGTTTTTGGGCCGGAATAAAAGCCTGCCGGCAAGCAGGATCAGACCGGTAACTGCACCGCCAACCACTGCTGCTAAAAGCGCGGTGGGGCCATCCACAGTTGCGGTGATGTTTCCGTGAACCTCGCGGCTGATCAGGATACCCGTGCGTATGTTTTCCGCCGAAATATCACGACCGACCATTACCAGGGTGTTGGCTTCATTATTCGAGATCGAGCCAGCCACTGCCAGGGCTGTCACGCCATTGAATCTGAGGGAGTCTGCACGGACAGCCAGGACAATACTGTCATCAATTTCTGATTGTTCGCTGGCTACAGCTACCAGGGCGGATTCGCGCGCAGAAAATTTCTGAGAATAAACCGCTCCAGCTGCCGAGTCTTGCAATTCCGCATCTTCGGCATTCAGTTTGCCGATAACCGAAAGACTCGCCCGGACCAGCTCAGCTTGAACACATTCCACGTTAACCTGGGAAAGGTTTACAATTTGCGGCTGTTCGGTCTCTTCCGGCTCAGGAGTATCCATGTGTGCCTCTTGATAGGTGCAAGTCAAACGATTTCAAAAACCCAGGTTTCGGTGAAAAAAGACGCCTCCAGCGGAGGCGGTTTAGGACAACGACATTAGATTTTAGCCGTTCTGAAAGGAAACGTCAAGGAAAAATTGGCAGGTTATAATATCCACCGGCAGTACACCAGGAAGCAAGCCGGATCCATTACGAGATGATTTGATGAATGAATCACGTCTTTCCCTCAAAGAAATAATTTTATTCCCCTTCGCTTTGCTCTTGCAATTATCACCGCTATGGGTTTTTACCCTATTGGTGGTAATGTTTTCACTGTGTGGATTTCTTTATTATTCTTTGAATTCCGACTTTTTTGGGCTTGCCACCCCTCCCTTTGGTGACCTTGCGTTTTCGCCTGATTTTACATCTGTCAGGGATTTGAAGGATAAGCGCTCCTGGAAGATTACTTTCGAGGACCAGCCTTTTTCAACTTTTCATGGGGTGGTTCGGCATGTTTCCACCTGGCGGGATGAGCCTATTCCATTTGCCACGCACGATATTCTCATCACAACTGGCGAATTTGCTTCCTCATCACGTGTCTCGACACGTGTATATAACCACGCCTTTTATTATGATTGGGAGGATGGGCTCAAACCAGTAGGGTGGATCAACCTGCTCCATATCATTCCAAAGACAGTGGATATTTATCACCAACTGCTTAACATCCGAGATTGGAACCTCGTTACCATCAGTGGGCGGGAAATTTACCGCATCGATCTCTTCGATCCGGATGGGAAGTTTACCTATTTCTGGCAGGATGAAGGATGTAACTCCATTTTGGTGACTTCAGTTAAAATTGAGTCCAATGGTACGCCTATCCCATAAACTTTGACCTTATAATCATGCTTATGCGTCGTTACCTTTATTTTACCGTATTCATTTCTGGCATGACAGCCCTGGCAGCCGAATTTGGCGCCTCGCGCTTATTACAAACCATCTATGGTTCAAGTAACCTGGTTTGGGCTAGCATTATTGGTCTGATCATGGTTTATTTTGCCGTGGGGTATCGCCTGGGAGGCAGATGGGCAGACCGTTCGCCAACCCCACAGACATTGTTTAAAATATTATCTTGGGGAGCATTCTCGCTAGGTATCGTGCCTTTTATTTCAGCCCCTGTTTTAAGAGCTGCTGCCGCAGCTTTTGATGTCCTCAGCCTTGGAGTCCTGCTGGGATCATTCGCCGGCACACTGGTACTATTCAGCATCCCGGTTACCTTGCTGGCGATGGCATCTCCTTTTGCAGTCCGGCTATTAATGGATGATCCTGCCCGGGCTGGAAAGGTTTCAGGAGAAGTATCCTCGATATCGACCATGGGGTCCGTGCTCGGCGCGTTTCTCCCCACCTTATTCATGTTTTCTCTGATTGGGACCACCCTGACATTCCTTTGTTTTTCCGGTGTTCTGCTGCTGGTCGCCCTGGGGGGCCTTTTAATTTCATCAGGTGCGAAGACCGTATTTCCATTTTTACTGATGCCAGTTTTGTTAATATCAGCGGCATTTGCGAACGATTATCGCATCAAATCCACACCAGGGCAGGTCTATGAAACCGAGTCGCCCTATAACTATATTGAAGTATTGAAAAATGGGGACAGCATGCTTCTTCGCTTGAATGAGGGGCAGGGAGTCCATTCAGAGTATAACCCGACTAAATTGTTCTATGGAGGTCCATGGGAGCAATTCCTGGTTGGACCCATGTTCAATTCAACCTTCGCCAGAAGTGATGTTAAGCGTATAGCCATTGTCGGTCTTGCTGCGGGGACGACTGCCAGGCAGGCAACAGCGGTGTATGGCGCTCTTCCGATCGATGGGTACGAGATTGATCCAAAAATTGTGGAAGTTGGGCAGAAATATTTTGCGATGACGATGCCCAATTTGAATATCTATGTTGCCGATGGCAGGTGGGGGTTGGAGCACAGCCCGTACAAGTACGATATCATCGCGATTGACGCCTACCGGCCTCCATATATTCCACCTCACCTGACCACGGTTGAATTTTTTCGAATTTGTGCCGAACACCTCACCGAAAAAGGGGTTTTGGCCATCAATGTGGGCCGGGCTCCGAACGACCGGCGTTTGATCAATGACCTGGCTGCCACCATTCGAGAGGTCCTGCCGTCCACACATGTTATGGATATACCTAACACATTTAATTCAATGTTATATGCTACACGGCAGCAGACAATGATTCAGAATCTCGTGGGAAACCTGCGTACGATTAGCGCAGATCCGGGCACACCTGAACTGCTGCTTACAGCCGCTCAGGCAGCTGCCAGCAATATGCAGCCTGACCCAACCGGAGGAGAAGTATATACTGATAACCGCTCGCCAGTGGAATGGGTAACGAACAGTCTGGTGATCAATTTTATCCTGAACGGAGGGATGGAAACAGTTCAGTAGTTTTGTACTCGCTGGCAATTAATATAGAATAAAATATTCGTATTGATCAGCAGCATTTTAGAGGAGAAAATCATGGATATTAATTTCTACGCGACTCTGCGGCTTATAACCGGTAAAAAAACAGTCAACCTTGATCTTGAAGATGGTATTACTGTAAGGCAGATGCTCGAAAAAGCGTTTGAGCAATACCCACCGCTGCGAAAAGAGCTGATGGCTTCTGAAAGTGAACTGCACGGTCACGTGCATGTATTTGTAAACGGAAGGGATGTTCCTTACCTGGCTGATGTGCTTGAGACTCGCATCACTGCGGCGGACAAACTCGACATCTTCCCGGCAGTGGGCGGTGGATAAATGCAGTCACTAGTACGTGAAATGCGTGGTATTCCGTATTTCCTGCTCAAGGAGTACTTGCTGGAACTGGGTGGAATACTCGATGGAGACAATCTGGTTACCGGCGCTGGTTGGAGTGTTCGCCTGGAGAAAATGGAACCATATAAATTTCACTCATTGCAAGTCGGCCAAACACGATTGAAGATGGAACTGGAAGATTGGGCGGCAGATGAATTTCTAAATCGATTTGCGATGAAAACACTTCGCGCTGGTGCATAAAATAAACGACGCGCCTTTTCGGGCGCGTCGTTTATTCTTAATCATATTTCGTTTATGCCAGGTCCAATTCCTTGAGCTTGGCTTCAGTCACAACGCCATTTTTCCATCCACGAGCTTCGTAGTAATCAGCCAGCATCTTATCGAGTTCGCTGACTTGCCCAAGCGAGCCGGGCATGGTGGATGGTTCAGTCGTAAAGCGCTTGGGCAGGTAATCGCTGCCTTCACCGAGACCGGCCTGGTTGTTGTAGAGGCGTTCCAGGTTATAGATACGCTCACCGGTCTTAAGAACATCGGCGGATGTAAACGGAACGCCAACCATGGCGGAATATTGTTGGGCATATTCATCCGTTCCCATGGCGAAGGCGCTGAATTTGCACAGATCCATGCTGTCAGAGAAGGCATGGATGTCCTGGAAAATCTTAACCAGTCCACCCTTTCCTTCCCAGGCAAGCGGATCGGTTTTGAGAGTCCCGAATGGCATAACGCCGAGTTCTGAAGCCGGGGTGTATGCGCGCAAGTGGCAGGCGCCACGGTTGCTGGTGGCATAGCCCAAACCGATACCCTTGATGCCGCGCGGATCGTAGGCAGGAATACCCTGTCCTTTGACAGTCATGGCCAGTTCGGGATGGCCAAAATGCTGTGCGGTCGCGTTAGCGCCATCTCCCATGACCTTGCCAATGCCGTCACGTTTACCAATCTTCTCTGCCAGGGCAACCATATTATCATTATCACCCCAGGCCAGTTTGCCATCGGCGGCGCTGGTATAACCTTTTTCGCTGGCTTCCATATAAACCGAGATGG
>Ga0172368_10001028_pt1 | contig 39026 bp, 26 predicted proteins | sample Lak11m_FD_114540 | JGI IMG/M metagenome (GOLD analysis project Ga0172368, IMG submission 114540) | Freshwater microbial communities from Kabuno Bay, South-Kivu, Congo - kab_022012_11m | ecosystem: Environmental > Aquatic > Freshwater > Lake | place: Democratic Republic of the Congo: South-Kivu... | reverse complement strand
CCATGCTGAGTTGATTTTGTTTGTCCGGAATTATGCTCAACCAACCGCCGTTCCAGATCGTTTGTAGAACCGGAATAGAATTGATTTAGTTTTGAAGAAAAAAGAATATAGGTGAAAAACAACATGTCGGGGCGGGGAGATTCGAACTCCCGACCTCTTCGTCCCGAACGAAGCGCGCTAACCGGGCTGCGCTACGCCCCGAAATAATTGCGAAACAAAAATAACGTTTTGCCTGTAGAATTACAATTTTTCAAATAGAAAATAGTGAGAATGTTATAATAAAAGTAACGAAAAGAGACCTTCTACCCACGGTGCTCTAACAATGCTCTTCAATCAATCTCGCAATAATACGCGTATTCAATAATTGCAAGATACTCCCATAAAAACTTCCATCAGCTAATTTTAAAAAGTGTAAATTTCCTTTCACTTTTGATTTTTTTTTTATAGTATGGAAACCTGGAAGAAGAATTTACTAATAGTCTGGATCGCGCTCTTTTTTTCTGCCGCCGGATTGAGCGCCGTAGTTCCGTTTCTTCCATTATTTATTAGAGAATTAGGGGTAACACATCTTGCAGAAACTTCACGCTGGAGCGGTTATGTATTTTCAGCTCCATTCATTATTTCATTCTTTGTTATTCCCGTCTGGGGTGCGCTTGGTGATAAATACGGACATAAATTAATGACGGTGCGGGCGGTTTTTGGTTTATCGATTGCGCTTTTGCTGATGGCATTTTCTCAAAACGTTTTTCATCTTTTTATTTTTAGAATGCTCCAAGGTGCGTTAAGCGGATTTTATCCCGCAGCATTAGCCCTCGCAGTTTTTACTGCGCCGAAAGAAAGAACCGGTTATGCTTTGGGCGTTATTCAATCCGCAAGCACATCGGGCAACGTAATCGGACCTCTGTTCGGAGGCGTATTTTCGCAGTTATTCGGATTTAGAGGTGTCTTCCTTTTTGTTGGAATAATCATTTTTATTTGCGCGTTGCTTATTCTCTTCTTTTTAAAGGAAGAAAAAAAATCCAGCGAAAAGAGCGAACCGAATTACTCCGTGCTGGATAATTGGCGGTACGTTTTTTCAACTAAACAAATTTTACTTGCCGGGATTTTAATTTTGATGAGTTCAATCGCAATGGCGTTGCTTGCTCCAATCTTTGTACTCTATGTTGAAACTTTTCATATTGAATCCAAATCACTTCCGCTTACAACCGGAATTTTGTACAGCGTTTTAGGGCTGTTTGCAACATTATCTTCGTTACTTTTGGGTAAAAAAATTGATGAGAAAGGATTCAAGAAAAATTTACTTCTTTCATCGTTTGGCATTGGCGCAATGTATCTCCTCCATTTTTTTATTTATCAAATTTACAATTTAATTCCTATTACGATGCTGCTTGGTTTTTGTCTTGGCATTTTAACGCCGGTTTTATTTACCGCATTAAGCAAAAAAGTTGTCTTGAGCAGAAAGGCTGGAGTTATGGCGATCGGTTCCAGTTTTCAGATATTAGGGTATATGGTTGCCCCGGTTTGTTCCGGAGTTCTTAGTGCGGCGGTTGGCGTTCGCTTCACATTTATTCTTGCCGGAATTATTTTTTTTCTTGTAACTCTTATTACCTTAAAGTATGTGAAAGAATAAACGGGAGTTACTTCCCAAATTTAAATTTTACAAACACAATCGTAGCATAAGTAAGAATGTAAATTGGTAATCCTATCCACGCGCCGATAATTCCAAGATGAAAATGAACGCCTAAAATATAAGCCATCGGAACAAAAATGAAAATGTTGGAAACAATTTCCGCGAGCATCACAAACATTGATTTCCCTCCCGCTTGCAGCGTATTGGCAAGGACAATCCCAATTCCATAAAATATTTGAGCGATTCCCGCAACACGCATTGCCGGCACTGCTGTAGCAATTATCGGCTGTTCGTTTGTAATGAGGTTCAACAAATATTGGGGGAGAAAAACATAAATAAATGAAAGGGAGAGTGTGTACAACGTAGCGATCTTTGCCGTTTCGAAAGCATATTTTCTCGCAAGCAAATGATTGGCGGCTCCGAGATTATTTCCTACAAGTGTTTGTGCGGCAATACCGAATCCGAAGCAAGGGAGAAATGAAATGAATAATACACTTACAATTGCCTGAGATGCGGCTTGTTCGCGCAAGCCGATTAATCCGGTGATGGAGATGAAGGATAAAAATCCGATAAGAATAAAAATATTTTGAAACGAGACAGGGAGTGAAATTTTGTAAAGTGATCGAATTATTTTGATTGAGAAATTTAGATGCCGGTAAAGTTTGTATTTAATTCGATACCCCGCGTTCAACGAAATGAAAAAATAAAATGACGCGTCAAATAAAGTCGCCATAGTTGAACCAAGTCCGGAGCCGGCAACGCCCATTTTCGGCAATCCAAATTCACCATAAATTAAAATATAATTAAAGATGATATTTAGAAGATTTGTGAGAATGCCCGAAACCATAAAAATTTTCGTGTTGCCGATTCCGAAATAAAAACCGCGGTAAGAAACCGTTATGAGAAAAAGCGGCAAACCAAGCAACCGAAAAAAAATAAAATCTCCCGCCAATTTACCAACGTGTGGATCTTTAGCAAATAATTGCGCAAAAGGTTCCGAAAAGAAAATGCCGAGACACGTTACAAGTAAACCAATAACGAATCCAACATAAATAGAGTTCTGTAAAATTTTTCCGATCTGGGAATAATTTTTTTCTCCAAAGGAATTTGCCGTTAGCACATGAGTTCCGGTAGCTAAACTTGAAAAAAAGCTAACAACAGCCCACGTGGCAAGAACTCCAATTCCCATAGCGGCTAATGTGTATTCGGGATTATCAAGCCTGCCAACCATCGCGGCATCAACCAATGATAAAATCATTTGGGTTGAAAGCCCGGCAATTGCGGGGAGCGCAATCCGGAGAATATTTCTAAAATATTGTTTATCTGGTAGTATCATTTGAAACCAAAATTACTAAAGGAATACGGAATAAAAAATTTTTGAAAGAATAATTTGAAATTGCGCTCCGTTTCTTTAATTTTGAAGAGTCGATTCGGGGCTATAGCTCAGCTGGGAGAGCGCTTGAATGGCATTCAAGAGGTCAGCAGTTCGATCCTGCTTAGCTCCACAAATTACATCCCGATTTTATTCGGGATGTATCATTTTAAAGTGGAAAAATTTCATGCCAACAAAAGCAAAACGAAAATGAAATATTTCTAAACTAATCTTCGTTTCAATTCAACCTAAAAAAATCTGCTATAACGCGGTGAAATTTATGAATCGATTTTACGGGTTCGGCATACATCAAGATGCACTTTTTAGTAACAAGAGAAAGATTCAATTTCTGCGCTTCGTTTATGGCTTCGGGCGATTCACACCCTTGTTGCAGCCAGACGTGTTTAATACCGGCTGAAGAAATTTCTTGCAGCATCGCCGGAATATGAATAGGAGAAACGGAGATAAACACGCTTTCAACTTTATCTTTAATTGAAGCGATATTCGGGGAACAGGGGATTCCGTCAATTTCTGTCTCGCCGGGATGAACTGCGTGTACGTTGTATCCGCGTGATTTCAATTCCTTAAACGCGGCGTTGCCGAATTTATTTTTCTTTTTTGATAAACCGATAACTGCGATATTTTTTTTCTCAATAAAATTACGAACTTCGGTATCCATCAATTACTCCAAATGATTGTTTAAAAAGAAAAAGAGCTGACCGGGAATGGGCAGCTCTTTTTGTAAACGACTTCTAAAAAATTATTTCAGAACGATCATCTTTTTGCTGATTGATTGTCCGTTGAGAGAAATTTTATAAATATAATTTCCCGAACTTAAATCACTTGCATTCAATGCTACGGTATAATTTCCGGCTTCATGGAATCCGTTCACAACTTCTTTCACTTTTTCTCCAAGAGTATTGAAGATAGCCAAAGTAACAACACCGGAAGTAGCCAAACTATAACTAATTGATGTGGTTGGGTTAAATGGATTCGGGAAATTCTGTGTAAGTTCAAACGTTGTTGGTGTTTGTGCACCTGAGACGTTCACGATATCGGAGTAAGCAAACGTTCCGTCATAGTCCACTTGTTTTAAACGATAAGAATAGGAAGCGTTTGCATTGACACTCTTATCCGTGAAGTTGTATGAACTACTATTTGTAGTTGTGCCGCTGCCTTTTACAAATCCGATTTTTGCAAATTCAGTATTTACTGATTTTCTTTCTATATCAAATCCGCTGTTATTTTTTTCTGTTGCGGTATTCCATTTTAATTGAACGCCTTCTTTTACAGACACAGCAGAGAAAGACGTTAACTCAACAGGAAGCGGTCCTGGGTTCAAGTCTGTCCAAGCGTCTGCACTTGTAGCTCCGTGACCAACTTTAACACCGTCAAATGCACCTACAGGATTTCCTAAACCTCTGTTATGCCAAACAAAATTACCAACATCTACCGGAGCTGGTGCAAATCCATCAAAGTCAGTATCCGTAGCGGATGTGGTACAATTAGCAGCGGTTATCAGCGGTTCTGTTGAGCCGGATGGATTAATCCAAAGGTATGCTACATCATCCAAATTAGCTGGGGCTGTGGTTCCGGCGGTATTGAAAGTATACCGTACAACTATTAAATAAGTTGTGTTAAATTCAAGTACGGTTGCAGAATCATACACAGCAGTATTAGTTGTTTTTGATAAACCTAAACTAAATCCCGTACCGTTGGCTGAGGTAAATAATTTTGCTCCATAGTTAGTAGCAGTGCCTGAAGCGCCTAAGGACATAAAATAGTTTTTGCCGGTATTGTTTGCAGCGCTTGTTATTCTAAGGAGAAATGAGTAAAAAAAAGTACTGTTGGTATAACTTGTTACCGGAGTTGTAAAAGTTTTATAAACTCTGCTTGAAGTAGCTATGGGAGTTGGCATAGCAACATATTCACCGCCGTTGCTTGAATAACCGGTATAAGTTAGCGGTGTAGCATTATCAACTGTTGCATCTGGACCCGAACCGCCTTTAGTCCAACCGGATTGTCCGGCTAAATTAGTTGCTGCAGTTAGTCCGGTGAAATCATCCGAAAATGTTTGAGCCGAACTGGCATTATTAAGCCCGATGATCAATAATGCAACCGCCAAAAAAGAGTAGAACGTTTTCATGTGTATTCCTTTGTTTTATTCATTGAATAATTAGCTTAGTTAAACTTAAAAATAAATTTATTAAAAAACCATAATTATTATTTTAAATAATTGTTATGAATTCCGACTCTTTGTCGAAAAAAACAAAGAGTGGAAAACTATTACTTTATTTATTCTAATTTTTTTCTAAATCGGAGTGAACTAAGCAAAAGGATTGAAATTCCCATTAAGAAAAGGATGGTTACTTCACTCCACAACTCTGCAAATCCAATTCCTTTTAACACAACACCGCGTATGATGGTTATAAAATATCGCAGAGGAATTACATAGGTTATTGCCCGGATAAGCGGCGGCATGTTTTCAATCGGGAAGGCGAAACCCGATAAATACACCATCGGCATAAGCACTGCAAAGATTGCGATCATCATAGCCTGCTGCTGCGTTTTTGAAATAGTTGAAACGAACAATCCAAGCCCAAGCGTTGAGAGAATATAAAAGAAGGCGGAAAAAAATAAAAAGAAAATACTTCCGCGCACTTCAATATTAAATTGAATTTTCATTGCGGTGATTACAATAATCACTGAAACAAATCCAAGAATCATAAAGGGAATAAGCTTTCCAACTATCAACTGCCATGGTTTGATTGGCGTAACTATAATTTGTTCAAGCGTACCGATTTCTTTTTCTTTTACAATTGCAAGCGACGTGAGTATCAGCGTAACAATACTCAGAAGTAATCCTACAATACCGGGAACCATGAATATGCGCGTAAGCAAAAGCGGATTATACCAAACGCGGACTTCGGGAGTAATTGATCCTGTGATATTTTGTTTCATCCCGGAGCGAGCGAGATTATCAATTAAAATATTTTTAGAAAAGTCGTTGATGATTACGGAGGAGTAACCGGCTGCAATGGACGCCGCATTTCCATCCGAGCCGTTATAAATTAATTGAAGCGACGCCTGCTCGTTTCTTTTAATTGATTTTTCAAAATCTTTTGGGATAATTAATGCGACTAACGTTTTCCCATCATCAATAGTGGTTGTAACTTCATTATAACTTTCGGCATAACGGTCAAGCGAAAAGAAACCGGAACTTGTAAATTCTTCAATTAAATTTCTGCTTGTCTCAGATTTATCTTGATCATAGATAAGCGTGTGAATAATATTCAAATCAAGCGTGGCGGCATATCCGAAAAAAAGGAGCTGAAAGATCGGCGCAATCAAAATAATCCCGAACATTTTCGGATCGCGCTTAAACTGCATGAATTCTTTTTTTATGATGTGAAGAATCGTTTTCATTTGAATTTAAAACTTTTGCTGCTTGGAATAAATTTTTGTTGCGCCGCCCAGAAAGAGAACTGAAAACAGAATGAGATAAATGAGTTGTTCCCAGAAAGCTGTTATCCCAACTCCGCGCAGTATTATTGCACGGAGCGCTACAATATAAAATTTTGCCGGAGTTAAATTGGTCAGCAGTTGAATAAATTTCGGCATACTCTCAATCGGAAAAATAAATCCGGAGAGAATCACCGATGGAAGGAGAGAAACAAAAGTTGCGATGGTGAAAGCCACTTGTTGCGAATCGGAAACGACCGATACAAAAATTCCTAATCCCGTTGATGCAAAAAGAAAGAGCAGCGTAACCGCATATAAAAGTAAAATGCTGCCGCGTACGGAAACATCGAACAAAATATTTCCAACAATTAAAATGAGCGTTGCATTTATCAATGCAACTGAAACATACGGAGCGGTTTTGCCGAGCAGTAGTTCAACGGTTTGCAACGGTGATACATTTATCTGTTCAATTGTACCTCGCTCTTTTTCGCGAACAAGCGCCAGCGAAACACTGACGACACAAGTGATAATCAAGATCATTGCAATCAAACCGGGAATTAAGAAACGCGATGATTTCAGATCGGGATTGTACCAGAATAACGGTTGATAATTGATCGGCTGGGCAGATTGCAATCCTTTTTTCGCAAGCATTGCCGCCGAGAGCTGAAGCCCAAACGATTTTGTTGCAGCTACCATATAACTTTGAATTAATCCGGCAGTATTGCCGTCAACGCCATCAATTAATATCTGCAATTTTGATTCGCGGTTGGAATAAAATTTCTTCGAGAGATCATTTGGAATAACTACAACGCATTGCGCCGATTTTGAATCGAGAATATGTTTTGTTTGCTCATACGTGGAGAGAACTTGTACAACATCAAAATATTCTGAACTTTTTAGTAGCTGAACAAACCGGAGGGACGCGTCGCTTTTTTCATTATCAAGAATTGCAAGTTTTACATGTTTAACGTCAAAGTTTACTGCGTATCCAAACACACCGAGAAGGAAGACCGGAAAGAAGAGAAGAATAGCAAGCATGCGGTAATCGCGCAGCAGATGCTTGAATTCTTTTTTTGCGATAGCTTTTATTCTTTTAAATTTCATTTGTTGCCATCGCCGTGTTCAATGAGATGAATAAAAACGTCTTCGAGTGTTGGAGTAATTTTTTGCAGACGATTGATATTGAACGACGAATACTCCGCTAAACTGTTTTTGATCTGAGATTCATCCGTAAAGAAATGGTTCATAATTAAATGAAGTGAATTTCCGAACAGCGTAGTTTCACTCACAAAATTTTGGCGTTGAAAAAAATCAAGCGCTTCAATCGGATTGCTGCAATCAATTTCGTAAATGGGTTGCTGAAGATATTTGGTTTTCAGTTCTTTCGCATTTCCTTCGGCAATTAATTTACCGGCGTTTATCAATAAAATATTGTTGCAATATTCGGCTTCTTCAAGATAATGCGTAGTTACAAAAACGGTTATTCCTTCGTTTGCAAGTTGATGGATCAGCTCCCAAAACGATCTGCGGGAAATCGGATCGACGCCGCTTGTCGGTTCATCTAAAAAAACAATGCCCGGTTTATGAATAACCGCCGTACCCAGCGCCAGCCTTTGTTTAATACCTCCGGGAAGAGAACCGGTAAGAATTTTTTCTTTGCCGAGTAAATTTGCCGTTTCTAAAACCCATGCCTTCCGTTCTTTTAAAACGCTGCTCTCAATTCCGTACACACCGCCGAAAAACGAAATATTTTCTTCAACGGATAAATCGTTGTACAGCGAAAATCGTTGAGACATATAGCCGATATTTTTTTTAACCAGATCAGTTTCTGTTTTGATGTTATATCCGCCAACAAATGCTTCACCGCTTGAGGGTTCAAGTAATCCGCACAGCATTTTTATGGTTGTTGATTTACCGGCGCCGTTCGCGCCAAGAAAACCAAATATCTCACCTTGATTCACTTTAAAGGAGATTTCATTTACAGAAATAAAATTTCCAAATTTTTTTGTAAGATGATTAACTTCAACAGCAAGCATGTTAGCTCTCTTCTTCAACCAAATGAATGAAAACATTTTCTAATGAAGGCGGAAGCAAACGATGATCAAGAATTGAAATACCGTTTCGGTTGAGCATGGATTCTATTTCCGAAAAAGCATTTTGGTTTTTCTCAACCATAATATTTATTCTATCACCAAAAAGTTGTGTCTCAAAATTAAAGTTTGCTTTGATCAATTTGCTTGCAGCCTGAATATCACCACAAATAATTTCAATCACTTCCATACCAATTGACGCTTTCATATTTTGAGGTGTATCAAGATTGATGATCCTTCCGTTGTGCATTAACGCTACGCGGTTGCAGCGTTCTGCTTCATCAAGATAAGGAGTAGTCATAAAAATTGTAATCCCTTCTTTCAAAAGGGAAGAGAGGATTTTCCAAAAATCACGGCGAGAAACCGGATCAACTCCGGTAGTCGGTTCATCCAGAAAAAGAATTTCCGGTTTATGAATTAAACTGCATGAGAGCGCTAACTTCTGCTTCATTCCGCCGGAGAGATTATCGGCTGTCCTTTTTCTGAAAGGGAGTAATCGTGTAAAAGTCAGCAATTCATTTCTTCGCTCTTCGTAATTTTTTACTCCATGAATCTCCGCAAAGAATTCAATATTTTCGTCAACAGATAAATCACCGTACAAACTAAATTTTTGAGAAAGGTATCCGATTTTTTTTTGAATTTCTTTTTTCTCTTCTCGAATATTCAAATCGAATAACGAAACGGCTCCGCTGTTGAACGGGAGAAGTCCGCATAATATTCTTATCGTTGTAGTTTTGCCCGCACCATCGGGACCAACTAATCCAAACATTTCTCCCGGCAAAATTGAAAGAGAAATACCGCGGACGGCTTCTACATCAGCGTAGTTTTTAACAAGATTTTGAATGACAATTATATTTGACATAGTTTAATTAAACTTTGCAATCTTGAAAATTTAAAAGATTATTTCAGCATCAGCGGGCATGCCGTCTTTAAGTTCAAATTTCTCATTCGAGATCGAGACTTTCACCTGGTAAACAAGTTTTGTCCGCTCATCTTTTGTTTGAATATTCTTAGGAGTAAATTCAGCTTCTGATGATATGAAGGTTACCGTTCCGTTGTATTTTTTATTTTTGTAAGAATCGCTGGTAACCGTTACCTTGTTACCAAGTTTTACTTTCCCGATTTCCGTTTCACTAATGTAAATCAGCAATTCAACTTTTTGCAGATCGGAAATTTTAAATAATGAAGATAGAGGATTAACCGTTTCACCTTTTTCAACAAACTTTTTTGTGATGAATCCTTTTACGGGAGAAATTACATAAGCATCCCGGATTGATTTTTTAACGATTGCCGCCTGTGCTTCCAACTGCATAACTCTCCCTTCTGCAAGTTTTAAATCTTCTTTGCGTGCAATGTTTTTTATTTTCTTTAAATTTTCTGACGCGGCATTTGCTTGTTCCGCAGCAAGATTATAGCGCGCTTCAACATCATCAAATTGCTTTTGCGAAATGGAATGGCTATTTAATAATTGTTTGAACCGATCTCTATCTTGTTTGGCGGAGGCAAGATTTATTTCAGCCTGGTTTTTTGCAGATTCCGCTTGAAGAACGTCTTCCTTCCGTGAACCGTTTTTCAAAAGTTCATATTGCGCTTGAGCCTGCATCAACGCGGCGTTAGCTTGTTGAAGCTGGAGCAATAAACTTTCGGTATCGATAATCATCACCGTATCATTTTCGTTTACAAAAGCGCCTTCATCACGTACAAGTTGTTTAATTTCTCCGCCAACTTTTGCGCTTACGGTAACATTTGTTGCTTGGATAAAACCTGAAGCTTCAATTTTTCCTTTGTCGTTATTATTCCCGCATCCCCAGAATTGAATGAGCAGCAAGACGGCTGCTATTTTTAGCAATTTCATTTTTTAACTCCGCGTTTAATTTTTAAATAAACCTTATGACCTTTATCCGTAAGCATCGAATCAATTAAGATGTTAATCGTTTCCTGTATTGCCGTATGGATGGCGAAATTGTTGTTCATAATAAATTCCGGATTTATCACTCCGCGAATAGACGAAATAAATATTTGCAGAACAATGGGAACCGAGCGCCGTTTGAAAATACCTTCGGCAACGCCTTGCTCAATTAGCTTGGAAAGATTTGCCGATAATTTTTGCGTCCGGAATTTATCAACCTCATCCCACAAATCTTTTGCGTAATGCTGCATGTCGGAAATCCACTTACTTTGAAACTTCGAAAGCACCGATGCCAACGTTTCTATCAGCAGAACAAATTTTTGCAACGCGGTAGTTTCACTTTCAACAATTTCCGTTATCTTTTCTCCCGCTTCGGTAATATAATTGAAGGTCGCTTCGCGGAGGAGCTGCTCTTTCGAATCAAAATGTTTATATATCGTCTTTTTGCTGATATGCAAATCTTTGGTAATTTCATCCAGCGTAATTTTGTAAAAGCCCTCGCTGAAAAATTTCTGCTGCGAAAACTTGAGTATTTTTATTTTTTCATCATCCATAACAACACTGTGGAAACTAAAATAATATTATTGGTTTCCAAAATACGTGAATAACCGTTCCTTGTCAAGATGATTTTTGCGGCATATCTGTTTATCAAAAAATAGTACCGTTCATATAAAGTTTTTGCATCCGTTTGTTTTTACCACCGAATAATTTCTATTTTTGTAGCAAAATATTTCTTTACAAATAAAGGATAACATCATGAAGAAAAATCTCGTTGCACTTGTTATGATTCTTTTCTCTTTTTCGGCGCTTGCTACGGCTCAAAAAAAAGCCGCATCAGGCGACCAGCCTCTCGAAATCAAATATGAAAAACACATTTTAAAAAACGGCTTAACGCTGCTTTTGCATGAAGATCACAAAGCGCCGATAGTAGCCGTGAACGTTTGGTATCATGTGGGATCGAAGAACGAAAAATTTGGAAAGACAGGATTTGCCCATTTGTTCGAACATCTCATGTTCAACGGAAGTGAAAATTATAACGACGATTATTTTAAAGTGATGGAAAAAATCGGCGCTACAGATTTGAACGGCACCACAAATAGCGATCGCACAAATTATTTCCAGAATGTTCCAACGTCTGCATTTGATCTTGCGCTCTGGATGGAATCCGACAGAATGGGGCATCTGATCGGCGCGATCAATCAAGCTAAACTTGATGAGCAGCGCGGTGTTGTTCAAAATGAAAAACGCCAGGGCGAAAATGAACCGTACGGATTAGTTGATGAACAAATTGTGAAAGGAACTTTCCCTGCCGGACATCCTTATTCATGGACGGTCATCGGTTCGATGGAAGACTTGAATGCCGCATCATTAACTGATGTACAAGATTGGTTTAAAACATATTACGGCGCGGCAAATGCTACGTTAGTTGTAGCTGGAGATATTAATCCGCAGGAAGCTATTAAAAAAGTAGAAAAATATTTTGGTGATATTCCTTCCGGTCCTCCGATTGCAAAATATACAACTTGGGTTCCGAAAATGACGGGAAGCCATAGGCAATACATGCAGGATAGAGTTCCTCAAAGTAGAATTTATAAAATTTGGAATGTACCGCAATGGGGATCAGAAGAAGGTGTTTATTTAGATTTGGTAAGCGATGTTCTTGCATCCGGAAAAACTTCCCGCTTGTACAAACGCCTTGTCTATGATGATCAAATTGCAACCTCTGCAAGAGCGTACGTTGATCTTAGTGAAATTGCCGGACAATTTTATTTAGACTTGACCGCCAAACCGGGAGAAGATTTAGCAAAAGTTGAAAAAGCCGGTGACGAAGAATTGCAGAAATTCTTGAAAGATGGTCCAACGGCAAAAGAGTTAGAAAAAATTAAAACCCAATACATGGCGCAATTTATTAGAGGCGCAGAACGAATCGGCGGATTCGGCGGTAAGTCCGATATCCTTGCGCAAAACCAGGTTTATGTGGGAGACCCCGATCATTATAAACAAGTTTTGAAATGGATAAAAGAAGCCACAGCAAAAGACCTTTTAGAAACAGCGCGCAAGTGGTTATCTGATGGCGAATATATTCTTGAAGTTCATCCATTCCCCGATTTTGAGATAACGAAATCTGATGCCGATAGAACTAAATTAGCTGAGACCGGAACTCCGCCGGATGCAAAATTTCCGGAATTTAAAAGAGCTACGCTGGCAAACGGAATGAAAGTAATTTTAGCTGAACGGAAAGAAATTCCTGTTGTAAATATGAGTCTGCTTTTTGATGCCGGTTATGCAGCCGATCAATTTGGCTTAAAGGGAACAGCAAGCCTTGCGATGAATATGCTTGACGAAGGTACAAAGAAAAGAAACGCGCTCCAGATTAGTGAAGAGTTGGAAAGCCTTGGTGCAAATCTTAGCACCGGTTCAAACTTAGATATGTCGCTCGTAAGTTTTTCATCTTTAAAATCTAATTTGGATAAATCGCTTGACATTTTTGCGGATGTTGTGCTTAATCCCTCGTTTCCGGAGACTGATTTTAATCGCTTAAAGAAAGAACAAACTGCCGGAATTAAGCGCGAGAAAGCATCTCCTTTTTCTATGGCGTTACGAGTATTTCCTAAAATTCTTTATGGTGAAAATCATGCGTACGGAAGCCCGTTCAGCGGCTCCGGATACGAAGGAAGCGTTGAGAAAATTAAACGCGAAGATTTAATAAAATTTCAACAAGATTGGCTGAAACCTAACAACGCAACGTTAATTGTTGTTGGTGATATTACGATGGATGAACTTACTCCGCGCATAGAAAAATTATTTAAAGATTGGAAGCCGGGAGAGATCAAACAAAAAAATATTGCGCATGTAGAACCGAAGGAGAAACCGGTTGTTTATATCTTAAATAAACCGGGCGCAATGCAAAGCGTTATTATTGCCGGTGAAGTGACGCTCCCTTCTTCTAATCCTGATGAAATTGCTATAGGTTTAATGAATGATATTCTCGGCGGCAATTTTACTTCGCGCATCAATATGAATATCCGTGAAGATAAACATTGGTCTTACGGAGCGCAGTCTGTGTTTATCGGTGCAAAAGGTCAAAGACCATTTATCGCTTTCGCGCCGGTTCAGGCAGATAAAACAAAAGAATCGATCATAGAAATTCAAAAAGAATTGAACGGAATTACCGGTACAATTCCAATTAAGGATGAAGAATTTAATTTTGTCGTTACCAATCAAGTGAACAGTATGGCGGGTTCATGGGAAACGGGAAATGCTGTCCGCGGCAGTTTGAGTGAAATGGTTCGTTACGGTTTACCGGATAATTACTACGCAACTTTTGCCGGAAAAGTTAAAGCGGCAACAAAAGCTGAGTTAACATCTGCGGCAAAGAAGGCAATTAATCCCGGTAAACTCGTTTGGATTGTTGTTGGCGATAGAGAAAAAATTGAAGCCGGATTAAAAGAAATGAATCTTGGCGAAGTGAAATATATGGATGCCGACGGTAACGAAATTAAGTAGAAAGTATAAAGTGAAAAGTAAAAGGCTGGTTTGATAACCGGCCTTTTTTTTATTTTCTTTTTGATATTCGCTTTCAACTTTACACTTTTAACTTTCGGTGCTTTGTTCCTATATTTACGGAAAAAAAATTAGGATGAGATGAACAAACTTTCTACGCATCAAAAAGGATTATTTGCCGCATTTCTTGCCGGATTATTGTGGAGTACCGGCGGGCTTTTCATTAAGTTGATCTCGCTCAATCCTTTTCAACTTTCATTCTTTCGTTCACTTTTTTCAGCGGCAACGTTCCTCATCTTGTTTAAAAGCCAAGCAGTAAAGAGGAACAGCGCTACATTCATTAACGCCTTATTTTATGCGGCTATTCTCATCCTCTTCGTTATCGCAACCAAAATGACAACAGCGGCAAACGCAATTTTTCTCCAATACACAGCTCCCATTTACGTTTTAATTTTAGAACCGATCCTTCTTAAAACGAAGTTTGAAAAAATTAACATTATTACTATTATTTTAGCATTCACCGGGATGGTTCTCTTTTTTCTCGGAGAACTTTCTCCGGGACATTTTGCCGGAAATATTATTGCGCTCATTTCCGGAATGTGTTTTGCCGGTTTCCTTTTGGGAATGAGAAAGAATGATCACGCATATCAATTTGCAACAATTTTTTGGGGAAATATTATTATTGCTTTGGTAAGTTTGTTTTCAGTTTTTTCAATTCAGATGCTCACGATGTCGGATTTAACAATGGTTGCGTATCTCGGAATTGTGCAGATAGGTTTAGCTTATGCGGTGTTTACATATTCGCTCAAACGCGTGCATGCCATCGAGGCTTCTTTAATTTCTATGATAGAACCGGTGCTAAATCCCGTTTGGGTTTTTATTTGGTACGGAGAAAAACCATCTACGTTAGCTCTGGTTGGGGGCGCGGTAATTCTCATTGGGTTAACCATAAAATCAGTTATTTACGAAAACTTTATTAAGGTGAAAGCCGGCTGATAATCCATTTTTCATTTTCTAACGTGTACACTATTCTATCGTGAAGGCGGTTTTCTCTTCCTTGCCAAAATTCAATTTCAAAAGGAATTACGCGATAACCGCCCCAAAAATCCGGTAGCGGAATTTCTTTCCCTTCAAATTGATTCTGCAACTCTTGAAATTTCATTTCTAAATAAGAACGGTCTTTAATTTTTTGGCTTTGGTGAGAAGCCCATGCTCCAATCTGGCTTTCTCTCGGACGTGAGTGAAAATATTCTTCAGATTCGGTTTGAGAAACTTTTTCAACTTTCCCCTTGACGCGCACCTGCCTTCCCAATTCTTTCCAGAAAAAATTTAATGCAGCGCTTTTATTTATTGTAAGTTCTGTGCCTTTAACGCTTTCGAAATTTGTAAAAAACACAAATCCTTTCCGGTCAAATTCTTTAAGGAGAACAATTCGTGCGTTTGGTGAGCCATCCTCGGAAACTGTTGCGAGAGTCATTGCGTTTGGCTCTTCAATTTTAGTTTGAAGCGCATCATTCATCCAAGCGCTAAATTGCACGGTAGGATCAGCATTCACGTTAGTTTCAATTAGTCCGGTTGAAGTATAATGCACTCTCATAGCAGACAGATCAAGTTTTTCGGTATCAGGCATTTGTTTTCCTAAAAGTTTATAATTTCTCAAAGATAAAGAATTGAGTGAGTAAAAGAAAATATTTTTATCCATCTGATTTTGAAAAAAGATAAAATAACTGTTGAAGGTATGAGAAATATCGCTTAAGTTTACAATAGAAATTTGCGGGAGTAATTCAGTGGTAGAATGCAAGCTTCCCAAGCTTGACGTCGCGGGTTCGAGTCCCGTCTTCCGCTCAAAAAATTTTGAAAGTGTTTGGAATTCTGCTCTCTAATTAAGATATTTGTGACGGTTTTTGAAAAACATTTGGTATTAATTATTTGTTTTTTATAATTTGAAATTTCCCCACGGGGGCTTAGCTCAGTTGGTTTAGAGCATCTGCCTTACAAGCAGAGGGTCGGAGGTTCGACTCCTTCAGCCCCCACAGAATAAAAGCCGCAATAAATGTGGCTTTTTTCATTTTATGGAAAAATATTTTGTCTACATATTAAAATCCAATTTGGGCAAGAGTTACATCGGTCAAACGAAAAACTTAGGGGAACGAATTCACCGCCATAACGCGAATCGAAGCACGTACACGAAGAATAAAGGCACATGGGAAGTAGAAACTTTTTATGAAGTTGCTACGCGAAGTGAAGCAATGGAATTAGAAACAAAATTGAAAAAGATGAAAAATGTAGAGAAAGCGATAATCTACTTGCGAAGTTTGGTTTAGAGCATTCCGACGAAGTCGGAAGGGTCGCCCCGTTTGGCGGGACTTCAGCCCCCACAGCATTAAAAGCCGCAAAAATATTGCGGCTTTTTCATTTTAAATTTCTTTTTACTTATTGGCAGCGAAGCCTAATCGTTTCAATCCATTTTGTATTATTTCTTCTCTCATAAGATATTTCCAAACGAAACCGCTTCTGTAATTTTCTATCATCAAAACCATTGGTCCGGAGTCCAAGCCAAGGACGTCGGCATCGTACCAGTTGAGTGTCGGATTAAATGAATCAACAAATCCATATTTCCCCCACACTCCTTTTTCACCATAATTTTTGTAGATCGAATAAAGCGTTGGGATGCAAATCTCCGGTGCAAAAGGGATTGAACAAGCGGAAGCATAAGGAGCAACTGTTCCATCGTCAAAGGTAGAGTCGGGACCGGAAGTTCCGCGGGCAGAATATCCAAAAAATTTCTTCCCATCAAAATTATATTTTGGATCGGGTCCATCGCAGGCAGATAATCCCCAAGTCAAAGAATCATAGCCAGCCCAGCGGTTCGGATTATCAATTGCATATTTTCTTTGCACATACGTTGCGCGTCTGGAGTTTTCGAAATAATCAATTTTCTTTTCTCTCATATATGAATCGGAAATATTTCTGAAATCAATCCACAACAATGAAAATTGATGAATGAAGAGTGCGGGGAAAACAACGTGTCCCGATTCTTTCCCATACGGTTCTCTCCATTGATACGTTTGCAGCCACTTCGCATATCGTTGTTCGGCATTCTCCATGCCCGCGCCCGCCGATACTACCTGAAGAAAAAGCGCTTCGGTATATCCCCACCAGCCTAAACTATTGAAACCATTTTTTTTATCCCAGCCAAGTGAAATTGTGTTATTAAAAAATCCATCGGATTTCATTTCGAAAAAAGACCAGTTGATGCGATTTGTTAATTTTACGGCGGCTTCTCTAATTTCATTTTCAGTTTGATTGTCGGCAGCGTAAAATTGTTTTGCGAAGAGAATGCCGGCTAACAGCCACCCGGTATCAATAGAAGAGAGTTCGCAATTCCAAAATCGCTTGCCGGTTTTCATATCCAAAAAATGATAATAAAATCCTTGATAGCCGGTTGCGCTATCATCTAAACTCTGCTCGGAATTTAGGAGAAAGCGAAAGAGGTTTAGTGTAATTTGCGCGGCAGAATCGCGACTCATCCATCCGCGTTCAGCGCCTAAAGCCCAAATGGGAATAGCAAACCCGGTACCGGCGATGCTTGCCGGTGAGGTTGCGGTGCTTCTATCTTTTACTAATCCGTTTTTAAAATTCGCTTCATTTATAAAAAACTTGAATGCGTAAAATTGTACGGAATCAAGAAAAGCGCTTTCTTCTTTTGTGGGAGAATAGCGCCTATCTTTTTCAATTGATACTTGCCCGTTCAGCAACGTGAATGAAAGCAGTGCGAAAAAAATTATAGAGCATAAACGTCTTTTCATTTAAAAACCTTTTAGATTAAATTTTATTACCATCGATTTACGGATTACTTGTTTGTGTTTTGTACCGATTCTCTTTTGTTGAGCAGCGGCAAGTTGATTCCCAAAATTATTCTTTTACTCCTCCCATCATAATTCCTTTTATATAATATTTTTGAAGCGAAAGAAAAACGATTACAACGGGAATAATAGTTATCACCGATCCTGCCATCATCAATTCGGGGTCTTTTGTATGTTCGCCCATTAAATTTGCAAGCGCAACCGGCAGTGTGTACATTGAGTTATCGGTGAGGACGATGAGGGGCCAGAGGAAATCATTCCACGTTCCAAGGAATGTGAAGAGCGCCAGCGTTACCAAAATAGGCGTGCAGAGGGGAAGAATGATTTTCCAATAAATTTGAAAATCACTTGCACCGTCTATTCTTGCGGACTCAATCAAACTATCGGGAATTGAAATTGCATACTGCCTTATCATAAAAATACCGAAGATATTTGCGAGTCCCGGAATGAGGATCGCCATATAGGTATTGATGAATCCCATATATTTTAGCATGAGGAATAAGGGCAGCATGGTTACTTGCGCCGGAATGATCATCGAGCTTAAAAGCACCGCGAATAATTTATCTTTTCCATTAAATCTGAATTTGGCAAACGCATATCCTGCCATGGAATTAAAAAGGAGAGAAACCATCGTAACTAAAACGGAAAGAACCAGGCTGTTCACAAAATTTGAAAGAGCATTCAATCGGATGAAAAGCGTTTGGAATTGTACGAGTGTAAATGTGTCCGGCAAAAATCTCGGCGGGTAAACGCTGGCATGCCCATCAGCCATTAACGATGCCGAAATCATCCACACGAACGGAGCGATCGTTAAGATTCCTGATACAGTTAGAAAAAGATAGAGTAGAATTTTTTTCATGTTACGCGCGTTTCATCTTTTTTTGTATTAATGTTTGGATTACCGAACCGATAAAAATGATAAAGAATAACACAAAAGCGATTGAGGCTGAATAGCCCATATTCCACCAGCGAAAACCTTCTTGATACATATATTGCACAATGCTGAGCGTCATGTTCAGCGGACCGCCTTGCGTCATAATATACGGCTCTGCAAATAATTGAAAATAGCCGATCATGGTGATAAGACTGATGAAGAGCGTAGTAGGGAGGAGCATCGGCAGCGTGATTGATCTGAATTGCTGCCACCACGAAGCGCCTTCAATTGTTGCCGCTTCATATAAATCAGACGGAATATTATTTAAACCGGCAATAAAAATAATCATGTTGTATCCGAAATTTTTCCAAACCGACATGATGACGATTGCAGGCATCGCCCAAAACGGATCTCCGAGCCAATCAACCGGATTAACATTGATAAACGAAAGAAGATAATTGAGTAAACCAAAACGAGGATGATAGATAAACCGCCAAACGATGGCAACGGCAATTAACGTTGTTACCACCGGCATAAAATAAGTCAACCGGAAAACACCTTTGAACTTTATCAATTTTGTATTGAGGAGAAGCGCTGCAAACAATGAGACTGCCACCGATAATGGTCCGGCAAGGATAACAAACCAAAACGTGTTGCGCAAAGCCGTCCAAAATAAAGGGTCTTCCATAAGTTGGGTGTAATTGCGAAATCCTATAAACCGTGCGTTCATAAAATTTCCGAGCGAGTAAATGTCAAAATCAGTAAAGCTGATAATGAAGGCGGAGATAACCGGAATAAAAAAGAAAACAAAAATGGCAAGCATTGCCGGACTTAAAAAAAACAGTAACGCCTTTGTATTATTGTTTGTTCTGTTCATAACATCCTAAGCTGATAAATGCTTTCATTGTTTTTGTTACCTGGCATTTCGCCCGATCATCCATCGTCGTTTTTCTAAAATTTTATTCACATCCTGATCCATCGCTTTCATTGCCTCATCAACCGTCATCACGTTTCGCGCAGTATATTCAGCGTACTGCTGAAGTTTAGAAAAAACTATTTGTTCCCACTCCGGAATTTTAGGAGTAGCAACAACTTGTTGGAATTGGTCGTAAAACGCTTTTAAATAGATGTCGTTTTTAAGTGAAGGTTCGCTCCACGCATCTTTCACCGCCGGCAAATCATTTATTAAATGATACAACTCAAGTTGAACTTTTGGAGTTGAAAGATATTCGATAAACTTCCATGCAGACTCTTTTTTCTCCGAACGTTTCGACATCACCAAACTTGAACCGCCTGCAAGCGAAACACCGGGATACCGCTCTTCAACCTTGCCCGGAAGCGGCGCGGTCATCCATTTATCCGCAAGGTCTCCCGTCATCCATTTTTTAAATTCATTTATATTCCACGGACCCGAGATGTACATATTTAGGTATTCGTTCGCAAAAGCTTGATAAATATTGGTCACCTGCGAAACACTGATAGGCGCTAAATTTTCTTTTATAAAATTGATTAGGAAAGTAAACGCCTGTTGAAATTCTTGAGATTGAAAATTTCCGTACGTCGCATTATTTTTGAGAAGTTCCGCATTTGCCTGAAGCCCGAAGATGACAAACGGCGCCCATTCATTTGTAGGAATATAAATTGGGTATTTGTCAGAGGGAAGATTCCGTTTAATTTTTTTTGCACAATCATAAAGCTCGTCCCAGGTTTTTGGGGGAGATTTATATCCGGCTTTTGCAAGCGCATCTTTTCTATAAAACAAAACACGCGTATCAACATACCAGGGGATCCCGTAAACTTTTCCTTCAAGAATGTTGGTATCCCAGATTCCTTCAAAATATTTTTCTCTTTTTACGTTGGAGGATTTCATCGTCCATTTATCAAGATTTTCAATTGCGCCGAGCGCTGAAAATTGCGGCACCCACGTATTGCCGAGTTGATAGACATCGGGAGAATTATCGCTTGCGTAAGCGGTAACAAGTTTTTCCTGCGCTGCCGTCCATGGCACCATTTGTACTTTTACTTTTATCCCCGGATTCTGTCTTTCAAATTCGGGAACAAGTTTTTGAACAAATTCTCCTTCAGCGCCCATCGCCCAAAAACTGATTTCAGTCTTACCGGTTTTTTTATTGCTGCAAGAAAGCGCAAAAAATAAAAAGAGAAGACCGGCAATCCAGGCTGATTTCATCATAGTGAAACGATGCAAGAGTGAGTTTACTGGCGTCTGCGCGTTTCTTTTTATCATTTTAGAATTAACATTTTTTTGGTTGCGGTAAAACTATTTGTTTTGAGTTGATAAAAATAAACGCCGGAGGAAAGATGATACTCGGACGACCGGAAATTTATTTTGTGATTTCCTGCCGCTTCAATTCCGTTTACCAATTCAACTACTTCATTTCCGAGTACATCAAATACTTTCAACAGAACAAAACTTTTTTCAGTAAGTTGGTAGCTGATGATTGTCTCCGGATTAAAAGGATTTGGATAATTTTGCTGCAAAGAAAATTCTTTCAGCGTTGCTACATCTTCCGCAACATCCGTTGGGTCCGGAACGAAACCAATTTTTTTAAGTGCGCTGTCTATTTCGGCATTCTTCATAAAATTATTCCACAGCACTTGCGAACGGTAATTCTCAACCATCCCGATAATCGGTCCTTGATCTATTGCCAGGTAACTGGTTGCGTACCAATTTTCTTTAACGTTGAATGCATCTTTGAAACCGTAAATCCCCCAAATTCTATCACCGTACGTACCGTAAAAATTTTTCAACGTCATAATGGATTCCGTTGGAGTGTAAGGCATCGAGGAAAGCGCCGCAGTAGGAGAAATTGTTCCGTTATCATTTGAAACTTCATGCGCGCCGTACCCAAACGGATCATCGCTTGCTGTTAATCCCCATGTTAAAATATTATACCCGGGCATTCCCTTTGGATTAGCTTTTGCATACTCGCGCTGTATCAAACTGTGATTTTTATTGTTCACAAAATAATTTGCAAAGGCATCTTTCTTATTTCTCGGATCAAATCCTAAAAAAGAATAATGCGCAAAAAAGAGAGGACCGCCGTAATCCCAGCCGACGCTAAGTTTGTAGCCGTAAAAAGTTTTTCCGTTTTTATAATACGATTGACTTGCCCAACCGCTTGTATATAAACTTGCCGGCACACCGTGGGTTGGAGACGCAATGCCGAGAATATAAACGATCATCGCTTCATTCCATCCATAGACGGGCATATTCATCTGCCATGCGTAAATGGGAGACCAATGCCAGTAAAGCGAAGCGCCGTTTGTATATCTTCTGTACCAATCAAATTCAGCTTGTTCCCACAACCGGGTGCTTATGCTTCGTATTGAATCTTCACCGGCATTATTTTGATCGAAGTATTTTCTTGCGGTGAGTAATCCTTGCAGCATGAAGGCTGATTCAACCAGATCGCCGCCGTTATCGTACGTGCTGAATGCAATTACTTTTCCGGTTTCACCGTTCAGCCAGTGCGACCACATCCCATGAAATCGGTCGGCTTTCTGTTCGAGGAAATTTGCAATTTTTAAAATGCGTTCCGTTCCTTGTTGGCGCGTTATAAATCCCCGTTCAATACCAACGATAATAGCCATCACTCCAAAGCCGGTGCCGCTGGTAGTAACAACATTGCCCGAACCTTTGCGGTCGCGGATCAATCCCGATACCGGATGCGCATAATCCCAAAAAAATCTGAACGTAGCTTCTTGAAGCATTGTTAAAGTTTCGTCGTCGTTCAACGTTTTAGTTAAAGCCGAAACTTCCGCGCTTAAAGGCGATTCGTTAAAACTTCCGTCAAGTGCGGAAACTTTGTACGAAGCGGTTACGCCCGGAGCGCCGACAAAATCAGTATAGAATCTTTCATCGCGCTGAGCAGTTCCAATTGAATTGTATGTTCCGTTATCAAGTTTATAAATTCGGTATCCTTCAACAGAAGCTTCTGAGTTTAAATCCCACGAAATATCTATATGCTTATATGAACCTTTTGCGCTCACATTTGCCGGTGTTGCGGGAGGAACTACGCTACCGGAAGAAGCCATTCGAATTTCATCAAGATAAAAAATATGCTGCACCGCGTCGGCGGTATTTTGCCCGAAGAAAATTGTTTTGATGATGCTTAAGTCTGCCTGCCCCGGATTATTTTTAAATATTGAAAGAGGAACGGCTGCTCTGAACCAAACATTAACCGGAACGTTGGAAATATAATTCGACAATTTTTGTTTAGGAGTTTGTTTATTGTTCAAATCTTCCAGATAAATTACCGGAAGATCGGACGAAGCAATTGTTGTGGTAGTATAAACCCAAAAGATGAGTGAGTCCTTTGATGCGGCGTCTCTTCCGGGCCAATCAATTCCGGCAACTGCAATTCCCCAATCACCGCCGGATTTTGATGTATAATTTAAACGAAGAGAATTTGTGCCGGAATATTTTGTGTTAGATTCAACGGGAAATTTGTTGGTGTTGATCAACTCGAGAATACTGCCGTTGCTTGAGAATCCCCAGCTTGGATCGTAGTACGAAGCGGTTGGGCTGTCGTTAAAAAAAACTAAATCTTGCGCCGCACTCTTCACGCTTACAAGAAGAATGGACAACCAAATGAGTTTAATGTATTTCATCTAAAACCTTACTTCCTATTTTTTTTGTACGATCCGAAAAACCAATTCGCTTTGATCGAGCAGTTTTCCGTTTGAAGTTACTTTCACGTTAATTTTATTTTTCCCGGGCTTCATTTCTTTCGGCAGATTGAAGATGAGTGATTCCCAGATAAAAAATTTGTTGTCGTTCGCGCCGATTGAAAAATCCTTTATCTCAAGTAAAATTTTTTCTTTCCACACAAATGAAAGCGAGCAGTGCGAATAAGATTTATGGAGATCATTGATGATCCAAATATCCGAATTGAATTTTGCTTCCGGCAGAAAGGTATCCTGGCGAAGACGGATAGAAAGAAGGAGAGGCTTGAATGCGCGCTGCAGCGCGTAATACCCGCGTTTTTTCTTTCCGTAAAAATCTACAACCGACCAGGTAATAGAAGCCCAGCAATCAACAAACATAAATTGAAAAATGCCGGTGATCCCGTTATTTTTTTTGCGCCGGTAAAATTCAGTTGCGGTCGTCAGCAAATCGGATTGATACGCCTGCGAATTTTTTATAAATTCGTAAATGTTTTTTCCCCGATCAATTTTGGCAATGTTAAAGGTTTGGTCATATTGAAAATTGTGATATTCCCATTCGTCCCAGTCGTATGCTGTTAGTGATTTTTCAGGTAAAAACTTTTTAAGCGAAGAAAGCGCCGGTAATGCCTGCGCGCCGAACTCAGTCACCAACGGACCCATCGGAGCCGCGGCATAATGTTCTTTCTTCCCCCAATACCAGCCGTCATACGGATGTTCTTCATAATTGGAAGCAAGCCGGATGACGCGCGATGAGTCTTCACTTAAAACCGCGCTAAACAAAAGAGGATCGAGCGTTTTTATTTGTTCGCCAGGCTCATTATGGCAGCACCAAAAAGCAATTGAAGGATGATTGCCAAACTGCTGCACCATCTCTTTTATTTGACGAACAGCATTTTGCGAAAAAGATTTCGATTCGTCGTACGTCCATTGAAGTGGGAAATCCTGCCAGAGTAAAATTCCTTGCCTGTCAAATTCGTCGTACAATTCTTTCCGGTTCACATGCGCGTGCACACGCACAACGTTGATGTTGGCTTCTCTAATTGAAGTAACAAGTTTGGTGATTTTTTCTTTTGAAAGCTGACTCAAAAATTGTGTCGGGATAATGTTCGTTCCGCGAAGAAAAAGTTTTTTCCCGTTGAGATAAAAATTTTGGTCATCGTCTAAATGAACTTCCTTTATTCCGAACGTTTCATTTACGGAAGTAAACATTTCCGATGAAAGATTTAACTGATACGATTCGGGAATGCCGGTATCCCAGCTAAACCACAGTTTTGGATTTTCAATATCAAACGTGAAGGTAAACGATTTTTGTTTCGGTTTGAACGTAACCGGATATTCCTTCTGCAAAATTTTTCTGCCGCGGAAGTTTAACGCAATATTTATTTTTGAAGTTAACCGATGGGGGAGATTGTGCCGTATCTGCGCGGTTACGCTCACCCTTGCTTTATTGCCGCCGCTGAGAAGCGTAGTAAAAATTTTACTATTCTCAATGCAAACTTTTTGTCCAAGCAGCAGTTCAACATTGTTCCAGATACCGCCGGTGTTTTTATCCTGCCCATGTTCAAGGCTCCAGCCGCCGGGTCGGCAGTCGTGATGATTAAAAATTCCTTTGATCAATTTTTTCTTCAAAGGCCAGACTTCATCCGGAATTTCTTTCGGCGAAGTAACTTTTACAATTAATAAATTACCGCCGCCGGTTATTAACGCGCCGGAAACATCAAACGCAAATTTCTGGAAATATCCTTCGTGTCTTCCGAGCGCTTTGCCGTTCAGCCAAACATCTGCAAAATAATCAACACCGTTAAATTGAAGGATCGAAATTTCATCCTGGGCAGGCGAATAGTTCAGCGCGAAATGTTTTGCAAACCAAACTGCGCCGCTAAAATTATGAAGTCCCTCGCATTCCCAATTGGACGGAACATTCATTTTGTTTTGCCGTTTTCCACTCAACAATATATTCACAATTTCGGGACAAGAATAGACTTCATCCGAATCAGCGATGTAATCCCATTTTCCGTTAAGCGAAATATTTGTAGAGAGTGATTTCACATTAAATCCGCGCTTCTGTTGCAACGTCAAAATAGGCAACTCTCGAAAGATCAACGGCAAAAAATGAATTAGTTTGAATATTCGGATTTTCACGCGCGGAGATTCTTGCAGTAAACAATATTTCATCAAGCTTAAAGTAAACGAACGTTTCGTTTCCCATCGGCTCTACAATTTCAACTTTAACATTAAGTGAAGCGATGAACGAAAAATTGATTTTGGAAGAATCGTGGTAAATATCTTCGGGTCTAATGCCAACCCAAATTTTTTCTCCGGCGTATCGCTCAAGCCTCTTTTCATCGGTTGAAGGAATTTTAAATTCTAACGAACCTTTATCGCTTTTAAAGTGAAGCAATTCATTTTTGATGAGCGTTCCTTGAATAAAATTCATTGCCGGGCTGCCGATAAAACCAGCAACAAATTTATTAACCGGTTTTTGATATAATTCAATCGGCGGCGCAACCTGCTGCACAATCCCTTTGTTCATCACTACAATCCGGTCGCCCATCGTCATTGCTTCAACTTGATCGTGCGTAACATAAATGATCGTCGCTTCAAGCTGCTTATGCAATTTTGAAATTTCCGTCCGCATCTGCACGCGCAGTTTTGCGTCAAGATTGCTGAGCGGTTCATCAAATAAAAAAACTTTCGGCTGGCGAACAATTGCTCTTCCGAGCGCAACGCGTTGACGCTGCCCGCCGGATAATTCTTTCGGTTTTCGTTTCAGATATTCTTCCAAATCCAAAATCTTTGCAGCGGTAGTAACTCTTTTTACAATTTCTTCTTTGGGGAATTTCCGGATTTTCAGTCCGAAAGAAATATTTTCAAAAACCGACATGTGGGGATAGAGGGCGTAATTTTGAAAAACCATTGCGATGTCTCTATCCTTCGGAGGAGTAGTGTTCATCGGCTTCCCATCAATAAAAAGTTCGCCTTCGGAAATATCTTCCAGCCCCGCAATCATTCGCAGCGTGGTTGATTTTCCGCATCCGGATGGACCGACAAGGACAACAAATTCTTTATCCTTTATTTCGATACTGACGCCGGTAACCGCGCGGTTTTCCTTACCGTAATCTTTGCAAATATTTTTAAGAGTAACGTTCGCCATAGCTTCAATTTTTTTTAATTGAAAAATAAAGGATGATGAAAAACTTCAATCAGCAATTCAGCACATCCTCAAGTTTATTTTGATAAATACACTTTAACCGTGCATGAATTTTTCTGCTGCGGAGGAATCAGATTTGAGACCTGCGCAATTCCATCCACCTCAACTTTTGCAACACCGTGAGAAACGTGCTGCTCGTTTATCACTTCAATTTGATACGAACAATTTCTGTAGAGCCGCTTAACTGAAAACGAATTCCATTCTTTTGGAATGCAAGGATCGATCAACAATCCATCGTGAGTTGCGCGTACGCCAAGGATCCAATCAACCACAGCTTTAACAAACCATGATGCCGAACCGGTGTACCACGTCCATCCCGCCATTCCGTAGTTTGGAGAATCGGGCCCGTCAATATTTCCCGGAGTAACAAATGGTTCTGCAACGTACTCATCGGGAGACATTCCGCTATAAATCGGATTAAGTTTTTTGTACGCTTCATACGCCATGTTGCTGTTTTTAAGTGAAGCGAACGCCCAGATTGCCCAGGTAGCCGCGTGGCTATAAACTCCGCCGTTCTCGCGCCTTCCGGGGGCATATCGTGAAAGATATCCGATAAATTTATCCGGTGTGCCGTATGCCGGATAATGAAGAAGAGCGCCGTTTTTTTTCAGAAGATATTTCTCAACTGATTGCATTGCCCGCTCTTGTTTTTCTGCCGGAGCAATTCCACTAATTACCGACCACGTTTGAGGATTAAGCCAGATGAACGCTTCTGAATTTTCTTTACTTCCTATTTTCGTTCCGGAATCTTTTGTGGCTCCCCAAAACCAATCACCATCCCATGCGAACTTATCAAATGAGATTTTCAGCGCGTCGGCTTTTTCATCATAATATTTTGCCAAATCTTTTTCATCAATTGCATTTAGAACGATGACGAACCGCTTAAGTGTTGTATAGAAGAACTGCGTCAGCCAGATTGATTCACCTTTCCATTCCAATCCTACTGCGCTCAATCCGTCATTCCAATCTCCCGCGCCTATGAGTGTAAGTCCCCGTTCGCTTAACCGCGTTAATACTTTATCAAATGCTTTAAGGCAATGTTCAAGCAGCGTTCCTTCTTTTTTTGAACTGTAGTAAGGTTCAACATTTTGTAACAGTCCGTAGTTGCCGGTCTCTTCAAGATAATGAGTGAAGATGTAGGGAAGCCAAAGTAAATCGTCGGTCATCTCGGTGCGCAAACCGGTTTCCGTAATCGGATGCCACCAGTGTAGTACGGCTCCATCTTCAAATTGATGTTTTGCATGGAGGCGGATTTGTTTTTCCGTTGCCGAAGGATTGATTGGTAAATAAACCAAACTATCCTGCAATTGATCTCTGAATCCGAACGCACCGCTTTGTTGATAGTAAGCGGTTCTCGCCCATAATCTTCCGGCTATTGCCTGATAGCGGAACCATTTGTTCACGGCAAGATTCATTGCGGGATCAGGCGTTTCAATTTCTAACGTTGAGAGATAATTTTTCCAGAAATCCTTTACAGCGGTTAGCGCAGCTGAAATATTTTCTTCGGTTTCAAATTTTGAGATTGATTGTTTTATCTCCGACTTGTTTTCTTTCAACCCAAAATAGAAAGCCGCTTGTTCACAGTTTTTAGGAGTTATTTCAATATCAATTTTTACCGTTCCGATTGAATCGTTCCATTTGCCGGTTTTTTTTGTAAGCGTTTTGGCGCGCAATCCTTGCGGATTTGAAAGGGAATTATTTTGTCCGATGAACGCTTCTTTGTCTCCTTCGTAATCGGTAATTTTTTTGTTCGAGGAGATGAATCCGTGATAATTATATTCAACATTCCAGTGTCCGCGGTCGCCAAGAGGAATTTCCCATAACCGCTTTGTTCCAATCATTGCGTTCGCTTGCTCATCAAATTCAGTTTCAATAAATGTTTTATGGAACTCCCGGTGAAAATCAGCCGAAGAGCCTAAACACCATTCAAAATAGGAGAAGATGGAGAGGTCAACTTTTTCATTGCGATTATTTTTTATTTTGAAATCCCAGATTTCAAGCGATTCATTCATTGGGACAAATACCGTCAAAATGATTTCAATATTTTTAAATTGCGAAGAGAAGACGGCGTAACCGAATCCGTACCGCACCTCGTACGCATCAAGAGGAGTTTTTACAATATTCCAGGTTGGGCACCAAACTTCACCGGATTGATTATCTCTTATGTAAAAATATTTTCCCCAATTATCTTGAATAAGATCCTGGTGCCAGCGGTTTAATCGATTAAATTCCGAATGCGTTAGCCAGCTGAATCCGCCTCCGGTTTGTGAAATGACTAAACCGTAATCGCCATTTGAAATCACATTTACCCACGGCTTTGGAGTAAAAGGAGTATTAATAATATATTCATTTCCGTCAGCGCTGAAGCCGCCGTATTTAGTTGAAAAGGTATTCATAAGGTTCGTTTTTGTGAATGTAAGATTTATTTAACTGAGCCGCCGATAATTAATTCGGTAGGCATAATAATATGTTCAAATTTTTCGGTATCGGAAGCATTCATCCGTTTGATAACCGTGGTTGCGGCTTCTTTTCCCAAATTGTAAATAGGAATTCTCGCGGTTGTTAACCGCGGATTAAGGAACTGAGAAGCAAAAATATCATCGAACCCGACTACACCGAAATCTATCGGAATTTTCAAACTTAATTCTCTTGCGGTAACGTAACAACCGATAGCCATCATGTCGTTCGCTGCAAAAATTACTTCCGGTTTATCCTGCAGTTTCAAAAGTTTTGCGCTTGCCGCCTGCCCGCCGATGGTAGTAAAATCTCCTTCAATGATCCAATTTTTATTTACTTTTATTCCGTTATCTTCAAGAGCGTTTACAAATCCGCGCTGGCGTTGAATAGCGTCATTGTTGTTCAAGGGTCCCGAGATGTGAGCAATTTTTTTAACTTTTTTTACGTTGATTAAATACTCGGTTAAGTAGTACGCGCCGTTATAATTGTCAACACTGATCGAATCGCACTGTTCAAAATCTCTTTTGCCGGAGATAACAACAATAGGAAGGTGGTTCATCCGGAGGATTTTCTTTACTTCGTCATCCATTGAAGGTGTCATCAAAATGATTCCGCCGACAATTCCGCGACTCATAAAGTCCACAATAGCTTCGGCAGAGGAGCGTTTGCTGTGAGAACTTGCAACCATTGTGTAATATTTGTTCAAGTAACAAACTTCATCAACTCCGTGGATAATTTCCATGAAAAATTCACCGAAAATGTCCGGCATGATTAATCCGATAATATTCGATTTTTTTGTAACAAAACTTCTTGCCAATAAATTTGAATTGTAATTCAGCTTTTTTGCAAGCGTGAGAATCTTCTCTTTTGTAGCCGGAGTAACCTTCGGATCGTCATTCATCGCCCTGCTGATGGTGGCAATAGAAACTCCGCACTTTTGAGCCAATTCCTTAATTGTAATTGTCATAAATTAATTTTATTTTAATGTAAACGTTTTCATGTAAAGAAAATTATCAAAATAATCTGATTTTTCAAACTATAATAGCAAAAAAAATGGAAGTTCAACCATGATCGCAAAAAATTATTTATGCTTTTCCTTTTTGATCTCTCTTCTTTTTTCAGCCGGCGTTTTTTCTCAGCAAGCACGTCTGCTCGATTCTTTTAACGATACGAAACAGTGGAAAGTAATTGCATCGGATTTAGTTGATGTATCAACTTCATCCGAAAAAGGGATTGCGGGTAAGTGTTTGAAAATGGATTATCATTTTGTCGGCGGCTCCGGTTACGGCGGCATTCAAGCGGAAATTCCGGTTGAGCTGCCGGAAAATTATGAATTCTCTTTTTACATGAAAGCAAATTCTCCAAATAATAATTTAGAGTTCAAGCTGCTTGATGCACCCGGCACAAGCGTCTGGTGGGTCATTTATCGCGATTATTCTTTTCCGAAAGATTGGGTGAAGATTAAAATTAAACAACGACACGTTACTAAAGCTTGGGGACCGGCGCAAGAATCGAAACCTACAAAAATCTTTAAAGTTGAATTTATGATTTCTTCGGTGAACGGAGGAAAAGGGACAATTTATTTAGATGAATTCAAATTGATGCCGATTACCGAGGATTTGGAACATGCTTCAATTGAACCGGAAATTCTGCAACCTAAAGAAAAATCCGGATTCGTCTCAAAATTATTTGATAAGAATCCTCTCACGGGAATTCAATTTACCGGACAAACAACTTCCGTTATTCTTGATCTTCATCATTTAAAAGAATTCGGCGGATTGAAACTTGTATGGGATAAAATTTCATACCCGGAAAAATATTCAATCGCATTTTCAGAAAATGGTTCGGATTGGGAGACGGTTTATACCGTGGATAAAGGCTCCGGTGGCGTACGGTATCTTCCAATCCCGGAAGCCGAAACCAGATATATCAAATTTTCAATTGAAGAACCACATACCGAACAGGGTGTTCTTTTAAATGAAATTGAAATTATGGGACTTGAATTTTCGGCATCTGCAAACAATATTTTTACCGAAATTACAAAAGACACACCGAGAGGATTTTATCCAAAATACTTTACGAATGAAGCCTCATTTTTTACTGTTATTGGAGTGAATGGTGACCGGAAAGAGGCTTTGATAAACGAAGAAGGCGCTGTTGAAGTTGATAAAGCTTCTTTTTCAATTGAACCTTTCCTCTACGGCTCGGAAGGGTTTGTAACGTGGAATGAGACAAAAAATTCGCAGTCCCTTGAAAACGATTATCTCCCTATTCCCGCCGTTTCTCGCAAAGCAAAAAACTTGAATTTGACGATTAAAGCGTTTGCCGTCGGTGAACCGGCGAATTCTTCTCTCTGTCTTGCGTACAGTTTAAAAAATATTTCGATGAAAAAAGAGAGTGGAAAAATTTACTTTGCCGTCAGACCATTTCAAGTGAATCCTTCATATCAATTTTTAAATACCCAGGGTGGAACTTCAAACATAAATTCAATTAAATACGATGGCGGTACGGTTTGTGTTAATGAATCAAAGTTTATCCATCCGCTGCGCCGCCCGGATGCTTTCGGCGCTTCAGCGTTTGATGAAGGAGAAGTTGTCGAATTCCTTTCGCAAAATAGTCTTCCGAAAAAGACAGAAGTGAATAACGAGCATCACGCCTCCGGTGCATTTGCGTATGATTTTACGCTTGCCCCGGGAGATTCAGCTGATTATTATTTTATCATTCCGTTTCATGACGATATAAAAAATATTCCTTCTTTTAATTCCGATGCGGAAAGAAAAAAATTTGCAGCAAAGAAACTTTCATCAATTAAAACATTTTGGGAAAAGAAACTCAATGCAGTCGATATCAAACTTCCTTCCAACTATCAGAAATGGGTGAACACGCTGCGGACAACGTTAGCGTACATTTTAATAAATAGGGATAGCGTTGGCATACAGCCGGGTTCTCGTTCTTACGAACGCTCGTGGATACGCGACGGCGCATTAACTTCTTCGGCGCTGCTTAAACTTGGAATCACCGGCGAGGTGAAAGAGTTTATCAAATGGTATGCTTCGTATCAATACGAAAACGGGAAAGTCCCTTGCGTGGTTGATCAACGCGGCGCCGATCCTGTCCCCGAAAATGATAGTCACGGCGAACTGATTTATTTAATAAATCAATATTACCTTTTTACGAAAGACGAAACTTTTTTGCGGCAGAATTATCCACACGTAAAAAAAGCCGTAGAATATATAGAGTATTTGATGAATCAAAGAAGGACGGAAGCATATCAAAATATCGATTCGTTGAAAATGTTTTACGGATTGCTTCCGGAGTCCATCAGCCACGAAGGGTATTCGGAAAAGCCGATGCATTCATATTGGGATGACTTTTTCGCGATCAAAGGGTTAAAAGATGCGGTGGATATTGCTGCGGTATTGCACCAGACCGATGACGAAAAAAAGTTTACAAAATTGCGTGACGACTTTTCAAAAAATCTCTACAGTTCGTTGGAGCGCACGATTAAAAGTCACCAAATAAATTACATACCCGGTTGCGCAGAGCTTGGGGATTTTGACGCTACTTCAACAGCCATTGCTCTTTATCCGTGCAATGAAAAAAACAATCTGCCTGAACCGTTTTTGGAAAACACGTTCAACCGATATTTCACTTACTTTACTCAACGGCGGGATGACACTTCTTTCCAATGGATCAACTACACGCCGTATGAAATAAGAACGGTCGGCGCTTTTATTTATTTGAATCAGCCGGAACGAGCGCACGCGCTGCTAAATTATTTTTTTCATGATCAGCATCCGCAAGGCTGGAACCATTGGGCGGAAGTAGTTTGGAAAAATCCGAAGACTGCAAAATTCATAGGCGATATGCCGCACACCTGGGTCGGTTCCGATTATATTTCTTCTCTCCGTTCATTTTTTGTTTACGAAGATGAGTTGAATGAAGCGTTGGTGCTCGGCGCGGGACTTATCCCGGAATGGCTTGAATCGAAAGAAGGGATGTACTGCAATAATCTTCAAACGTATTACGGTTCAATTTCTTATTCGATTGCGCAGGAGAAAGAGGGAGAATTTAAAATAAATATTTCCGGCGATGCTGCCGTTCCCGTTGGCGGAATTCATTTTAAAAAATTTCCTTTGAAGAAATCAATTAAAAAAATTACAGTGGACGGAATTGGCTTAGCGGATAACGTTGGTGAAGACATCATCATCCGAAAACTACCAGCAGAAATTAAAGTAGCTTACTAACTCACTTTACGCAAAATTGTAGAGCGAATCCGCCGGCGGCGAACTGTTTCGCTCGAAAAAAGGATATTTGAACAAAATGCATGGGCGATTCTGAGAATCGCTCTACAATTGCGTAAGGTGAGTTACTAAAAGAAAACCGGTTTAAGCATTCACTTGAACCGGTTTTTTCGCTATCAATCAAAAGGGAAGAGAAATTGATGCTCGTTATATTTTATCAACCATATTTTACTTGCTCGTCCGGTAAATTATTTTGTTTCTAAATTTGGAAAACGTCCCGGTGTGTAAGGAGCGCCGTTCTCTTTTAGAATTTTTTCGATCGCTTCCACATCTTCACCGGCAGATTTTAATAAACTTAAAATTTCGCCAAAACTCTTTTCGGCGGTTTCATACGATTTGATAAATGTTGTAGTCGGCGCCGATGTTGTACTCCACAACGAAGAGGTTATCAGTTCAACTCTTTCTCTTAGTGCGGTTGGAGTTCCGCCTTCATATTTACTGCGTAGATTATCGCCGCTAAATTTTATATTCAAGTCTGCTAATTTTTTGCTCACCGCTAAAATTTTGTTGTACGTATCGGCTGGAACTTTAGCCGATTCAAATACCGCTTTTTTGAAATAAGTAATTTTATTGCTCAACTCATTCCGGTACGCGTCAGCGCCGGTGATCAATCGCGTTAACTCGGCAACTTTTTTGTTGAAACTATCAAGCGCAGTTTTATCGTTCGCGCTTACTTCATTTACACGAAGAGGAGCGCAGGTAAATTCTTGAGCCGGACATAATTCAGTAAAAATACCGGCTTCAAATTTTGAAAGAGAAATTTTATATTTTCCGGGGGCAGCCATAAAGCCTTTTTCCGGTTCATTCCACGGAATAGAAGTATCTACCGCCTTTGTGGATATTGGTGAAAACGTATCATACCGGAAATCCCAGACTAATTTATTTACCCCTTTTCTTACCGGTGTTTTTATTTTTCGCACAACATTTCCATTTTCATCAGCGATTGTAAAGAGTAAAAATGCATCCGGTTCTTCCGATTCTGTTTTCAATTCGGCATACGTTGGAAATGCGACGTCCTCACCTTTTTTCTGTTTCTCTTTTTCGATCTCGCGCCGCTTATCTTTTAAAGATTTTACTTCGTTCTTAATATAGTAAGTAATTGCCGCGCCTACTTCCGGATTGGGAGCTGCAAAGAAACTCGCCCCCATAAAACCTATTCCTCCATATCCAAACGGATCTGCCGGAATAAACATTTGCGCATCTTCAATGGGGAAGATGAACGCATCTTTTGTTAGCGTTTCCTTCTGCATAAAGCGGAGCGGAGTATAATTATCAAGGATATACACGCCTCTGCCGAATGTTGAAACCACAAGATCATTTTCTCTTTTCTGAATTGCAAGGTTCATTACTTCAATAGTAGGAAGCCCATTTTTTAATTGAATCCATTCTTTGCCGCCGTTATTGCTAAAGAAGACGCCGAACTGCGTTCCGACAAATAAAAGATTTTCATCAACATGATCTTCGGCAACGGTGTATGTAGAACCCATCACCGGTAAATTTTCATTGATCGATTTCCATGTTTTGCCGCCGTCTTCAGTTTTATATAAATAGGGATGGTAATCGCCATCGTGAAAATTATGACACGCTGCGTACGCAACAAGTTTATTGAAATTTGAAGCGATGATCTGGTGGATGCGTGCATATTCCGGCAAGCCTTCGGGCGAAGAAGATTTTCTCCACGTTTTGCCTCCGTCGTTTGTGGAGTAAATTAATCCATCGCCTGAACCGGCGAACAAAATATTTTCATCAAGCGGAGATTCTGCAATAGTAACAATCTGTGCCATCGAGCTTTTGCTTACCATTTCATCGATGCTCCAACTTTTTCCCATCAGCTTTTGAAAATTTGCCGGATACCCTCTTGTTAAATCTCCGCTGATCTCCTTCCAGGCGCTTCCTTGATCATCGGAGCGGAATAATTTATTTCCGCCGAAGTATAATCTTTTGTGGTCGTGTCTTGAAATTAAAAGAGGCGCATCCCAATCAAATCGGTAAGCGGTATCGGCAAAATCATAAGGTCGGATGTACAATTTTTCACCGCTCTTTTTGTCGAATCGGACGAGTCCGCCGTTTTGCGATTCGGCATAAATTGTGTTCGGATCTTTCCAATCAACTTGAGATTGAAATCCATCGCCGCCAAGCGTGAAGACCCAATCTTGATTTGTAATTCCGCCGGAATTAATTGTACGCGAAGGTCCGCCGAGACTATTATTATCTTGCGTGCCGATATAAACATTGTAAAAGGGGAGGGCGTCATCCGTAGTGATTTTATAAATTTCTGCAATCGGCAGCGTATTTCTGAAAGCCCAATTTACTCCGTGGTCATACGTTTCATAAACGCCGCCGTCGCATCCGGAGATCAAGTGGCTGTTGTCGTCGGGGTCAATCCAGAATCCGTGATTATCAACGTGCTTATTTTTTTCACCCAGATTTGTCCATGTTTTTCCACCGTCATTTGTAATTTGAATAAAAACATCCATACTGTAAACGCGGTCAACGTCTTTTACATCGCAATAAATTTTTTGGAAATAAAATGTGTAAGCTGATACATAACTGCTTTGCTTTATCCAACTGGCGCCGCGGTCAATGCTTTTGTAAAATCCGCCTTCTTTTTTTGCATCGATGATGGCGTAGAGTACATCGGGATTAACCGGAGAAATTGCCATCCCGATTCTTCCAACTTCGTCTGAGGGAAGTCCGCTTTTTAATTTGCTCCAGGATGTTCCGGCGTCGGTACTTTTATAAATGCCGCTTTCGGGTCCGCCGTAAACTCCCGTATATAATTTTCTCATCCGTTGATGAGCAACTGCATAAAGAAGATTTGCATTTCTCGGATCAAGAAACACTTCATAACAGCCGGTATATTGACTGATCTTTAAAACATTCTGCCATGTTTTGCCGCCATCGGTAGTTTTAAAAATACCTCTTTCGCCTCCTTCTTTCCGGAGTGGGCCCATTGCGGCAACGTAAACCGTATTCGAGTTATTCGGATCAATTGCGATGCCGCCGATATGCTCGGAAGTTTTCAATCCCATATTGTTCCAGCTTTTGCCGCCGTCTTCGCTTTTATAAATGCCGTCTCCGTATCCGGAATTGTTGTGATTACTATTCTCGCCCGTTCCAACCCAAAGCACATTCGGATTTGTCGGATCGATTTCAACCGCGCCGATTGCGTAGGTATTTTGATTTTCAAAAGAAGGGGAGAAGGTGGTACCCCGGTTCGTTGTTTTCCACAATGAACCGCTGCCGGAGGCGATGTAATATTCCGACTTGTTCTGCGGATTAACTTTTATGTGGCGGACTCTTCCGCCGGTTATTGCAGGACCAATACTTCTGAACTGTAAGCCGGATAAAGAAATATTCTTTAACGAATCGGGTTCGGTTTTTGCGCTGCTTTTCTGCGCAAAGAGAAATCCCGAAGTAACGAACAAAATTGAAACGGTAAATGCGATAATTGTTTTTTTCATAGAGTTAACTCTTTTAATTGATGAACCGGATAATGAATAGTAATTTACTTCAAATTCGAAATCGCGTTCTGGATTCTCTTCTTTTGACTTTCCGGAGATTTTTCCAATGCGAAGTTGTAATATTTGATCGCATTTTCCTTATCGCCTTTGGTTGCATAAGCCTCGGCAAGACTATCGTTGGCATTCCAAGAATCGGGAAACTTCTTAACCATTATTTGAAAAATTTCAAGCGCTTTATTAATGTCATTCTGCTGCTGCATTAAGGAATATCCGTACGCATTTAATTCAACTTCAGTTGAAATATCGAGCGCTTTTTTTTCTAAAGCTGCCGCTTCAACATTCTTTCCTTGTTTAGCAAATAGCTGGGATTTTGTTAACAAGTTCAATCCGCTTTCCTGAAGTAAAATTGCATGGTCAATCCAGGTAGATGCTTCATCAAGATTGATATTTTTCCCTACGCAGTATGCCGCCGCCCGTTGAAAGTTTACGGGATTAAATCCTGCCGCGCCTGCTAAAGTTTTCCGATATCGATCAAGTACAATATTATCCATATCAAACGAAGCTGTGAATTTAACTTTCAAGTTTTCCCATTTCAAAAACACATCAGCCGAGTTTGTTTTTAAGTTTTCGAATCCGTAGGTAAGCCACTCGGTAAAATCGGATTGTTCAGGCGTTACCATTAACCGGAGTACGTCATCTTTAGCGTCGTAGAAAAAACTTCCCCACGCAGTATTGGTTTTGTTAAAGATGATTGTCCAATCTTTTTCACCGACAAGGATATGCAAGCCGTAACAATTTGCGGGCAGTGCTTGTCCGTTAATCATCACGTTATCGGTAAACGTTATAGTAGTATTTTCGTTCGCGCCCGCGCGCCAGGGAGATTCTTTTGCAGTGCCGAATCCAAGATTAGTCATTCCATAAGGAACTAATTTCCCCCAGATTTCTCTCCCTTTTACTGCGGGGCGGTGATAATCAATGGTAACTTCAGTCAATCCAATTTCCTGAATTACTTTTGCGTGCGGGCTCACTTGTATTTGCGGAAGATTCTGCGCCGATATTGATACTGCGAGAGAAAGAAAAAATAGTGTGAAAGAAAACTTTGTCAACTTCATGGCATCGCTCCTATTTTTGTTCGTTTATACTATTTTAATTGAGAAACACATTTCTAAAAGAGACAATAATTCAAACTCAATTCACAACGGTAGAGGGATCAATTCGTAAATATATTTTCCGAAAAGTATGAGTTAACTCACCTTACACATAATTGTAGCGCGAATCAGCCGGTGGCGAACCGTTTTGCTCGAAAATAGATATTTTGAAAACAAAACGCGTGGGCGATTCTGAGAATCACCCTACAATTGCGTAAGTGAGTGATTTAATTTATTGTCTTTAGTTGAAGGAAAATTACGGAAGGTATTTGATAATTACAATTTAGGTTTGATGAACGGTTGCAGCGGTGGATAGGATTTCATAATTGGAAGTACCATTACTTCTTTTATCTATTAATTGAGCTGGAATTATTTATCATTTACAACCAGAGAAGCGGATTAAGTGGAATAGTCATTTTGAAATCATTTAAAAATATTTGTCTAAGTTCTTCTTCATCTTTTAGATTATGTTCAGACGTAATTCCATCCACTGTCTTTTTGTAAGTTTTTCCGGTAATAATTATTCTACCGTTCACGGTGGCTAATGAACAGATAAGTTTGTGTGTAAAATGTGATTTTATATTTGTCTGATGGTACGTACACATTTCATAAAATTCTTCGATGCTTCGTTCCTTAGTTGAAAAAAGATATTTCGGTGAAGAAGTTGATTGATTCGTTTTTGCTACCATAAGATATTCGTCATCATAGCGTTCAATTCTGAAATCTCCACCCGGATCTTTTTGGATTACGTTCAACTCCAGCACCAACGGATAAAGAGAGAAGTCACCAAATCCAACATCAACTAAATAGGCTTTTGAATTGATTGTGGCGATAAGCGCCATGTGGTCATGCTCGGGACCAACAACATTATTCTCTTTAGAAAATACTCGTGCGGAAATCATTTTTACTTCATATCCAATTCCTTTTAACTATTAAGTATTTTATCTGTAAATGAGCAAAAAAAGAGAAAGATGAGCGTTACAAAATCTATCTGCTCATTTGCAGATAAAATAGTGTTGTGCGAAACCACACGTTGTAATCTATGG
>Ga0172368_10001026_pt1 | contig 39076 bp, 48 predicted proteins | sample Lak11m_FD_114540 | JGI IMG/M metagenome (GOLD analysis project Ga0172368, IMG submission 114540) | Freshwater microbial communities from Kabuno Bay, South-Kivu, Congo - kab_022012_11m | ecosystem: Environmental > Aquatic > Freshwater > Lake | place: Democratic Republic of the Congo: South-Kivu... | reverse complement strand
TAAATTTTTTAGATTTGTTCATGGCTTTATTTGTTTTGTCATAATTACAAATTTAACCATGACAAGGGTTTTATCTTTATGATTTTTCCCTTGTCTTTTATTTTTTATCGGACACTACTGATTAAAAATTTCAACACTAAAAATCTCACTCTTCAAGCATGCGGGTTTTGGTTGTTTAAGGCATGCTTTTTTTTTATTTGCTTACCCCGCCTCTTTGTGAACTCTTTACTATAAAAGAGGTTATATGGCATTTCTATTTTAAGAATAATATCCAGCAGATAATTCCTTTTTAAGTAGTGATGTTAATTCTTCGGCCTGAGGACGAATTGTTTTGCGTATTTCCATTCCATTATCAATCAGACTTTTTTCTTCCCTACGAATTTCAAAAGGTATTTGTTCAATTGTTTCATAAGTCGCCAGTAAACTTCCAATTGAAGTTAAAAAGGAATCGAACTTTACATCCATCGTATCTGACAAATATAATTTTGAAATCATGAAATGATTTTTTAATGCCCAAAACGAATTATCCGCTTTCTTAATCTCAATTAATCTAAAAAACTTTTTCATTTCTTTGATCGCATCCTCTTTTCCACGATTCTTCCATATTCCAAAAATTTCTTCAATTTTACCTTCTGGAAATTTTTCCTCAGTCATAATTCTTTTAAAATCAACTTCATTGTGCTCTTCGTATGCCAACTCAGTTTTAAATCCATAAATACCAAGAATCCTTGATTCTGCTTCCAACAAGAGTTCATAAAGTCTAATATAATTTTCGTGTTTCTTTACATTATAAAGATTAAAATCTTGTATCTTCCTTTGATAATTAAATCTCTCTGCTTCTGTAGCCAAATCCAATTGATGACTAAATAAAGTTATTTTTTCTTGAAAGTAATGGTCAACCTTATCACCTAAATATTTCTTTAAAGCAAAAATAATTATTGTAGTGACAAGGGTTGGAATTGCGAAATATTCTAAAACAATTTTTAAGATATCATTCAACATACTTTACTCATGCCAAATAACTCTTAAGTATCTTATCTGTAAATGAGCAAAAAAAGAGAAAGACAAATGTTATAAAATCTATCTGCTCGTTTGCAGATAAAATAGTGTTGAGCGAAACCACACGTTGTAGTCTTTGGGTATTTAATGCGGTTTCTCTTTCTCTTAGGTGGTCTATTAATTTAACTTTTTGCGTTGGTGTGGTAGTGGTGTTTGTTTTTCGAAAAGGTATTCCGGTTGGCTTGCGATCCTCGCTTACTATTCTTCTTCTAATTAACTCCATGAACAAAAGAGAACCTCCGAAATAAATAAACATTTTCTGTACGGTTAAGCTAAACAAAAGAAATAATACTATGCAAGTAAAATTTTCAAGATTATCAAGATTGCATGATTCAATCAACTTATTCTTAATCGTAATCATAATCCAAAACTTGTTGTGTAGTATATTAGTGGAATGGCGCCAAAAACGCTCATCAGAATTAAGAAGTCAAAAAACACTCATTTCTGATCCCCCGGCGGTGGACTTACTTCTGATTTCTCTTCCAACTTATTTAAATTATTCTGCTCAAAAGTAGACGAACTTTACTTATAAAAGATTAAAACCCCTTTACCACTAAGGACACAAAGGAAACACTAAGCTTTCACTGAGAAACCTTAGTGTTTCCTTTGTGTCCTTAGTGCCTTTGTGGTAAAAAAAAAGGATCTCGCCTCAGGTTTATCCCAAACATGAACAAGCCGGGATCCAATACTCGAAATTTAGTTTTAACTTTAACTTTTGACTTTTGACTTGAATTCGCTCTGAATCCGTATCCTCCGTTCACCCCTCGTTACCAACTCGTTACTCACTATGCTTAAAGCCGTTATAGCCTAAGACTGTTCGCACTCTGAATCCGCTCTCATTCCGCTCTGGTTCCGCTTCTGCCTCGCGTACATTCCGCATAAAAACCAACACCAGGTTAATACCAAGTCGTCACTAAGTCGTTACCAAGTCGTTAGAGAGTCGTTGCCGCGTCGATGAACCATTAACAAAATGGGGGGTAAAAAAAATTACCTTATTCCACTAATTTCGGTGGCTTTATACAAAAAAAAGGGGGATAAATAGTGGGCGACTGCTCGTTGCGGAAAAAAAAGAAGATACGTATCCAAAAATAGTAGTAAAGAAGTAAAAAAATTTTCATTTATGAAAGAAAGTATTATATTTGAAATCCAATAAATTTGCATTTTAAAGAAAATGCTGGTAATTTTGTGTCTCTTTTAACAAATTTGGGCGGACGCCGGAGTTGGAGAGCCGGGGCGGACTGTAAATCCGTTGGCATACGCCTTTGGGGGTTCGAATCCCTCGCCGCCCACTTTAGAGCGCTGTTCTTAAATTATTGGAAATATTACAACTGCGGGAGTAACTCAGTTGGCTAGAGTCACAGCCTTCCAAGCTGTTGGTCGCGGGTTCGAATCCCGTCTCCCGCTCTCTAGAATTTTTACAGAAGAGTACCCTCACCGCTGACGTAGCTCAGTTGGTAGAGCACATCCTTGGTAAGGATGAGGTCACCGGTTCAATCCCGGTCGTCAGCTCAAAAAAATAATGTAAGCACATCCTTGGTAAGGATGAGGTCATCCCGACGAAATCGGGATCGTCAGCTCAAAAAAATAATGTAAGCACATCCTTGGTAAGGATGAGGTCATCCCGACGAAATCGGGATCGTCAGCTCAAAAAAATAGTGTAAGCACATCCTTGGTAAGGATGAGGTCATCCCGATGAAATCGGGATCGTCAGCTCAAAAAGATAATGTAAGCACATCCTTGGCAAGGATGAGGTCATCCCGATGAAATCGGGATCGTCAGCTCACTTTTAATTTATTAAACGATAAGTAGTTATTATGAGAGAAATAATCACCCTTGAATGCACCGAGTGTAAAAGAAGAAATTACACCACAACCAAAAATAAACGTAATCACCCAAGCCGCGTAGAATTTAAAAAATACTGCCGCTGGGACAGAAAGCATACTATTCACAAGGAAACCAAGTAGTACTTGCTACGTCAGTGGCTCAATTGGCAGAGCAGCGGTCTCCAAAACCGCAGGTTGGGGGTTCGAGTCCCTCCTGACGTGCAGAAAGTTTCAACACTATGATTAACAAAATAAAAACCTTCTTTAATGACGTCGTAAAGGAAATGAAGAAAGTTACCTGGCCGACAAAAGATGAACTCAAAGAATCAACCTACATTGTCATCATTGTTTGTTTGATTTTTGCCGGATTGACTTACGTAATCGATATGGCGATCACTCAGGTTTTTAAAGGAATATTTTAGGTAGCAGTAATGGATTTTCGATGGTACGTTGTTAGAACGTTCTCGGGTCACGAGAATAAAGTAAAGAACATTATTGACCTTGAGTTGAAGGATAACGAAAAACTTCTCACGAAGATTCAGCAAGTGCTTGTTCCTACTGAAAAGGTTTTTGAAGTGCGCGACGGTAAGAAAAGAAGTAAAACGAAGAACTTCTTTCCGGGATATATTCTTTTGCACGCCGAGTTAGATGCGCAGGTGAAAGATTTTATTCTCAACACCCCTTCGGTAATGGGATTTCTCGGGCAGCAGAACAATCCTAACCCGCTTCAGCCTGATGAAGTAAAAAGAATTGTTGGTAGAATTACTCAAGATACCGACGAAGAAAGAATTGAAACTATTTACAGAACCGGCGATCTTGTTAAAATAATTGATGGTCCGTTCAATAACTTTAGTGGCGCTGTTGAAGAAGTAAATGAAGAGAAAATGAAAATTAAAGTGTTAGTCTCAATTTTCGGCAGAAAAACTCCTGTTGAAATTGATTTTGTACAAGCAGAGTTAGAAAAGTAATTTCCAGAGGAACGTTAAAATGGCAAAGAAAATAACAGGATATATTAAATTACAAATTCCGGCCGGAAAAGCTAATCCTTCTCCTCCGGTTGGTCCTGCTTTGGGTCAAAAAGGTGTTAATATTATGGAGTTTTGTAAGCAGTTTAATGCTAAAACTTCAGGGCAAGAAGGACTAATTATTCCTGTTGTGATAACAGTTTTTTCAGATAAGTCATTCACCTTTATTACCAAAACACCGCCTGCGGCTGTTCTCTTAAAAAAAGCGGCTAAAGTTGAAAAAGGTTCGGCTGAATCAAACAAAGTTAAAGTCGGCAAAGTTTCAAAAAATCAAGTTGAAGAAATTGCCAAATTAAAAATGCCTGATCTTAATGCGAACGATGTTGAACATGCTATGAGTATGGTTGCCGGAACCGCCAGAAGCATGGGCATTACCGTAGATGAATAACCTATTAAAATGAGATAATTTCGATATGAAAACTTCAAAAAGAGTTCAAGCAATAAATAAAGCAGTTGATAAAAATAAAGATTACACAATTGCCGAAGCCATCAAAACCCTGCAAGATCAAACAAAAGTTAAGTTTGTCGAATCGCTTGACTGCGCTATTCGGCTTGGCGTTGACCCAAGACATGCAGATCAAATGATCAGAGGTACGGTTTCTCTTCCTAACGGAACCGGCAAAGAAGTTCGTGTGTTGGTAATGGCAAAAGGTCCAAAAGCGAAAGAAGCTTTGGATTCAGGCGCTGATTATGCCGGTCTGGAAGATTATTTAGAAAAAATTAAGGGCGGATGGGCAGATATAGACGTCTTAATTGCAACCCCCGATGTTATGGCCGAAGTTGGTAAACTTGGTAAAATATTAGGACCGAAAGGATTAATGCCAAATCCGAAAAGCGGCACGGTAACAATGGATGTTGCTAAAGCCGTTAAAGAAGTTAAAGCCGGAAAAATTGAATTCCGTGTTGATAAAACCGGAATCGTTCATGTTTCCGTTGGAAAATTAAATTTTGAAACTGACAAATTAGTCGAGAATACAAACGCATTTCTTAATATGATAGTAAAACTTAAACCATCCAGCGCAAAAGGAACATACGTAAAAAGCGTGTACCTTTCATCTACAATGGGACCCGGTTTAAGAGTATCAAAAGAAGAAATTGCCGTACATTAAAAGTTTATTACGCACTGTAATGCTTCTATCCGACTCCATGTCACTAATTAAACTGATGTAGGAGAAAAATGAATAAAAACGAAAAAGCTGAAGTTGTAGAAAAAGTAGTTGAACTGGTAAATAAATCTACCGCTCTCTACATAACAGACTACAGCGGAATTAACGTCGAAGACATTAAAAATCTTCGAAGAGAATTCAAAAAAGAAGGTTCTCAATATAAAGTTATTAAAAATACTTTATTGAAAAGAGCTTTGGTACAAGCTGGTAAATATCAGAAACTCGAAGCAAATTTAGTCGGGATGACCGGCGCTATCTTTGCCGGAGAAAACTCTGTTGCACCGGCTAAGATCATCAAAAAATATTATACGGACAAGCAAAAGCTTTCTCTGAAAGCTTGCTATATTGAGACGCAATACTACGATGGTAAAATGCTCGATCAATTAGCTACGCTTCCGAGCAAACCGGAAATTATTGCAAGCATTTTGGGAAGTCTTAATGCACCGGCATCCGGTATTGTTGGCGCTCTCAATTCTGTTCTACGCGAGCTTGTTAGCGTGGTTGATGAAATCGCAAAGAAAAAAGCCGCATAATTAAAAATTTATAAAGAAAAAAAAGTTAGGAGATCAAACATGTCTGAAAAAATTGCTGAATTAGTAGAAAAAATAAAAAGCTTAACCTTAGTAGAAGCTTCTGAGTTGAAAAAAGCATTGGAAGAAGAATTCGGCGTTACTGCCGCAGCCCCGGTTGTTATGGGTGCTGCCGTTGCCGGCGCTGCCGCTGCTCCGGTTGAAGAACAAACCGAATTTAACGTTATTCTTGCTGCCGCAGGCGAAAAGAAAATCAATGTTATTAAGGTTGTTCGCGCTCATACCGGTTTAGGCTTAAAAGAAGCAAAAGACCTTGTTGACGGCGCACCGAAACCGGTTAAAGAAGCCGTTTCAAAAGACGAAGCCGAAAAACTGAAAAAAGAACTTGAAGAAGCCGGCGCTACAGTAGAAGTAAAATAATTATTAACTTTTTATTTCATCGTTCCCTTTTCTCAAAAAGTGATCCCGATTTTTACCGGGATCGCTTTTCTTTTTGTTTGAAATGATGATACAGGATTAATGCTATGATTTCGAAAACTAATTGGAGGATCTCACTTGGCTAATCAAAGAATTTCCTTTGGAAAAATTAAACCGGTTCTTCCTATTCCGGACTTGCTCGATATTCAAAAAGAATCTTTTGAAGAATTTTTGCAGCGTAATATCCCTCCTGTTCAACGCGAAAATAAAGGATTGCAGGCTGTCTTTACTTCGAATTTCCCGATTTTTGACAATAAAGAAAATTTCAGACTTGATTTTGTTGAATACAATATCGAAAAAGCCCGCTACTCAATTCAGGAATGCATCGAAAAAGGGCTTACTTTTGCCGCTCCTTTAAAAGCAAAACTTAGGCTTGCAACTAAAGACCCCGAAACCGAAGAGTTTATTAATGCCGTAGAACAAGAAGTTTATCTCGGCAACCTTCCGTTCATGACCGAACAAGGAACCTTCGTTATCAACGGCGCCGAACGTGTAGTTGTTACACAGCTTCACCGTTCGCCGGGTGTTGCATTTTCGCAGACGATTCATCCCAACGGCACACCGCTGTATGCCGCAAGAATTATTCCCTTAAAAGGTTCTTGGGTTGAATTTGCAACTGATATTAATCATATCCTCTACGTCTATATCGATAGAAGAAAAAAATTCCCTTCAACCACTTTGCTGCGCGCGCTCGGCTATACAAACGATGAAGAAATTCTTCAGCTTTTTAATTTAGTTGAAACGGTAAACGTTAATAAAGTTCAGATAGAAAGCTATATCGGAAGAATGATTGCCAGCGACGTTTTTGATATGTCGAGCGGTGAAATCTTCTTATCAAGAGAAAGTATTTTTTCTGAAGAAGATGTTGAAAGAGTAAAAGACGCCGAAGTTGAAGAAATCAAATTCATCAGCGAAGAAATCAACACAGATCAAAGTTTAATCCTTAATACGTTAAGAAAAGACCCGGCTCATACAAAAGAAGAAGCTCTCTTCGCTATTTACCGCCAGCTGCGTACCGGTGAGGCTCCGGATATCGAAACAGCCGCATCGCTTATTGAAAAACTTTTCTTTAACGATAAACGATACGATCTCGGCGATGTAGGTCGTCATCGTATGAACGATAAATTAAAATTAGATATTCCCGAAACAACAACCGTTCTTACACCGGTTGATATTATCGAAATCATGCGATACATCATCCGCATGAAAAACGGGTTGGAATCAACAGACGATATCGATCATTTGGGAAATAGAAGAGTAAGAACCGTTGGCGAGCAAATCCAACAACAGTTTAACGTTGGTATCTCGCGTATGTCCAGAACCATCAAAGAACGAATGAATGTTCGCGACTCTGAAAATTTTACACCGCAAGAATTAGTAAACGCCAGAACGATAAGCAGCGTTATCAACGCATTCTTCGGAACAAATCCTCTTTCGCAATTCATGGATCAGACAAATCCTCTTGCCGAATTGACTCACAAACGGAGAATGTCTGCCCTTGGACCCGGCGGTTTAACACGTGAACGTGCCGGCTTTGAAGTTCGTGACGTTCACTATACGCATTACGGCAGATTGTGCCCGATTGAAACGCCTGAAGGTCCGAACATCGGTCTTATTTCTTCATTAACCATTTTTGCACGAGTGAACAAATACGGATTCCTTGAAACCCCTTACCGCAAAGTAAAGGGAAGAAAAGCAACGGAAGACGTAACCTACTTAACTGCAGAACAAGAAGATTTGTACACCATCGCTCAGGCAAATGCGGAATTAAATGAGAAAGGTGATTTTGTTCAAGACAGAATTAAGTCGAGGAACAAAGGAGAATTTCCGATTGTTCACCACGAACAATTACAATACATGGATGTTGCGCCCGCACAAATCGTAAGCGCTGCCGCAACGTTAATTCCGTTCCTTGAGCATGATGATGCAAACAGAGCGTTGATGGGTTCAAACATGATGCGCCAGGCGGTGCCGTTGATGGTTACCGAAGCTCCGATTGTTGGAACCAGCTTTGAAGGTAAAATTGCCGTTGATTCACGCGCGGTTATCCTTGCCGAAGATGACGGCTATGTTGAATTTGTTGATGCAAATAAAATTACCGTTGTGTACGATTTAGATCCGAAATCAATTGAAGCTATTACAAGCTTTAATGAAGTAAGAAGAGAAACATACCAGCTGATTAAGTTTTCCGGTACCAACCAGGAAACAAGCATCAACCAGAAACCAATTGTTAAAGAAGGGCAGCGTCTTAAAAAAGGCGATGTAATTGCAGACGGCTGCGCAACAGATCAAGGTGAACTTGCGCTTGGTAGAAACGTACTTGTTGCATTTATGCCTTGGCGCGGTTACAATTTTGAGGATGCTATTATTTTAAGTGAAAAACTTGTTGCCGGCGATACGTTCACTTCGCTTCATGTTGAAGAATTTGAATTACAAGTTAGAGAAACCAAACGCGGTGAAGAAGAACTTACTCGTGAAATACCGAATGTAAGTGAAGAAGCCGTAAAAAATCTCGATGAAAACGGTATTGTTTGCGTTGGCGCCGAAGTTAAAGAAGGCGATATCCTTATTGGAAAAATTACTCCGAAAGGAGAAACCGATCCGACGCCTGAAGAAAAATTATTGCGAGCGATCTTCGGAGATAAAGCCGGTGATGTGAAAGACGCATCGCTTAAAGCGCCTCCCGGAATCCGCGGCACGGTTATAAAGACACGTTTATTCAGCCGTAAGAAAAAAGAAGCCGACGGTAAAAAGATTGAGAAAAAATCTTTTGAACAAGTTGAAGCTGCCCACAAAGTAAAGGTTACCGCTCATTATAAAAAATTAGTGGAAAAATTATCTTCTATTTGCAACGGACAAACTTCAACCGGCATCCGCGATCTTGACGGTTCGGTTGTTCTAAGAAGCGGAACATCAATTAAAGAAAAAACTTTTTCCGAACTTGATGACGTTACAAAACTTGATTATACAACCGGATGGTTTGAAACTAAAAAAGTAAATCAAACTGTTCAAAAATTATATGCAAACTATTTTGATACCCTTTCCGATTTGGAAGAAGATTTTAAACGCGAGAAAATCAAAATACAAATTGGCGACGAGCTTCCTCCGGGAATCGTTCAGCTTGCCAAAGTGTATGTTGCCAAGAAACGTAAAATTTCTGTAGGTGATAAAATGGCGGGTCGCCATGGTAATAAAGGTGTTGTGTCCAAAGTAGTTCCTGCTGAAGATATGCCTTTTATGCCGGACGGAACTCCTGTTGACATTATTTTAAATCCTCTCGGCGTTCCTTCTCGTATGAACCTTGGGCAGTTGTACGAAACCGCTCTCGGATGGGTTGGAAAACTCCTCGGAGTAAAATTTGCTACGCCGATTTTTGACGGCGCAAAATTAGAAGATGTTGAAAACTGGCTCGAAAAAGCCGGATTGGATAAAGCCAGCAAGGTTGAACTTTGGGACGGACGCAGCGGCGATAAGTTCCATCAAAAAGTTACTTGCGGATATATTTATATGCTTAAACTCGGGCACATGGTCGATGATAAAATCCATGCCCGTTCTATTGGACCATACTCACTAATTACCCAGCAGCCTCTTGGCGGTAAAGCGCAATTTGGCGGGCAGAGATTTGGCGAAATGGAAGTTTGGGCGCTTGAAGGTTACGGAGCTTCAAACATTTTACAGGAAGTATTAACTGTAAAAAGTGATGACGTTGCAGGCCGTTCCAAAGTGTATGAAGCTATTGTTAAAGGTGAAAATTTACCGGTACCAAGTGTGCCTGAATCGTTTAACGTTCTTATTAAAGAACTTCAAGGCTTAGGCTTAGATATTCACATTAATTAGCGCTAAACAATTTAAGAAAGAATAAAGGAGATTGTAAATGTCCTTCAGAAATCAAGAAAATACGATTAAAGAAATAACAAATATTACGGTCACTCTGGCTAGCCCGGATGATATTTTAGCCCGCTCTCACGGCGAAATTACAAAACCGGAAACGATCAACTACAGAACATTTCGTCCTGAAAAAGATGGTCTCTTCTGCGAAAAAATATTTGGACCTACCCGCGATTGGGAATGCTACTGCGGTAAGTACAAAAGAATTCGTTACAAAGGTATTGTTTGCGACCGCTGCGGTGTTGAAGTAACTCAAAAAAGCGTTAGACGCGAACGAATGGGGCATATCGCCCTAGCGGTTCCTGTAGTGCATATTTGGTTCTTCCGTTCGCTGCCGTCTAAAATCGGCAACATGCTCGGGTTCAGCACCAAAGAGCTGGAAAGAATTATTTATTACGAATCGTACGTTGTAATGAATCCTGGTCCAACCGGGCTTAAAAGAAAAGATTTAATTTCCGAGGATCAATACTTCGAAGTTTTAAATTCTTTACCTGCCGGTAACGACAGACTTCCGGAAAACGATCCGAATAAATTTTATGCACGTATCGGTGGTGATGCGGTTAAAGAACTCTTAAAGCAAACCGAAACCGAAACTCTTTTTAATGCGTTACGCGAACAAGTAAAAGTTGAAACTTCGCAGCAGAAAAAAGAAGAAATTCTTAAAAGATTAAAAGTGATTGAAGCCTTCCGTGAAAAAGAAGGGAAGCTTCAAAACAAACCTGAATGGATGACGCTTAGCTACATTCCGGTAATTCCGCCGGAACTTCGCCCGCTTGTTCCGCTTGAAGGTGGAAGATTCGCCACTTCGGATTTAAATGATTTGTACAGACGGGTAATTATCCGAAACAATCGTTTAAAAAGATTAATTGATATTAAAGCTCCGGAAGTTATTCTTCGTAATGAAAAAAGAATGCTTCAAGAAGCGGTTGACGCGTTGTTTGATAACTCCCGCCGCGGCTCTGCCGTTAGAAGCGATAACAATCGTCCTTTAAAATCTTTAAGCGATGTTCTTAAAGGAAAACAAGGAAGATTCCGCCAAAACCTTTTAGGTAAACGCGTTGATTATTCGGGCCGTTCGGTAATCGTTGTTGGTCCGGAATTGAAATTGCACCAGTGCAGTCTTCCAAAAGATATGGCTGTCGAATTATTTAAACCGTTCGTCATCAGAAAACTTATTGAACGGGGACATAACAAGACCGTTAAAAGCGCTAAAAAAGTTGTTGATAGAAAAGACCCGATCATTTGGGAAGTTTTAGAAAAAATAATTGATGGGCACCCGGTATTGTTAAACCGCGCGCCAACATTGCACAGACTTGGAATCCAGGCTTTTCAACCGGTTCTCATTGATGAAAAAGCTATCCGCCTTCATCCGATGGTTTGTACGGCGTTCAACGCAGATTTCGACGGTGATCAGATGGCGGTTCACGTTCCGCTTTCCTACGAAGCGCAATTGGAAGCTGCATTATTGATGCTTAGTTCGCACAACATTCTTTCACCTCAAAACGGTAGCCCGATTGTTGTTCCAACGCAGGATATCGTTCTTGGTTGTTATTATTTAACAAAGAAAAGAGACGGCGATCTCGGTGAGGGAATGTCCTTCGGTTCTCCCGAAGAAGCGATCATCGCTTATAACAATAAAGTAGTTGGACTTCACGCAAAAGCCAATGTTAGAATTAATGGTGAAATGATTGAAACCACTATCGGTAGAATTCTTTTCAACCAGATCGTTCCAAAGGAAATGGGATTTTTCAACCATTTGCTCATCAAGAAAACTTTCGGCGGATTCATCGGTCAAGTATTCTTAAAACTTGGAAACAAAGTTACCGCAAAATTCCTTGATGATTTAAAAGCAACCGGATTACGTTATGCTACTGCCGGCGGTTTATCAATCAGCTTTGGAGATATGCTTATCCCTGCCGAAAAAGAAACATACATCAGCAGTGCAAATGAAAAAGTAGAACAAATTTTAAATGAACACGAACAAGGCGTAATCACCGATACCGAGCGTTACAACAAAATTATTGACGTTTGGACACACACAACAAACGATGTTGCTAAAATCCTTATGGAAAAATTGAAGAACGCTGAAAACGGATTTAACGCAATTCACATGATGGTTGATTCCGGTGCGAGAGGTTCGCAAGAACAAGTGCGCCAGTTAGCCGGTATGCGCGGATTGATGATGAAACCGCAAAAATCGCTTACCGGGCAAGCGGGAGAAATTATTGAGAACCCGATTATCGCAAATTTCAAAGAAGGATTGTCGGTTCTTGAGTACTTCATCTCAACCCACGGTGCACGTAAAGGTCTTGCCGATACCGCTCTTAAAACAGCCGACGCCGGTTATTTAACAAGAAGACTTGTTGACGTATCGCAGGATGTTATTATTACGGAAATTGATTGCGGCACCATCCTTGGCATTCATATAACAGCCTTAAAAGATGTTGAAGAAGAAAGAGAACCGCTTGCTGAACGTATTACAGGACGTGTATCTCAAGAAGATATTTATGACTCTAAAACCGATGAGCTTATTGTTGGAGCCGGTGAATTAATTACCGAAACAATCGCGCAACGAATTGAAGATGCAAATATTGATGCAGTATATATCAGAACCGTGCTCACCTGCGAATCCAAACACGGCGTTTGCGCTAAGTGCTACGGAAGAAATTTAACTACCGGTAAAATAGTTGAAGTTGGTGAAGCGGTTGGAGTTGTAGCGGCTCAATCAATCGGTGAACCCGGTACCCAGCTTACTTTAAGAACCTTCCACCTTGGAGGAACTTCATCACGTATTGCCAGCCAGTCTCAGGTTGAAACCGTTGTTGACGGCTACGTAAAATTCAACCGGGTAAACTCGGTTGAAAAAGAAGGATTCTTCGGAAAAATTCAAGTAGTTACGGGTCGCCGCGGATCAATTGAAATTTATGATAACAACGATGTTGTGATTAAAAAATATGACGTTCCGTATGGCGCTGAATTACACGTTCGCGAAGGGACTAAAGTAACGAAAAAGACGCCGTTGTATAATCACGATCCTTATAACTCACTTATTATTTCTGATATTTCCGGTAAAGTGAAATTCAGCGATTTGATTGACAACAATACAATTCAACAAATTACCGATGAACAAACCGGACACGTTCAAAAAATTGTTATTGAATCGAAAGATAAAAACTTAACTCCGAGCATTGCAATTGAAGCGCGTGACGGAAGTACGAAAACATTCAACTTACCGATACGTGCATTCTTATCTGTAGAAGAAGGAGAAGAAGTTCCGGCAGGTACTATTCTCGCAAAAATTTCCAAACAAGCTTCAAAATCTCGGGATATTACCGGCGGTCTTCCAAGAGTTACAGAACTTTTCGAAGCACGCAGCCCGCAAGAGCCTTCAATTGTTTCCGAAATTGAAGGAATTGTTAAATTCGGTGCAAGAAAGAAAGGTTCGCGAGAAATTCTGGTTGTCGCAATCGATGATTCGGATCAGAAAAAGTACAACGTACCTTTATCAAAACACATTTTAGTTCAGGAAGGCGATGAGATCCCTGCCGGTGAAAAAATTACCGACGGACCGATCAATCCGCACGACATTTTGAAAATCAATGGTACAAATGCGGTTCAGGAATATCTCTTAAATGAAATTCAGGACGTTTACCGGCTTCAAGGCGTTAAAATCAACGATAAACATATCGAAGTAATTGTTCGGCAAATGCTTCAGAAGTTACGGATTGTTGATTCGGGTGATTCCAAATTCCTTGAAGACGACACCGTTGACCGTTACGATTTCTACGAAGAAAATCAAAGAATTTTGAATTCGGTTGTGGTTTCTGCAAAAGGTGATTCAAAGTTAAAAGAAGGACAAGTTGTCCTAAAAACTAAATTGCGCGAAATTAACGCTGATTTAAAACGAAAAAGCAAAAAAGAAGTTGATTCGCACGATGCGAAACCGGCTACATTTGAACATATTTTACTCGGAATTACCCAGGCTGCGCTTTCAACAGAGAGTTTTATCTCGGCAGCTTCCTTCCAGGAAACAACTAAAGTATTAACCAACGCTGCCATTGCCGCGAAGAATGATACATTGCGAGGCTTGAAGGAAAATGTTGTGATGGGACAATTGATTCCGGCTGGAACAGGTCTTAAAAAGTATCGTAATATTATTTTGAAGTCGGCTGAACCTGAAGTGGTAGAAACGCCTGCAGTTTCGGAAGAAGCCTAAAATAAAAAGGAAAAATCACTATGGTTTTCTTGACAAAAAAAAATATTAATGATATATTGTAAGGCTAATTTTTTTAATTAAAGAATTTTTGGAGAGTTTTTAGTGCCAACAATCAACCAATTAGTGCGAAAAGGTCGCAAGGTTATTATTTCAAACAGCAAGGCTCCCGCCCTTGACGGCTGCCCGCAAAAGCGCGGAGTATGTACGAGAGTTTATACTACTACTCCCAAAAAACCAAACTCTGCATTAAGAAAAGTTGCCAGAGTACGTTTGACCAATAACATGGAAGTTACTGCCTACATTCCGGGCGAAGGACATAATCTTCAAGAGCACTCAATCGTGCTTATCCGCGGCGGAAGAATCAAAGATCTTCCCGGCGTTCGTTACCATATTATTCGCGGAACACTTGATACAAGCGGCGTTGAAGACAGAAAACAAAGTAGATCCAAATACGGTGCTAAAAAACCAAAATCGAAATAAGTAATTATGAGAAAGAAAAGAGCTGAAAAGCGGTACATAAAACCCGATCCGAAATACAATGATATGGTTGTAGCAAAATTTGTTAACGCCATTATGTATGAAGGTAAAAAATCCGTCGCCAGAGATATAGTTTATTCTGCATTTGATATTCTTGAAGAAAAAACTAAAAAACCCGGCGTTGAAGTATTTAAAAAAGCGATGAGCAACGTACAACCTCTTATCGAAGTTCGCAGTAGAAGAGTTGGCGGAGCTACGTATCAAGTTCCAATGGAAGTACGCCCCGAAAGACGAATCGCTTTGGCTATGAGATGGATTAAAACATACGCTCGCAAAAGAAGTGAAAAATCGATGTCTGTAAAATTAGCTAATGAACTTTTAGCAGCATCCAATAACGAAGGTTCTTCCGTAAAGAAGAAAGAAGAAACCCATAAAATGGCTGAAGCAAACAAAGCTTTTGCTCATTTTAAATGGTAATGAAATTTTAAGAAAGAAGAATGGCACAAGTTTACCCTATAAAGAAAGTTCGTAATATTGGCATTATGGCGCATATCGACGCCGGCAAAACAACTACGACCGAAAGAATTTTATATTACACCGGCAAGTTGCACAGACTTGGCGAAGTGCATGACGGTGCAGCCACAATGGATTGGATGGAACAGGAGAAAGAGCGCGGTATTACTATTACAAGCGCCGCAACCACCTGCTATTGGAACGATCATCAAATAAATATTATTGATACTCCGGGGCACGTTGATTTTACCGCGGAAGTTGAAAGATCACTTAGAGTTTTAGACGGAGCTATCGCTCTGTTTTGTGCTGTTGGCGGTGTTGAACCGCAATCCGAAACTGTTTGGAGACAAGCCGATAAATATCAAGTACCGCGCATTGCCTTCATCAACAAGATGGATCGCATTGGAGCGGATTTTTACAACGCTCTTCAAATGATTCGCGAAAGATTGGGTGCGAATGCAATCCCGATTACTTTGCCGATTGGCGAAGGAGATATGTTCTCCGGCGAAATCGATTTAATTTCTTTTAAATCAAGAATGTACCACGAGGAAACGCTCGGCAGTACTTTTGACGAAATTGATATTCCACATGATTTAATTGAATTAGCAAATAAATATCGCACCGAGATGCTTGAAGCCGTTTCGGATGTTGACGATACTTTGTTGGAAAAATATCTTGCCGGACAAGAAATATCTCAAGAAGAAATTATTAAAGTTTTAAGAACCGCGACAATTGAAGCAAAAATTATTCCGGTTCTTTGCGGTTCATCATTTAAAAACAAAGGCGTTCAGCGTCTGCTTGATGCCGTAATTGAATTTCTTCCGTCGCCTTCAGATTCAGATGATATCGAAGCTCACCACGTTCACAGCAACGATATGGTGAAAAGAAAAATAAGCGAAGATGAGAAATTTACTGCGCTTGCTTTTAAAATGATGAATGACCCTTTTGTTGGAAAGCTGACTTTCTTTAGAGTTTACTCCGGTAAACTTGAAGCCGGTTCTTACGTTTATAATTCGGTTAGCGGCAAGAAGGAAAGAATCAGCCGGTTGCTGCAAATGCACGCCAACCACAGAGAAGAAATTGATAGTGTTCGCGCCGGTGATATTGCTGCGGCAATAGGACTTAAGTACACCAGAACGGGTGATACGTTGTGCAGCGAAAACGATCCGGTTATTATGGAGAAAATTATATTTCCAGAGCCGGTTATCCAGATTGCTATTGAGCCGAAAACGAAAGCCGATCAAGACAAACTTTCTGAAGCTCTTGCAAAATTATCGGAAGAAGATCCGACGTTCAAAGTTAAAGTTGATGATGAAACAAGCCAAACGCTTATCAGTGGAATGGGCGAACTTCATCTTGAGATTTTAGTTGATAGAATGAAACGTGAATTTAAAGTTGAAGCCAATGTTGGCAAGCCTCAAGTAGCATACCGCGAAACAATTACTCAGTCGGTTAACGCCGAAGGTAAATTTGTAAAACAATCCGGTGGTCGTGGTAAATTTGGCCACGTATGGTTGGAAATTAGTCCGAACGAAGTTGGTAAAGGATACGAATTTATCAACGGTATCGTTGGCGGAGTTGTACCGAAAGAATACATTACTCCGGTTTCTGTAGGTGTGCAGGAAGCCATGAAGAACGGCGTTGTTGCCGGTTTCCCGATGGTTGATATTAAAGTAAAATTATACGACGGTTCATATCATGATGTTGATTCTGATGAATTGTCATTCAAAGTTGCAGGTTCAATGGGATTTAAGGAAGGCGCTCGCAAAGCGAAACCAATCCTCCTGGAACCAATAATGGCGGTTGAAGTTATTTCACCTGAAGATTATCTCGGTGACGTAATGGGAGATTTGAATTCACGCAGAGGAAGAATCGAAGGTTTTTCCGCCAGAAAAGATGCACAAGTAATTAAAGCGCAAGTTCCTCTTGCTGAAATGTTCGGTTATTCAACGGTATTGCGTTCAATGACCCAGGGACGAGCGATCTACTCAATGCAGTTTTCGCATTATTCCGAAGTTCCTAAATCAGTTGCTGAAGAAATTGCAGAAAAATCAACCGGAAAAAGTCATTAATAAATAAATATATTTTTTTGAAATCAAAGAAAGTAAGTAAAAAGGAGAATTAAATGGCCAAAGAAAAATTTGACAGAAGTAAGCCGCACGTAAACGTCGGAACAATCGGTCACGTAGATCATGGTAAAACTACCTTAACTGCAGCTATTACCATGGCGCTTGCAAGAAAAGGTCTTTCTCAGGTGAGAACATTCGATTCTATTGATAATGCTCCTGAAGAAAGAGAACGCGGTATTACCATCGCAACAGCTCACGTTGAATATTCAACTGCAAATAGACATTATGCACACGTTGACTGTCCGGGTCACGCCGATTATGTTAAAAACATGATTACCGGCGCTGCTCAGATGGACGGCGCTATTCTTGTTGTTGCTGCAACCGATGGTCCTATGCCTCAAACAAGAGAACACATTCTTTTAGCCCGCCAGGTTGGTGTGCCGAGAATTGTTGTTTTCATGAACAAAGTTGATATGGTTGACGACCCTGAATTAATCGATTTAGTTGAAATGGAAATCAGAGAATTGCTCAGCAAATATGAATTCCCCGGAGACGATATTCCGATTATTAAAGGTTCGGCTTTACATGCACTTGAAGCCGGTTCCAGCAACGCTGACCCAAGCGACCCACGTTATACTTGCGTTTGGGAACTTATGGAAGCAGTTGACACTTACGTTCCGGTTCCTGAAAGAAGTGTTGATAAACCTTTCTTGATGCCGGTTGAGGACGTTTTCTCGATCACCGGTCGTGGTACAGTTGCTACCGGAAGAGTTGAAAGAGGTCAAGTAAAAATTCAAGAAGAAGTTGAACTTATCGGTCTTGGTTTGCACAAGAAAACTGTTGTAACCGGAATCGAAATGTTCAGAAAAGAATTGGACGCTGCTATGGCTGGCGATAACGCCGGAATTCTCTTACGCGGTGTTGATAAAAAAGAAATCGAAAGAGGAATGGTTCTTGCTAAAACAGGATCAATCACTCCTCATAAGAAATTCGAAGCCCAGGTTTACATCCTTTCAAAAGATGAAGGTGGCCGTCATACGCCGTTCTTCAACGGATATCGTCCTCAGTTCTATTTTAGAACAACCGACGTTACCGGTGTTGCTTCGTTGCCGGAAGGTGTTGAAATGGTTATGCCGGGTGATGATGTTCGTTTATCAATCGAACTCATTACAACCATCGCTATGGAAGAAGGATTACGATTCGCTATTCGCGAAGGTGGTCGTACGGTAGGCGCTGGTGTTGTTGGTAAAATTATAGAGTAAATGAATTGAATGACGGAAAGGGAGTTCTTGCGGACTCCCTTCTGTTTCTAATTAATTGTTAAGGAGATATATAAGTGCCTGGTCAAAAGATTCGTATTAAACTAAAATCATATGATCATATTTTGATTGATAAATCGACTGAAAAAATCATCAAAACTGTTAGAAGTACCGGTGCAGTCGTTTCAGGTCCAATTCCTCTGCCTACGAAACGAACAGTTTATACCGTTTTACGTTCGCCGCACGTTGATAAAAAATCGCGCGAACAGTTTGAAACCAGAGCGCACAAAAGAATTATCGATATTCATAATTCGAATTCTAAAACAATTGATTCTTTAAGCAAGCTGGATATACCTGCTGGCGTTGACATTGAGATTAAGTTATAATGAAATTGGAGTAACCATGTCCGGGTTATTAGGAAAAAAATTAGGAATGACAAATATTTTTGATGCAGATGGGCAAAGAGTTGTTGCCACTGCAATAGCTGTAGGACCTTGTAAGGTAACCGCAGTTAAAACTGTTGAAAAGAACGGCTATTCTGCTTTGCAGCTTGGTTTTCAGGAGAAAAAGGAAAAAGCTTTTTCCAAACCTGAAATCGGATTTTTCAAAAAAAATAACCTTCCTTGCTACGCGGTTCTAAAAGAATTTGCTTTTTCTTCAATCGAATCTTATAAAGTTGGCGATGATTTAACCGCCTCTTTTTTTGCCGAAGGAGAAAAAATTAAAGTCCGCGGTACCAGCAAAGGGAAAGGATTTCAAGGCGTTATGAAAAGACACGGCTTCGGCGGTGTTGGCGGAACAACCCACGGGCAGAGCGATAGACTTAGAGCTCCCGGTTCTATCGGCTCTTCTTCTTATCCCTCAAGAGTATTTAAGGGACAAAGAATGGCCGGAAGAATGGGAAACGATTCCGTTACGGTTCATAACTTAAAAGTTTTAAAAATTAACGCAGAACAAAATGTAATTTTTGTTAAAGGCGCGGTTCCCGGATCAATTAACTCAGTAGTTGAATTGTATAAAAAGTAGTTTGGTAAAAAAATGTTATTAGATGTTTATAAAATAGACGGTACTTTGTCTGATGAAAAAGTTGAACTGACCGATAACGTTTTCGGAATCGTTCCGAATGATCACGTTATTTATTTATCGGTTAAAGCTTATCTCGCAAATCAAAGACAGGGAACTCACAAATCTAAAGAACGCGGCGAAGTAAGCGGCGGCGGTAAAAAACCATGGAAACAAAAAGGGAGAGGCGGCGCACGCGCCGGTACAACTCGCTCTCCGCTTTGGGTTGGCGGCGGTACAATCTTTGGACCACGACCAAGAGATTATAGACAAGATTTACCGAAAAAAGTTAAAGCCCTTGCAAAAAGATCGGCGTTAAGTTACAAAGTAAAAGATGAACAATTAGTTGTGGTTGACGATTTTAATTTTGAGAGTCCGAAAACACAAAGCTTTCTTTCAATATTAAAAGCGTTGAAAATTGACGGTAAAAAAGTTCTTCTTTTAACAAACGGGAAGCAAGAAAACGTTTGGAAATCGGGAAGAAATATTAATAAGGTTAAAGTACTTGAAGCGCAAAATGCAGTGCCGTACCAGATTTTGAATAATCAAGTTCTTTTAGTTCAAAAAAGCGCTGTTGCTTTTTTTAACGAAAACCAAACAACTCCGAAAGAAGTGGTGAACTAATGCATAGTATTTTAATAAAACCGCTCTTCACGGAAAAAGTTACAAAAAGTAACACCGATCAAAATAAATATGGATTTGTTGTTGCGGTAGAAGCTAATAAAATTCAAATAGCAAAAGCCATCGCAAAAAAATTCAACGTTACTGTTACTTCGGTTAACACCGTTGTAAATAAAGGCAAAGTTAAAACACAACTTTCTAAAAAAGGAAGATTTACCGGAAGCACTGGAAAATATAAAAAGGCTTTTGTCTCGTTAAAGTCCGGTGAAAAAATAGATTTATTTGAGCAAGTTTAAGAAAATCGATTTGGAGCTACGCTAAATGGCAATTAGAAAAATGAAACCCGTTACCCCGGGAACCCGATTTATGTCAGTCTCATCTTTTGATGAAGTAACTAAATCAACTCCCGAAAAAGCATTAACGGTAGCAATAAAAAAATCGGGTGGACGCAATAACCATGGCCGCGTAACTTCGCGTCATATTGGCGGCGGGCATAAAAGAAGATACCGCCTTATTGATTTTAAGAGAAACAAATTTGGAATTCCGGCAAAAGTTTTTTCAATTGAATATGATCCGAACAGAACCGCGCGCATTGCACTTTTGCATTATGCCGACGGCGAAAAAAGATATATTCTTGCGCCTGACGGTTTAAAAGTTGGCGAATCAATTCAATCGGGAACAGGATCGGAAATTAAAGTCGGCAACGCTCTTCCTTTAAAGGAATTACCGCTCGGAAGCTTTATTCACAACGTTGAAATGAAACCGGGCAAAGGCGGTCAGTTGGGAAGAAGCGCAGGCGCAGCTATTCAATTGATGGCTAAAGAAGGCGAATATGCCCAGCTAAAATTAACATCCGGTGAAATAAGATTAGTTAGATTAGAATGTTACGCCACGTATGGTTCGGTTGGAAATGCCGAACAAACAAACCTTAGCTTAGGTAAAGCCGGTAGAAGCAGATGGCTCGGAATTCGTTCACACGTTCGCGGTGTTGCGATGAATCCGGTTGATCACCCGATGGGCGGCGGCGAAGGAAAAACTTCAGGCGGCGGGCATCCCGTATCTCCCTGGGGACAAAAAGCCAAAGGCTTGAAAACCAGAAAACATAAAAAAGTATCAAATAAACTTATTATCAAAAGACGAAAGTAAGTAGAGAGTTAATATGCCTCGTTCAGTTAAAAAAGGACCTTTTATCGATCTCAAATTATTGAAAAAAGTTCAAACGCTTAATCAAACCAGCCAAAAAAAGATTATCAAAACCTGGTCGCGTTCTTCAACTATTTCTCCTGAATTTGTTGGTCATACCATTGCCGTGCACAACGGTAATAAAATGATTCCTATTTACATTACGGAAAATATGGTTGGTCACAAGCTCGGCGAATTTTCCCCGACCCGTATTTTTAGAGGGCATCCAGGCACCAAAGCTGAAAAAGCATCAAAAGCTAAATAGGACGGAAGAAAAAGGTTATGGAAGCAAAAGCTATTACAAGATATATCGGTTCATCTCCGCGTAAGATGAGATTAGTTATTGATCTGATCAGAGGCATTTCAGTTGATAAAGCGATTGAAATTCTTCACTTTCAGCCGAAACACGCATCGAAAGATGCAGAAAAAACTTTACGCTCTGCAGTCGCAAATTTAATTAACCATGAAGACGGCGTAAAAGTTGAGACCAGCGATCTGTTTGTAAAAGCAGCATTTGTTGATCAAGGACCGACTGCAAAACGTATTTCACCAGCTCCAATGGGTCGTGCATTCAGAATTAGAAAACGTTCTTGCCACGTAACCATTGTTGTAGCAACAAAATAATTTAGGAGATTTCTTTTTGGGACAGAAAACAAATCCGATCGGTTTTAGAGTTGGCATCATCAGAGGATGGGACTCGAATTGGTATGAAAATCATAGTTACGCATCTAAGTTGAAAGAAGATGATAAGCTTCGTTCTTATGTGCGCAACAGATTGAAGAAGGCTGGTATTTCCAAAATCATTATTGATAGAACTTCAAAAAATATCATTCTTAATATTCATACTTCAAGACCCGGCGTTGTCATCGGTAAGAGCGGAAAAGAAATCACTCAACTTGAACAAGAATTAAGACAATTATCTGAAAAAGAAGTTAAGATCCAAATTTCTGAAATTAAAAGACCTGAGCTCGACGCTTATTTAGTTGCCGAAAATATTGCCAATCAACTTGTTGGTAGAATTTCCTTCAGAAGAGCTATGAAATCCGCCATCAACTCAACCATGAGAATGGGAGCCGAAGGAATTAAAATTATGTGTTCCGGCAGATTAGGCGGAGCTGAAATGGCAAGAACAGAGCAGTATAAAGAAGGAAGAGTTCCACTTCATACTATCCGCGCCGATATTGATTTTGCGAACGGAAGAGCTGAAACAGTTTACGGTTCGATCGGTATTAAAGTGTGGATCTGCCGTGGCGAAATTTTAGGTAAACGAGCTTCAGAATAATATTACCGTAGGAGTTTTTTTTATATGTTAATGCCCAAAAGAGTTAAGTTTAGAAAATCGCAGCGTGGTAGAATGGCCGGCAAAGCCAAACGCGGAAGCACGATTGCCTTCGGAGATTTCGGTTTAAAAGCTCTTGAACCTCAATGGATTACAAGCAGACAAATTGAAGCCTGCCGTGTTGCTCTTTCAAGAAAAATGAAACGTGATGGAAAAGTCTGGATCAGAATTTTCCCGGACAAACCGGTTTCCAAAAAACCTCTTGAAACAAGAATGGGTAAAGGTAAAGGCGGACCTGAATTTTGGGTTGCCGTTGTAAAGCCCGGAAGAATTATGTTTGAGGTTTCCGGCGTTACAAAGGAAGTTGCACACGAAGCTTTGCAAGTATGTTCTCACAAACTTCCTATTAAAACAAAAATTATTGCAAGACCGGATTACGAATAACAATTGGTAAATGAAAATGAAACTTTCTGAAATAAAAGAAATGTCTTCCGAAGAAATTGGGAAGCAAGTTGTAGCAGAACAAAGCAATTTAGTCGATTTGCGTTTTTCTCATGAATTAAAACAATTAACGAATACGGCAAAACTTCGTTTAACAAAAAAAGATATTGCACGGATGAAAACGATTTTGAAAGAAAGAGAACTTTCTGAAACGAAATCTGCTTCAACGGATAAAGGAGTGAATGCTTAGTTATGGAAAAAAGATCCCTGCGCAAAGTAAGATTAGGTAAAGTTGTTAGCAACAAGATGGAAAAAACCATCACCGTTTCTATCGAAAGAAGAGTTCCGCACCCGGTTTATAAAAAATATTTTAAGAAAACCACTAAGCTGATGGCTCACGACGAAAAAAACGAATGCAATATCGGCGACGTTGTAAAAGTTATGGAAACCAGACCTCTGAGCAAAATTAAAAGATGGCGCCTGGTTGAAATCGTTGAAAAAGCGAAGTAGTTAAAAGCAAGGAGTTTATGAAATGATTCAAGAAGAAACAAATTTAGTTGTTGCGGATAACTCCGGAGCTAAAAAAGTGCGCTGCATTAGAGTACTTGGCGGCAGCGGAAGAAAATATGCAAGTTTGGGAGACCTCATCGTTGTTGCAGTTAAATCTGCTATCCCGAACGGTCAAGTTAAAAAAGGCGAAGTTTCAAGAGCGGTTATTGTGAGAACAAATAAAGAAGTAAGAAGAAAAGACGGTTCTTACATCAGATTTGATGAAAACGCCGCAGTTCTTTTGAATGCTCAAAACGAACCGAAAGGAACACGCATCTTTGGTCCGGTTGCAAGAGAACTGAGAGAAAAACAATTTATGAAAATAGTATCATTAGCCCCGGAAGTTTTATAATAGGTTAGCCATGCGAATTAAAAAGAATGATAATATAATCGTAGTATCCGGAAACGATAAAAATAAAACCGGAAAAGTTTTAAAAGTATTTCCAAAGGTTAGCCGTATTATTGTTGAAGGAATTAACATCCGGAAACGTCATACAAAACCTTCGCAAAAAAATCAGCAAGGCGGCATTATTGAAAAAGAAGCTCCGATCCATGTCTCAAACGTCATGATCGTAGATCCTAAAACAAGCAAGCCTACTCGCATCGGTTCTAAAATAATTATTAATGAAAAAACAGGTAAAAAGAAAATTGCACGTGTAAGCGTAGCTTCCGGCGAGATGTTATAAATAATCATCATTTTCTAAAGGTTTGAAGATATAATGGCAGAAAAAAAAGTAAAACAAACTCCTCCTTCTGATAAAAAAGGGAAACAACCGAAAGAAGCTCCAAAAGAGCCGGTTGCGGCTGCTGCTGAAGTTAGAGTTCCCAACAGAATTTTAGGCATTTACAAAAAGCAGATCGTTCAGGATTTAGTTAAAAAATTAAATTACTCAAACGTTATGCAAGTTCCGAAGCTTACAAAAGTTGTTGTAAATATGGGCGTTGGCGCTGCGGCTTCCGATGCTAAAGTTATGGAAGAAGCGGTTCGCGATCTTGAAACCATCACCGGACAAAAAGCAAGCGTTCGCAAAGCGAAGAAAGATATTTCAAACTTTAAGTTGCGTAAAGGCGTTAACATTGGAGTAATGGTTACCCTAAGAAAAGAAAGAATGTACGAATTCTTAGATCGCTTTATTAATGTTGCTTTACCGCGTGTAAGAGATTTTAAAGGACTCTCCGACAAATCTTTTGACGGCAGAGGAAATTATACAATCGGCGTAAAAGAGCAAATCATCTTCCCGGAAATTAATGCCGATAAAGTAGTAAAAGTTCTCGGAATGGACATTACTTTTGTAACTACTGCAAAAACCGATGCCGAAGCGTTTGAACTGCTTCAAGCTTTCGGTTTCCCGTTCAGAAAAAAAGAAATTAAATAAGGTTAAAGGATTTTCAATGGCAAGAAAGTGTTTGATTGCAAGAGAAGAAAAAAGAAGAGCGTTAGTTGAAAAATATACTAAAATTCGCCAGGACTTAAAGAAAAAAGGCGAGTGGGATGCGCTGCAAGAGCTTCCGAGAAACTCTTCAAAAATCCGCTTGCACAATAGATGCATGGTAACAGGAAGATCCAGAGGATATCACAGAAAATTCGGAATCTCTCGTTTAGTATTGCGCGAAAAAGCGTTACGCGGCGAAATTCCCGGTTTAAAAAAGGCAAGCTGGTAAAGGAGATTTTATGGCAGTAACAGACCCAATTGCAGATTTATTAACAAGAATTAGAAACGCAGTTAAAGCGCAAAAAAGAAGAGTTGACATCCCTTTTTCAAACCAAAAAAAGAATATTGTTGAAATCTTAAAAAAACAAAATTTTATCGTCGATTATCAAATTGTTGAAGACGACAAGCAAAATATTCTTCGAGTTTTTCTTCGCTACACCAACGGTGTTTCTGCACTTAGCGGGCTTGAAAGAATTAGTAAACCCGGCTTGAGAATTTATTCTCAAAAAGAAGATATCCCGCGGGTTTTAAACGGATATGGAATTTCAATTATCTCCACTTCAAAAGGAATGCTTACTGATAAAGAAGCAAAACGTGAAGCAGTTGGTGGAGAAGTTATTTGTAAAATTTGGTAATTTTTAACGGAGTTTTGTAGTGTCACGAATTGGAAAAAAACCGGTAGTAATACCTTCAAATGTAACCGTAAAATTAAACGGGCAGTCTCTTTCGGTTAAAGGACCTAAAGGAGAATTACACGATACGTTTCATCCTAATATTTCAATTGAAATTAAAGACAATGAAATTATTGCCGCCCGCTCAAACGATTTTAAAGAGAATCGTGCGCTGCACGGATTAACGAGAGCGTTAATTCAAAACATGATCACCGGCGTTAGCGAAGGATATTCTAAAACACTTGATATCGTTGGAGTTGGATATCGCGTTGAAGTAAAAGAAAGTAATTTGCTTATCAACATTGGCTACTCGCACCCGATTTATTTTATGCCGCCGGCGGGCATTACTTTGCAGGCTCCAACGCAAACTCAAATTGTTATATCGGGAATCGATAAACAACTTGTAGGTGCAGTAGCATCAAAAATTAGATCAATACGCAAACCTGAACCGTACAAAGGCAAAGGTATTAAATATTCAACTGAAGTAATTAGAAGAAAAGCCGGAAAGACCGCTGGTAAATAAGAGTAGGAGCTTTGGAATAAGATGTCTTTAAGAAAAGCAAATAGAGAACGTTCAAAAACAAAAATTAGAAAAAAGATTTCCGGAACTGCGGAAAGACCTCGCTTAACCGTCTATCGCAGCCTTGGCAAAATTTACGCTCAGATGATTGATGATGTTACGGGAAAAACCCTGGTTACCGCTTCGGATTTAAGCAAAGATTTAGCCGAAACCCTGAAACAAACTAAAGGCAAAATTGCAAAAAGCAAAGCTGTCGGAATTTATTTAGCTAAAGCGGCTTTAGAAAAAAATATCACCTCTGCAGTGTTTGATAGAAACGGCTACCGTTACCACGGAAGAGTTCAAGCATTAGCTGAAAGCGCCAGAGAAGGCGGATTAAAATTTTAATAAGGATTGCCGGGTCGTCTAATGGTAGGACAACGCCCTTTGGAGGCGTCTGCGGAGGTTCGAATCCTCCCTCGGCAGCACAGAATTTCTTATGAAAGTAGTTTTAAACGGAGTATCCATTGAAAAAAAATGTTAAATCGATTGAGTCTAGCGACGGACTAAAAGAAAAAGTTGTTCACATCAACCGCGTTGCAAAAGTTGTTAAAGGCGGTCGCCGCTTCAGCTTTAACGCTATTGTTGTTGTTGGCAACGGCGAAGGTACCGTTGGCGTTGGGCTTGGCAAAGCTAACGAAGTTACGGATGCTATTTCTAAAGGAATAGACGACGCAAAGAAAAATTTAGTTTCCGTTACCTTGCACAAAAATACTATTCCGCACGAAATCATCGGAAAATTCGGCGCCGGAAAAGTTTTATTAAAACCTGCTTCTGCCGGTACCGGACTTATTGCCGGCGGCGGTGTAAGAGCGGTTTTAGAAGCTGCCGGAGTTCAGGATATTCTTACAAAATCCTTAGGCTCAAGCAATCCGCATAACCAGGTAAAAGCAACTTTGGATGCATTGCAATCTTTGATCAGCGCTAAAGCAATGGCTGCAAAAAGAGTGATGTCTGTTAACCAATTGTTTAATGCATAAACGAGAAGATGATGGCAAAGAAATTAAAAATAACTCAAACACGAAGCGTGATAGACAGACCTGTAAGACAAAAAGCTACAATCAAAGCTCTTGGCCTTGGCAGACCGAATTATCAGGTAATTCATAACGATACTCCTCAAATTAGAGGAATGGTTAAAAAAATTCCCCATTTAGTTTCTGTTGAAGAAATAACAGAATAGTAGAAAAGAAAAGGTTAGTTTATGGATGTTTTAAGTAATCTTAAATATGCAAGCGGATCAAAAAAATCCCGTAAAAGAATCGGCAGAGGCGAAGGTTCTGGGCACGGCGGTACATCTACCAAAGGTATGAATGGACAGCATTCCCGTTCCGGCGCAAAGTTTAGAGCTTGGTTCGAAGGCGGTCAAATGCCGTTGCAGCGCAGAATACCTAAATTCGGATTCACAAACATTTTTAAGAAAAATGTTCAGATACTCAATGTTTCCGATCTACAAAAATTAGCGGATAAAACAGCGTTACCGGAAGTTTTAACAATTGATGTTTTGAGAGAACTTGGACTTCTTTCATCAAAAGAATTGCCACTTAAAATTTTAGGGAACGGTGAACTTAAAGTTAAATTATCACTCGAAGCAAATGCCGTCAGTCAATCAGCAAAGACCAAAATTGAAGCTGTTGGCGGTACAATTAAAATAGTTTAATGCGGTTTTAAATGTCTAGAATTACTGATACCTTTCGCAATATTTTTAAGATAACGGAGCTTCGGCAAAGAATTATTTACACCTTAGCCGTGCTATTGATTGTTCGTTTCGGCGCTCACGTTACGGTTCCCGGTGTAGATTCAACTCTCTTGGCGCAATCGATGAAAAATCAAACAAGCGATAACTTGTTTGGATTGTACGATTTATTTGTTGGCGGTGCATTTCATAATGCAGCCATTTTTGCGTTGGGAATTATGCCGTACATCTCCGCATCAATTATTCTTCAATTGATGGGAGCGGTTGTTCCTTATTTCCAAAAACTCCAGCAGGAAGGTGAAGAAGGAAGAAAAAAAATTACCCAGTTAACCAGGTACGGCACAGTTTTGATCTCTGCAATGCAAGGTTGGGGAATTACCATCCGGTTACAAAATATTAATGTTGAAGGAATGTCAATTATTCCTGCGCAAGTACAAGGTATCTTTTGGGTCTTTTCAACAATACTCATTTTAACCGCCGGTACGGTTTTTATGATGTGGCTTGGCGAACAAATTACGGAACGCGGACTTGGAAACGGTATCTCACTTATCATTTTCATCGGAATTATTGATCGGTTCCCTTATGCAATCCTTGATGAATACCAGAGCATAAGTCAAGGTACAAGAAATTTAGTTATTGAAATTGTTATTGTTGCATTTATGGTTTTGGTAATTGCCGGAGTTATTCTTGTTACGCAAGGCACCAGAAGAATTCCCGTTCAATATGCAAAACGTGTAGTTGGCAGAAAAGTTTACGGCGGAGTAACGCAATATATTCCGTTACGCGTAAATACAGCCGGAGTAATGCCAATCATCTTTGCACAATCAATTATGTTCATTCCGAATACGGTGTTCTCGTTTTTCCCGAACAGTGAATTCTTGCAAAGTTTAACCAGTTACTTTGTTTATACATCACCGGTTTACGCTTTCTTTTATGCGTTGATGATAATTTTCTTTACCTATTTTTATACTGCAATCGCTTTTAATCCGAAGGATGTTGCGGATAATATGAAAAAGCAAGGCGGATTTATTCCGGGTATTCGTCCCGGAAAACATACGTCCGATTTTATTGATAATATCTTAACCAAAATTACTCTGCCCGGATCTTTTTTCCTGGCGATCATCGCAATTCTGCCGACGTTTGTAGGTGATTTTGGAGTTTCTCAAAGATTTGCGCAATTTTTCGGCGGTACAAGTTTACTGATTATCGTTGGCGTTGCATTGGATACCTTGCAGCAGATTGAATCTCATTTATTGATGAGACACTATGACGGTTTTATGAAATCCGGAAAAGTTAAAGGCAGAAGAGCTTAATTAAATTGATTTTAATCAAAACAAAAAAAGAAATTGATTTTATTAAGGAAAGTTGTTTAATTGTTGCACAAACACTTCAACTTGTAAAAAAAAGTGTTAGACCAGGTGTTACAACTAAAGAATTAGACCTGGTAGCTGAAGATTTTATTTTATCAAAAAATGCAAAGCCGGCATTTAAAGGATATTCGCAGGGCGATGGCAACCCTTTTCCGGCAACCATTTGTTCTTCGAAAAATTGTGAAGTTGTTCACGGAATTCCCGGAAATATTGTTTTAGCCGATGGCGACATCATTTCAATTGATGTCGGCGTTATTAAAAATGGATTTTTCGGCGATGCCGCATTAACCGTTGCCGTAGGCAGCATATCTGCCGAAGTGCAAAAATTAATGGATGTAACGGAAAAATCTCTTTACCTTGGAATTGCCGAAGCGATTGAAAATAAAAGATTGCACAATATTTCAAATGCAGTGCAAACATACGTTGAAGCAAACGGATTTTCGATTGTAAGAGAATTAACCGGTCACGGTGTAGGAAGATACTTGCACGAAGACCCATCAATTCCGAATTACGGTAAGAAAGATTCCGGTCCGAAAATGAAAAACGGAATGACGCTTGCAATTGAACCAATGGTAAATATGGGAAAGAAAGAAGTTGTTCTTGGTTATGACGGGTGGACGGTTTTAACGAAAGACGGATTGCCGTCGGCGCATTTTGAGCACACAATTTTAGTAACTAACGGGAAACCGGAAATTTTAACAGTTTGTTAATATGGCAAAGCAAGGTCCTATAAAAGTTGACGGAGTAATTTCCGAAACGTTACCCAACGCTCACTTTAAAGTGCAGTTGGATAACGGACACGAAATTCTTGCTCACATTTCCGGCAAAATGAGAATGCATTTTATAAAAATACTGGTTGGAGATAAAGTATCTGTTGAGCTTTCGCCTTATGATCTTACAAAAGGCAGAATAACCTACAGATATAAATAACGGAGAAAACATGAAAGTTCGATCATCTGTAAAGAAAATTTGTGATAACTGCAAAGTTATCAAACGTAAAGGTGTTGTTCGGGTTATTTGTAAAAACCCAAAACACAAACAACGCCAAGGTTAATTTAAAATAAAGGAGATACATAGTTGGCTCGTATAGCTGGAGTTGATTTACCCAAAAACAAAAAAGTTTATTTTGGTCTTCAATATATTTTTGGTATTGGCGAACAAATTGCAAAAGAAGTTTTAGTAAAAGCAAATGTTGACGGTGATAAAAAAATTGCCGCATTAACTGAAGATGAAGTTGCGGCTATTCGCGGCGTGCTTCAAGCAGAGTATAAAGTTGAAGGAGCGCTTCGTTCCGAAGTTCAACAAAACATTAAACGTTTGATGGATATTGGAAGCTACCGCGGACTTCGCCACAGAAGAAGTCTGCCTGCGCGCGGTCAACGCACAAGAACTAATTCCAGAACTCGTAAAGGTAAACGGAAAACCGTTGCCGGCAAGAAAAAAACTCCAACTAAGAAATAATTAAATAAGGTAAAGACGAGGCTAAATCTTGGCTAAAAGTGTAAAAAAAACAAAAAAGAAAAATTTAGTAGATTCTAACGGAACTGCTCATATCAAAGCTACCTTTAACAATGTTCAGGTAACGTTAGCTGATATTTACGGTAACACCATCTCATGGTCGTCTGCCGGAAGAAACGGTTTTAAAGGATCGAGAAAGAACACACCGTACGCCGCTCAAGTAACGGCTGATGCGGCAGCAAAAGAAGCGTATGCATTAGGGTTACGCCGGGTTGAAGTTTTTGTGAAAGGTCCCGGCTCTGGTAGAGAATCTGCTATCCGTGCATTAAGTACTGCAGGAATTGAAATTACGCAAATTAAAGATGTTACTCCAATTCCTCATAACGGCTGCAGACCTCCTAAGAAAAGAAGAGTTTAATTTTATTATCGGAGAAGTAAGTAAATGGCAAGATATACAGGTCCTGTTTGTAAATTATGCAGACGAGAAAAACAAAAGTTATTCTTAAAAGGACAAAAATGTTTTACAGATAAATGTCCTATTGAGAAAAAGAATTATCCCCCGGGCCAACATGGGTTGAACCGTCGTGCAAAAATTTCCGAATACGGAATTCAGTTACGTGAAAAGCAGAAGATCAAAAGACAATACGGAGTTCTTGAAACTCAATTCAGAAATTATTTTGAATCTGCGAACAACCAAAAAGGAATTACCGGCGATAACCTTGTAAAAATGCTCGAAAGCAGATTTGATAATGTCGTCTATCGATTAGGTTTGGCTTCCTCAAGAAAATCTGCCAGACAATTGATCAGACACAGACACGTAATGATTAACGATAGATTGGTTGATATTCCTTCTTATATTCTTAAAGCCGGTGACGTTATAAAAGTCCGTGAGAAAAGTAAAAAACTTGATCTTATTCACAACTCGTTAAAAAGAGTAAAAGATAATGTTTATTCCTGGTTGTCAATTGATAAAGCTACGTTAAGCGGTACATTTTTACAAGTTCCTGAAAGAGCTGATGTTCCTCTCAATGCAAACGAACAACTTGTTGTAGAACTTTATTCTAAATAATTTTTTTAAGTATGACAGAGGATAGAAATGACTTTAGTAAATTTTAAAATGCCGGAATTGGTTGTCTTAGATGACGCCACGTTCACAAATGATTATGGTAAATTTTCATTGCAGCCGCTTGAAAGAGGATATGGCGTAACGCTTGGCAACTCTTTAAGAAGAGTTCTCCTTTCTTCACTACCGGGCGCAGCAATTGTTGCGGTAAAATTTTCAAACGTGCTTCATGAGTTCAGCACCATTCAAGGTGTGGTTGAAGACACTGCGGAAATTATTCTTAACTTGAAACAAGTTAGAATGAAATTGTTAAATAAAAAACCGGTGAAGATAGATTTATCTTTTAACGGCGAAGGCGAATTCAAAGCTTCGGATATTCAAAAACAAAGTGTTGAAGTTGAGATTCTCAATCCCGATTTACACATTGCCACGCTTAACAAATCGGCAAAGTTTGATCTCGAACTTCGCATCGGTAGAGGCAGAGGATTTGTACCGGCGAATGAAAATAAATCGCCCGAATATACGTTAGGAACCATTCCTATTGATTCGATTTATACTCCGATAAAAAATGTTAAGTATGATGTTGAAAATGTTCGTATCGGTGATAAAAACGATTTTGAAAAATTAACGCTGGAAATCTGGACTGACGGCTCAATTGCCCCGGACGATGCACTGACGCAATCGGCAAAAATCTTAAAAGATCATATTCAGCTATTCATCAATCTTGATTTAGAACCGGAAGAAAAACAAGCTGAAATTCAAAGAGATTCTGAAAAAGAACGAGTAAGAAAAATTCTTTTAACCAACGTTGACGACCTTGAATTAAGTGTACGCGCGCATAACTGCTTAAAAGCTGCAAACATTAAAAACATTGCCGAGCTGGTTAAACGCGACGAAGCTGAAATGTTGAAATTTAGAAACTTCGGAAGAAAATCTCTTTCGGAACTTACCGAAATTGTCGAAACCTTAGGTTTGGAATTCGGTATGGATATCGACAGCTATATTAAAGACGAAAACGAAAATAACTAATTCTCCGAAAAAGGTTTAACTATGAGACACAGTGTTAAAGGTAGCAAATTAAAAAGAACGGCAAGCCACAAATCTGCGCTCTTGCGTAATTTAGCTACGTCATTATTAAAACATAAAAGAATTAGAACTACGGTTGCAAAGGCAAAGGAATTAAGAACGTTTGTTGAACCCCTTCTTTCAAAAGCCATTGTCGGCGATCTTCACAATAAAAAACTTGTGATGGATTCTATCAAAGATAAAGAAGTGGTTAAAGAACTTTTTAGCGAAATAGTTTCAACAATTGGTGAACGAAAAGGCGGCTACACCAGAATAGTAAAACTTGGCAGACGATTAGGCGACAGCGCAGAAATCGCCATCATTGAGTTGGTTGATTATAACGAAGTAGCAAATCAAAAAGCTACCGAGAACAAAGAAAAAAAAGAAGCAAAAGGCGAAGCTAAAAAAGCCAAAGCCGCTGAAAAAGCTTCCGTTGAAGACGCCAAGGTTGTTGAAGAAACTGTAAAAGCGAAAAAATAATTTTTCGATAAATTGGAGAAAAAGAGTAATCCCGATTGTATCGGGATTACTCTTTTTTGTTTATGCAAAAAGAAACTCTCTTTAAAAAATCCGTTTATGTTCTTTCGGAACTACCGGCTGAAAAGTTGCCTGAAGTTGTCCTTTGCGGCAGGTCTAACGTTGGAAAATCATCTTTCATAAATTCTTTTTACGGCAAAAAGAATTTGGCAAAAGTAAGTTCCGATCCCGGTAAAACCCGCTCACTAAATTTTTACGAAATTGATAAATCGTATTATGTGGTTGATCTTCCCGGATTTGGTTATGCAAAAATTAGTCAGACGGAACGGCAGCGTTGGGGCAAGTTGATCGAAGACTATTTTGCCGCTGCAAAATCAATTGCAGTCGTCTTTCATTTTGTTGATAGCCGCCATGAACCGATGCAAAGCGATCTTGACTTATTCAAGTTAATTTCTTTTTATCATCTGCCGTATTTTATTGTTTTGAACAAAGTTGATAAACTGACGCAGTCGGAAATTGCACTGGCGAAAAAACGGATTGTAAATTTCTTTCCCGATGCCGTGTACGGAAAGAATCTTTTCCTCTACTCATCCGTAAAAGGCGGCTGGAAAAGAGAGATTGAAAAACAATTATACGGTCTATTAGAACAAGCGAAACTGAAAGCAAAAGTTGCTAATAAACCAAGCTAAGGTTATATTTAGTAAAAAATTAATTTAACATTTTGCAATGGCTATGGATAGAAAACAAAAGAAAAGGTTATTGTTTTTTTTAATTTTTCCGGTGCTGCTTTCCATATCTTATTTTGTGCAGGATGTCGCGATAAGGATCATTGCGCTGCTCCTTTCTTTTATTTACGTAGGCGCTATTCTTTTTTTACGCGATAGTTTCCGCAAACCGCCCATTTTCGATCTTCCGCAAGAGCCAAACGAACCCGATCTCCACGAAAAAATCCGTACTGCGGTTTCACTTGATGAAGAAAGCTCGTTTGAAATTATCGGAAAGCGTACCAACTCCGAGATTATTACCGAAGCCAATTACTTCAAAGTTAAAACGCCTCTCTCGCTTGAAAAACCGCCGGATTTGAAAGAACGATTTTCGGAAATCGTTAACGAAGAACTTCCGAAAGAAATTGGGTACGACGGACAATTTTCATTTATCTTAGAAAAAATTCTTTCGGTTATTAAAGAAGCCTACGCTTCCAACACCGCAATCTTTTTTTGGTATAATAAAAAAAGAGAAAAACTTTCCGTTGAAAAATACGTCTCCGGTACTGCCGATGTTACCAAAAGTAAACTTGGAATTGAAGACGACATTCTAAGTAAAATAGTTACCACGGGCGAGCCGGAACTTCTCTCCGATATTTCCAAAACTGCCGAAGCCGATGTAATACGCTATTACACTGCGCCGCAAGGGATAAAAAGTTTTGTAGGCGTTCCTATTTTTTATGAAAAGGAATTGATCGGCGTGCTTGCAATCGATTCAAAAACAAACGACAGCTTCGGCATCGAAACTATTTTTTCGCTCGGACGCTTCGTCCGTTTGATCACTATTTTAATAAGTATTTTTGAACAGAAATTTTCTGAGTTCGTTTCGCAAAGAAGGTTGCATGGATTGCTGAGTTTGATCACGCCGTCTTCATCTTTTGAACATGAAAAAGATGTAATGCAGGCGCTCGAAAAATCAGTTGAATTTTTACTTTCGTGGGATGCGTTCGTTTTTGTTTACTATAATCCGATGGCAAAAAATTTCAAAACCATGCGAGTTAAAAACAAAACTTCGCTTAAATATATTGGAGAAAATTTAGAAATTGAATTAACCGGAACGCTTGCCGGAAAGAGTATTTTAACCGGTCTGCCGGTGAAGATTGACGATACTTCCGCAAATGATTACAAACGATTTTCAAAGAATGAAGATGTAACATTCGACGGTTCGTTTGTAGTTATTCCGTTAGTATTTCAAAATCAAAATTACGGCGCGTTGTGTTTTGAAAGTTTACGAAAAAATGCCTACTCAAAATCCGATATTGATTTTCTTCTTAATTCGGTAGGAATTCTTTCATTCATTATTTATTCGTTCGCAACGCAAAGCGTTCTTAAAAGTCTGCTCGCCATTGATATAGAAACGAAGGCGTTAAATTCAAAAACGTTCAACGATCGAATTTCTGAAGAATTAATAAAAGCGAAAGAATTTAATTTGGATTGTTCCATCGCATTAATTCGCATTGACGAATTTCTTGAACAAGAATCTTTATTTGACGGAAATCCTTTTTCGAAAATTTTGATCTCTATCTCGGAAATGATCCTTTCGGAAATGAATCCGTTCAGATTGTTCGGGCGGCTTGATGAAAAAATGTTCGCAGTATTTTTCCTCAATTATTCGGCAAAGGACGTTTATATCTGGGCAGAAAAACTGCGCGTTAAAGTTGCGCGTCAACCGATTTCCGTTGTTGCCCGCCAAACAACATTTACTATTTCGGTCGGAGTTGCATCGGCAAAAGGCAAAACCGATCATGAAGAAGTTTTGTATAACGCCAACCTTGCTTTAGAAAAAGCTATTGAAAGCGGCGGTAATAAAGTTCGAAATATTAATTGAGGTGAGCGATCAATAATTTTATTTTCATAGTTTTGGACGGATTAGGTATTGGTGAATTACCCGATGCAGACCGCTATGGCGACGTAGGCAGCAGCACGCTTGCCAACATGGCAAATGCTGTTGGTGGTTTGGATTTACCCCACTTGCGCGCACTTGGTCTCGGGAACATTTCTCCAATCAAAGGAGTTGAACCGGTTTCATTTCCAACCGCATCCTTCGGAAAAATGAAAGAAGTTTCTAAAGGAAAAGATTCGATCACGGGTCATTGGGAACTTGGCGGAATTAATATTGATTACGATTTTTCTTACTTCCCGAATGGATTTCCGCAAGCAATGCTCAAACAGTTTTTGAAGGAAACAAAGTGCAAGGGATTTTTGGGAAACAAACCGGCTTCCGGAACAGAAATAATTCAGGAGTTAGGCGAAGAGCATGTGCGAACCGGTTTCCCGATTATTTACACTTCCGCTGATTCTGTTTTCCAAATTGCAGCGCACGAAGAAATTATTCCTTTAAAAAAACTTTATGAAATTTGTCTTATCACCAGAACAAAAGTTATTTCTTCTCCTTATTTGGTGGGACGCGTAATTGCCCGTCCTTTCCTCGGTTCAAAAGGAAATTTTACTCGCACTACTAATCGGCATGATTATGCGATTGATCCGACCGATAAAACAATTTTAGATGTGCTGTCGGAGAAAAAAATAACCACCGTCGGTATCGGAAAAATAAATGATCTGTTCAATCGGAGAGGAGTACAAATTCAAGACCCGACGAAATCGAATGCCGAAGGCTGTAACAAAATTCTCAACTATACGTCAAAAGTTTCAAACAGTTTTATTTTCGCTAACCTGGTGGACTTTGACGTTTATTTTGGGCATCGGAACGACCCTGTAGGATTTGCAAAAGCGTTAAAAGAATTTGATAATTTTCTCCCATCTCTTATTGATAAATTGGATGAGTCCGATGTTTTATTAATTTCCGCAGACCATGGAAATGATCCGACAACACCAAGCACCGATCATTCCAGAGAATATGTGCCGCTGTTGTACTTTAGAAAAAATAAATTCGGGAAAGACCTTGGAACGAGGAGCACTTTTTCCGATGCCGGAAAAACAGTTGCAGAGTTTTTCAAAGTTGATAATTCGCTTTGCGGAAAAAGTTTTCTTAAAGAATAGTTTTGGTTGAGTGTTCCATCAACTAAAATGAATTGCATAAATACCTTTTAAACGCACGAGAAAAAATATGATATTAGGAAAAGTTATCGGTACCGTTTGGTCAACTAAAAAAGATGAAAATTTAGTCGGCTCAAAATTATTAATTGTAAAGCAATTAACGCTTGATTTTAAAGAGAAAGACAATTTTGTTGTAGCCGTTGATAGCGTTGGAGCCGGTGAAGGTGAAGTTGTGCTGGTTGCAACCGGAAGCTCGGCAAGACAAACAAGCGGCACAAAAAACCGGCCGGTTGATGCCGTAATCATGGCAATCGTCGATAAACTTGACATTGCTTCAAAGTGATGAACAATTGACGAAAAGTGGCAATAATTTAGGTTGATAATGCCGTCGGAAAACCTTAAATTTGCAAGTCATTTTTTAAGTCCTTCTAAAACAAAAGGATAATGGATGTATTTAGGAAAAGTGATTGGAAATGTTTGGGCAACGAAAAAATATGAAGCGTTGTTTAGCTTAAAAATGATGATTGTCCAGCCAATCTCTGCAGAACGAACCAACTTAGGAGAGCCAATCATCGCGGTAGATACGGTTGGCGCTGGTCCCGGAGAAACGATTTTATACATCACAGCAAGTGAAGCCGTTATTCCGCTTCCGGTTGATTTTGCCCCGGTGGATGCTTCAATTGTTGGGATTGTGGATACGATAAATTTAGAAAATTAATTACGAGGTAACGTACGTGAGAATAACTAAGCAATATACGAATCGTGAGAGCCAGTCTCTCGATAAATATTTGCAGGAAATTGGAAAGGTAAGCCTTCTTAATCCGGAACAAGAAATTGAATTGGCGATCAGGATTAAAAAAGGTGAGCAGCTTGCCTTAGAGCAGCTAACCAAAGCAAATCTTCGGTTTGTGGTTAGCGTTGCAAAACAATATCAGAACCAGGGGTTATCACTTGGGGATTTAATTAACGAGGGAAATCTCGGCTTAATTAAAGCCGCAAAAAGATTTGACGAAACCAGAGGATTCAAATTTATTTCCTACGCCGTTTGGTGGATCCGTCAGTCAATTCTGCAGGCATTGGCAGAGCAATCAAGAATTGTTCGCCTTCCGTTAAATCGTGTTGGCGCGCTAAACAAAATCGGAAAAGCATACAGCAATCTTGAGCAAGAATACGAACGTGAACCAAGCGCCGCTGAATTGGCTACCGAACTTGAAATGGACGTAAATGAAGTTGCCGATACGTTGAAAATTTCCGGCAGACACGTTTCTATGGATGCGCCGTTCGCTCAAGGTGAAGATAATCGCTTGCTTGATGTTCTTCAAAACGATCAACATCCGCAGCCCGACCAAACGTTGATGACCGAATCGTTAAAAGCTGAAATTGAGAGAGCGCTCTCAACATTAACAGAACGTGAAGCCGAAGTAATTAAATTGTATTTCGGTTTGAACAAAGAACATTCACTAACTCTTGAAGAAATTGGAGAAAGATTTAATTTAACCCGTGAACGCGTACGGCAAATAAAAGAAAAAGCAATCAGAAGATTACGCCACGCATCACGCAGTAAAAATCTTAAAGCCTATCTCGGATAATTTTGTGAAGAACAAAATTACTCTTCTTTTAATAGCAGCAGCCGGAATAGTATTTTTATCCGGCTGTTCTGCTATCACGCAGTCAACCCGATATTCAAAATCAACTAAACCGGCAAAAGATCCAACCGTTAATGTTCGCTTTAACCAAGAGCAGGATTCTCTAAAAAATAGTTCCGATGAAGACTCTTTGTTAGCAACCGATGAAGATGAATTGGAAGATTATGAAGTTGATTCATCCAAAATTTATTCGGGCGAACTTCTGAAACGATTTTCCGCAAGCGAAAGCAATATTGATAATGAT
>Ga0172368_10001022_pt1 | contig 39128 bp, 33 predicted proteins | sample Lak11m_FD_114540 | JGI IMG/M metagenome (GOLD analysis project Ga0172368, IMG submission 114540) | Freshwater microbial communities from Kabuno Bay, South-Kivu, Congo - kab_022012_11m | ecosystem: Environmental > Aquatic > Freshwater > Lake | place: Democratic Republic of the Congo: South-Kivu... | reverse complement strand
TGGCTTATAGAAGAGCCCATTGACCTTAGTTCCTCAACTGCATCGTAGTGAGTTTTTCTGTAAAAAGGTGCTTGAATTTTTTTAAGTGGTTCGATATCTCTTTCCAAAGTTTTGAGTTCTTCGAGATTTTTTTCTAGAACTTTTTCTATCACGAAACAAACAAGTCCTTCCTGAATTTTCATATTTTCTTCATGTTCAACGAACGCCGCCTCTGCATCCATCATCCAAAATTCTGTTAAGTGTCTGCGAGTTTTTGATTTTTCAGCTCTGAAAACAGGTCCAAAATCGAAACATCTTCCGACTGAAAAAATTGCAGCTTCTATGTATAACTGTCCGGATTGTGACAAATAAGCCTTTCCTTCGTCAAAATATTCCATTTCAAAAAGTTCTGTTGTTCCTTCACATGCATTTGGCGTCAAAATCGGCGCGTCAATTTTTATGTAATTATTTTTGTTTAAGTATTCGTAAATTGCATTTATTATTGTATTTCTTATCACCTGAATGGCGCGTTGTTTCGGAGAACGAAGCCATAAATGCCTGTTTTCAAGCAAGAAATCGACACCGTGTTCTTTTTTTGCGATTGGATAATCTTCTTTTACAAGTTGGACAATATCGATGTCTTTTACCTGAAGTTCATAAGTATTTTCAAATTTTGGATGTTTTGAAATAACTCCTGTGATTTTCACTGAAGATTCCATTGTTAGAGATTCCGCTTTTGCAAAAATTTCTTCCGAAACATCTGCTTTTACGACGATTCCTTGTGTAATATCTGTTCCGTCGCGGAGTTCAAGGAAATAGATTTTACCGCTTCCACGCTTGTTAAACATCCATCCTTCTATAAGGATTTCCTCACCTACATGATCTTTAAAGTCTTTTATGAAAATTTTTGTAGCCATGGTAAAAAAAGGGATTATTTTGTCTGATTCTATCCCGAAAGGATTAAATTCACAAATAGAGTTTGCATATAGGGATCTTTTGGATATAATCTTGCTACCGAAAGCAATATGGGTAGGTACCAGAGCGGTCAAATGGGGCAGACTGTAAATCTGCTGGCTTAACGCCTACGGGGGTTCGAATCCCTCCCTGCCCACCAGAAAATATTACAAACATGTATCAGTCTACACAAATAATGATGGCGATGATGATGCGTCCTATGCGGAGGCTGATGTGTTGTATGTAAAATAATTCCGAAACACATTCTCTCTCCGCAAAACGGAGGGAGATTTTTTTACTATTTAATTTCAAAAAAATATGAGCAGAATATTAGATATACAGGCATCGTTTGGGCCTTATGGAACGGAATTTGAGGAATTGGGGCCAAAAATTGGTGTTCCTGATTTGGATCAATCTTCAAAAATTTTAGATGGTGGGATTTATAGATCGGCACGTTTAGATTTGGCGAGGGAATACTTGCAGGCTGGTGCAAGAGTTGCTACGACTGATACTTTTGGTGCGAGACATTTTCTTAGGAGTGGAGATCTTCCAACTTATAAAGAACTCATTGGTGCTCATGTAGATGTGGTGTGCGAGGCTTTGAAAGGAACACGACGAAGAAGTCTTGCTGTCGCTTTTGGACCAGCTGGAAATGATTGCTACAAGCCTGAGGATGCGCCAACTACCGCTGAAGAGGCCAGAGATTTTCATGCAGAACAATTGGCCGTGGCTCAAGAACTTTGGCAAAAAGCCGGAATTGACACAGCGCTTTTTGAGACTATTTGTACTGGAAGAGAAGGCCTTGGTGTGGTTTTGGCTGCGCAAAAACTCGGACTTCCTGTTATACCAAGTTTTGTGATTGATAAAGAGGCTAAACTTTTTGATGGAGAACCTTTGGTCGACGTTTTGAAAAGAATTGATGCGGCTACAGGTAGTTATGCTTTAGGTTATGGAATAAATTGTTGTCCAATTGAAGGTGCCGAAAAAGCGCTTAGCTCTGCCAATGGAATGAGACATCGAATTTTGATGGTTTATCCAAATGCTTCCAGTGAAGATCCGCGAAAACTACAGGAGAAGAAGGGAGTTGTTCATTTGCATGATCGTGAAGGCACTGTTAAGCAGCTTGTTAACATGGTCAGACAAAATCCGAGTATAAGAATAATCGGTGGTTGCTGTGGCTATGACCCAAAAGCCATTCGTTCGCTTGCAAGGGAAGCGAAGGGGAAGAGGCATAGGTTTTAGGAAAGAACTTCCTGAACCAATTTGTTCACCAAACCGCCGTCGGCTTTGCCTTTTGTTTTTGGCATTATTGCGCCCATTAATTTGCCGATGTCAGCTTTTGAAGATGCACCTGTTTGTGCCATTGCTTCCTTGATTATGGCTCTGATTTCGTCTTCGCCAAGTTGTGGTGGAAGATATTTTTCGAGAACTTTTAATTCCGCTTTTTCTTTTTCAGCAAGTTCGCTGCGTCCTCCTTTTTCGAATTGTTCTATCGCATCTTTACGTTGTTTGATTTCTTTTCCGACTAATTGAATTATTTCTTCGTCGGTTGCAGTCTTTTGTTCGCCTGCTGTTTCAACTTTCATTATGGCCGTTTTTAGCAGTCTGATAGCCGAAAGCGCAGCTTCATCTTTTGACCTCATCGCATCCATTAAATCTTTTTGTAGTGTTTCTTTTAGTGACATTTTAAAATTGTTATATTTTATTCCATGGAAATTTTACCATTCCATGTTTTTTATTTCATCTGGATCATCGCCATTTTCAACAATATATTTTTGATGGTTTTCTATTTTTTTGTTTAACATTTTTATTATTTTGTCTTTCTTTTTTGCTACTTCTTTATTTGATTTTGCGCCTTGTTCAAGCAGTTCTATCGCCAAATGGTAACGACTTACTTTGTTTGAAATTTTCAAATCAAACGGTGTAGTTGTCGAACCTTTTTCTTCATATCCGCGAATCACAAATCTCTTTGAAGATGCATATGGCCAAAGTAATTGTTCCATATCATTTATATATCCATGGTAACTTATGACTACAGGTTTATCTTCAGTAAAGTACTGACACAAGCCTTTTTCCGTGTTTGCTGATTTTTTGCTTTTTATGTCATCACCAAGACTCATTGATGTAACTTCGGAAATATTTACGTATCTTATCTTTAATTCCGGCATTAATTCTTTACAAAGTTTTACTGCATAAATTGCTTCTTCAGTAATGTAATCTCCGGCTGACGCAAGAACTACATCCGGATTTTTTGTGCCTTCTTTCCCTCCTACCCATTCCCATACACCAATTCCGTTTTTGGCTTGCTGCCTTGCTTCTTTTAGTGTTAGCCATTGTGGCATTTCACGTTTTCCAGCGACGATAACTGAAATTGAATTTGGTTTAGACATCGCTTCTTCGAAGGCGACAATTGTGGAATTTGCATCGGAAGGATAATAAACCTGAGAAAATGAACTGTGTTTGTGAATTATATTGCTGACAAAACTTGGATTTTGGTGAGAAAATCCATTGTGGTCCTGTCTCCATCCAAGGCTTGTCATAACGTAAATCGCGCCAGGGATTGGTTTTCTCCATTTTAAATTTGCGGCTTGTCTCAAAAATTTTGCGTACTGATCAACCATACTAGAAATGATCGTAGCAAATGCTTCATAAGTGATAAACATTCCATGTCGTCCTGTCAAAAGATATCCCTGCATCATGCCCTGAAGTGTGTGCTCACTAAGCATTTCCGTGACGCGACCTTCTTGTGAAATATATTCTGCATTCTTTGGTATTGGCCATACGTAGGCGCGCAACGTCTCTTCAAAAATCTTGTGAAGTTTGTTTGATTCAAGTTCGTCAGGACAAACAACTCTGAAATTATTTTTATTTAATTTATAAATATCGCGTAAAAATGCCCCAGTATTTATCATGCTACTTGCTGTTTTTTCTCCTCTCTTAGCGAATTTCGCTTCGTGTTTTGAAAGATTTGGGAACGCAATTTTTTTATAAAAATTTCCTCCAATAGTATGTGGATTTGTTCCCATTCTGTTTTTTCCTGTCGGAACAAACTCTAAAATTTCTTTTTTTGGTCTTCCTTTTTCATCTACTAATTCTTTTACTTTGTAGCTCTTTAACCATGCTTCTACGGCTTTTAATGCATCCGGATCTTTTTTTAAATCTTCAATAGGAATTCCATGAGAATGAAATGATCCTTCGATTGGAGTTTTTTTGAAATCATGAATTCCGTGCCATCCTTTTGGCGTGCGAAGTAAAATCATAGGCCATTTTGGTTTCAAGATTTTGTTTTCTTTTCGTGCTTTTCTTTGAATTTCTCTGATCAAAGTATAGGCTTTCTCAAGCGCTTCAACCATTTTAACTTCTACTTTTGGTTCTTCGACAATTATTGGTTCATATCCATATCCCGCGAAAAGTTTTTTTAATTCATCATCACTCATCGTTCCGTAAATTGTTGGATTTGAAATTTTAAATCCATTGATGTGGACTATCGGTAAAACTGCTCCGGAAGTTTTTGGATTCAAAAATTTGTTTGCATGCCATGCCGCAGCGAGTGGCCCTGATTCCGCTTCTCCGTCTCCAACTACAACAGTCACAATCAAATCTGGATTGTCTAAAGCCGCTCCATAAGCCGTAGAAAGGCTGTATCCTAATTCTCCTCCTTCAAGGATTGATCCTGGAACTGATGGAGTGACGTGACTTGGAAAACGGCTGTGTGGCCAGCTAAAATCGTGAATTAATTTTCCCATTCCTTTTCCATCGCGAGGAAATTCTTTGTAAAAATCTTTGATTGTTTCATCTGCAAAAAGATTTGCCAAAACTGCTGGCGCGCCATGTCCCGGACCTACTATAAACATCATTTCACACTTGTGTTTCCAGATGAGATAATTCAAATTTGCGTAGATAAAATTAAGTCCCGGAACAGTTCCCCAATGGCCTAGAATACGCGATTTTATGTGATCATTTGATAATTTTTTCTCGAGTAAAAAATTATCTTTTAGGTAAAGCATCGATGCTCCTAAATAGTCGGTGTAGCGTCGATATTTTTCCATCCATTTTAGTGCCTTTAAATCTGTTGTCGTCATAGGTATGAGAATTATGTGAAGGTTTTTTCATATAACAGATTATCAATTTTTGCTTGTATGGTAAAGAAAATCTTATTTGATATAATCTTATTATGGAACATGGATTTTGGGACAATTTGAAAAGACCGATAATAGGTTTGGCGCCTATGGATGGAGTTACTGATCCCGCTTTTAGGTATATGGTTGCGAGTACTTGCAAGCCTTCTGTGATTTTTACTGAATTTGTGAATGTCGAGGGATTGGCTCGTGGAGCCACAAAAATGATTTATGGATTTTTTTATTCACCGAAAGAACGTCCTGTCGTTGCACAGCTTTTTGGGACTGAAGTAGATTCTTTTTATAAAGCGGCGGTACTTCTTTGCTATCTTGGATTTGATGGTATAGATATAAATATGGGCTGCCCTGTGAGCAAAATTGCCAGCAAAGGATCTGGTGCTGCACTTATCAAAAACCCTAAACTTGCGAAAAAAATAATCAAAAGTGTCGCAAAGGGAATCAAGGATTTTGCGAATGGAATCAGTCTTGAGAATGCCGGAGTTCATGAAAATATTATTAAATTTATAAAAGAAAATAAAAATAAATTTGGCGGAAAAAATGGAATTGTTTCAAAAAATTCAGACAGAAAAACAATCCCTTTATCTGTAAAAACAAGGATAGGCGTAGACGCCATTTGCGCTGAAGAATGGGCTAAAACATTGATCGATGCTGGAGTAAAAATCCTAACAATGCATGGCCGAACTTTGAAACAACTTTACAGTGGAGAAGCAAATTGGGAAGTACTTGGGAGTGTCGCGAAAATTTGTAAAAAGAATGATGTGATTTTTTTAGGCAATGGAGATATTCATTCGATTGATGATGCAAAAGAAAAAATAAAAAAATATGGATGTGACGGAGTTCTCATCGGTAGGGCAACAAATGGCAATCCATGGTTTTTCAAAGGCAAAGAACCTTCTGTAAAAAACAGACTTTCAATCATAAAAAAACACGTAAAATATTTTGAAAAATTGGCGTATTTGCCTTTCCAAACTTTGAAAAAACATTTGGCGTGGTACACGAAAGGATTTGAAGGTGCGAAAGAAATGAGAATGGAATTTATGCAGGCACAAAGCGGAGAAGACATATATAGGATAGTCGAAGAATTTTCACGAAAGATTAGCTAATCTTTCAATTGCACCTTTTTTTTCAGTCAAACTTATGTGAGATTTTTCTACTGCTCTTTTTAAAATATCTATACTTTGATCGTATGTTTTTTTATCGACCGGATATGGTGTTGAATCTTTTCCTCCGTGTGCAAAACTGTATCTTGCCGGATCTGTGTAAGAAGCCTCGGCCCCATAAATAACCTCTGAAACAAGCGAAAGTGCGCGTATTGTTTTTGCCCCAACTCCTTTTTGTTGAAGTAGTGTTTCGTAATTTTCCGGTTGTCTTTCGCAGAGTAACCAAAGAATTTTTTCGAGATATTTGCTCTGTGAAAAATTTTCGTTAACAACTGGATGTGTCGTAAATTCCGCATCTTCTAGATTTAAAAGTGTTAACTGATTTTCATCGATTTTCATTTTCATCATTTGAGAAAGAGATGAAGAATGTCTTCGTAAAATTTGAATATCTTTCATCAATGCATTGAAATTTCCATTCACAAATTCAACAGACATTGATCTGTTTTTATCGCTTTGCTTTGCGGTCATATTCAATGTCTTATCTTTACTTAACATTGCCGTCATTATTCCTTTGTGTGGCTCTTCTATCAGATCTTTTAGATTGTCTGACGACCAATGATATCTGCGTGCAGTTTGTTTTTCGAGATTCATTCCTTGCTGAACAACCGCCCATGCACCATTTTTCGAGAAGAAAAAACTGTGATGATAAAGGCTGTATCCATCTTGTACAAGAGAACTATCAACCTTTGCGCTCATCTTAGAGTTGTATATCAATTTATTTGTTTGTCCATCTGGCATACTTAATTTGTATCCCCAATTTGCGATTTCTTCAGGAGTTCTTCTCGAAGTTTTGCCTTTCCCTCCACATATAAAAAGACCTAATTCGTTTTCAAATCCACGAATTGATTCTTTTAGCGCGGCAGTTAGGATTGTCGTTAAACCGCTAGCATTCCAGTCAAATGCCAATACTGTGCCAAGTGATTGGAACCAAACAGGATCCGAAATTCTTTTTATAAATTCATCCGGTCCATATTCTGCCACCAAAATTTGGATAATTTCTCGTCCAAGCGCGACCATGCGGTCGTAGAGCCATTTCGGACACTTTCCCGTGTCCAACGTAAATGTAGCAATTCCTCTTCTCATGGGGTAGAATTCTACCATGTCACGAAGGAAATTAAAACATTTTGCGCAACTAAAGACTTTTGGAAATACTTTCGAAACGCCCGAAGAAAAAGCCAAAACTTCTTGGGAAAAATATTTCGGAAACAAAAATCCGATAGTTTTGGAATTGGCTTGTGGTAGGGGATATTACACGATTGCTCTAGGGCAAAAATTTCCTGATAAAAATTTTATAGGAGTTGATATCAAAGGTCATAGAATTTGGGCAGGAGCGAAAATAGCGTTTGATGCGAAGATGAAAAACGTAGCTTTTATAAGGCATTATATTGATGAATTAAAATCATATTTTGATAAAGATGAAGTTGATGAAATTTGGATAACTTTTCCGGATCCATTTCCTCGTGAAGGGAAAGCGAAAAAAAGACTTACTTCTCCAAAGTTTTTGGAGATTTATAGAAAAGTTTTGAAACCAAATGGAATAATACATTTGAAAACTGACAATCAAGATTTGTTTGAGTATTCAAAAAAGACGATGGAAGGTTTTGGCGGTGGCAACGAAAAATGCGGATTTAAAATGGAGGAAGTTTTGTGTGATATACACGCAAAAGATCCTGTTCCTGAACTTCTTCAAATCACAACACACTATGAAGGAATGTTTATGGAAGAAGGAAGAAAAATAAATTATCTGCGTGCTATCAGTTTAGTTGATAAAACATGTAGTTCAGATAAAACGCAGCGAAAAGCCACAAAACGTACGGCAAAAACAACAGTGAAGAAACCTTCGAAAATTTCCAAAGCGAAATCATAAGTAAAATATTCGTAATCTGAAGAAATACCATTTCAATAAGTGAAGGTAAAAGTAGGTGTTTTTGAAAAAACATATAACACCATCCAACGTTTAGAATTGCATTTAGTACCAACAAATAAATGACCGTGTAAGCGCCTTTTACGAGTTTTATTTTTCCAAGCATTTTTTCCCATGCAATTATTACAGAAATCGTTACGCATAAAAAAATAAAATTCCATGCAACTCCAAAAGCCCAACTCGGTGGCATATATTTTGGTTTGAAAAGTTCTGTGTTTAGCCACTGCATTCCATTTGATGTAAATGCACCTCCCAATAATGCGACAAGAATTACAACGAGCGGAATAAATACATATCTGTGTTTGAATTTCATAGGACTTTGGTTACTTTTTAATAATATATACTGAGCTTTTTTCTTTGACAAACGCAACTCAGTTGCATTAAGATGCATATACATGAACAAATTTGAACAAAAAATTGAGGAACTGCGAGAGCAGGGATTTCGCATAACAAAGACCAGAAAAGGCGTTTTAAAAGTTCTTTTTTCATGTAAAAATCCTGTCAGCGCAATGTATATAAAAAATCTACTGACAAAACAGAAAATTGACGCGAATAAAACCACGATATATAGGGAACTCAATTTTTTGATTAAAAATGGATTTATCGAGAGCGTAAAACTTGATGAAAAAATGACTATGTATGAAGTGTGTTCTCATCATCACCATCATGTAAAATGCATGACTTGTAATAAAATTTTTGAAATAGAATTAAATGAAAATATTAAGGAACACGAAAAGAAAATTTTTGAAGATACCGGTGTGAAAGTTTTTAATCATATATTTGATTTTTTCGGCACATGTAAATCATGTAACAACTAAAAAATATGAAAAAAATTATTGTAATATCGATGTTGATTTTATCATTGGCTGGATGCGGAAATATTGCACCTGTTGAGACCGATAATAAAAACAATAAAATAACTGTGATAACAACGCTTTTCCCTGTTTATGATTTTGCCAGAAGTGTTGGGGGGAATAAGGCTGACGTACTACTTCTTCTCACTCCTGGAACGGAACCTCATGAGTATGCACCTACAGCTTCCGACATTGTAAATATTAATAATGCTGATGTTTTTGCGTACACTGGGTACTTTATGGAGCAATGGGTTTCAGGAGTTTTGGAGAGCATTACCAGTAAAAATCTTGAAATTGTTGATATGAGCAAAGGAAATGAAATTGTGAATGATGATCCTCATATATGGCTTGATTTTGAGAATGACAAGATTATGGCAAAAAATATCGCTGATGCTATTATAAAAAAAGACCCTAAAAATAAAGATTATTATGAGAAAAATTTGCAGGATTTTATTTCGAAGATTGATAAAATTGATGGTGAATATAAAACTACAATTTCTTCATGTAAGACTAAAGAAATTGTTTATGGTGGACACTATGCTTTGGGCTATTTAGTGAGAAGATTTGGCCTTCAGTATACTGCTGCTCAAGGTCTTGCTCCTGACAGTGAACCTACTGTAAAAGATTTGATTAAGCTTGTAGATCAGATAAAAAATGATGACGTGAAATATATATTTTATGAAGAACTTGCATCTCCGAAAGTTGCTGAAACAATATCAAATGAAACTGGCGCAAAAATGTTGCTTTTAAATAATTTAGAAAGTTTGCCAAAAGATGAATTTCAGAATGGCAAAACTTTTATAGACGCAATGTACCAAAGTTTGGATAATATAAAAGTAGGACTTGATTGTAAATAATATGGATAAAATTGTTGACGTAAAAAATTTGAATTTCAGTTATGGCGCCGCGGAAGTGCTTAAGGACGTCACTTTTTCGATTGAGAAGGGGGATTATGTCGGGCTTGGTGGACATAATGGTTCCGGTAAAACTACTCTCGTGAAAATTATTCTTGGACTTATTTCTCCTGATACCGGAGATATTTCTGTTCTTGGGAAAGATCTTAAAAAATTCAAGCAATGGTCTAAAATCGGATATTTACCTCAAAGTATTTCTCTTTTTAATCCTATTTTCCCTGCGACTGTTTACGAAGTTGTTTCTTTGGGATTAATTTCCAAGAAAAAATTTCCTAGGAGAATCACAAAAGCGGACGAAAAAACTGTTGATAAAGCGCTTGAGGAACTCGAAATTCTTGATCTTAAAGATAAACTTATTGCTGATCTTTCAGGTGGACAACAACAAAGAGTTTTTCTTGCGAAAGCGCTTGTAAATGAGCCTGAACTTTTGATTTTGGATGAACCTAGTAATGCACTTGATGCAAAAACCAGAAATAATTTTTTTAATTTGTTAAATAAATTAAACAAGAAAAAAGGCATGACAATTATTTTGATAACGCATGATATCGGGCATATAGGAGAGCACGCGAACAAATTGCTTTATCTGGAGAAGAGCGTTGTTTTTTATGGAAAACTTTCTGAATTTTGCCAATCTGACAGCATGAGTGATGTCTTCGGACACGAATCTCAACATTTAATATGCCATCAACATTAATATGAATATAAGTTTTCTTGAATTTATCAGTTACGGTTTTATACAAAGAGCTTTTATCTCTGGAATTTTTGTTGGGGTTTTATGTTCTATTCTTGGGCTATTTTTGGTTTTAAGAAAACTTTCTCTTATAGGTGATGGACTTTCGCATGTTAGTTTTGGTGCTATTGCGATGGGACTGTTTTTTGGCATCTATCCAATATATTTCGCAATACCTATTGTAATACTTTCTTCAATTTTTATTGTTAAACTGACGGAGAAAGCTAAAATTTATGGAGATACTGCTATAGGAATTGTGTCTTCTGTTGGGCTTGCCGGAGGAGTTTTGCTTGCAAGTATATCTCATGGATTCAATGTTTCACTTTTGAGCTATCTTTTTGGAAATATTTTAGCGATAAGTGCATCTGAAACTTACCTGTCTATAGCACTTTCTTTGGTTGTACTTGTTGCCGTTTATCTTTTGTATTATGAACTTTTTGCCGTCACTTTTAATGAAGAACAAGCCAAGGTTACCGGAATCAAAAGCGACAGAATAAATCTTTTCTTGGTGATTTTGACTGCAATTACTGTCGTACTTTCAATAAGAGTTGTTGGAATTATGCTGGTTTCTTCGTTTTTTATATTGCCTGCCGTCACTGCTTTGCAAATATCAAAAGGATTTAAATCTGCAATTTTTGTTTCTGCGCTAGTCGCGATTTTGTCTGTAATTACAGGGATTTGTGCCTCTTTCTATCTTGATCTTCCTGCCGGTGCTTCGATAGTAATTGTAAATTTTATTTTATTTTTGCTTTCGTTTTTATGGAGAAAAAGTATGTAGTTTAGCCTTCTATAAGTTTTATTTGTATTTTTCTGTCTGTTCTTGGACCATCAAGTTCTACGAATAAAACACGTTGCCATTTTCCTAAAGATAATTTGTTGTTTTCTATTGGGATCGTCTTTGATACGCCAAGAAACATTGATTGAATATGCGCGGCTCCATTTATTCTTTCGCATTCCGGACAATTCCTCTCCTCGAAATTGTCGTGTTCATAAGGCGCGTTTTCAGGGATAATTTTTTCGAGAACTTTATCGAAGTCTTCAAAAAGTCCTTTTTCATTTTCATTTATCACAATAGCCGCAGTTGTGTGCATCACGTGTATAACAGCTATTCCTTCCTGGACGTCGCTTTCTTTTATAAATTCGTTAACACTATCTGTTATATCAACAATTTTTCTCTTGGACTGTGTATCTAATTTTATTATTTTTGGCTGCATATTTGTAATATTGAGCCAGTATCATGAGCAATTATGGCTGTATTGTCAAGACTACGACGATATGAGCATATATTTTCTTGACTTCTTTTTTTTAAGTAGTAACATATACCCATACCCTAGGTGGGGGTATGTGATATATTTTTAAACAACATTAAATGTCCAAAGAAAAAACACTTATTAATTTTAAAAAGGCTCATTCGCTTCTAGGAAAGATCATAAAAATGATAGAGGATGGGCATTATTGCATAGATGTCATGCATCAAAATATGGCTGTGGTTGGCCTACTTAAGTCTGCACATCAAATGCTCATGGAGAATCACTTGAATACTTGTTTTAAGACGGCAATGTCTTCAAAAAATGAGAAAAAGAAACAAGAAATGACTGATGAAATTTTGAAAGTAACAAATCTTTTTAACAAATAAATCACAATGAACGAAAAAAAATACTATGTAAAAGGAATGCATTGTAAGTCATGTGAAATACTGATCGAGAGAAAATTGTCAGAACTTCATCACGTAAAATCCGTGAAGGCTTCTGCCGTGAATGATACCCTTGATGTAAATTTGGATGAAGGTTCTTTGTCTACAGGACGCCTTGATTCGATGTTTGAAGAGGAGGGATATACGTTTAGTGAAAAACCTTTTGAAGATTCTACAATGTTTGAAGATTCTTTGATGGCTATTTCGATCATTCTTTTATTGGTTGGTGTATTTATATTTGTAAAATTTGTTTTTGGTGATGCAGTGGATGTAACTGCAAATTCTCCGCTTTATGCATTCTTGATTTTTGGCTTTATTGCAGGGATTTCAAGCTGTGCCGCACTTGTGGGTGGTCTTGTACTTTCTATGTCAAAACAGTGGAATGAATTACATGCACACAATGAGAATGCTTCTTTTTTGGATAAATTAAAACCTCACTTGATGTTTAATTCCGGAAGGCTTATTTCTTATGCGGTTTTGGGTTTTGTGCTAGGGCTTATTGGAGTTGAGTTGAAATTTTCTCTTACTTTCACTTCCGTACTTGTAATTGGAGTTTCCGTATTGATGATTTTTTTGGCCCTACAAATGATTGGAGTAAAGGCTTTCAAAAGATTTCAGCTTACTCTTCCACGATTTATGAGTAGATATATTACTGATGAACAAAATTTCCAAGGGAAATATATGCCTTTTTTGCTTGGGGCTTTGACGTTCTTTTTGCCTTGTGGATTCACTTTAACCGTTCAAAGTATTTCTCTTATTTCAGGTGATCCTGTGAGGTCTGCGCTTATGTTATTTTTCTTTGCACTTGGAACTTTACCGACACTTTTTATTATAGGAATGATGAGCGTTAAATTTAATCAAAACAAAAAACTTTCAAAAATGTTTTCTATAATCGCCGGAGTTTTAGTGTTGTTTTTTGCCTTCTACAATATAAATTCTCAACTCAAAATTTTGGGAGTTGGGAAAATTATTAATTCTTCAAAGTCCACTTCTCAAACTTCCTCTGATACTTCTTGGTCACCTGAGATTGTTGATGGCAAACAAATTATAAAAATGGATGCAACTTCTTATGGATATTCTCCTGATTATTTTAAACTGAAAAAAGGTGTACCTGTAAGATGGGAGATTACAAATAAAGGCGCGCAGGGCTGTACTAATGCAATCATCGCGCCTGATCTTTTTGATGGAAACGTTCCTTTACCATTAAATCAAACAACTGTGAAAGAGTTTACTCCAAATGAAACGGGTGAATTCTGGTTTAGTTGTTGGATGGGAATGGTCACAGGATCAATCGATGTGGTTGAATAAATAATTATATTTTAATTTTAAAATTATGTTTTCTTATCAATATAAATTAGCCGGTCTTAATTGTGAGGCATGTATCAAACTTGTAAAAATGGACCTGGGTGGGATAAAAGGCATTACAAATCTTGATTTAAATCTTGATGGAGCTCTCGAGATAAAAGCCGATAGGGAGATTGATAAAGAAGAAATTGTTGCCGCATTAAAAGGCACTGAATATAAAATTTTATAATAAATAATTCCAGTTTTTATGATTAAACAATTAGATTTGAAAATTACAGGCATGCACTGTTCTTCTTGTGAGAAGTTAATTTCTTATGCGTTACACGAAATTTCGGGAGTCAAAGATGTGGTGATTAGTCATAAAGATGGAACTGGGCAGTTAACTTATGATTCTTCTCTACTTACTGATACAGATGCCGTTATTGATGCTGTGCGAAAAGAGGGATATAGTGCAAAAATTACTTCCGACAAAGCATTGAAGAGCGCTGATGCAAAAAAAACAGAAGCAATTATGCCTATGGATAAAGATGTTGTGGTTAATTATGTTGCGAAAGGAAAACCTGTGAAAATAAAAATTGAATCATTTGTTGAGGCTGATGGGCAAATGAGTGAAGATGCAAATGGAAAACCTGTCTTTAACGGAAAAATAAATAACACTAGAAAGGCTGAATTTACTCTTCCTGAAGATTCAAAAGGCAAGGTTGATTTCGTATCTAATTTCATGAAAATGCTTCCTTTTTCAGGAGAAATGCCAGAAAAAGAAAACACTTCTAATACTCATGTTATGACACCTGGTATGAATATGGAAAAGGCTGGTGCTGGGCTAGACGCCAATAAAAGAGTACACCTTTCTTTGGGCGGAATGCATTGTGCTTCTTGTGCCGCCATTATCGAAAGATCACTTAAACAAGTCCCAGGTGTAAAATCTGCGAATGTTAATTTTGCCGCAGAGAAGGCTTCTGTTGTTTTTGATGAGACAAAAAATTCTGAAAAAGATCTGATTGAGGCGGTAAAAAATGCCGGATATGGTGCTGATTTAGCGGCTGATTTGAGCCCTGAAATGGAAAGGACGCAAAGAGAAAAAATAATCTCAGGATATTTTAATAAGTTTTTATTCTCTTTGATTTTAAGCATACCAATGCTGTATTTCATGTTCTTTGATTTTTTCAAATGGGTTCCTGGACGTGAACTTTTGCTTTCGTACGTAGGGATTGTTTCTCTAATTTTGACGATCCCTGTTCAGTTTTATGCAGGTGCAGGATTTTATAAAGGGATGTGGGCGAGCTTACGAATGAAGACTTTTAATATGGATAGCTTGATTGCTATTGGTACAAGTACTGCGTTTTTTTATAGCCTTATAAATTATTCTATTTATGCCATTACAAATAAAACATTTGTTGGACTTGATGGCATGAAGATTCCGGAATTATATTTTGAAACTGCTGCGTTTTTGATCACATTTGTTTTGCTTGGTAAATGGTTAGAGGCCAAAGCTAAGGGCAGAACATCTGATGCGATAAGAAAATTGATGGGACTTCAAGCGAAAACTGCAAGAGTTATAAGGGGTGAAATTACGAAAGATATTCCGATAGAAGAAGTTGTGCATGGAGATATAATTTTGGTTCGTCCCGGTGAAAAAGTTCCCGTTGATGGAAATATCACGAAGGGATCTTCTTCTCTTGATGAATCAATGGTCACTGGAGAAAGTATTCCTGTAGAAAAAAGTGTTGGGGCTTCAGTTATTGGCTCAACGATAAATAAAACAGGCACGTTTGAATTTGAGGCAACCAGGATCGGATCTGAAACTACTTTGGCGCAAATTATAAGGCTTATTGAAGAGGCACAGGGATCGAAGGCTCCTATTCAAGCTTTTGCAGATCGTATTGCTGCTTGGTTTGTTCCTGCTGTTATTGGTATCGCGATTTTGACATTTTTGGTTTGGTTTTTCTTACTTGGTGCGACTTTGTCGTTCTCTTTACTTGCATTTACTGCGGTCATCGTGATCGCTTGTCCATGCGCTTTGGGACTTGCGACTCCTACCGCTATTATGGTTGGAACAGGTAAAGGTGCTGAAAACGGAATATTGATCAAGGGTGGGGAACCGCTTGAGGCTGCGGAAAATATAAAGGCAATTATTTTTGATAAAACAGGAACTCTGACAAATGGTAAACCTGAAGTGACGGATGTTATTAGTTTGGGAAATTTTGATGAAGATGATGTTCTTAGAATTTCTGCATCAATGGAAAAACTTTCTGAACATTCATTGGCTGAGGCTATTTATGCGCATGCTCAAGAGGAAGATATTAAACTTAGCGAGGTTGTTGATTTTGCCGCTATTCCCGGACTTGGAGTTTCCGGATCTATTGATGGAAAAAATTATTTTTTTGGGAATAGAAAATTGATTTCTGATTTTGCTGATTTGGATTATTCAAAGATTGAGAAAAAAGTTGCAAAGTTGGAAGAGAAAGGAAAAACTGTCATGATTCTTGCTTCGAAAGATGAGATTATCGGATTTATTGCTGTCGCAGATAGAGTGAAAGCAACGTCAAAAGAGGCCGTAGATAGACTAAAAACCATGGGGATTGAAATCTATATGGTCACCGGTGATAATGCTCGAACCGCAAGAGCTATTGCTGCAGAAATTGGTATCACAAATGTACTGTCTGAGGTTTTGCCTGAAGATAAGGCCGTGGAGGTGAAAAAATTGCAGGAGAAGGGTCTTCGTGTGGCAATGGTTGGTGATGGAATAAATGACGCACCGGCTTTGGCACAAGCTGATTTGGGAATCGCTATGGGATCTGGAACTGATGTTGCAATGGAAACCGGTGGAATTGTAATTATCAAAAATGATTTGAGAGATGTATGTGTCGCGATTCAATTGGCGCGTCAGACAATGAGCAAAATCAGACAAAATATGTTTTTTGCTCTTTTCTACAATGTCGTTGGAATACCGATTGCAGCACGTGTGTTCGTGAGTTTCGGGCTTGTTCTTAAGCCTGAATTGGCCGGACTTGCCATGGCGCTTAGCTCGGTTTCTGTCGTTACAAATTCGCTTTTATTGAAATATTTTAGACCAGGAAAATCTAATATTATTTCTAAATTTGCACCTGTTTTGATGACAATATTATTTGCCTTTATGTTCTGGCAGTTTGCAGTGGTGAGTTCGAGGATGGTGGAATAAAACGATTTAAACTGTGCCAAAAAGGTCGTATGTATCTGCTTTAGTAATCTTTACTTTCGCAAATTCATTGATCTTTTGTGGATTTTTTGACTTTATTAGAATTTGTCCATCGACTTCTGGAGTTTGATTTTGTGAATGGCCTGTATAAATTTTCTTTATTGGATCATATTTTTCGATAAGAACTTGTAAAGTTTTTCCAACAAATTTTTTATTGTTTTCTAGTGAAATTTTTTGTTGAAGTAACATCGCTTTTTCTTTTCTTTCTTTTTTTAATTTGTCTGACAATTGATTTTTCATTGTGAATGCTGCGGTGTGTGGCTCACGTGAATATTCAAAAACACCTACATTGTTGAACGCAATTTTTTTTATAAATTCTAACAAATTTTTATAAGCTCCAGATGTTTCACCAGGAAATCCGACAATGAAACTTGTACGTAGTGTAACTTCAGGAATTGTTTTTCTTATCTTTTTTATTTTCTCTAGTGTTGTTTCTATATTGTTCGGACGGCACATACTTTTAAGGATATTTGAGTCTCCGTGTTGTAGTGGAATATCCAAATATTTACAAATTTTATCTGAAGATTTTATTGTATTTATAAGTTCTTCATCAATCATTTCCGGATAAATATACAAAGTGCGAATCCAAAAATCTCCTTTTATTTCAGACAATTTCTTGAGTAGAGTTGCGAGTGATTTTTTACCGTAAAGATCTGATCCATAGAATCCACAATCTTGTGCAACCAATATAATTTCTTTTATTCCTATTTCGATAAGACTTTTTGCTTCCGTGATTATGTCCTCCATTGCACGGCTTCTGTATGCGCCTTTCAGGTATGGAATCATGCAATAACTACATTTATTCCAACAACCTTCTGCAATTTTTATGTATGAGTATGGATTTGGAGAAAGTAATGATTTTCCTAAAAATTTTCCGAAAGTTTTTGGTTCTTTTTTTACTGCAAAAACTTTTTCACCTGCACAAACTTTATCAAATATTTTTTGTATATCTGCGTAGTTGGCACTTGAAACTATGGCATGTATATGCGGATATTTCTTTATTTCTTCTTTTGTGAATTCACTCGCAAGACAACCTAAAATAATTACTTTTTTGTCAGTTAGATTTTTTAGATTTTCAAAAACTTCATCTCTTGCGGCCTTCAAAAAGCCGCAAGTATTTAGAAGTACTATATCGGCTTTTTTTACGTCTACGAGGTTTGCCGTTTCTATATCAGCGAAAACCGCTTCCATGTCAGCAAGATTTTTTGAGCAACCAAGTGAGATGATTCCTGTATTTATTAGTTTATTGTTCAATGATCAGTGGAACTATAAGTGGACGACGATCTAGTCGTTTTGTGACGAATTTGTCGACGGACTGTTTCACGAAATTTTTGATGTCTTTTCTGTCTACTCCTTTCTTCACACTTACTGTTCCGTATGAAGTTGCAGCGATTTTTGAAACCTCTTTCGTTATTTCGTTTAGTTCATGAGGATAAATAAATCCTCTAGAAACGACATCCGGTTCTTTTATAAGTTTTCCGGTTTTAGCCTCGACATAAATCAATACCAAAAGTGCTCCATTTTCTGACATTATTTGTCTGTCTATGATCACCTGTGAATCGATTTGTCCTTCTCCAGAACCATCGATCAAAATATAATTTGTCTCGATCTTTTCTTTTGTTTTCCTGATCGTTCCTCTGTCTGTAGCAAGAACATCTCCATTTTGAAGCATTATTACGTCTTGTTCCGGGATTCTACAGTCTTTGATCGCAAGATTTGCCAATGCCTGTCTCATGAAGAATTCTCCATGAATTGGAATCAAATATCTTGGACGAATAAGATTTATCATTTGTTTAAGCTCGTCTTGTTTCGCATGTCCTGATGTATGAACTTCCATGATTTGTGTGTGAATTACTTCGGCACCAAGCATGCAAAGTTTGTTTATAACATTTGAAACAGATCTTTCATTTCCAATAATTGGTGAGGCAGAAATAATAATCAAATCTCCTTTTTTCACTTTATATTGTGAATGTTCACTATCCGCCATACGGCTTAGGGAAGAGGATCCTTCCCCTTGAGCTCCTGTTGTTAATATCAATGTTTCTTCGTCACGAACTTCTTTTTCTTTGTACTTTTTTATATCTACAACTAAATCTTTCGGCATACTCAAATATCCAAGTTTTGCTGAAACATTTATATTCGTTATCATACTTCTTCCTGAAACAAAAACTTTTCTTTTGTTTTTTACTGCACTGTCTAGAATTTGCTGAACTCTTCCAATTTGGCTTGAGAATGAGGCAATAATTACTCTACCTTTTGCTTTTGCAACGATACCATCTAATACTTCACCGACATCTTTTTCGGAAATTGTATGTCCAGGTTTTGTCGCATTTGTTGATTCACACAAAAGTGCGAGAACATTTTGATGGCCTAAATTTTCCATTTTATTCATGTCTGCCATTTTCATATTTCGTGGAGGAGTTTCATCAAATTTGAAATCTCCAGTCGTTACAACTTTTCCAGCAGGTGTATCAATAATGATTCCAACTGCGTCGGGAATTGAATGTGCAACTCTAAAGAAACTAACTGAAAAATTTCCGAGTTTTATTTTTTCTTCCGGATTTATTTTGTTTAGTTTTGTAAATTTTTGAATTTTGAATTCATTTATTCTTTCCTCAATAAGTCCTATCGTAAGTGGTAGTGCATATATTGGTGGGAAATCAAGTTTTGGCAGGATGTAAGGGATTCCTCCTGTGTGATCAAGATGTCCGTGAGTGATAAAAACACCTCTGATTTTCTTTTTATTTTTTTCCAAATATTTTACATCCGGAATCACGTAATCTATTCCAAGTAATTCTTCACCTGGAAATTCAAGTCCCATATCTACAATGATAATGTCATTTCCGAATTCGAAAATTGTCATATTTTTACCAACCTCGTCGAGTCCTCCTATTGGGATTATCTTTAATTCACCTTTTAGCGCAGGGTAAGTCTGTCCTTGATTTTGCGCTTGGGGCTGAGGTCTTTGTGATTGTAGTTTCTGAGTTTGAAACTGTGGTCTCTGATTTTGAGACTGTTGTTTTGGCGGATTAAAGCGCTGTTGTTGAGTCTTTCCTTGAACCTGTGGTCTTTGGTTCTGTACTTGTTGTTTTGGCGCGTTAGGCTGAGGCCTTGGCGCGTTAAAATGCGGCTTTTGGCCGTGGCCTTGGCCTTGATGACCTTGGTTAAAACTTCGTTGTCTTTCTTTTTTGAAAAACTTTCTAGTTCCGTTATTTACTTGTTGAGCTTTTTGCGGATGATTCGGTTTTGCAAGGTTTTGCGATAAGTTAATCGCAGGTGAATCTTTTGGATGCACCTCTTTATTTCCTTCCATACCGAAAGCTCTCTTCATCCATTCGTCTATTCTATCGTCCATTTTTTTCTTTTACTAAATAATTCGTTGTTGTTGACCGCTTACCATCTATATTATAGCATTGTTAGGGGTAATTTACCAATATTTTTATGAATCAAAACAGCAAAATCGCAGTTTTAGGATATGGGATAGAAGGACAGGCAATGGTCAAATATTTGCTTGCACATCAGTATTTTGACATTACCGTTTGTGACAAAGATGTAAATTTGGGAACAGAAATGCCTGATGGAGTAAGTACTGTTTTGGGAGATAAATATTTAGAGAATTTGTCTGATTTTGACGTAGTTTTCAGAAGTCCTGGAATAAAATATTTAGAACCTTTAGTGCAATTTGCGAAAGAAAAAAGTACGGAAATTAGCAGTCCTACTGCATTTTTTATGGATATGTGTCCGTGTCGTGTAGCTGGAGTTACCGGGACAAAAGGGAAGGGGACGACGGCGACATTGATTTATGAAATGTTGAAAGATGCTAAAAAAGACGCATATCTTGGCGGAAATATTGGGGAATCTCCGATGGATTTTTTGGATAAATTAAAAAAAGATAGTGTCGTTGTTTTGGAAATGTCTAGTTTTCAATTACAGGATATGACAAAAAGTCCTCACGTTTCCGTCCTCTTGAATACGACAACGGATCATTTGGATTATCATGTCGATAGGGATGAATATTTGAGAGCTAAAGAATCTATTTTGGCACATCAAAATGAGGATTGTTTGGCTGTGATGAATAAAGATTATGAGTATGTAAAATATTATCGTGAGTTGGCTCGTGGACGTGTGAATTTCGTCAGTGTTCATGGAAAAGTTGAAGATGGATCTTACGTGAAAGATGATGAAATCTTTTATTCTGAAAATGGAAATTCTGAAAAAATTTGTGATTTGTCTGACATTGCACTTGTTGGAAAACATAATTTTGAAAATGTTTTACCTGCGATTTGCGCGGCAAAAGAATTTGGAGTTTCTTTTAATGCCATGAAGAAGGCAATAAAGAGCTTCGCAGGACTTCCACATAGACTTGAATTCTCCGGAGAAGTGAATGATGTCAAATATTACAATGATTCGTTTTCTACGACTCCTGAGACGTCTATGGCGGCGGTGGATAGCTTTGATGTACCGACTGTTTTGATTGCCGGAGGATTTGATAAAAATTTGGATTACAAAGAATGGGCTATAAGAATTTTGACGAAGGCAAGCCTTGAAGTTGTGATTTTATTGGGACACACGGCTGAAAGAATGGAACAAAATTTACGTGAAGCTGAAGAAAAACTTGGAAAAGATTTCACTACTCCTACTGAAATTTTTAGAGTTAATGATATTCATGAGGCAGTCGTTTTGGCCAGCAAGGAAGCCAAAAAAAGCGGAGTTGTGGTCATGTCTCCGGGAAGTAGTAGTTTCGATCTTTATACGAATTATAAAGAAAGAGGAAAGAAATTTATGGAGGAAGTGAAGAAATTGTAGAAACTTTATAAACCGCTTGGTTCTTGAATTTCTTCTGCACGTGGTTTACCTCGAAGTAAATTTAGAATGTTTTTGTCGACGACTTTTGTGGCAAAAAGCATGGTGACATAAATGGCTCCACCAAAAGGAACTAAGGCTATTAGGTTCCAATTTTGAAGATAAGAATATGAAAATTTTTGACCGAAATAAACCGCTATTCCCATCACTAATGCTGAGAAAATTATTTTGGAAAGATTAGTAAAATTGAGAGAAAACTTCAGAGATTTTTTTGCATAAGTGTAGTTCAATATCAGTATGAAAAATTCACTAATAACACTCATTATCGCGCAACTTCTAAAGCCTAAATGTGGGATCAGGATGATGTTTCCAGTGATATTCAAAAGTACGCATGATGCATTGATGTAGAGAAGTTTATACTGTTTGTTTACCGCGATCATGATGAATGCAAAAAGTACATTTATGAATTGGAATAAAAGTGCGAAAATCAAAATCTGAAATGCTATGTCGGATCCAAAATATCCTTCTGAAACACGACTCAAGAAATCCGGAGTAGAGACCGCGAAGACTATTGGATAAGCCAAAATTACACCTCCTACTACGAGTGGGATTGCCATCGCGCAAAGAAAATCGAAAGCATATTTTATAATTTCTTTGTATTTTTCTGAATTTTCTTTAATCGCTTTTGTAAGGACCGGAAGAACAGAATTCATAAAATAAAGTGGCAAAATTGAAAATTGTTCTAGCATTTTTGTTGCTACTCCATAAATTCCTACTTGTTCTTTTGTGCCCATCATTGAGAGCATAATCGGACCAATGTTTAAATAAACTGTGTTTAAAATCAGTGCTAAACCGTAGGGAATAGACCGGCTAAGAATTTGTTTCCAGAAGCCAAAATCAAATCTGTATTTTAGTGAAGTGTATTTTTTTACGTAATATCTTGTCGTTAATTCCATCATTAATGCGCCAACGTTTCCCGCCACTAAAAGCATGTAAAAGCCCATTTCTTTGTCTTCCGGAAATCCCCATAAAACAACATAAAGCATAAAAGCTACTGTCATAACTTTTCCTAAAACTGTTGCTATAGATGCTTTGTGCATTTTTAATTTTGCCTGAAGAACACTTGTAGTAGTGCCATTCATTATCGTAAGAATTACTGTAACAGAAGCCACGGCGACTCCGAGAGAAATTTTTGTATCTTCATATGCCGGGATCAAAAAAGCTGAAGCTATAGCCACTCCCATAATCAACACTACTAGAATAGTTCTTATCGAAAGAATGTTTCCGATTATTCTTGGAACGTCGTCTTCGTTTTCTGACATTTCGCGAACTGCTATCGTGAAAAGGCCCAAGTCTGCGGCAATTCCAAAGAAAGTCAAAAAGCTATAAATGGCTGTGTATTCACCATATCCTGCGACTGACAAATAGCTCGTTGCGATTTTCACCGAGACAAGTCCTAGGATCGCGACTGCAAATTTTCCAATAATTTGAGAGACCGTGTTCGATAATATTTTTAGTGCTGTAGACATGATTCCGAAGGCTATTTGGGCTGTATAAAAGTGCCGATTTTTGGTATAATATAACTTGTATTACTTTAAATTTTTTTATGCATCAAGTAAAGGTGGAACTAGAAGATATTCAAGCTCTCATCAAGCAAGGGCTTGCAAACGTTGATCTTCCTACGAAGAAGAATGAGCTTGAGAAATTGAATTATGAAATTTCACTTCCTGATTTTTGGAATGATCCACAAAAGGCTGCGGAAATCAGTCAGAAGGCGAGCAATATTGCAAAAAATATTGAAACTTGGGAAAAAACTTCTAAGGATGCTGCGGAACTTTTGGCTATGGCTGAAGAGATTTCTGACGATAGCGATCCGAAAGAGGCACAAGAATTTTTGGATATGGTTGAGGCGTTCAAAAAAAATTGGAGGATTCTTGAGATCTCTACTTTTTTGGGAGGGAAATATGATTCAAATAATGCGATCCTTTCGATTCATGCCGGAACAGGTGGAACTGATGCACAGGATTTTGGCTCAATGCTCATGAGAATGTATTTGAGATATGCTGAAAGAAGTGGATTTTCTGCGGAAGTTTTGGATAAATCTGACGGAGATGAGGCGGGAATAAAAAGCTGTACGATTTTGATTAAAGGACAGTTCTCTTATGGCTATTTGAAGGGTGAAAATGGAGTTCATCGACTTGTAAGACTTTCTCCATTTAATTCAAAAAATACACGTGAAACTTCTTTTGTTTTAGTTGAAGTTTTGCCTGAAATTACGTCTGCACAAGAAATAAAAATCAATCCGGATGATTTGAGAATTGATGTTTATAGGTCAAGTGGAGCGGGAGGACAGAATGTCCAAAAAACATCTACTGCGGTGAGAATTACTCACTTGCCGACTAATATTGTGGTTGCATGTCAAAATGAAAGAAGTCAGCTGCAAAACAAGGAACAGGCGATGAAAATTTTGACAGCGAAATTGGCTGATTTGATGGAACAACAACAGGCGAAAGAACTTGGCGATATTAAGGGAGAAAAGGTTGAAATGTCTTGGGGACATCAGATAAGATCATATGTGCTTCACCCATACAAGATGGTGAAAGATCATCGAACCGACTACGAGGAAAGTAATCCTGAAGCTGTTTTGGATGGAGAACTTGATGGGTTTATTGAGGCGGAATTGAAGAAAAAATAAGTCGGGAAGTGAAAACATATACTTATTCGCAATAGATTGTACTATTTGCATAAGCTGGCGGAAGTTTATAAAAAATTTAACTTTTTTTAACGAAAATTTAATGTCGATGTGGTATACGGCTTGTATATTTACTTTTTTAATGATATTATTATGTCATATGATAATTTAATATTAAAACATATGAGTATGTTATCTGTTCCTTTGACTCCTGACCTTGAGAATAAGATAAATCATCTTGTGGAAAGTGGTGTTGCCTCAAATAAGGCTGATCTTGCGAGAAAAGCTATTGAGTTTTTTGCTGAACAACAGGCTGTTGAGGATGTACTTAGGGCGGAAAGGGAACTCGCAAATGGCCAACTTCTCACAGGAGATCTTGATGAATTAGCAAAACGCATATGAAAATTCATTATTTGCCGTCTTTTGTGCGGCAATATAGGAAGCTGTCGTCTTCTTTGCAGTCCGAAATAAAAGAGAAAATCGAATTATTCAGAGAGAATCCATCTCATTCATTTCTGAAAACCCATAAACTAAAAGGGCATCTTGCCGGAAGGTTTAGTTTTTCCGTTAATTATTCTCATAGGATAGTATTTCAATACTTGTCTAAAACTGAAGTCGCGCTCTTTGCAGTCGGGACTCACGACGTATATAAATAAGAAATCTTGGAGCCGCATATAGTGTTTACTACAAGCCTAAAACTTTGTATAATGTTTGTGTGGATTAATAATATTATGACAAAATTAAAGATAGAAACAGGCGTGAAAAATCCCATTCTTAGGGCAAAATCGAAAGAGGTGAAAAAGTTCGATGCAAGTCTTAAGAAGTTTGCGAAGGACATGAAAGAGGCTATGGTTCGTGAAGATGGGCTTGGGATAGCGGCTCCGCAGGTTGGAATGAATATTCGCGCGTTTATTGTAGTTTTGGATTATAACAAAAAATCTGAAAAAGTTTTGGCGATGATCAATCCTGAAATTCTTACAAAAAGTGAAGAGATGATGGAAGGAGAAGAGGGATGTCTTAGCGTTCCCGGAAAATTTGCGAAGGTCCTGAGACACAAAGAAATCACTGTGGAATTTTGCGATTTAGATGGAGTAAGACAGATTTTGAATCTTCGTCATTTAAATGCACGAGTTGTTCAACATGAAAATGATCATATCGATGGAATACTTTTTGTCGATAGACTAGCCCCTGATGCTGTTATAGAAGAAGTAAAAATCGAAAGGAAGAAGGGCGATGGTGGAAATGAAAAGAGAATTTAATGTTATTTTGGTTGTGGAATTTTCCCAAAGATTGGTTTTGCGGCCATGACGTGAAATGCCGATTTTTCTTCTACGATCATTATTTCACCGCGTCTTTGATATTCCATTAATATACTTCTGATAACGTCTACGAATTTGTCTGAAAATTCTACTTTACCTTGTGGATTCACTATTCTCATTTTTGTTATATCGAAGGTGTTTCCGAGTTCGTGAGTGGAAACGCCTTTTGTTGCGGCGGCATTTTTTGCCGCTATTTTCGTCTGATCTTCCGAGGCTCTGTATAGATCTGAAACTACTATTTTGTATCCTTTTGATTTTTTTGTGAATTCTTCTGAGATTTGTCTCAACGGATATAAGGCATATTCTGCGACGTGTGGCGTTGTTAATAAATCTTTTGCAAATTTGAATGGTTCATTTTTGTCGTCTACTTGTACGAGATTGCCTGATTTTATCAGCTCTTGAATCGTTCCCTCTAGAACAGATAGGCCTTCGTCTGCGGCTTCTTGAAGCAGTTTGCTATATTCTCCGGCATAATTTCCATTGTGTTTGAATTTATCTTTGTAGAGAGGTTTTAGTTGTGGATCCGTATTTTCATCTGTGACGATTTTTTCTCCAAATTCTCTTTGAAGTAAGGCTTTGTATGCGGCAACTTTTACCGCATATCTTACCGCATCGTTTCCGAAAGCGCCTTTTCCTTCTTTTCCTGTGTCATATTCGTAGCACCAATTTATCAAATCCATTGTTAATTTTTGCTCGTCAAAATTTTGTTTGTATTGTTCGCCATTTTTCTCAAGAAATTTTTCCATAAGTCTGTGGATATTTCCTCCACCATTGTTGTATGAGGAAAACAGCATTGGGATCACTAAATTTCTTTGAAATGATTCGTCTGATTTGAATGGAAAAGTTTGTCTGAATTTTGTTAAAACATCGTCTATTCTGCTGAAAAACATATCGTATGAATGTGCGGCCATGATGCTTGATGCTTGCGGAGATTTTAATAATTGGAGTATGTATGGAGAGTGATCTTCTCCAAGCGTAAATCCAAAATTTTCGTTTAATGTTTTTTTCTTTTTGTTTAGCAAATCTATTGCAAGACCTGAATATGAATTGTCTTTATTTTCCGCTTGGAGCTGCCAAAGTCCGCGGCATTGCATTGTGCTTTGTGCGTCTTCATTCCATGCGGATTCTGTCGACACTTGTCCGTAAACGCATAATTCGATGAATTCCTCGCGTAAATCATCTGTTGCTAAATATTTGTATAAAGCCGTTTTTTCGAATGCTGCTTTGAAAGATTCATAAGCTGTTTGAATTTTTGGAGTGGCTTTTGCTTTTATTCTTTTGTATGAGGCTTCGCCTGTTATCGAATTTTGTGATCGTGGTTTATTGTTTGCCAAATCCACTTTTACTCCTTTTTTGGCGAGCGTTTCCCTGTTTCCTTTGTGCCAGTCTGCAAACGCTTTATCTGTTCTTGTTTTGTATGCATCATCTGCCTCTCCTTTCTTTTTCTCAGGGTTTTTGAATGCCGGAAATTGACCTACGATTACGCCATTTTTGTCGAGGTAGTATGTTGTGCGATTTTGATCACCGAAAATTATTGCTTGGTTTTCTGCTACAATATCGAATGTTGTTTTTGGTCTTGCTGCTTCTCTTTTTTCGCGAGCTGTTGTTTGGTGTTTTGCTGGTGATGTTGCGGTGGGAGAGGATGGAGCTGAATGAAAGAAGGTTCTATCTGCAATTTCTACAGACCCGATTCCGATTGCAGCACCTGCGAGGACAGCTGCTATTCTAGTAGCGGTTCCTCCTGTCATTCTTTGAGCCCAGCCTTTTGGAGATGTGTCTATTGTCGACTCCTGTGTTCTTCCATTTAGTTGTTTTTTTTCTTGTGCATCTGGTTGTTGATCGGCTTGGCGCATGTAGATGTATTTGCAAAAAATTTATTTCTTTATTACAGCGTATCTGCGTGGATCCGTTTTTTCGAATTTTGAGCAATCTTCTTTCGAAAGAGCCCATTTGTAGCCTTTTACCGGGTATATTCCATCATCCAAAACTACTATATATCCTTTTTCTTCACCTTCTTTTATTGATGAGAAAGTGAGTGTTTGATCCGATGGTTTTTCGGATTTTTCTGTAGATTTTGGAGTTATATAATTTTCGACGTCTTGTGCTGTTGGTAGTTGCCATACATGTCCACTTTGCACTGCTGGAATTTTATTTATTGCTTTAACTCCGGCCCATCCTCCTCCAAAAACAAGAATTGAACCAAGCAATAAACGTGCGATGTCTGCTCTTGTTGTTTTTATTATTCGCTTTGGAGTTTTTGGTTTTATTTTTTCCGGTTCTGCGGGAACTACATCACTCAACAATGCGTTAAAATCTATTGGATCATCTCGTCTAGGTGAAGGTTCTGCTGGTTTTGCGACTGGCTCCCTATATAATTCTGGCAAATTATCCTGAGGACCTCGTTTAACACCCTGAGTTCCATCAGAAAAGGATACTAAATCTCTATGAGGTTTTTCTGGTTCGATAAATTGTCTTGGGGCTGCTCCTAATTCCATATTTGATACATCAATTCCTTCCGGTGGTGTTTTGTCCTCGGAAGGAGGGTCGAAAACAATGCCACTTCCATTATCTTCCTCTGTTCCTATGTGTGGCACTGCCGGCCGTGGTAGATCGAAAACAATGCCACTTCCATTATCTTCCTCTGTTCCTATGTTTGGCACTGTCGGTTTTTCAGTTCTTGCGTCTCGTATTTTCATGTATACGACACTTGTATCGTCAAATTTGAGCCTACTGTCCACTATTTTTATAATTGCTTCTACTTCGTCTCTATATGCCTTACGGCATGTTTCAAGGAAGCTCGCCGACATGTATTGATCAGGCGTAAGAGTTGAATCAATAATTCTTGCCATTTGCATTCTTATAGCCCTGTCGTCTAATTTTGCTTTTGGGACACTGACTCCTTCAAATAGTTCTTCGAGAGATTCTGTCACGTTTTTTTTATCGAATGCTTTTAAAATTTCTTCCTCGGTTAAGCGTTCATCTAAACCATCAGTGGCTAATAAAATTCCACGAATAGAATCGTCAAATTTATGAGTTTGAATGGCAATACGCTCATCTATTTTTACACCATGATCTGTATATAATGCCCCTAAATAATTGGTCGGTTCTCCTCTAATACTTTCGTCTTTTGTTAATTGTTCGAGTTCAGTTTTTCCGTCCTTTTCTCTTAATAGAGATATTCTGCTGTCACCCAGGTGCGCTGTGTAAAATTGTTCGGAGCCGTTCGTCAAAACCAAATCAAGTGTTGTCCTTGTTCCTGATCTTGAGTGAAGATCTTTGTTAGCTGCAATTATCGCTGCTCGTATGATTGCGGGAATATCGCTATCCGGTGAAAGATGTTCTCTGAGATAATCTGGAATAAATTTAACTATAAATTGACTGGCTGCACGCCCAGAATATCCGCTACATCCATCTGCCACCATTGCTAGCTTTAATTCTTTGCTATCTGCGAGCTCAATTGTACCTGTATAATGGGAGTCTTCATTTTCGTGGTATCTGCCAGCTAATTCTCTTGAATAAAGTTTTGGTGAAATTTTCTGTTGTGTTTCAGCTGCGTCAGATTTTTCTGTCATTGATTCGTCCACTCCTTGTTCTGCAGAAAGTTTCACGTTGTTTGCGCCTGGAATAATTGCGCCTTCATCATCTGGTTGTTGTGGTGTTCTTAGTGTCATTGTGAATTTTAAGAGTATTGTATTTTAGGTGTTTTTGCTGTTTGAGTCAATGGACTCTAAGCATAATGGTTCAATAGTTTATCTTGCCTCACTGCTTTTGTCTGCGATGCTTTTCTTGTAATCCTCTACAGCCTTTTTTATTGTTTTAGTGATCTTTTCAGATGAGTCCCAGTAGTCGATGACTATAATCCTTTTCCCGTTACTTAGCTTGTCCAAGCCTTGCGTAGTATATCTGAATACAGGTAATGCCCAATTTTGGTTGAGGATAATTCCTAGTTCTTTAGGGATTGGTGAAGCTTTGGCTATCCCTGCAATAACATTTAGTGTGTTTTTCCATAAATCTCTAAAATCGTATGATCTGCCATTCCATATGGTTATATTTATGCCCAAGTCTTTTGTTCTTAGTTCTATGTTTTTTAAGCACTCATCCTGGTTTGGATATCGTTTTATATCAGATTCTTTAATGTTTATCCATTCTCCTGCACTATTTTTTTCCCATAATCCGGTTGTAACTATTCCTTCATTATTGATATCGATTCCCTTAAATTTTTTGCCATCTGCTGAATATTGTCCTTTCTCGAATCCACCATTTGGATAAATCTTTTGTGTTACCGGTCCCCAGGTTTCTTTTGCGGATTCTTGTTGTGGAGCTGGGGCTGGGGATGGGGCTTGTTCTTTTGCTGTTATCTTTATATCTTTACCTTCTACCCTCATGTCGTATTTTTCTAAAAATCCTCTGTTTGTATGCGCAAAAGGAATCCTGCCTTGTGGTTTCGAGAAATCGAGATCTATGTTCACATTATCTATTGCGACATTTATATATGCGCCATTTTGTTCCGGTGTTATTGTTGGGTAACGAGGGACTGGCTTGTAAGCCATAAATCTGTATCCTCTTTCTTTTTCATTTTTATCTTTAAATACCACCCATATATACTTTTCTTCATCTAGTCTTCGTTCATGGAATTTGTTTGGTTGAGCTTCTTTTTGTTGTTGAGCTTCTTCTTTCTCCTCTGCTTTTTTAGGTTTCTTTGGTTTCTTTATTGGTTCTGCAGGCTCATCGTCTGGTTCAGCTGCTTTTCGTTCCTTCTGTTTCTTTGGTTTCTTTTCTTCGACTGGTGGTTCACCTGAATCTCCTTGTGCTGGTGGTTGATCGGCTTTGTCCTGGCCGTCTTGTGGTTCTGGCTCTGATTCATCCTTCGGAATATCGTCATCTCTTAGAAATGGTTTTATAGGATTATCTTGTTCGAGTAAAAGTAGACCGGATTTTCTGTCCGCATCGGTATCCTCATCTGTTCCAAGTTCGATACGGATTACGTCTTTTGAAGAATCAAGTCGTGAGTTTTCGTCATCAAATACACGTGCTTTGATATTCCTTGCCCTCTGCACCGCAAGGGCCATATTGAAAATTCCCTGTGCTAAAAGAAATTTGTCTTGATGGTCTGTAACAAGCTGTTTTGCGGCATCTAAATCAGATCCGACTTTAAGAATATACTGTTTTATCAACTCCTGAGTTGCCGTGTCAGGTTTTTTGTCATTCGGTTCGAAAATCACTGTGTTATTACCGATAAATCCGAGTAATACTTCCAAGGCATCTCTTTTTTCTTCATGCCATTTTTGTGTTTGTTTAAGCACTTTATCCATCAAATATTTAGTACCATCAACACTTCCGATATATGCCAATTGTTCAGGTTTTATTTTTTCTTCTTTTACCAATTTGCTTATTCCGTTCAAAATTTCTTCTGTTTTTTTCTTTTCGGTTCCTTTGATGTAGCCTCTTGCTTTCCCGTCCAACTGATAATATTTGAATGCTTTTTTGATTTCGTCTGGGGTAGCGTCGATTTTGGCTTCTTTTTTTAGGAGATCTTTGAGAGCGTATACATCGAGTTTTCCTTTTAGGGGTACTTCTTTTGATTCAGGGGTGGCGTCCGCGTCGGCGTCTTCTGAGGAGTTATCGTCTTCTACTGTGGCTGGAACGGGTTTGTCTGCTGGCTTGGCAGGTGCTGGAGCTGGTGCAGGTTCAGCGGCTTTTGCTCCTGCGGGAATTGTTTTGACTGCTTCTATTGGTTTCCAATCTTCATCCCATTTTCCTTCCTCTTTGTGACCATCGAGATACGTGATGATTCCTACCCTTATGCCTTTATCGTCTGGGTACTTTCCTTCGTAAACTCTTTTATCTTTGAAAAATATTTTGGAATTGTCTTTGTCTCGTTCAATTTTTAAAACTTTGTCATGTTTTTTGAAGGTAATTGTTCCTTGAAGGACTCTTTTAAATTTTATATTCCCATCTTTGTCTTTTTCGTGTTCAAATGTTCCTTCTTGTGTTTTGTCCTCAGCGTCTATTATTCCTTCTAACAATTTTGATGAACCTTCAAATTTTCCTTTAAGAGTAACTCCATCGTTATTGACGAATGTTCCTTCTAAGTTGCCGCCTTCATCCCATTTTCCTTTTTTCGTAAAGTCTTTTGTTTTAAACGTCCCTTCTATCTGATTTCCATAATCGTCAAATATTCCTTTTGTTACAGTATTGTCACTTAGTTCTATACTCGTTCCCTCTATAAGAACATCGTCTTTATTAAAAATTCCCTCGTAGGAGTAACCATCTTTTGTTGTTTTACCTTTTGTTTCCTCTTTTGATTCATCTGGGGCTCTCATGCCTGCTTTGTTTGCTACATCTTCTGCTTGTTTCGCGGCATCTTCGGCCTTTTTTGCTACTTCACGTGCTTTTAAAGTTACCTTTTCGGCTTCTGAGAGTTCCTGTTTTTCGATGGCTTGTTTTGCAGGGGCATCTGCCATGCTTCTTCTTGATTCTGCGGCGGCTTTTTCAGCGGACTCTCTTGCTGCTTTCTCTGCTGCTTCTCTTGCAGCTTTTGATTCGGCAGGTTCTTCTTGACTGACCGGAAGTGCTGATGGGGGAGCACCAGCCGGACTCGTAGGCGCGGCCTCATCATAACAAAATCTGTTTTCCTTTACGGAAAATAAATATGAACTTAGAAATTTGTGGATATTTGCCATTTTTGTTTATTTTTATTTTTGTATTAAATCTATCGTATTATTTTACCATGTTTTCACTTCCTGTTCAAGTGCCTGATCTTTACAAGTTGAGATGAAACCTGTATCCTATTTCTGTACTTTGTTATTTACGACGAATTGGGGAAATATATGAACTTCATCAAATTCAAATCCCGTTTCAATTATCTGCCTCTGTTTACGGTTGGCGATATCAACAAGGTTGAGCCAAGCTTTCAACCGGATCGTTTAACCGATTGGTTAAAACATGGCTATATTAAGAGAATTATTAGAAATCGTTATATTTTTTCCGATTTTAAATTGACCGAAGAATCTCTTTTTTTCATTGCAAATAAAATTTATGAACCTTCCTATATCTCGATGGAAGGAGCCCTGTCTTTTTATAAATTAATTCCCGATCAGATCTTTGCCATCACATCTCTATCCACTAAAAAAACGACGAGATTTGAAACCGAGGTCGGAACTTTTCTTTATCGGTCCATAAGGTCAGATATTTTTTTTGGATATAGACTTGCGAATTTTAATAATCTGATTTTTAAAATTGCTGAAATAGAGAAATCCATCCTCGATTATTTCTACCTGAATACCAATTTGGAAAACGATGATGATTTTTATGAACTGAGAATTAATGATGAAGAATTTAAAAGGCAGGTTGATTTGGATAAACTGAAATCTTATATGAAATTATTTCGAAATAAATCACTTGAGCGCAGGATTATGAAATTTTTAAAATTCATTTATGCTTAATCTGGAACAAATCAAAAATCAGTTTCCTGAAAATTTAAGAAGCAGAGATCGCAGAATTTTGGTCGAGTATTTGCAGTATAAAATATTGGACAAAATTTTCAAAAGCAGACATGCAAATAAATTGGCTTTTCTTGGGGGAACCGCCCTAAGGATACTTTATAATATTTCACGATTTTCCGAAGATTTGGATTTTGACAACTTTGGCTTAACCAAGATGGAATTTGAAGAATTGATAGCGGAAATTGCCAAATCATTGGTAGCGGAAGGTTATCAAATTGAAACAAGAATGGTTTTTAAAGGAGCCTACAGATGCTATTTAAAATTCAACAATGTTCTTTTTGAAAATGGAATTACAATGGATCCGAAAGAAAAACTTTTGATACAAATTGATACCGTTCCTCATAATTTTATTTATAAACCAGACCTCAAATTGCTTAATAAACTGGATATTTTGACGGAAATTTTTGCGACCCCCATCGACATACTTTTTTCACAAAAAATTTGTGCCGCTTTTGGGAGAAAACGTGCAAAGGGGCGTGATTTTTATGATTTACTTTATATTTTGGGCTTTAGCAAAAAGATCAACTATGATTACTTGGAGGCTAAACTTAAGATTGGCGACTGGAAAACCTTGAAGCAATATATATTGGCCGGATGCGAAAAATTGGATTTTAAGTCTTTGGCGGAGGATGTGCGCCCCCTTCTTTTCAATACCGAGGATAGTCAAAAACTACTTTTGTTTAAGCAATATATCGATGGTTTGGAATTATAATTTTACCATATTTTTGAGCTTGTACGCAAGGTAAAGAAGTCTTTTGAATGCGTGTTCTTGAGGGTTTACATATGTCAGTCGTGTACCGCCGAATTTATTTTTGAAATCGGTGACGCCTGCGAGTTTGTGTTTTTGGTCATTTTCAGGGGAAATTCCCATAAAATCGTATACTAAAAATCCGTTTTTTTTGGCTTCTTTGATGACGTGCCATTGGAGAAGGTAGGGCGCCATCATGTTTCTGTATTCATTTGAAGATGCGCCGTAGTAGTAAATGGTTGTGTTTTTGTAGCTTACGGCAATCATTCCGGCGATAGGAGTTCCTTCATATTTTGCCAAGTATAATATGCTTTGTGGTGGATTTTTTGTTTTGTGTGAGGTTTTTTCCGGTGTGAGATTTTCGATCATTGAGGCATAAACTTCTTTCGGATGTCTTGTGAAACCATCTCTTGTTGTCGTGTCACCAAGAAGAGTGTAGAAGTCGTCGATGGCTTTCTTAAGCTCTTCTTTTGTAGTGTCACTTGCTGTGTATTTTTCTATTTTTATGCCTTTTTTCTCTGCAAGTTTTATGTTGTATCTGCCTTTTGGCTTCATTTCCGATAAAAGTTCTTCTTCGGATTTTGTGAGATCGAGAATTAGTGTGTCCTGAGGGTAAAAACCTTCACGGATTTTTCTGAAATTTTTGAATGGAATCGGGATTTTTTTTATGTCTTTTTGCAAAATTGGAGGATCAAAACGTAAAAAAATCGAATGTTCCAATTTTGAAAGTTTTTCTATTTCTTCCAGAATAAGCGAAACTTGGGTGTTTATTTCTTTTTCAGTGAGATTTTTGTAATCCAAAAGTGGCCCACGTGAGCCGTAAAACCATGAATAACCTCTTGGCATTTTGTGACGAACTACGACTGTTCCTCCGAGGATTTTTAGGGCTGGCGCGTCCTTTTTTGGACCACCTGTTTTCTCGTCTATGATCGCGACAATCCAGTATTGTCCGCGACCTTTCATAACTCCTTGAAAACGTGCCCATGCCGATGATTGTTGGATGCCTCCGAGTGGATGTTTATCCACAAATTCATCCCAAATAACTTCCTCTGATTTTGCTAAAATTTTGGCTTTCATCAGGGAGATTTTACGCTACTTTTTAAGTTTTTTCCACGCTTTTTGAAGGTTTTGGTCGAAAGTAAGGAGGTCTGCATTGAAAATTTTGGCAGTTGCCATATGCATACAATCTGAAAATGATAAATCTTTTACGTCTTCGAAAAATATTTCATTTGTTAATGCGATTTGACGACTACTGCTAATTAAGATATTTGTGTTCATTCTGCACAATAATTCCAGAAAGTTTTCACATATTGCCATTGATGCTTTTCTTTTTAATACATTCATAACTTCAATATAAGTAAAATCAAAAATTGATACCTTGCTTCTGTCGATTGAATCAAATGCCTCAACTGCTTTTTCATGCTGCGAGTCGCTTTCATGCAGGGCTGCAACCCAAATTGAGCTATCAAGTGTTATCATTTTTTGAAGTTTTTATACAAAATATCGTCTATTTCCAAACTTAAATTTTTATTTTTGCTCTTAAACGTAAGACCTTTCAATAAATCTTTCGCAGAAATTTTATCTGTTGGACTTTTTTCTTCCCATTCACTGTATGGCATAAAAACTCCTTCCGCTTTTCCGTGTCTTTCTATTATCAATATTTGATTTTTAGATGCCAAATTTTTGTAATTTCTCAGAAAATTTCTGACCGTAGTCGTTGTTGTTTTCATAATTGCAGTGGTTAGTTTTTGTCTACCTGCAATCAATTTTATTATACTTGTCAAACAATTGTCAAACATTTTCATATAGAGTTATTTTATAAAAACACCGGAATGATAACAGGTCGATATTAAATTTTCGTTAAATAATTATAAAATTTTTCTAAAAAAAATCCCCCGATGATTGGGGGATTTTCTGATATCTATATTACTTTGCCTGCGTAGAGAACAGAATACAGTGCGACTTCGTCGCATTTTAGTTCATCTTCTGTCTAATGAAAGCTGGAATATCAAGTTCGTTTTCAGTTTGTTTCAAAGGCATTGATTCTGAGCTTCCGAACGCTGAACGAGTACGTGCTTTCAAAATTGAAGTGTCGTTTTGTTTGTAGTCAAAGCCAGTAGCGACAACTGTGATTTTGATTTCTCCTGTGTATGAATCGTTTATTACAGCTCCGAAGATAATATTTGCTTCAGGATCTGCAGCTTCTGTGATAACTCTAGCAGCCTCATCAACTTCGAACATACTCAAGTCGTTTCCACCAGTAATATTGAATAGAATTCCTTTTGCACCGTCGATTGAAAGTTCTAGAAGTGGGCTTTCGATAGCGGCTTTTGCAGCTTCTTGAGCTCTGTTTTCTCCAGTTCCATAACCAATTCCCATAAGTGCTGAACCAGCGTTTTCCATAACGGCTTTAACATCAGCGAAATCCACATTGATCATTCCATGAACTGTGATCAAATCTGCAATACCTTGAACACCTTGTCTTAGAACATCATCAACTACCGCGAAAGCGTCGTTTAGCGGAGTCTTTTTGTCGATAATTGAAAGGATTTTATCGTTTGGAATTGTGATAAGTGTATCAACTTTGTTTTTTAGATTTTCTAGTCCTTCGTCCGCTTGGCTCTTTCTTCTGTGTCCTTCAAATGAGAATGGTTTTGTTACAACTGCAACTGTCAAAATGCCCATTTCTTTCGCTACGCTAGCGATTACTGGGGCACCTCCTGTTCCTGTTCCACCTCCAAGTCCACATGTGATAAAAATCATATCACTTCCTTCTAGTGCGTCTCTTATTTCATCAATGCTTTCTTCTGCGGCTTGTCTACCAACGTCTGGATTTGATCCAGCTCCAAGTCCACGAGTTGTAGCTTTACCAACATTGATTTTTGTTGGAGCATCTGAGTGGTATAGGGCTTGTGCATCAGTGTTAATAGTGATGAATTCAACACCTTTTAACCCTGATTTGATCATACGGTTAATCGCGTTTCCTCCACCTCCTCCCACACCAATGACTTTGATATTAGCTACAGGAGTAATTTCTGGAGTTACTTCCATAGTTCTTGGTCTTGGTTTTACTACTGCTGAGTCTCTATGCGAAGAGAAAAGGTTTTTTAGGTCTTGTTTGTCATCACGTATTGCCATGGCATTTTTTTATTAAATGGAGAAGAATTATTACTCATTCCTTGACATGTTGTCAAGTTAAAACTTAATTTAACAATGAGTAATTTATATTTAGGACAGGCCTTTAAGGTAGTAGGTTTTTGAACCATCCCTTTACGCTACTCATCCCTTTCTTGAAATTCACGCCCTTTAAGCTCATTCCTCCATGCGGTCTGCCTTCAAATCTTGATCCCCAAATCAATAATCCTATCGCTGTTGCGTAGGCTGGATCGTCAATTTTATCTACGACTCCATCATAATTTTGCGGGAATCCAATTTGTGCTGGAAGATTCAGTATTTCTCGGGCAAGGTCTATAATTCCAGGCATTTTTGATCCAGCTCCTGTCAAAATCGCACCTGCTGGAAGCATTCCATCCCTGTGAATTCTTGATAATTCGTCTTTTACTAGTAATAGAATTTCGTGGTATCTGGCCTGAATAATTTCAACAACTTGTCTCTTTGACACGACATGAACGTCGATTTTGCTCAATAATGAAAGGTCAATTACTTCTCTGTCGTTTACGTCTTCCGGAATCACACTTCCGTATTCAATTTTTAGTTTTTCAGCTGTGTCTATAGACGTGCGAAGTCCGATTGCGATGTCGTTTGTGACGTTTTCTCCTCCAATCGGAACCATTGATGTGTGAAGAAGTGAACCGTCCTCAAAAACTGTGACTGAAGTTCCTCCACATCCGATGTCTACAACGACTACTCCAAGCTCTTTCTGACGCTTTGAAAGCACTGCTTCCGATGGCGCAAGTGAATTTGGGATGATATCGTCAATGTCTACTCCAGATTGAAGGACACATTTCTCAAGATTTTTGATTGTAGGATCAAATCCAGTAATGATGTGAGTTTCTACTTCAAGGCGAATTCCAGTCATTCCGACAGGATATTTTATACCTTTTTGTTCATCTACTGTGAATGTTTTTGGGATAATCCTCAAGATTCTTCTATTGCTTGGAATTGTGACCGCTTGTGCGGCTTCAATGACACGATCTACATCGTCTTCCGAAATCTCGTTTTCGGCTTGTGAAACAGCTATTACACCTCTTGAGTTGATAGATTCAATGTGATTCCCACCAATTCCCAAAAAGATGTGATTGATAGGCTCTCCAGCCATTCTTTCTGCATCTTCGAGTGAAGCCGAAATACTATTTATTGTTTCTTCAACGTCAATAACTGAACCTTTTCTTAGGCCTGTTGAAGGCGCGATTCCAACTCCTATTATGTTTGTAATAGGAGATTGATCATCTTTTACACCAACAACCGTCCTTATTTTTGAGCTGCCGATATCTAGACTGGCAACAATTTTTGGTCTTGCCATATACTTATTTTGTAAATTTTATGCCCCTTTGCTTTTTTTGATACTACTAGAAATCCATTTTTGTGACAAATCAAAATAATGTTTGTTGATCGACAGAGTTTTCTGCACGTGTTCTATCAGAATGATTATTGAAGTCTGTCAGTTTTGGAATGAGGCTTTTGAACTCGAATTCTTGAAATAGTACTGCGATTTTTTCTTTGTCGTATTCATTCGAAATACAGGCGTCGATGTCTAGTGCGACAGGGACATCTCGTACTATTGTTGCGAGGTGTAAACTTTGGAATGCGGAGTCCTTGTCTATAGACAATTTTTCCTTTAATTTGCCTTCAATTTCGTCGAGATGTCTATAGATGTTGTCTATCGTTCCGTATTTTTTCAGCAAAGTTACGGCTGTTTTTTCACCTACTCCATTTACTCCTTTTATGTTGTCAGAACTGTCGCCTTTTAGCCCTTTTAGTTCAGGAATTTGTTTAGGAGTAAGTCCGTATTTTGCTATTACTTTTGGGATGTCATAAGTTATTGTTTCGGCGATTCCTTTTACAGGCGTGTAGACAAATGTTTTTTCGCTGACTAGTTGGATCGCATCCATGTCTCCAGTGACTATATATGTGTAGACATCGTCGAGTTTTTCGGCTTGTAGAGATAGTGTTCCTAATACGTCGTCGGCCTCAAATCCTTCCTTCTCGTA
>Ga0172368_10001021_pt1 | contig 39128 bp, 34 predicted proteins | sample Lak11m_FD_114540 | JGI IMG/M metagenome (GOLD analysis project Ga0172368, IMG submission 114540) | Freshwater microbial communities from Kabuno Bay, South-Kivu, Congo - kab_022012_11m | ecosystem: Environmental > Aquatic > Freshwater > Lake | place: Democratic Republic of the Congo: South-Kivu... | reverse complement strand
GGTCACGCAGCAAGCCCTGGAGTTCAATTTCAGCAGCTACGGTGGGCCGGGCGGGTTGTACCTGCCCTGGAAAAACATCATGGGGTTGTGGCTTCTGCAAGAGTGCCGGCGCAGTTGGGAAAGACGCGGCCAATCCTACAGCTACGACCGGCTGACGGCCATGGCTGCCGGGGCGCAACCCTTCACCGCAGTTCTCGATCCTGACCATCCGTCCTTCCTGGTCCCGAAGGACATGCCCTCGGTCATCGCCGACTACTGCCACAGGACCAACCAGAGAGTGCCGGATGGCCCGGGCGAGACGGCCCGTGTGATCCTGGAGAGCCTGGCCCTGTGTTACCGCCGGACTCTTGACAGGCTCGCGCAGCTTCAGGGACGCCAGTTCGAGGCGCTCCACGTCGTCGGCGGCGGATCACGCAACCAACTGCTTTGCCAGTTCACAGCCGACGCGCTCGGTATGCCAGTCATCGCCGGGCCCGTCGAAGCTACCGCCATCGGGAACGCGGCGCTGCAGGCCGTGGCCATGGGCGACCTGGCCAGCCTGGCAGAGGCACGCCAGCTCGTGCGCGCGACGTGCGATGTCGCGGTGTATCAGCCGGGCTCGCGCAACGGCTGGGATGAAGCGTTCAGCCGCTGACGGGTTGAAGCGGAAGACCCAGCTCGACCGCTCCTCCCGCACATAAAAGGTGCCGAAGTTGCGCAGAGAGACGCACTCGCCGTGCTTCAGAGCCTGGTAGATCTCCTCGGCTCGCCGATGCGGCGAGGATAGCACAAAGGATAGTGCAAGACAAGGAGACTGCCCACTGAATCCCTGTTGCAACATTACTGCAACATGGGCGCTGGTGAGGGAAACAAAAAAAGCTGCCAAACCACTATACTTAGTGACAGCAGCCTCTTTGCGGTCCGTATTCGTATGAGTCGCCAGGGACTCGAACCCTGAACCCTCTGATTAAGAGTCAGATGCTCTGCCAGTTGAGCTAGCGACCCGTGCCTTGTCCTTTGCGGACAGCCCGGATATTACCAGATTCCGGGCTTAGCGTCAAGTATAACCGTGAGCGGTGTTCGAGGCATCAGTCCGGGAACTTGTACTCCTCGCGCACCGGGCTGAACGCCTCGATGCATTGGGCCACAGCGTCTCCGACGGCAACGCAGTGCTCAACCCCGCCGGGCACGACGTAGACGTCGCCGGACCTGACCTGGCGGGTCTCCCCGGCGATCGTCAGGCGCATCTCGCCCGCCAGCATCATCCCGACTTGTTCGTGCGGGTGGCTATGGGGCGGGATAGCCGCACCTGGCTGGAAGTCTACCAGCGAAAGCAGCATCCGCTCGCCCCAGAACGTCCGTGTTGCGATGCCGGGCAGCAACTCCTTCCTGGTCCGAGTCTCGGGATCGAAAAAGTAGGACATAGCTTTCTCCATGTGAGGTATTCGATGGGCGACGGCTTCAGTCGTCCTTCCATCTCTTCAATCCGCAGCTTCTAATCCGCCGTCCCGACCTTGAATCGCGCATCCAAACGCGGCAAATCCACCGACCGTAAGGTCAGGGTCAGCCCGGTGTCCAGCGGCGGGTCGGCCGGGAGATGGAGTGACGTCTCCCACGCCAGCTCCGGCACGATGACCGTGCTGTTGTGCCCGCGCTTTTCGACCACCAACCCGCGGCCGGTCCAGCCGGGGTGCCGCCGCAGATAGACCAGCGTCCAGTGCCGGTTGGAAAACTGCTCGACCTGCCGGGCGCTGGGGATGGCTGCCTCAATGGCCCCTACTCGTTCCAGCACGTCTTGGGGCGTGAGGAGCGGCTCACCGGCTAGATAGGCGCGTATCTGCTGATGAACCACCAGATCGAGGTAACGGCGCATAGGGCTGGTGGCCTGAGCGTAAGCACTCAAGCCGAGCCCACTGTGCGGGGCGGGCACGCTGCGATACTGGCTACGTTTGAAGGTACGCCGCATCGCGAACATGGCGGCCAGGCTTCCTTCTACCAACGGTTCGGGGGACACATCAGGCGGATCTTGTGTGGCGAAGGGCAAAGGGATGGCGCGCTCGATGCCGTAGCGCGCCGCGGCCTCACCGGCCAGGATCATGGCGTTCTCCACCACCGACCGGCTGCGCAGCGGCGGAATCGGATGGATCACCACCTCGCCGGCGTGGACGCGCACGCTGACTTCGGGCAAATCGATACTCATAGCACCTTCGCGACGCCTGCGGACCTCGTAAGCTCGTGCCATCTGATCGATGCTGCGGAACGGCTCTTCCTTCAGCCGGGCGTCGGCCTCTTCGTAAGTCAGCCGTGTCACATGCACCAGGGTCGGAGCAATTTCGATCGCGACGATCTGCCCCTCGGCGTCCAGGTCCAGCCCAAAGGACAGGGCGGGTGAAATGTCGGCCAGCCCCAACCCCAGAGCTGGCGTCGCAGCCTGGGGGAGCATCGGCACGACCGCTTGCGGGAGGTAAAGGCTTACGCCGCGAGCGCGAGCTTCCAGGTCGAGCGCGCTCTGTGGCCTGACAAGGGCCGCGGCGTCGGCCACGTGCACCCAGAGCCGGCCAGACTCCGGATCATAACTCAGCGCATCGTCGGGGGTATCCGTCCAGGCGTCATCGATGGCGTACGCGGGCAAATAGGTCAGGTCGAGCCGCGGCTCCTGCCACAGTGCTTTTGACGGATCGCGCCAGATCTCGGGCAGTTCTAACGCCGGAGGGGTCATCGTGAGGCCCAGGCGTGTCGGATATGGATCGACGGTCTCGTCCCAGTAGCCGAATTCCAGCAGGGTGGCATGGGCATTTTCGGGGCTTTCCTCTCGACCCAACGCGCCCAGGACGCGGCTGCGTTCGCTACGTCCTAACGCCAGATCCTCCACATCACGCAGATAGCGATGGTCCACCGGCGCAATCCTGCCGGCCCTGGCATGGCTGATAAACGCCTCCCAGGCCAGTCGCTCAGCAGCCTCGGCTGCGCGAGCCGCTTGCGTCCGTGCGACTTCTTCGACCGTGCGCGCGCTGATTTGTTCAGGCGTGCCGTGAAAATAAAGCCCATCGGCTACCAGTTGCCAGGCCGCCCAGGCCGCAGCCGGCGTGAAGGCGCCAAACGCCAGCTCCGCGAGCTCTGCGAGCGTTGTGGTGCCACCGGCCAGGATTTCCCAGGCCGTCTGTGCGTCGCCAGAGGGCGGGCGGAGCTCGGCCAACGACCGCAACGGCCCCGGATGCAGCAGGATCACATCTTTTGGGCGGACCTTTATCGTCTCGCTGTCTTCCAGCTCCAACGCGAGCTTTTCATCCGTCCGCAGGATGCGTGCTGGTCGGGTCTTGTAAAGCACCAGGCTGTTTTCCGTGAGATGTGTGTCCGCCATGAGGCCTCTTGGGCGATGAAATCGGCTCAAGTCTAGCATAGGGTGAGCAGGAAGACAATCTTCCCCTTCCAACTTGGTGCGCTGCCACACTTACGCTCTGGCGAGGTTTGTGGTTTAATGCGTCTTGTCGAGTTTACTGAGGCGATTTGTGTGCAAGGAGCCAGCCATGAGTCCCGAACGAAAGCCGGGCCCGTCCAAGCCGGACCCCGAGGAAGAGAAGAAACGCCAGCAGCAAATGCAGCGCCAGTGGCGCTACACGGTGAGCTATATCATCGTCGGTTTTCTGGTGCTGTGGTTATTCCAGGAGTTCATCCTGGGGCCGTTGATGACCCAGGCTACACCGGTTTCTTACAGCGATTTCCGGAAGAAACTGGCCGCCGGCGAGATTGTGAGCGTCAGTATCGGCACTACCGACATCACCGGTCAGATGAAGAACCCGACAGCAGGAGCAGGGGCGCAGCCGGCGGGGACGCAGCCGGCGACGATCCCGTTCGACACCGTTTTCTCTGCCGGCAGTGATCCGAACCTGGTGAAAGATTTACAAGCGGCCGGCGTGAGCTACAGCTTCCAGCGGCCGTCCAGCCCTGCCGGCGCTATCCTGTTGTCTTGGATTCTGCCCCTGGGGCTGCTCGGTGTGTTCTGGTATTTTGCGTATCGCGCGCGGGGCGGCGCCATGGGCGGCGGCCTGGGCGGCATTTTTGGCGTTGGCAAAAGCAAGGCTACCGAAGTGCGGCCTGAGGATGTAGGGGTGACCTTCAAGGATGTGGGGGGCGCCGACGAAGCCATCGCCGAGCTGCAAGAGATCATCCAGTTCCTGAAGACGCCTGAGCAGTTTGCCAGCCTGGGCGGACGCATCCCCAAGGGCGTGCTGCTGGTCGGTCCGCCCGGCACCGGCAAGACCTTGCTGGCCAAGGCCACCGCGGGTGAGGCGCACGTCTCCTTTTTCGAGACCAGCGGCTCCGAGTTCGTCGAGATGTTCGTCGGTGTGGGCGCAGCGCGGGTGCGCGATCTGTTCGAGCAAGCGCGCAAGGTTGCCCCGGCGATCATCTTCATTGACGAGATCGACGCCATCGGCCAGAGCCGTGGCGGCACCATCCGCCTTGGCGGGAACGACGAGCGTGAGCAAACGCTGAACCAGCTTTTGGCTGAAATCGACGGCTTCAAGACCGGCACCAGTGCGCCGGTGATCTTGATGGCGGCCACGAACCGACCCGAGGTGCTCGACCCGGCGTTGATGCGCGCCGGCCGGTTCGATCGCCAGATCGCCGTGGGCAATCCTGATCTGATCGGTCGCCGGCAGATCCTGCGCATCCATAGCAAGGGGATTCAACTGGCCCCTGATTTCAATATCGAAGCTGCCGCACGTATGACGCCTGGCTTTTCCGGTGCGGACCTGGCCAACGTGATGAATGAGGCCGCTCTGTTGGCCGCGCGTCGTCAGGCGTATGCGGTGACCCTGGCCGACTTTGAAGCCTCCATCGAGCGTGTGGTGGCCGGCCTGGAGCAACGCACCCGGGTGATGAACGAGCAGGAACGCAAGACCGTTGCCTATCACGAGTCCGGTCATGCGCTCGTGGCCGCCCTGGTGCCCCACGGCGATCCGGTCAGCAAGATCAGCATCGTCCCGCGCAGTCGCGGCTCCCTGGGCTACACCATGCAGATGCCCGAGGAAGACCGTTACCTGTTGATCGAGTCGGAGCTGCTGGATCGCATCGCCGTGATGCTCGGCGGTCGCGCTGCCGAGAAGGTGATCTTCGATACCATCAGCACCGGCGCCAGCGATGACATCATGCGGGCCACCGAGCTGGCTCGTCGCATGATCGCTGAGTTCGGGATGAGCGATAAGCTCGGTTCCGTGCGTTACGCGGGGCAGCAGCTTCAATACCTGGGCGGCTCGATGGAAGACAACAGCAACCTTAGCCCGGAGACCAAGCAGGTGATCGATGACGAAGTCAGGCGCGTCATCACCGAGCAATACGAGCGTGCCCAGGCGCTTCTGCTGGATCATCGTCGGGCCCTGGATTGTCTGGCAGGAGAGTTGCTGCTTCACGAGACTGTAGAGGGAGACGCCGTGCAGAAGGCATTGGTGGGTGAATCAGAAGTATGCAAAAAGGAAGCCCTGGTGTGAGCCAAAATCTGGAAGATTTCCTGACTGCGACGGCCGATGTGATGACCGTGGATGACGTGACCGAGGGCGTGCCGCCGGGCAATTCCGTGCGGCTGCGGGGGCATCTGCTGGTGCCGCCGGATGACGCGTGGCGTCGCCTGGCCGACCGCTTACGGCCGCTGGGCCGGACGCCGCTTCTGCGCAGAAATCCGGAGGGTGCCGGAGAAGAGGTGCTGGCGCTGCCGATCACCTTTTCACCGACCAGGCCGCGCCTGGCTTTGGCGGTGGGGCTGTTCGTGCTGACGGTGCTTTCGTGCCTGTTCGTCGGCGCGCAGATGGTGGAGGGGCTGACGGCGGTCAACTACAACTTGCTCGACGGCTTACCGTTCGCAACCAGCATCCTGGCGATCTTAACGGCGCACGAGTTCGGACACTACCTCACCGCCCGGCATGTGGGGTCACCGACGAGCCTGCCTTACTTCATCCCGATGCCGTTCGGGCCATTCGGGACGTTGGGCGCCTTCATCACCATGAGTGTGCCCCCGCGCAACCGCCGGCATCTGCTCGCCATCGGCGCGGCGGGACCCCTGGCGGGGTTGGTCGTGGCGCTTCCCCTCATGTGGCTCGGCCTGCAGCTTAGCCATATCCAGCCACTTCCGCTTCACGGCTACCAGATGGAAGGCAACTCGCTGCTTTACGCGGCATTCAAGTTCCTGATGTTCGGACGGTTTCTGCCCTCGGGCGGCCAGGATGTATTCATCAACCAGGTCGCGTTTGCCGCGTGGGCCGGGCTGCTTGTCACCGCGTTGAACCTCATTCCCGCCGGGCAGTTGGATGGCGGGCATATCGTCTACGCTACGCGTTGTTGGGGCCGAAGGGTGCCCGCATCGTGACATGGATCGTCGTCGTCGCGCTGGCGGGGCTATCGTTTATCTGGACTGGCTGGTTGCTGTGGCTGGCGCTGGTGCTGATCTTCGGGCGGCTACAAGATATGCCCCTGGATGATCTGACTCGGTTGACCAGTCAGCAGCAGCTTTTCGCCGCGGGGATGATGGTGATATTCCTGCTGGTGTTCGTCCCGGTGCCGTTGGTGCTTGTGCCGTGACGGAGATTAGGTATTGGGTATTAGGTATTGGGCTTCAATAAACGCGCCAACCTTCAATACCCAATACCTAATACCCAACTTCCAACTCCCAACCGCTACGCGCTGCTCTCATCCGCCGCGCAATAGATCCCGCAGCGGCCGATAGCCGATCACCTGTGTGCCGGATGCCCGGACGTGCTGGCGCAGCTCGTCACTGCGGAACGCCTCGAAATCGGCCACGCGGCAACGCCAATCGGGCGCGATGGCACGCAACTCGGGCGTGTCGGCCGCGGGATGGATGACGAAGTGGGTGATGCCCGCCGGCAGCGCGTCGAACGCTCGCCTGGCCCGGTCCACCCGGTCTGCGGGCTCGTCCAGCGGCAGCCACGCGAAGTTATCGAGCAACGGGAGACCTTCAGCTTCCAGCACCGAAACCATGGCGGCCGCGGCCGCGGCGGTCTCCGCGGCCATCCCCATGGCCCGGTAGCCTGCCTCGTCCTGCCGCGGGTTCATGAACGGTAAGCGATGTTTCAGCGCAACCTGGACATAGCTGGCGATGAAGCGGGGATGGGCCACTGTGCCCATGTGCGTGTCGACGTGGGTCACGTCGATCCCCGCTGCGACGGCGCGCTGTACCTGGGCTTCAAGCTCAGCAGCCACCGCGCCGACAGTGGCGCGCGCCTGTGTCTCCTCCGGTTGCCGCCAGAAGTAGCCTTCGCCATCGATCAAGCCCGACGCCGGGTCGCACGTCGAGATCGGCGCCCAGCGATAGAGATCCCATTCGCAGTTCAGTGTCAGGTGGACGCCCACGTCGGCCTGCGGATGGTCACGGCAATGGGCAGCCAACGCAGGAAACCAGCCGCAAGGCGTCATCGTCGCGGCGCTGGAGATCAAGCCGAAATCCGCCAATTCGCTATAAGCGGCCACCGATGCCTGGCACATGCCGATATCATCGGTGTGGATGATCACCACGCGGTCGGAGTCAGCGAAGCCGAGCTTGTGGAGGACAGGGTTGGGACGCACGGCGCACTCCTTGTGATGCTGACGAAATCTCATCTGGACGGGTCCTGGCGGGGGCGGGCAATCGGGGCGCAACACCGCCTGATCGGCGCACCGTGGTGACAACAAGCGGCGATGCGCCGCCCGTTGAACGGCCGATAGCTGGGCCTGGACCCGGTGGTCGTGCCCCACCGATCACGTAACCACCACGGAGTTATCCGTCCCGAACTTGTTTCGTGCGTACTTGTCGGCGTGCCAATCGTTCTGCCAATCGCGGCCGTTGACCAGGTAGCGGAACTGATACTCTCGGCCTTTCGGTAGCGTCAGCACGATGCGCCAGTTCCCGCTGTTGCGCGACTGGCGCATCTCATCCTTGTTCGTGTCCCAGTCGTTGAAATCACCGACCAGGTTCACGCGTTCGGCCCAGACGCTGGACGGCAGTTCGAATGTCACGCGCACGCTCTCGCCGTCCGGGAGCGGTTCTTTGTAGATCATGGCGGATCGTCCTAGGTTGTCGATGCGGCGGTGAACTGTCGCGATTATAGCACGGACTTGACGAAAAAAGCAATCCCCCGTAAAATCTCTGTGCCGATAGCAGGGAGTCATTGATGGGCCGGCCCACGGGCCGGCCCATGCGCGCAAACGTGGACAGGTCCGATGTTTGAGAGCCTACAAAGCAAGCTGAATGCCGTCTTCGATAAGCTCGCGTCCCGCGGCCGGTTGACCGAGCAGGACGTCGATGCCGCGTTGCGCGAGGTGCGCCTGGCGCTGTTGGAAGCGGACGTCAATTTCAAGGTTGTCAAGCAGTTGGTGGCGCGCGTGCGCGAGCGCGCTGTCGGCGTCGAGGTGACACAGAGCCTCACACCGGCGCAACAGGTCGTCAAGATCGTCCACGATGAATTGCTCGCCACGTTGGGCGAGCCTGCCCGGCTCGATCTTTCAGGGCCGTCCCCCCATGTGGTGATGCTGGTGGGCCTCCAGGGTTCCGGCAAAACGACCACCGGCGCCAAGCTCGCGTTGAACTTGCGCAAGAGCAACAAGCGTTCGATGCTGGTGGCCGCCGATACTTACCGTCCGGCCGCTGTGACCCAGCTCGAAGTGCTCGGCAAGCAGCTTGACATCCCGGTGCACAGCGAGGGCACCAGGGTGTCCCCGCCCGAAATCGTCCGCCATGCGCTGCAGCGGGCGCGCGAGGGCGCATTCGACGTGCTCATCCTGGACACCGCCGGCCGTCTCCAGATCAGCGAAGACATGATGCGTGAGCTGGAGCAGATCAAGGCGATCGCCAGGCCGCAGGAGATCCTTCTGGTGGCGGATGCCATGACCGGCCAGGAGGCCGTGAACGTTGCCAAGGGCTTCCACGAGCGCGTGACGGTCACCGGCCTCATTTTGACCAAGGTGGACGGCGATGCGCGTGGTGGCGCGGCGATCTCCATGCGCGAGGTCACCGGCGTGCCCATCAAGTTCCTCGGCGTCGGCGAAAAGCTGGACGCACTCGAACCGTTCTATCCCGACCGCCTGGCTTCCCGGATCCTGGGCATGGGTGACATGCTCAGCCTGATCGAGAAGGCCGGCGAAACGGTAGATCGCGGCGAGGCCGAGCGGATGGGCCGCAAGATGGTCAAGGGTGAGTTCAACCTGGAGGATTTCTTGAAGCAGTTGCAGCAGCTCAAGAAAATGGGGCCGCTCACACAACTTCTGGAAATGGTGCCCGGCATGGGCCGGCTAACCAAGGATATCGCGCCGGAAGTGACCGATAAGGAGACGGGCCGCATCGAGGCGATCATCAACTCGATGACGCTGGAGGAGCGCCGCGATCCGAAAGTGCTCAATGGCAGCCGGAAGCGACGCATCGCGCGCGGCTCGGGTACGACCGTGCCGGAAGTTAACGACCTGCTGAATCAGTTCCGCCAGATGCAGCGCATGATGAAACAGATCGGTTCCGGCGGCCGCGGCATGCGTGGTATGCTGGGCGACCTGTTTCGCTAACGGGTTCTTGTCAGTTGATAATCTCGCCGCGCATCGCGGCGGGTTTACAAGCATTCGGGACCTTCAGCGTCCCATAAGATCAAGGAGCAAGGATCAATGGTACGTATCCGTCTGCGCCGCCAGGGCGCCAAGAAGCAGCCGTCCTATCGAGTCGTCGTGGCCGATCAACATTCGCCGCGCGATGGTCGCATTCTTGAGAACATCGGTTTCTACAACCCACGCACCCAACCCGAGACCTTCCAGGTGGACCTGGATCGTGTCAATTACTGGCTCAGCCAGGGCGCCCAGCCCAGCGAGGGTGTTGCCCGCCTCTTGAAGGCAGCGGGCGCTGTTGCCAAGGCGCCGGCAGGCCAGGCGGCCTGATAGGACTTACGCATCGATACCCGAAGCACCCTGAGCGGAGTTCCGCTGTGGTATGGCGGGACGTAGTCGAAGGGCGCGGAGCGGTTCTCACAAGGTCCTATCTATCAAGTACGGAGGCCGACAGGTGAAAGAGAAAGAATTGGTCGAATACATCGCCAGCATGCTCGTGGAAAACCCCGATAGGGTTTCGGTCAAGGAAACCCACGGGGCCAACGTGACTGTGCTCGAACTGCACGTGGATCGTGACGACATGGGGCGGGTGATCGGCAAAGACGGCCGGGTGGCGAATGCGCTGCGGACGCTGCTGCGAGTGGTCTCGCAGGATCGTCGGGTCGTGCTGGAAATCGTGTAACCCGGACTCTGAAGCTCGTCCCTGGGGAACCCGTCTTCGCGAAGACGGGTTTCTTTTTCGGGTAAAAGGAAAATGTATGGCAGAGAATCACCCGGCATCTCCCAGTTACCTGGCGGTGGGACGCATCGTCGGGCCGCACGGCATCCGGGGCGAAGTCAAGGTGGACGTCATGACCGACTTCCCGGAGCGTTTTCGAGCGGGCGCGCGCGTTTATCTGGGTGTACGCACCGATGACCCGGATGCACGACCGGTGGTAATCGCAGCCGCACGTCCGCACAAGGGCATGTTGCTGGTCAAGCTGAATGTTGTCCCCGATCGCAACGCGGCCGAGTTGTTGCGCAGCCAGTATCTTCTGATCCCTGAATCTGAGGCGATGCCGCTGGGCGAGCATGAGAATTACGCCCACGACCTGATCGGCCTCCAGGTAAGAACCCCGGACGGCGAGACACTGGGCGAGCTGGTCGAAATCCTGTTCACCCGAGCTAACGATGTCTATGTGGTGCGCGGGACTGCGGGCGAAATCCTGTTGCCGGCGCTGCGCGATGTGGTGTTGCAGGTTGATCTGGCGGCACGCACGATGGTCGTTGCCTTGCCTGAGGGCCTGCGAGAGTAAGCCTTCGCCGTTCGGTTCTGCCCGCTCTATCTGCCCTTCCACATCTCGACCAAGAGGTAGACGCTGGGCCGTCGGCCGGCATCGCGTGGAGCGCTTTCGGGCGCTCTTTTTCATTCTGACTTCGCGGGGTTCAGCGCGCTTTTTCCTTGACAAATCACTAGCCATCGAGTATGCTGGCGCCCGGATGGCAGGCCGTTTTTGTAGAAAGGGTGGCAGTGGACCCTCTGGCCTACTGGATCGGCTTCAATAAGGTGCGCGGGATTGGGCCCGCCCGGCTGCGCGCCCTGCTGGACACCTTCGGCAGCGTGCAGGGCGCCTGGGAGGCCCGAGCCGACGCCCTGCGCGAGGTCGGCCTCGACCGTCGCTCGCTGGGGAACTTGTTGCAGGCACGGGAAGAGCTTGACCTGGTCGCTGAGATGGCGAAAGTGGAGCGCCAGGGCGTCGAGGTGCTCACATGGGACGATCCGCGCTATCCGGCCCGTTTGATGGCGATCAACGACCCTCCGCCGGTACTCTATATCCGCGGTGACCTGCGCCCGGATGACGATTGGGCTGTGGCTATCGTCGGCACGCGCCAGGCTTCTGCGTACGGTAAAGAGGCCGCGCGCGTGCTCGCCACCGACCTGGTTCGGGCGGGCGTCACGATCGTCAGCGGGCTGGCACGCGGCATCGACGCCCAGGTACACCGCGCGGCGTTGGAAGCCAAAGGACGCACCCTGGCGGTGCTTGGTTCTGGAGTGGACATAATCTATCCGTGGGAAAACAGCAAACTGGCGGAGGAGATCGTCGGCCATGGCGCCCTGATCAGCGAATACGCCCTGGGCACCCAACCGGAGGCGAACAATTTTCCGCCGCGTAACCGGGTCATCAGCGGGCTGAGCCGTGGCGTTATCGTCGTCGAGGCCGGCGAGCAGAGCGGGGCGTTGATCACCGCCGACTTTGCCGCTGATCAGGGGCGGGACGTGTTCGCCGTGCCGGGCAGCATCTTCCATCGCGGCAGTCAAGGCACCAACCGGTTGATCCGGGATGGCGCCACACCGGTGCTCTCGGCGAACGACGTGTTGGAGGCGCTTAACCTGACGGCGGTCCCGCAGCAAGTGGAAGCGCAGATGCTGTTTCCGACCGATCCGACCGAGGCGCTCCTGCTGGACCAACTGGCCGAGGATCCCGTGCATGTAGATGAGGTGAGCCGGGCCACGGGCCTGCCGATCGCTGCGGTCACCAGCACGCTGGCGCTGATGGAGCTCAAGGGTCTGGTGCGCCAGGCGGGCGGGATGAGCTACGTGCGGGCAAGAGAGGCCGGGCCCGTATACCGTTTGGATTGAAGGTTTCCCTGTGGCTGTCCGTTTTACCCGGCATGCGCTTGAGAAAATGGGCCTTCTCGGTAGACATGGTTTCCCTGTGACGGAGGAGCAGGTCACCGAGGTTCTTCGATCGCCGGAGAGTTCGCGGCCACAAGATGAAATCAGGTTCATTGCTCAGAAGCCGATCACTGAACGCCATGTTCTGCGAGTGGTTTATCGTCGGGAAGGTGATGACTTTGTGGTTATTACGATGTACCCCGGAAGGAGAGAGCGGTATGAAGCTGAGATACGACCGGGATGAGGACATTCTGTTGATTGAGTTGGTCTCTCAAGGTCTCATCGATCATGCTGACCAATCCGGCCCAATCATCTCACATTTCGCCACTGACGGCTCATTGGTCTTGCTGGAGATCCTGGACGCAAGCCGTTTCTTGACTTCAGCGTTACAGGTTGCGATGCGTGGCAATGGAGAGCCGGTGGCTGTTCCGGTTGCCAGTTGACAACGGAGGTTCGTCCGAGGATGTTCTACGCTGTCATCATGGCCGGTGGCTCGGGCACCAGGCTCTGGCCGCTGAGCCGCAAAAGCACGCCAAAGCAGGCGCTCAAGCTGATCGGCGACCGCACGATGTTTCAGCATGCGGTGGATCGGTTGGCGCCACTATTCACGCCCGATCGTATTTTTGTGGTCACCAACGCCGCGATGGCGGAGGTTCTGCGCCCTCAGACGGCGGATATCCCAGCGGAAAACTTCATCCTGGAACCGGTCGGGCGGGATTCGGCGCCGGCCGCAGGTCTGGCCGCGGTTCGTCTGCTCAAGCGTGATCCCAACGCCATCATGGTGATCCTGACGGCTGACCATTACATCACGGACACGGCTCAGTTCCGGGCCGCGCTGGCGGCTGCCGGGCAGGTGGCGGACACCGGCGCCATCGTCACCCTGGGCATCAAGCCGACTTATCCTGCGACAGGCTTCGGCTACATCCAGCTCGGTGAGTCGCAGGTGATCGTGGACGGCTTTCGGGTCTATCGCTCCGGCGGATTCAAAGAAAAGCCCGACCTGGGCACGGCCGTCCGCTTCCTGGAAGAAGGCCGCTACGCGTGGAACAGCGGCATGTTTGTCTGGCGCGCGGCGCGGTTGATGGCCGAGTTTGAGGCGCAAATGCCCGATTCCTACGCCGCGCTGACCCGTATCGGCGACGCGCTCGGTACGCCCGACGCCGATCGTGTCCTGGCTGAAGCCTGGTCGGCTACTCGCAAAGTTTCCATCGACTATGGTATCATGGAACATGCCGCGGACGTGTCGGTCATCCCGGTGGACATCGGTTGGAGCGACATCGGCAGTTGGGGCGCGCTGCTGGACGTATTGCCGGGTGGCGAGCAGGGTAATGTGGTCGATGGGCAATTCCTGGCTGTTGACACGCAAGGCTGCTACGTGCACGGCGGGGATCGGCTGGTGGCGACCATCGGCCTGAAGGATATCATCATCGTGGACACCCCCGATGCACTGCTGGTTTGCCCCCGGGCGCGTTCTGAAGAGGTCAAAGAGCTGGTGAATCGCCTGGTGGCTCAAGGCATGTCGGAATATCTTTAGAAACGGTTTGCGAAGAAGCTGAATGAGTGACGATCAATTAACGGCGTATTGCGTTCGGTGCAAGACGATGCGCCCCCTCAAGAACGCGGCACCGGTCTATCTGGCCAACGGCCGGGCGGCTACACGCGGCGCCTGCCCGGAATGTGGCACTCACCTGACGCGTATCGGTGCGACGCTGGCTCACGAGAACTTGCCGAAACCCGAACCGGCGGACAGGCCGGCCCCCAAGCGGGCTGCTAAACCGGCAGGGCCGCCCCCTGATGAGGTTTCTGCGCCTCTGACCCATCCGATTGAAGCCTATTGCGTCAAGTGCAAGGCCATGCGCCCGCTTTCAAACGGCCGCGCTGTCTTCATGTCCAACGCCCGACCGGCGGCCGAAGGCGTCTGCCCGGAGTGCGGCACGCGGCTGTTCAAGATTGGCGCCACACCGGATCACGCGGGGCTGCCCATGCCGGTGGCGGAAGCTAAGGACAAGACTAAGGTTAAGATCAAGGCGAAGCCCGCTGCCAAGGGTGGGGGACGCGACGGAGGTGGCAATGGACAGTACGCCGATCGCACCACGCACCACGCACCACGCATCACGGCGGGAGCGAAGCTCGTCATCGTCGAATCACCGGCCAAGGCGCGCACAGTGGGCCGGTTTCTCGGCCGTGGCTACGAGGTGCGCGCGTCGGTCGGCCACGTGCGTGACCTCCTCCGGTCGCAACTATCGGTCGACGTCGAGCACGATTTCGCGCCGAAGTACAGGGTGCCCGACGACAAGAAAGAAGTGGTCAAAAATCTGAAAGCCGCGGCAGCCGAGGCGAGTGAGGTCTACCTGGCGACCGACCCCGACCGCGAGGGTGAAGCCATCGCGTGGCATCTGCTGGAAGCGGTCGGCATCCCTCGGGAACGCACCCGGCGCGTGGTGTTCCACGAGATTACCAGGAACGCGATCGCCGAGGCGTTCAGCCACAGCCGCGACATCGACATGCAACTGGTCGATGCGCAGCAAGCCCGGCGCATCCTCGACCGGCTGGTCGGGTATCAGATCAGCCCGCTGCTATGGGATCGCGTGAAGAGTCGGCTGTCGGCCGGCCGCGTGCAATCGGTGGCATTGCGCCTGATCGTCGAGCGCGAACGCGAGATCGCTGCGTTCGTGCCGGTGGAGTATTGGTCGCTGGACGCCGACCTGGCCCAGCAAACCTCGCGCGGGCAGGCGCCGCGGCCAAGCTTCCTGGCCCGTCTGATCCGAATCCGCGGCCGGGAAGCCGATCTGAAGAACCGTGACGACTCGCAGGCCGTGGTGGCTGACCTGGCGGGAGCTGAATATGCGGTCGCCAATGTCAAGCGGGGCGAGCGCCGCCGCCGGCCGAACCCGCCTTTCACGACCAGCACCCTCCAGCAGGACGCCGCGCAAAAGCTCGGCATGACCGCAGCGCGTACCATGCGGGTGGCGCAAGACCTGTACGAGGGCATTGACATCGGCGAAGGTGGCGCCGTCGGCCTGATCACCTACATGCGTACCGACAGCGTCAATGTGGCGCAGGAGGCTCAGATCGAGGCACGGGCGCTCATCGCTGAACAGTTCGGGCCGGAGTACGTGCCGCCGGAGCCTAACACTTACAAGTCACGTGCCAAAAATGCTCAGGAAGCCCACGAGGCCATCCGCCCGACGTCGGCGCGCCGCGTTCCGGCGATGCTGCGCGGCAAGTTGACGGCCGAGCAGTTCCGCCTGTACGAGCTGATCTGGCAGCGGTTCATCGCCAGCCAGATGACGGCGGCTCTCTACGACACGCTGACGGTGGATGTGGAGGCCGGCAAGCCGGCCGAGATGCCGCGACCCTATCTGTTCCGTGCGAGTGGCTCCAGCGTGCGCTTCCCCGGTTTCCTGGCCGTCTATGCGGGCGGCGCGCCTGGGCCGGCGGAGAACGGCAAGGCGAGTGAGGGCGAGAACGGCAGAAACGGAGCGCGCGCCAACGGGGCTTCGGGAGAGCGGGAGGGCGATGGCGGAGACGCGTTTTCGTATGCCCAGACGTCCGCGATCCCGAATGTGGTCCCCGGCGAGCCGCTCGACCTCCTGCGTTTGCTGCCCGAACAGCATTTCACCCAGCCGCCGCCGCGTTACGGCGAAGCTTCGCTGGTCAAGGCGCTGGAGGAGTACGGCATCGGCCGGCCCAGCACCTATGCGGCCATCATCTCCACGATCCTCGAACGGGGTTACGTGGAACGTTCCGAGAAGAAACTGATCCCGACCGATCTTGGGTTCACGGTGAATGACCTGCTGGTGAAGCACTTCGACAACCTGTTCAACGTCGGTTTCACGGCCACGATGGAAGAACACCTCGACGGCATCTCGCGAGGCGAGGAACAGATGGTGCCGGTCCTCCGGGACTTCTATGCGTTCTTCGGCCCACAGATCCAGGACGCCGAGCGCACCATGGAAAAAGTCAGCGTCGAGCCTGAGAAGATCGGTGAGGCGTGCCCCGACTGCGGTGGCGATCTGGTGATCAAGCTGGGGCGGTTCGGCAAATTCATCGGTTGCGCCAACTATCCGACTTGCCGCTACACGCGGCCGCTGGTGAACAAGCTCGGCGTAAAGTGCCCCAAGGACGGCGGCGAGTTGGTGGAGAGGCATACCCGCCGGGGTCGCGTCTTTTACGGCTGTGCGAACTACCCGGCGTGTGATTTCACCTCCTGGAAGCGGCCGTTGCCGCAGCCCTGCCCTGGCTGTGGGGGGCTTCTGGTCGTCGCCAACAAAGAGGCGGCCGAATGTACGGTGTGCGGAAAGCGCACAAAGCTGGCAAGCTAGAAGTATATGCTGGATGAGATCGAGCGCTACATTAAGCACCTGATTGCCGAACGCAATGCCTCGCCGCATACGGTCAGCAATTATGGTCGCGAGATCCGGCAGTTCATGGCTTTTGCGCAGGCGAACGGCGTGGCAACCTGGGCAGACGTGACGCCGGCGCTGCTGCGACAATGGCTGGCGGCGTTGCACGCCCAGGGCTACGTCAAGGCCAGCGTCGTGCGGCGGATCTCAGAGCTGCGGGCGTTCTACGTCTACCTGCACCGGCACGATCTCGTTGCGACCAATCCTGTGCAATCGATCTCCGCACCGAAGTTGCCACAGCGCCTGCCTCGGCCGCTGGCACGTGAGGAGATCGAGGCTTTGTTGGCGGCACCGGATGTTTCCACCCCTCAGGGGCAGCGGGACAAGGCCATGCTGGAGCTGCTTTACGCTGGCGGGCTACGCGTGAGCGAACTGCTGGCATTAGATTCCAACCAGGTTGACCTGGCGCAGGCTCAAGTGCGCGTGTTGGGCAAAGGCGCCAAGGAACGGGTGGCCCTGATCGGCCGGCCGGCAGTGGAGGCGCTACGGTCTTATCTGGCGGATGCCCGGCCCAAATTGCTGAGCGCGGGGATAGCAGGGCAGGGGAGTGTCCGCCGCGTGACTCGGAAGGTTGACGCGCTCTTCCTAAATCGGTTCGGCCAGCGGTTATCGGTCAGCATGTTCACTCGCGCCTTGAGCGATTATGCCAAAGCTGCGGGCATCGAGCATCGCGTGACGCCGCACATGCTTCGACATAGTTTCGCTACCCATTTGTTGGATGGTGGCGCCGACTTGCGCTCGGTTCAGGAATTGCTGGGCCATGAACAGGCCAGCACGACCCAGATCTATACTCAGGTCAGCCAGGCTCAACTCAGAGAGACGGTCCTGAAGGCGCATCCCAGGGCGAGGAAGGGCTGACTGGCCCTTGCCGGTGTCATTCATTGTGCGACGAGGCAATAAGATGACTCATCTGACGAATTCCTCCATTCCTTCTCGTCTGGCGCGGCTGCGGGCGAAATTGCGCGAGATCGGCGCCGATACACTGTTGGTCAGCCAGCCCGAGAGCCGGGCTTATCTCAGCGGTTTCACCGGGTCATCCGGTTGGCTCCTGATCGATCCCGACCGTGCCCTCATCGCGACTGACTTCCGGTACTACGAACAGGTTGCGCTTGAATCCCCTGCCTACGAGCTGAGCCGGGTGGTAACGACCTTTGCTGCCGCGCTGCCCGACATGGTGCAGCAGCTTGGCGCGCACCGCCTGGCTTTCGAGGCCGATCATGCCACATTCTCGGACGTTCAGGATTGGTCGCGTGCCGTTCCAGACGTGGAATGGGTGGCGACCAAGGGTATCGTCATGGAACTGCGTGCCGTGAAGGACGCCGGAGAGGTCGCGACGCTGCGGGCAGCCATCGCGTTAGCGGACGAGGCCATCGCCGCTGGCCTGGCCCAAGCGCGGCCCGGCATGACCGAGCTTGACCTGGCGTGGATCATCGAGAGCTACATGCGAACCCACGGCGCACAGGTTGTCGCGTTCGATATGATCGTCGCCTGCGGCTCGAAAGGCGCTCGCCCTCACGCCAGGGCAGGAGCAGAGCCGTTAGTTCCCGGTGAACCCGTTGTCATCGACATGGGCGCCCGCATCGATGGCTACAATTCCGATCTGACGCGTACTGTCTGCCTGGGCCAGCCGAACGATCCTGCGCGATTCCGGGAGATCTATTCTGCGGTGTTACGCGCACAACTAGGAGCAGAAGCGATGATCAGGCCTGGCATGAGCGGGCAGGAAGTGGATGCCGTGGCCCGCAATCTTATCGCTGAAGCGGGTTACGGCGACTATTTCGGGCACGGCCTGGGCCACGGGGTGGGCCTTGCCGTCCACGAATCGCCTCGCCTCAGCCGCACATCTACGGACACTTTGGCGCCGGGCATGGTTGTGACGGTAGAACCGGGCATTTACCTGCCTGACTGGGGCGGCGTACGGATTGAAGATGTCGTGCTGGTCACAGAGGACGGCGCCGAGGTGCTGACCCGGGCGCCTAAAGAGCCGATCATCGGGTAAGTTGTCTGCGCGAGCGTGATTCTCGCAAAGGAGGGGGAGATGACTCGTCAATCCAGCAATGTACGTCCGTGGTATTTCGGGCCGTTGGTTGGTCTCGTTCTCGGCGTGGTGATTGGCCTGGTGATCGGCTGGGGCATCTGGCCTGTGAGCTACAAGAATACGTTGCCCCAGGACCTTCGCCCGGCCGAACGACAGTACTACCTGACCATGGTCGCCGAGTCGTATGCCGCGAGCGGTGATCTGCAAACGGCGCGCGATCGTCTGGCATCCTGGCCGCAGGCAGACCTGGCAAAGAGCCTTGCCGATCTACAGGAAAACCTTATCAACACCAATGCCAAGCTGGCAGGCGATGTGCAGGTGCTGGCGCAGGCGCTGAACCTCACCCTGGCTACGCCGGAGGCCCCCGTGACGCCGCCTCAACCCGCCCAATCAACTGCCTCTACTGGATCGTCGCTCAAGTCGATCTTAACAACGCTCCTGTGGATTATCTTGATCCTGGTTGGGTTGGGCGCGCTGATCTACCTCTTCAGGCGCTGGCGGGCCGCGCGCGGCGAGCAGGCCACCGGCGGGTTCCCAGGCCCAAGTGGGTCAGGGCGTCCCGTACAGCCGGCAGACCGCCTTCAGGGAGAGGGCGGCGTGGGAGCCCCCGGCCAGCCGCTTGCTGGGACCCGCGGCGTATTGGATGAGTCCGGCCTGACTTCATCGGCAGGCGGCCAGTTGGAAGGCGAGAGCGATCTTATGTTCTACGAGGTGGAGCCGACCCGCGGCGACGTCGCGCCGACCCTGGCTCCGGCGCATGAAGAACCACGTCGCCCAAGTGCCGCGCCTTCTCAGGCTGTAACGACCGGCACTGCGCCGCTTCCCTCGGCATCAACAGTATCGGCTCCATCCCTGGTTAAGCTGAGCGAGGAAGTGGCTGTGTATCAGATGGGTGAGCCGGATTACGACGAGGCATTTGACATAAACGATCCTGTAGCGGGTTACCTGGGCGAGTGCGGCCTGCAATCGAACGAGCTGGTGGGGCGCAATCGGGACCAGGCCGTGGCCTTGCGGGTGTGGTTATACGACCAACGGGACTCTTCCACTCAGCTCAAGGTGCTGATGAGCGAAGGTGCCTACCGTGACACCGCGTTGCGTTCGCAGCAGGCGGGCGGCAACGAGGTGCTTCAAGTGCGCCAAGGGACCGAGTTCGAGCTTGAGAGCCACGATCTCCTGTTGCGCGGCAGGGTCGAAAAGATCGATTATGCCGACCAGGAACCGTACCGGGGTGTGTTTGCCGAGCTTCAGGTGAGAATGCAGGTGTACCGAAAGGTAGGCGGCTAAAAGGATAAACACTGGAAGCAGGAAGCTCCGGCAGGCGCGAGCTTCCTGCTTCCAGCCTCAAACGCGCGCCTCGGGATCGAAGAACCGTTTATATTCCATGATCGCATAACGGTCGGTCATGCCGGCGATATAGTCGCAGAGGACGCGTTCCAATGTGTCGGGGCCCTTGTGGATGCGCTCCTGGAGTTCCCAGGGCAGTTGGCGGGGCTCCTCAAGATAGGCCTCGAAGATCGCGGTCAGCATGTGGTTGGCTTTGTAGGCCATCCGCATCACGCGTGGGTGATGGTAAAACTCTTTCAGCAAGAACGCTTTTAGCTCTCCGTTTATCTCCAGCAGCTCGGACGAAAAGCCTGCAACGTTCTTTCCCACAGCCCGCACGGCATCCACAGAATCCAGCCCGGCCGCCCCTAGACGGCTCGATGTGGCGGTGATGGCATCGGTGATTTCGATGCCGATGAGGCGGCGGATCGCCCGGCTGCGCAACTGATCGTCCAGCCGGCAGTCGAATTGAACGCCCAACGAAGCGGTCACCATCTTCCACGCACCCAGGGAGCGTATGGCCAGCGGGTCGAGCACGCCGCTGCGGAGACCGTCCTCCAGGTCGGCGGTATTGTAGGCGATTTCGTCCGCCAGGTTGGCAAGTTGACACTCCAGTGTGCCGGCCTTCTCCGGCTCGTAGCAGGTCGCATCGGTCGTATCATAATCCGTGTCGTGTTTGACCAATCCCTCGCGTACCTCGTAGGTGAGGTTGAGACCGGGAAACTCCGCGTAACGATCTTCCAACAAGGTCACGATGCGCATCGATTGCCGTTGGTGATCAAAGCCCTTACCTGAGTCCATTGAAGGATCGCCGTGTTCCGCCATCAGTTGGTTCAAGGTGACCTCTCCGGTGTGCCCAAAAGCCGGATGCCCGAGGTCGTGGGCCAGGCAGATGGCTTCAGTGAGATCCTCGTTAGCTGCCAGGGCGCGAGCCAGGCTCCGCCCGATCTGTGCCACTTCAATGGTGTGCGTCAACCGATTGCGGTAGTGATCCCCTTCATGGTAGACAAACACCTGCGTCTTGTATTCCAGGCGCCGGAAGGCCGTCGTGTGGATGACGCGATCCCGGTCGCGCTGAAAGGCCGTGCGATAGGAGTGTTCCTCTTCGGGATGTTCGCGCCCGCGGCTGTCGGCGCTCACCATGGCATACGGCGCCAATGCAGCGCGTTCGCGCGCTTCGAGTTCTTCTCGGCTCAGAAACATGGCAGCCTTCCAGAGCGAGAATCCACGGCGGCATGTGGGCCGCCGGACTCACGTCACCCGCGGCGGGTGCTCGGACCTCCAGCATTAGCGGTTGGCTTCCAACCACGCGATCTGGTCATCAAGCGTGCTGAAAACGCTCAAGTCAACCTCCTCGCACGTGTCCTTCGCGACCTGCGCCTGACGCCGCACCGCGGCGATGATCTGATCGAGGTCTTGCAGGCTGAGATCAGGCACCCGGGCAATGCCGGAACGAACCACGCGCCGCCCCAGGCCTGCGCTCCCGTTGCCGGATTTTTCCGGCGGGTTGTGAGCTGCAAACGTGATCAGTGCCAGACGGCCATCGGCCTTACGCTTGGTATAAATCCGGTGTCGCAAGCCGGTGGGATGATCCGTCGGGCAAAAGCAGTACAGCTTCCATAATCGTTCGCCCGGTTCCAGGTGCAGCATATTGCTGGCGGTCAAGTCGGCAAGTATCTCGGCCGCACCGGGACATCCCTTGCCGTTGGTGTTGTCGTGTTCCATCTCTGACATGACTCAGGCTGACGGTTGGATTTGGCGTTCTGCCTTGGTCAGCCTGGAGGCAGTGTACAACGGGCGCGCGCGAGTGTCAAGGTCACGATCCAGGACGGGTGCGGAGCAGAGTATTGCACAAATCGCCTTGTAGTGTCACGCAGAGCGTGAACGGGTTGACGCCTCAAGGTGCGTTGCGGCGAGTCGCCAGTGAAGCATCCGTCCCGTGCCAACGGCGAGAAACGGATGCTTCGCTGGATATTCGCCGTCCTGGAAGACTTGGGGAACACTCGCTCAGAATGACCCGTGGCGTGCCCAACACATGCATGATGTGCCCGCAGCGTTGCAAAACCTTGAACCTCATCCATCCAGGACGGCCCTTCTGCCGGAACGGCGGCCTATGGCAGGCTGGATTTCAACACCCGAAAGCTGCCAAGCGGCCGGAGACGGTAGGCGCCGCACGCCGCGGGGATGACCACCGATTCGAAACGCTTCAAAGTCATGGAAACTTCACTGGTATCGATCTGCGCCATGCCCTCGATCACCGTCAGGGCGTGGAATGTCCGGCCAGTCGTGTCCAGATCGACCGGCCGCGCCTGGCCGGCAACCATCTCCAGTGTGAAGTAAGGGCATCGGACCAGCATCGCCCGGCCGTCGCTTTCCAGTATGGGCGTGTGGTGGATGGGGGCCGAGGCTGAGGGATCAGCCACAGCCAGCGATTTGTCGATATGAAGCACGCGTTCAGCGGTCTGCGGTCGATTCCAGTCGAAGACGCGATAAGTCAGATCCGAGGTCTGCTGCACTTCGTAGATCAGCAGGCCGGGACCCAACGCGTGGATCGTGCCAGCCGGCATGAAGACCGTATCGCCAGCCCGTGCATCCCGGTACTGCACCCAGTCGAGGATCGTACCGCCGCGAATGGCTTCTGCCAGCGTGGCGGCGGTTGTTTCCGGCCGCATCCCGGCGATGAGGCGGGCATTGGGGACGGCCTCTAGCACGTGCCACGCCTCGGTCTTGCCAAACTGGCCGGACCCTTCGAGGCGCACGGCTTGCTCGTCGTTCGGGTGCACCTGCAACGACAGCCATTGCGCACAATCGAGGATTTTGACGAGCAGAGGAAAGCGGGCATCGGTCCGTTGCCCTGCCTGTTCGCCCAGCAGCGCGGGGCCATCTTCCGCCGCCAGCTCGGCCAGCGTGCGACCCACAAACGGGTCCGAAGCGCTCGCCTCTCCGGCGATCCTATCTTCTTCGTAGATGACCCATGCCTCGGCCGTCAGTTGGCCGGGTCGCAGCCGGTTCCCGCCCCAAACATAATCGCGGTACTCGGGGATCAGTTGCAGCGGTCGGGAAAATGATCGAGTCACCGCAGGACCTCCTTATACTTCGTTGCACTTGAAGCGCAGTCTATTCAGCGAAAGTATGGTGAACAACCGCGTGTCTGTCAAATCGCGGCTGTGACTCGTCGCGGGGTGCGGTGCAGAGTTTTGCACAAATCGCCTTGTAGTGTCACGCAGAGCGTGAACGGGTTGACGACCCAAGGTGCGTTGCGACGAGTCGCCAGTGAAGCATCCGTCACGTGCCAACGGCGAGAAACGGATGCTTCGCTGGACATTCGCCGTCCTGGGCGACTTGGGGAACACTCGCTCACGCTCTGCGTGACCAGGGGCGTGCTCACCACATGCATGATGTGCCCGCAGCGTTGCAAACCTTGAACCACACCCCTCGTCGCACGCTGTCTGGACGAAACTGGTGCTTTGGAGGTAAACTATGCGTGTGCCGGGTGCCTGTGCCGGCTTTGTCCACAGGCTGCATCGACCGAAGACCGTGCCGATGTTGGCCGGGTTCTCGGCAGGAAGAGCAAATGGAACAACCCCACACCCTTCTTGAGATCAACCATGTAGCGATTTCGTTTCGCTCAGCGGTCGCGTTGGAGGATGTTACGCTGAAGGCTTACACCGGGGAAATCCATGCCTTGTTGGGCGCGGACGGCGCAGGCAAGACCACCCTGATGAAAATCCTCAGCGGGCTGTACCCTGCCCCGTCATATCGCGGTGAGATCCTGCTCGATGGAACACCAGTGACGATCCGTTCGCCTAAAGACGCGCTTCAGCTTGGCATCGCGGTGGTTTCGCGCCGGCCCGCTGTCTTCGGCAGCCTCAGCGTCGCCGAGAACATCGTGATGGGCAATTGGCAGTTCAATCACAGCCTTCTCATTAACCGCCAGAAGATAGGGCAGGAGGCCGAGGCGACACTCAAATGGATGGGCGTCACATTGGATCTGGAGGCGCGCGCAGAAACGCTCGATCCTGCCCAGAAGCGCGTGGTGGCGCTAGCCAGGGCGCTGAGCATCAAGCCGCGCCTGGTGGTTCTCGATGAGCCGGCTGCTCATGCGACGGGCGTCACCGCGATGAGTCAGTTGATGCGCATGGTTCGATTGCTGGCCAGCGAGAACATCACGACGCTCTACCTTGCTCGGATTCCTGCGGAGGCCATACAGATCGCCGACCGCATCACCGTTCTCCGCGATGGCCGGACGGTGGGCACCTTTGACCGCACGAACTTCGACGCGACAGAGCTGTCTGTGCAGATGATGAGCCAGCATCCGGAGCGCGGTGCAGGGATCGAAGACGAACCTGAGGGCCCCGGCGGCTTGTTCGGTTCTCTCCGAGCAATCCTCAGGCTCGGCTCGCGCGGCTGAGCACATCTATCCTGAGAACGACGATGGACAATTGACCACAGATGATGGCTGTTGCTTTCTCATCCGCAGGGGCTATGGGCCGCCCGCGGCATGAGCGACTATTCTGAAAATAGGATTATCCTCTGTCACTCTGAGCGGGTTGATCCCGTGAGTCATGTCGCGGCATAACACCAGCGAAGAGTCCGTGTTGTTTTTCAGATTCCCGCCCGCGACGGTTACTCACGACAAATCCAGTCGATGCCCCAGGAATTCCCACAGCTCCGCGGTGGGCCGAAAATCCAGGCGGTAGACGGCGACCTGGGTTACCAGCCTCTCTGCGACATCCAGCCAGGCACTGGCACTTTCGGCGCGCTCTGTGGCGACCTTTTCAGTGCCCAACAACGCCATTACCGCCTCGGCCGCACTCAGCCGCTCCAGCGCGAACGCCGGTGCCTGCCGCAACGCATATAACCCGGTCAGCCGCGCCCGACGGTTGACGCGCCGGATCAATTCCGGTGGCGTGCTATGTCCCCAAAACGGCGTGCTGAACAACTTGGGGCCGTCCGGCCCCGGACGCACGACCACATTTTCGTCGCATAGCAGTTCACCCCACTTGCCAGCCAATGCGGCCACCGTGGTTTTGCCCGCGCCGGACGGACCGAAAAAGACCTGCCCTTTGCCGTTCCGCACAATTCCAGCAGCGTGTAGCCACAATGCATCGCGCTCCCGTGGCAATGCCTGCATACAGATGTAGGCTACAACGCGATCCAACGCCGAAGCGGCGTGCATCTCCGATGGTGTGCTTGCTACAGCGAAGCGCTTCGCCAGATCGATCCGGCCTTCCAGCGCGGGGACGCGAAATGTCGTGACTGGGCCATTGTGGCGGATCCAGGCTGCGCCGGTGTGGCCGATCGTCGATTCGCACAGCAATGTGACATGCCAGGGGGCCACCTCGGGCCCGGCATCGGAATCTACAAGAAACGGCGCATAGCGTTCGACCAGGGACGCCGACCATGTTTCGGACGGCAGCTCGATGACACTGATCACACCGGCGATGTTTATGCGCACGGGTAGTCCTTTGCTCGTACCTCGCGAGCCTCAACGCGTCTGCCTATCAGATCAGGGTTTATCGGCGTCCGATCTCCCGATCGGTCCGGCGCGGATCACCCGGCGCAGCCCATGCCAGCACAGCCGAACGGGCCGCAGGAAGTGATGCCGGGCCACCCAGAACGCAGCCAGCAACCGGGAATATGAGGTGGGCCAGCAGCACCGTCCGTCCATGTAAGCTGCCGTGACGATGCCCAGCACCTGATCCATCGCCAGCGGCCGGTCGGGGGACCGCCGTCCATCGCCCTGCGCGATCCACCGCTCGCCCTGCCGTCGCACCAATCGGTGGGCGATAAGCGTGTCGCCGTTCGCGAAGACGATCAGGTCACCCAGCCGTATACAGGGCGGCAGAGGGGCGATCTCGATGGTGCACCTGGCGGGCAGCGTGGGACGCATACTCGTGCCATGTAGCGGGAAACGAAACGAGCCGTCGCGGGCCAGCGCCTCACGGAGCAGCGGCAGCCAGGTGTTGAGCGAGGGAGCGCCCGCGGCCGGAGTATCCTGCGCCTGAGCACTAATTGTAGCCCGCACAACGCCTCCCAACCTTCAACGCTCAACGGTCAACCGCTCGTACTCGATCACCCGTTTGAGCGTATCATCGAGGCTATAGCGCGGCGCGTAGCCGATGAGCGCGGCCAGCTTGTCGATGGAGGGGACCCGGCGTTGCATGTCCTCGAAGCCGGGAGCATAGGCCTCGTCGTACGGGACCGTGACGATCTCTGACCGGCTGCCGGTCAGACGGATCACCCGCTCGGCCAGGGCCCGGATCGTCACCTCCTCAGTCGTGCCAATGTTGAAGACCTGGCCCACCGCTGCCGGGTGTTCCACCAGTTGGGCCACGGCGCGGGTCACGTCCGCAACATCGGCAAAGCAACGCGACTGTGTGCCGTCGCCGTAGACGGTCAAGCGCTCGTCTCGCAGTGCGGCTCGCACGAAGCGGGGCACCACCATCCCGTAGCGCCCGGTCTGGCGCGGGCCCACGGTGTTGAAGAACCGCATGATCACTACCGGCAGGCCGAACTGATGGTAGTACGCCAGCCCCAGGAACTCGTCCACCGCCTTCGATGTGGCGTAGGCCCAGCGGCTGCGCGTCGTTGGCCCCATGAGTCGGTCATCGTCCTCCCGGAATGGCACCCGCACACCCTTGCCGTACACTTCCGAGGTCGAGGCCAACATCACCTTGCACCCGTAGCGGTGTGCCGCGGTGAGCACCGCCTCGGTGCTGTTGATGTTCGTGCGGATGGTTCGCACCGGGTCGCGGACGATCAGCTCCACACCGACGGCCGCGGCCAGGTGTACCACCACATCCGACTCGCTGGTCAGCCGGTCGAGCACCAGCGCGTTGTCCACCGTCTCGCGCACGAACTGGAAATCCGGCAGCGATCTCAGGTGCGCGATGTTCTCAAGCCGTCCGGTCGACAGATCGTCGATCGCCACAACGCGCTGCCCCTGGCTCAGCAGCAGCTCGCACAAATGTGATCCGATGAATCCGGCTCCGCCGGTGATCAAATAACGCATCTCACCCTCCATTGAGGTTTGCGTGTTTCAACATCTGCCAACTATGCTAACATTCTGGTATGGTACTGTCAAGTAGCCATAGAATTCTCGTTCTATCTTCCACCTTTGACACAGATCCTGCCCGGTGCTATACTCTACCTTGATATTCAGCGGCGATGACGAAGACAAGTAGACGCACAGCGTGCCTTCAGAGAGCTGCCGGCCGGTGCAAGGCAGCGGACGCAACGTCGAAATCCCCTTCCGAGCTGCGGCCCGGAACCCATCAGCAGTATGGGCCGCCGACCGGCTCCCGTTAGCGAGCCTGAAGCTGCCGTCAAAGTCGCGGTGACTTTCTTGAGGTCGTGATTGTAAAGTCGCGACGAACACAGGGTGGCACCACGAGCGCCCCTCGTCCCTGGCTGGCTCGAACAGTGAGTCGGCAGCGGATGGGGCGCTCGTTTTTTTAGGCGATGATAGTCATTGGGAGGCACGATGTTAGATATCAAGCTCATGCGAGAAAATCGTGAGGCGGTGTTCGCCGCGATGAAGGCGCTGGCCGCCGAAGACGCGCCCGTGGCGCAGGCTCTGGTGTTGGACGAGCGGCGGCGGGCAATCCTGGCACGTGTGGAAGCGTTGCGCGCCGAGCGCAATACCGGCTCGAAGCAGATCGGCCAACTGATGCGCGAGGGCAGGCGGGGCGAGGGCCAGGCGATGCAGGCGCGCATGTCGGCCATCGGCGACGAGATCAAAGCACTGGACGAAGAGCTGGTGCAGGTAGAAGCGGACTTGAGCGATGCCATGCTGCGCATCCCGAACCTGCCGCACCCCAGCGTGCCCCTGGGCAAGGATGAGACGGAGAACGTCATCGTGCGGGTGGAAGGCCGTGAGCCGGTGTTCGACTTCGAGCCGAAGCCGCACTGGGATCTCGGCACCGCGCTGGATATCATCGATTTCGACCGCGGGGTCAAGCTCAGCGGCACGCGTTTCTACGTCCTGAAGGGGGCCGGCGCACGGCTCCAACGCGCGCTGATCACCTGGATGCTCGATCTGCACACGGGCACGCACGGCTACACCGAGGTCTACCCGCCGTACATGGTCAGGCCCGAGATCCTGGTGGGCACCGGCAACCTGCCCAAGTTCGGTGACAACCTCTACCACGACGCCGAGGAAGATTTCTGGTGGATCCCCACGGCCGAGGTGCCGGTGACCAACCTGTACCGCGACGAGATCCTGGACGGCGCAAGGCTGCCCATCTACCATGTGGCCTACACGGCCTGCTTCCGCCGTGAGAAGATGAGTTCGGGCCGCGATGTGCGAGGGATCAAGCGCGGGCATCAGTTCGACAAGGTGGAGATGGTCAAATTCGTCCGGCCCGAAACCTCGATGGACGAGCTGATGAGGCTGATCGACAACGCGGAAGATGTCTGTCGGGGCCTGGGCATCCGCTACCGGCTGGTGCAGATGTGCACCGCCGATCTCAGCTTTTCGGCCGCGGTCAAGTACGACCTTGAGATGTGGGCGCCGGGATGCGGCGAGTGGCTGGAGGTCAGCTCATGCAGCAACTTCCTGGATTTCCAGGCGCGGCGGGCGAACATCCGCTTTCGGCCTGAGCCGGGCGCCAGGCCGGAGTATGTGCACACCCTGAACGGCTCGGGGCTGGCGCTGCCGCGCGTGATGATCGCCGTGATCGAGAATTACCAGCAGGCGGACGGCTCGATCGTCGTGCCCGAGGTGTTGCGGCCCTACATGGGCGGCGCCGAGCGGATCGGGTGATGCGGCGCGCCGAAATGGCCCTTTTTGACATGGAGTGCCCGTCATGCTATACTCCCGCACGGTCGTGGGGTTAGGGACCCTCCGGGAGGGATGGCCGAGCGGTCTATGGCGGCGGTCTTGAAAACCGTTAGGGCGTAAGTCCTCGGGGGTTCGAATCCCTCTCCCTCCGCCAGATGAATATGGGGAGGTCGCATAGCCTGGTCGAGTGCGCCCGCCTGCTAAGTGGGTAAGGGAGAATTACCTCCCTTCGCGGGTTCAAATCCCGCCCTCCCCGCCACGCCTTGGCAACAAGGCTATATGTCCCAGTAGCTCAGTGGATAGAGCGCTTCCCTGCGGAGGAAGAGGCCGAGCGTTCAAATCGCTCCTGGGATACCAGCACAACGAAGCCCCTCTCATTTATCGGGAGGGGCTTCGTGTTTAAAAAGCAGGCCACCCGCGTGAGCGGTGACGATCACGCGGCCCGCAATTCCAACAAGGCGCGCTCCATGCGTGCCAGTCCCTCCTCCAGGGTGGCGCGCGGGCAGCCGAAGTTCAGCCGCACGAATCCCTCGCCGCCCGCACCGAACCACGCTCCGTCGTTCATCCCCACCCGGGCGTCTTTCAGGAAAAAGTCTGCCGGCTTGCCGGGAATGCCGGCCTCCCGGCAATCCAGCCACGCCAGGTAAGTGCCCTCCATGGGGCTCATGGTGATGCCGGGCAGCCGCTCTGCGACGAACCCTGCGGTGAAATCGCGGTTGGCCTCCAGGTAGCGAAGACATTCGGACAGCCATGCATCGCCGTCGCGATAGGCGGCCAGGGCTGCGGCGAACGACAGCACGTCCACGTGGGGGACGATGCCGGCCGCCGCGGCCCGGAACTGCTGGCGCAGCCCGGGGTCGGGGATGACGGCGAACGAGCAGCCCAGGCCGGCGATGTTGAACGTCTTGCTGGGCGCCATCAACGTGATGCTGCGCGCCGCGATCTCGGGAGCCAGCGAGGCGATCGGCACGTGCGGATGGCCGCTGAAAACCAGGTCGCCGTGGATTTCATCCGAGATGATGGCCAGACCGTGCTTCAGGCACAGGTCCGCCATTCCGGTCAGCTCCGCCCGGTCAAAGACCCGCCCGACCGGGTTGTGGGGGTTGCAAAGGAGAAACGCCCGCGTGTTGCCGGTCACCGTTTCAGCCATCCGGTCCATGTCGATGATGTAACGACCGTCTGCCTGGCGAGTCAGCTCCATCGCGTTCAAAGCCAGGTTGGCTGTTTGGGGGAGAGACAGGAAGGGCCCGTAGACGGGCGTCTGCACGAGCACGCCATCACCCGGCGCCATTACCGCCCGGCCGGCGATGTTGAACCCGGCGACCACCCCCGGCACGAACACGATGGCTTCCGGCGCCACCGTCCAGCCATAGCGATCCCGCAGGCGAGCTACCAGCAGGTCGCGTAGCTCCTTCGGTTCGGTACCGTAGCCGAACACACCGTGTTCGATGCGCTCGCGCAGCGCGCGAACAACCGGCTCGGGTGAGTTGAAATCCATGTCGGCTACCCACAACGGCAGCACATCCTCGTCGTAGTAGTGCCACTTGATGCTGTCAGAGTGCCGGCGGTCGATAACCTGATCGAAGTTGTGGGTCATAGTCTTTGCGGTTTCCTTGGATGATAAGAGTGTGCGAATCAGCGAATTGGCGAATCAACGAACGGGTGAACCAGTGACCGGGAGTACGCCGTCCAGGGCTGTGGCGAGATCGATCAGACGTGCAGTCCAGCCGCCGGGGTCGGCAGACAGGCTGGCGCAACTGACGTGCATCGCGATCCAATCGCCGGCAGTCAGCAGATAGTCGGGTGGCGGCGCTTCGCGTAGCTCATCCTCCTCGCGAGACTCGTCGTCCACGATGACGGCCACCTTGCCTTGTCGGCAGATCAGCGCGAAGTCGGCGACGTACTCGGGCAGATCCTCCCGCAGCGGATACTGGCGCTCGGCTTCGACATCGGCCTGCTTGAGCGCCGCCCAAAGTCGCTCCTGGGCCGTGCTCTTGATCCACAAGTCGTTGATTTCCACGGCCCCCAATAACCGGGTGAGGGTAGTTGGAATGAAGGTGATGCGTCGCAGCCACCGGCTGGGAATCGCATGGGGCAGCGGTTCCAAGGCCCCCAATTCGACGCGGTAGTAGCGATCGTCGGCCCGAGGATGATCCGGTTCGGCGGGGATCAGCTCGCGGCGAGTCGCGATGTGGTAGCCGCGCACTGAGGCGATCCAGCGCACCGACCAACGTTCACCGGGCGGGAAAGCACCGGTCTGGTAGAAGGCCAGGTATTCGGCCGCGATGCGTCGTGGCGCGCGGTCCAACGGGATGCGATACCACCCCTGCTCACGCGCCCGCGCCAGGTCGGCCGGGTCGTTCAGCACCACGACCAAAACGGGACTAAGAGCCTGTTCACTTAAGTCTCTCATGTCCTTCAACCTTCAACCTTGCAACCTTCAACCCATGAGCGTCTCCGCCAAATCCGGCGCAAACCGTGACAGATCCTCGCGCAGTTGCTGCAACGCCAGGTCTTTCGCGCGCACTTCCAGCATGATGTCGAACGCTCGCAATCCCTGGGCCATGCGCAGGAAGTCGATGAACTCAAAGGGGTTGACGTAATCGGCATGATAGGCCCAGCGCGTCCGGCGCACCTGCGGGGCTTCATCGGCGCCGGCGGTTTCTACCAGCCACTCGGTGCGCGGGGAGCTGAAGTGTACTTTGGGCCACACGCCGGCAGGCCAGGTAGCCAGGCACGCGGCGAGCGCTTCGCGTGGGGTGCGATCACCGGGATTGTACAGCCGGTGATGCAGGTTATCGAAGACCAGGCGGATGCCGGTGCGCGCATGCACCCACATGATATCGGCGACGCCGAAGCGGGTGTCGTCGTGTTCCAGGGCCAGCCGGCGTTGCGTGATCTCGGCCAGGTGCTCGAAATTCGTCGCGAACCGGGCCAGGGCGGCCTCCCGGTCGCCATAAACGCCGCCCAGATGGGTCACCACAACCGCTTCGGGCCCCAGCTCCATGCCGTCCAGGAGGGCCGCCAGCGTGTTCAGATCGCCCGCGCTTTTGCCTGCCAGCGCATCGTCAGGCGAGTTCAACACGACGTGTTGGGCCGGATGGAACGACAGCCGCAGGCCGAGTTGTCGCGCCTGTCTTCCGATCTCGGCCAATTCGGCCGCGCATTCGGCTACCTGGCCGTGGAATTCCGGCATCTCCGGGTGGGTGACATAAGGCGCCAGGTCGGATGACATCCGATACATGCTGATCTGGGCCTCCCCAAGATAGGCGAACACGTCTCGCAGATAGGCCAGGCTGACGCTGAGGTGGGGGTGGTTCTGCCACCGGCGGCTATCATGGCTTTTCAACTCAGGCCGGACCAGTGGCTTGACGACGAATCCGAGACGCATGTCAGTACGCTCTTATGGGCCGCTTTTCCCCACGGTTGGGGGATAGTGTATAATCCGGCAAGGAGTATAGCACAGGTAAGCCTTCGTGAAAATCTTGCTGCTGGCCGTATTGATCTTGCTGTTGTCGGTCGTTCCGCCATCCCAGGCCGATGATCTTGTGCCCGGCTACTGGGAGCAGACGCCGTTGCCACAGACCGGCCTGGCGACGTTCTACGCGCCCGGCATGATGGAATATGTCCAGGGGTACCGCCAGGCGCGCGGTCAGTTGCCCGATTGTCCCGACTGCGTGGGAACTGTTGCTTTGTTGCGCGCCGGCGATATCGGTCGCAAGATCTGGCTGCAGCCGGCGGGCGGTGACCGGGTGGGACCGTTCCTGGTGATCGACTGCGCCCGGCAGGAGGACGTGGCTCCACTGGTGGCGCGCAACTGGGCGGTGGACGTGAGTTTCGAGCTTGGCCAGGTTTGGGGAATGACAGGGCCGCTGGATGGTGTGACGGTGCTCGAAGACCCGGCTGACGCGGTCCCCGGCGCCGTGTTGCGTGTGCCTACACCGTTCTACGTGCCGCCCGACAAGGTGGTCATCAGCCCGCCTACGGCGACACCGGCCTCGGCGCCGTCTGCGCCTACGCCCTGGCCGACGCGTGTGCCCACCGGGCTTGAGCCGTACGTCGTCACCCCGCCGACTGCGGCAATTCCAACGTTGCCTGCACCGCTCTTGCCCCTGCCGCTTACGCCCATCGTCACCACACAGACGCCTGAGGTTACCGCCCCACCGGCTTCGCCAGGCGGCGCGGGGACGTTGCTGCTTACTCCCGTTCCAACGCCGACGTTCGCGGCAACCCAGGTTGTGGTCGAAGAAGTGGCCGTGGGACGCGCAGGCGGTGGCTTGCTCGATCCGGCAACCATCCCTACGCCACCGGCCTTCATCTGGGCGACGCCTACCATCACGCCTCGGCCGCCCGCCCGGACGCCCCGCCCTGACCTGACGCCGATCTTGCCGCCGGGCGCCGAGTCATTCACGCCCACCCCCGAGTCACAGGTATCACCGCTGGTTCGGTTCTGGCAGGGCATCTTCGAGCACATGCTTCCTTGATCCTCCCCTCTGGTTTTTGCGTGCGCTGTTCCCCGAATAGCGCCGCAGGTTTGTCGATCTGACGTCCCCAGACATGGCAGGTCTTCCTGCGCCTTGTGGCTGAGCGGCGAATGGTGTAGACTGCGGCGACATAGGAGCGACTCAATGACTCACACACTCATTCGTCACGCTGACGTGATCACCCTTGATGCCGGGCACCGCGTCCTGCGAGATGTCGAGATCGCGATCGCCGATTCAACGATCGTCGCGGTGGGTGTGGCGCCGGCGGATTTCCGGCCCGACGAAATCGTGAATGCTTCCGGCCATATCGTCATGCCGGGCTTCTTCAACGCGCACGCCCACAGCGGATTGGTGTTGCTGCGCGGCCACGCCGAAGACCTGCCCCTGAGCCGCTGGCTTAACGAGCGCATCTGGCCTGCCGAATCGGTTCTTACTGCCGACGATGTGTATTGGGGTGCTGCGCTGGCCGTTGCCGAGATGATCCGTGGCGGCACGGTCGGTTTTGCCGACCACTACTTCTACATGGATCGAGTCGCGCAGGTGGTTTTGGAGAGCGGGATGCGGGCGGCCCTGGCCTGGTGCGCCTTCGGGGCGGAGGAGGGTGAGATCGGCACGGATTTGGCTGGGATTGCCAGGTTCGTTGAGACATGGCAGGGCGCCGGTGATGGCCGCATTCGGACCATGCTGGGACCGCATTCCCCCGCTACTTGTACGCCCCAGTTTCTGGCGCGGACTGCTGCGGTGGCTGTTCGCCTTGGCGTCGGCATTCATATCCATCTGGCGGAGCTCCAAGCGGATGTGGAACGATCGCTGGCCCTCTATGACATGACGCCCGTGCAACTGCTCGAAGCGAACGGTGTGCTCGAAGTGCCGGTGATCGCCGCGCACGCCGTCTTTTTGGCGGATTTCGACCGGCAGATCCTGGCCGCACGCGGTGCAACAGCCGTGCAGTGCCCCACGACCCACATGAAGCTCGGATACGGCGTGGCGCCGGTGCCAGCCCTGCTGGCCGACGGCGTCAACGTGGCGCTGGGCACCGATGGAGCTGCCGGCAATAATGCGATGGATATGCTACAGGAGGCGCGGCTCGCCGCGCTGATGCAGAAACTGGCCGCGCGCGATGCCAGCGCGCTGCCCGGTGATCTGCCCTTGCGCCTGGCAACCCAAAACGGCGCTCAATCCCTGGGTTTCAAACTCAGTGGTTGCATCGCGCCCGGCTACGCCGCCGATCTGATCATGATTGACTCGCAGACGCCGCGTCTGCACCCGCAGCACGATCTGGTCGCCAACGTCCTCTACAGCGCACAAGCAGGTGACGTGACCGATGTGATGGTGGCCGGTCGTTGGCTCATGCGCCGTCGCGCCTTGCTCACACTGGACGAAGAACGCCTCCTTTACGAGGCAGAGCGTCGCGCGCTGCGCCTGGTCTCGACTCCAGGCCAGTCACCACGGTCGTATCCCGCTAGTTAGGATCACAAACCCGGCTTATGAGACCCGACCAAGTGCCCGGGGTCGAGATAGGATCCGTTTTGGCATAAGGACGGGTTTTCTTTGACAGCCTGCTCGATTCTACGTAAAATGGGATGGTTGACTTTCTGATGATACCATAGTAGACCCTGGCGAGGAGGGGTGATGGGCAATTACACGACTGAGCAGCTTCGAAACGTCGTACTGATTGGGCATGGCAGCTCCGGCAAGACGACTTTGGCGGAGGCGATGCTCTTTACCACCGGCGTGCTCAGCCGGCGTGGTCGCGTTGAAGACGGTACGACTGTAGCTGACTGGGATGATGAAGCGATTCGGCGCCATATTTCAGTGTCGGCGGCTGTGATCCCTTGTGAGTACAAGGGCATCAAGCTCAACGTGCTGGACACGCCTGGTTTTATTGACTTCGCGGGTGAGACCAAGGGGGCCGTCGCGGTGGCCGATGCGGGGTTGGTGACGGTGGACCCCGTTGCGGGTGTCGAGGTCGGCACCGAGCTCGGCTGGGGCTACCTGGACGAGCGAGAATTGCCCCGGGCGGTCTTTGTCAACAAAATGGACCGCGAGAACGCCCAGTTTCAGCGTGTGTTGGGCTCGTTGCGCGAGGCTTTCAGTGGTGCGATTGTGCCTTTACAACTTCCGATTGGCGAAGGGTCCGAGTTTCGCGGCATTGTTGATCTGATCGGTATGAAGGCGTATCTGGGCGAAGCGGGGGACGCGTCCGACATCCCGGCGAGCATGGCCGGTGATGTGGAGGTGGCGCGTACCAGGCTGATCGAGGCTGCGGCCGAAGGCGACGACGAACTCATCATGAAATACCTGGACGGTGAAGAGTTGACCAACGACGAGATCAGCCGCGGCCTTCGTACTGGCATCGCGAACCGGTCCATCATCCCTGTGTTCTGCGGATCGGCGGTCAACGGGACGGGCGTGCGGTCGCTCATGGATGCACTGGTTGCCTTCCTTCCAAGCCCTGTCGACAGGCCGGCATGGGTCGCCAAACGCCCCGACGATGAAGAGGTCGAGCTTTCTGCCAACGCTGCGGGCCCGTTGGCCGTGTTCATCTGGAAGACCGTGGCCGACCCCTACGTCGGCAAGATCTCCTATTATCGCGTCATTTCGGGCACCTTCCACGGCGATACGCGTCTCGCCAGCATGCCGAGCGGCAACGAAGAACGCATCGGCCAGATCTTCATCCCGCGTGGCAAGGAACAGTTGCCGGCTACCGAGCTGGCCGCCGGCGATATCGGTGGCGTGGCCAAGCTGGCCAGCACTGCCACCAACGATACCCTTTCGGAGAAGGCCAACTCCTTCCTCCTGCCTCGACCGGTTTATCCCGAGCCGCTCTACTCCGTTTCGGTTTCACCCAAGACCAAAGCGGATTCGGCCAAGATGGGGCCGGCGCTGAATCGCATCACGGAGGAAGACCCGTCCCTGTCATGGCGCTTCGAGCCGGGCACCGGCGAGACCATTCTGTCGGGCATGGGCGAAATTCACGTGGATCTGGCCGTCCGGCGCATGGAAAGCAAGTTTGGTGTCGGCATCACCACCGCCGTTCCGAAGGTGCCGTATCGCGAGTCGATCACCAGGAGCGCAGCGGACTACCATCGCCACAAGAAGCAGACCGGCGGTGCAGGCCAGTTCGGTGAAGTTCACATGGAGATCAAGCCACTGCCGGCCGGCAGCGGGTTTGAGTTTGACACCAGCCGGGTTTTCGGCGGCGCCATCTCCAACAGCTTCTTCCCCTCCATCGAGAAGGGGATCAGGTCACGGCTGGCCGAAGGGCCGTTGGCCGGCTACCCCGTGGTGGATGTGCGCTGCGAAGTGTACGACGGCAAGATGCACCCGGTAGACTCCAAAGATATCGCGTTCCAGATCGCCGGCCGCGAGGTGTTCAAGAAGACGTTCCTGGCCGCCGGTCCGGTGTTGCTTGAGCCGATCATGGATGTGCGCATCACCGTGCCCGAAGAGTATATGGGTGACATCATGAGCGACCTGAATACCCGCCGGGGGCGCGTTCAGGGTATGGAGCAAGCCAAAGGCAAGGGGATCATCATCGCCCAGGTGCCTATGGCGGAGATGCAGCGTTATGCCATCGACCTGCGTTCCATCACTCAGGGTCGCGGCTATTACACCATGAAGCTGTCACATTACGATCAGGTGCCGTCGCACATCGCTGAAGGCATCATCGTCCAGGCCAAGAAGGAACGGGTTGAGGCCGAGGAAGAATAAGCCCTTGAGCACTGTGGCTCGGTTACCTGATCGGGCCACTTTCGCAAGAAAAGGAGATCGCCCGCCAGAGCTCCCTGGCGGGCGACTTGTATCTCGTTCAGGAGGCACATCATGATTCCACGCGATTATCCCGGCAAGGGCAAGGTCGCGATCCTTAAGACCAGCCCTGGGACCGTGCTGGACGACTACGGCCGCTTAATGGATCTGGCCGGCTATCGGCAGGCACTGCCGGTGGGCCATGAAACTATCCTCAAGATCAACATCTCCTGGCAGACCTGGTATCCAGCCTGTTCCAGTACCCCCTGGCAGATCGAAGGCGTGATACGCAAGCTCCAGGCGGACGGTTACACTAACCTGTCGGCGGCGCACAACAAGACGGTCGTCGTCGACGCGTACGTCGGCGAGAAGAACAACAAGCACAAGGCCGTCGTGGATGCCTATGGCCTGCGCAACGTCCATCTTTATGAGCCGGAAGTGCGCTGGGTGCGCTACACGCCCAAGGCGCCTATGCTCGTGCTGGACCGGATCTTCCCTGAAGGCATCCTGTTGCCGGAGTATTTCTTCGACAAGAACATCATCCAACTGCCCACAGTCAAGACCCACGTCTTCACCGTCATTACCGGCGCGATGAAGAACGCGTTTGGCGGCTTGCTCAACGAGAAGCGTCACTGGACGCATGGCGTGATCCACGAGACCGTGGTGGATCTGCTGGCAATCCAGCAGGAAATCCACAGCGGCCTGTTTGCCGTGATGGACGGGACTTTTGCCGGCGATGGCCCCGGCCCGCGAGCGATGCGCTGGCATGAGAAGGATCTCATCCTGGCCTCAGCGGACCAGGTAGCGATCGACGCAATATCAGCCAGGCTTCAGGGCTTTAACTCATTGGATCTGAAGTTCATCCGGTTAGCCCACGAGCTCGGGCTGGGTGTGGGTGATCCGAAAGAGATCGAAATCGTCGGTCATGACATCTCGGCCGAGGATTGGCATTTTGTCCAGGAGGATACGTTCGCCAGCAAGGGCCAGAAGCTGATCTATCACGGCGCGCTGAAGCCGTTCGAGAATATCCTGCTGCGCTCGCCTATCGTGCCGTGGAGCTATTTCGCCTCGAACTTCTACCACAACGTCTACTGGTATCCCTTCGTCGGCCGGCCGAGGGTTGAGGCCGCGTTGAACACCAAATGGGGCCAGATGTTCAAACGCTATGGGGATGGCAAGGTGGTCATGCCCGGTGTTGAGCCGCGCACGACGGCAATCGCCGCGGGCGCGACGGCCCTCGGCTTGCTGATCGCTGGCGGATTGATCCTGAGGGGACGGCGTGACGCAAAAGGTTGATCCGGTGCGGGGGATGTGGCGCGTCGATCTCCACACCCACACCTCGGCCTCGTCCGACTCCCGGATCGACCCGGCGGCACTGGTCGAACGGGCGCGAGAGATCGGCCTGAACAAGGTCGCCATCACGGATCATAACACCATCGAAGGGGCGCTGAGCGCGCAGCAGTTGGCACCCGATCTGGTCATCGTCGGGGAGGAGATCGAGGTAAGTACTGGCGGCGAGCTGATCGCGTACTTTCTGACCGAAGTCATTCCAAGGGGGCTCCCGGTGGAGGAAGCCTTGCGCCAGCTAAAGGCTCAAGGCGCGGTCATCAGCATCTCACACCCGCTGGATCGCTTGCGTGGGTCAGCTTTGGGCGAGGAGATGACCTTGCAGATCATTGACCAGGTGGAAGCACTGGAGGTCTTCAACGCACGCTGCCTGCGTCCTGATGATAACCGGAAGGCTGCTGACCTGGCAAATCGATTCGCCAAGGCGCCAACGGCGGGCAGTGATGCGCACACGCTGCCGGAGCTGGGGGCCGGATACCTTGTGCTGCCGCCGTTTAAGAGCAACCCTGAGGCATTCAGGGCCAGCCTGGCGCGCGCGACGCCCGGCGGTCACCTGAGCGGAATCTGGCCGCATTTTGCGAGCACCTTCTCGAAGTTCGTCAAGTGAAGCGTGTGGTGGTGAATGTCGCGTGCCCTTCCGCTGCATAAAGACAAGGCCTTTAGAACTCTACTTTCCGCTAAGTTAGACATGACATAAAGCGGAAGACATGGCATCATTACGGTTGTCAAATCAGATCGTAATGGAGAAACCATGTCCCCCGCTTCCAGAGTTACCATACAGGCACTT
>Ga0172368_10001020_pt1 | contig 39154 bp, 31 predicted proteins | sample Lak11m_FD_114540 | JGI IMG/M metagenome (GOLD analysis project Ga0172368, IMG submission 114540) | Freshwater microbial communities from Kabuno Bay, South-Kivu, Congo - kab_022012_11m | ecosystem: Environmental > Aquatic > Freshwater > Lake | place: Democratic Republic of the Congo: South-Kivu... | reverse complement strand
TAAAGTAGCCTTAAAAGATATGATTGAAATAAGCATTACGAATACTAATACCTTAGCCAAATACAGAAAGATTAATAGTTACTACGATAAGTTAATAACCACGCATTTATAAACTAAAGCCAAAAGAAATTACAACGTTTGGGGTTTACCTTTGTCACTTCAAATTTAAAATTATCCAACTTCATACTTTTCTTTGTTCTATTCCAAATATAAACTCTTAATTCTGCATCGGGATAATCCAAAACTTGTTGATATGTAATTAATTGAGAAAGATAAATGGTATTTGTTAAGGGATAGTTTTTGTAATTTTTTAATTCAGAACCTAACCATATTATTGATTTATCACCCTGATGAATATCATAGACGATTAATGGGTTCGCAGCAGTATCATTTGATGAAACATCAACAGAAACGTTTACATACGAAAATTCAGATGGTTGGCAGATATCTTTAAGTTTCATGTAAAAAGCAGGCACAAATTCAAAAATACTATCTAAAAAAAATTCTGTCTTTCCCTGATAAAAGCTTTTTAAATCTGGGTTTGAGTAATAAATATATGATGTGTCATCACTTGCTTTATTTGTATAAACTGAAGTTTCTGAAATTTCAACCTTAGGTTTTATTTTTGAAAAACAATAGAATGAATAGGTAAAACCTTCTTCTTTTTCGAATATATAGGGATACTGCTCTTTTATTATCAGAAGATACTCTATTGGCAAATTACCAGAGATAAAATAATCCGATTTCTGATTGTTAACAAATTGTCTGAACCCTTTCGTGTCCATTTCATGAGCATATTGGTCAAAGTATGTATATTCAAATTTTCTATGATATTTTTCGAAATAGATATCTCTAAATCCGAGTGGTAAAAACAAATCTATAGTTACTTTTTCAGGTTCTCTAACCTTGTCAAGTATTTTATATGTATTTGTAACCATTTTGTCAAAAGGCTGGTTATAGAATATTTTATAATGCTCCCGCTCTTTTACTAATGTTGATGTTCCAATATAAAGTATCAGAAGCACTATTGGAAAAATAATTCTTTTCTTAAGTTCACAGAACATAGAAAAAATCAGCATAAGAAAAAATGGAAACACAAAAATCATTGTTGAATACTGAAGAATAGGACTTACTTTAACAGAGTAATAATAAGCTATCAGATATTGAACAGAAAACCATAACAATGCAATAATTCTAAATTTATAGGCATCAGTCTTTTTATTACGAAAAATTAAACTGAGTATTAATAATAAGAAAACTATCAAATACATTTTTATTGAAAAATGAAAAAAGTATTTAATCAATACATAAATATAATCAGGTTTTTGTTTTCCAAGCCAATCTCCGACACCTCCTATATGAAGTTGATAGAAAAATATTTTTAAATGAGGTATGTACAATATAAAAATACTTATACCGGCAATGATGTAAGCCTTGTAGGTATCCCTTTTTAGAAAAAAAACACCTGTCAGACCAACAGTTGCAGCAAACAATAATGCCAGATGATGGTTATAAGTACACAATGAACTAAAAACAACATATCCAACTAGCCAACTGTTTTTATTACTACTGCTCTTAAACAAATAATTTGTCCAACACCATACCATCACTATTGAAAAAAGCATTCCGCTGGTATAGGGTCTGGCAATCTGGCTATACATCACCATGTATTGTAATGTTGCCATAAAAGATGCAGTAATCAATCCTACAGATTTATTAAACCATAAAGCAGCCACCTTGTAAATGAAATAAACAGATAGAATACCAGCAATGATAAAAGGAAATTTAACAGCCATTTCAGAATAACCAAAAAGCCATGTCCAATAGTATAGAAAGACTTGGACACCCACAGGGTGACCGTCAATTTTGGCCCCTTTATTAATTAAATCACTTAAATTGTCAAAATGAGTTCTGACTAATGCACTTAATTCATCAGCCATATATGGTATATGTGGAAAATTCCAGAAGCGCAAAATAGCTGCAACAGTCAGAATTATGTATAATAGAATATTATTGGTGCTTTTTATTTTTTTCAACACTGAAAGGCTTACCTCTTTCATTAAATATATTCTAAATAAAATATTTTGCAAAGGTAAAATTTATGAGTAACTATCCTACAATCTTTGAAAAATATGAATATTTCTCTTGTTATTTGATTTTAAGTGCTTATATTTATACTTCATAATACCTAAATATTTTATGAAAAAGATATGCCTACTTTCAATAACAATATTTTTATTCTGCCATTCAATTTACTGCCAATGGGCACCAATTGGGGCGAAATGGTATTACAGCCATACTTATGGAGCACCGCAGTATCTCACTATAATTGAATCTGTTAGAGATACCTTAATTTTAAATAAACAATGTAAAGTTCTGAAATCTTATAACATTTATGTTCAGGGTTTATCACCCGGCATATACCAATGGGACACGTTGTATTGCCCACTTCAATACACCTATTGTGATTCATCCAAAGTATATCTTTATGATAATTTGTTAAATGATTTTTATGCACTTTATAATTTTAATGCTACCGCAGGAGATACTATAACTGTAAAGGACACACTTTTTTCAGGTTATTGCCCAGATAATTTTTCCTGTAGCATATTCCAATATAAAGTTGACAGTGTTAGTGATACCATTTTAAATGGTATAAGTCTCAGAAAACAATATGCATCGGCTACGCCAAACGCAGACTGGATTTTTTATAACCCACCCTATCCTGGGGCATTCAACCATTATCCATTGATTGAAAAAATCGGCTCATTAAGATATTTATTTGGCACAGGAATATCTGGAGTTGAAGGCAGTATCAGTCATCTGAGATGTTATCAGGACAGTAGTATCTCATATCATTCACCTGACTGGCCGGATTCGCTTGCATGTGATTATTTATATACTTTGATTACAGATATAAAGAAAACTATAGATACACAGAACAAAATCACTATTTTCCCAAACCCCACATCAGGACAAATAAACATTGAAACAAATTTTGACAATCCTTTTTATTATTACATCTATAATATTTTTGGCCACTTGGAAATGACAGGTGTTTCGAATGCCAAACTCACTTTAATATCCATATCCAGCTTATGCAACGGTATTTACAGTATCATTGTAAACTCTGATGGTAAAATATTAAGAGATGAATTTATTGTTTTGAGGTGATAATATGAAACAAAAAAACCTATAAAAAACAATGCTGCGGTTTCTCCTCTTTACCGCCGCCAGACCTTTCTGCCGCCAGATAACTTTAGTACACTTTAGCTCCCTTTAGTTCACTCTAAGTGTCACAGCGATTTTGAAGTATATTTTCATTATATAATCATTTCATAACTTAAGTTTGCTTTTACACCAAAATATTTTTTTTGCTTTCAAATCAAATAACATTATTTAACACTCCATTTTGATTTTAAGAAACAAGTCTTTTGCTCATTTCAAAAAAAACATGTAGGTTTGCATCCAAATTAAGAAAAATATAAAATGCTGACCCTTTACAAGAAAGAAATAAGTTTATTTTTAAGCTCACTCATAGGATATATTGTTATCATCGTCTTTCTGTTGATTAACAGTTTGTTTTTGTGGGTTTTTCCTGTTGACAGCAACATACTGTCGCATGGCTATGCAACTGTTGAAGGACTTTTCATACAGGCACCCTTTGTTTTCCTTTTTCTCATACCGGCCATCACCATGCGATCGTTTTCTGAAGAAAAGAAAAGTGGCACATTAGAGCTTTTGCTCACCAAACCCATAACCGATATTCAGATTATCGTTTCAAAATTCATGGCAGGCTTCACCCTGGTGTTTTTCTCGTTGATACCTACCCTTATTTATGTGTTTTTTGTTTACACCAATGGTTCTCCTGTTGGCAATATTGACATGGGTGGTACATGGGGTTCGTATATTGGCTTGTTGTTCCTGGCTTCTGCTTTTGTAGCAATAGGCATTTTTGTTTCATCAATTACCGACAATCAAATTGTGGCATTTATTATTTCAGTATTTCTGTGCGGGTTTATATATCTGGGCTTCGAATTTTTATATACCCTCGACCTCTTTGGAAAAATTGATCTTTTTGTGCAATCTATCGGAATTCAGGCACATTTTATTTCTATGAGCCGGGGTGTTATTGACTCGAGAGATGTGATTTACTTTTTAAGCTTAATACTATTTTTTATGTTGTTAACAAAAACATCGCTTGAAAGTCGGAAATGGTAGTTTCGACAAGCTCAACTACCGAATATTCGACGAGCTCAACTACCGGTTATTTGACAAGCTCAGTTACCGGCAGCAAAAGGGAAAAGACAAAAGGGATAAGGTATAGGGGGATAAGGTATAAGTAAATAAAAAGATAAAGGAAATGTGATGATGTGATGATGTTGTGATTTTAATCTGTGGTTATCTGTGTAATCTGTGGTTTAAAATAAAGGAAAAGAAGGTATAGGGAATAAAGGGAAGAATAATTTGAAAATGAGAGAAGAATGTATAAGGGAATAGGGTATAAAGGTATAAGGGAATGAGACAATTTGAAAATGTAACAATTTGAAAATGTAAGAAAAAGATAAAAAGACTATCGTAAAGATGAAAGATAAAACAATAAATACAAATAAGCGGAAGCAGATAAAAAAGTTTAATATTATTTTTCTGCTTTTGAGTTTTCTGGTAATCATATTTTTTAATATTATAGGCAGTTATCTCTTTTTCAGATTGGACCTTACTGCAGAAAAAAGATTTTCGTTGTCTCCTACGACAAAGAAAATGCTGCGTGAACTTGACGACATTGTTTTTTTCAAGGTGTTTCTGGAAGGTGAATTTCCTGCTGATTTTAAAAAAATGAGAAATGAAACTAAGGAGACTTTAGATGAGTTCAGGGCTTATTCAAACTTTATTCAGTACGAGTTTATAAACCCCAATAATCCCGACGACCCCAAAGAATCGAAAAACATACAGATGCTTTTAATGGAAAAAGGCTTGGAACCTACCCAACTGTACATTGATGATGAAAGTGGTTCGAGCCAGCAGGTAATTTTTCCGGGGGCTATTGTATCATATAAAGGTAAGGAAGTGCCTGTACAACTGCTCAACACACAACTTGGCGCTTCGTCAGAAAGTGTTATTAACAACTCTATACAGGCCTTGGAATATAATTTTGCCCATGCTATTAAGAAAATTACAGAGCCCAGAAAACAAAAAATTGGTTTTTTGACCGGACATGGAGAACTCGACCAATACGAAACGGCCGACATAATAAGAGAACTGTCAAACTATTACACTGTCAAAAGAATACAGATGAGTCCTCAGGATGAAGATTTTATTTCATTTGTCAATGAGAATCCCAACTCTTCTTTTGTCACCACCGACACCAACAATATATCACTCGAAGTTAATGATAAAATCATAGGTGAGTATGTCAAACTGCAACTCGAATGGATTAAGGAATTTGATGCTCTGGTAATAGCTAAACCTTCGGAAGCTTATTCTGAAAGGGAAAAATTTATTCTCGACCAATACATCATGAATGGCGGTAAAATGCTTTGGTTTATTGATCCCTTGTACGCCTCAATGGACAGCTTGGTAAACAACACCTGGACTATAGGATTTTCACAAAAAATCAATCTTGATGATCAGTTGTTCAGATATGGTGTGCGTCTTAACAATAATCTTGTTCAGGATATTAAAGCAGCGGCCATCCCACTTGAAACAGGCAGAATATCCAATCAGCCCCAATATACTTTTCTGCCCTGGTTGTTTTTTCCTTTAATCATGTCCGAATCAAACCACCCAATAGTTAAAAATCTGAATGCCGTAAAGTGCGAATTTGCCAGCAGCATTGACATACTCGATAATGAAAATGTGGTAAAAACACCTTTGTTGGTCACTTCACAAAACAGCAGAACTCTCAATGCGCCGGTTACCATCGAGCTTAATATTTTGAGAAATAAGCCTGACGAACGGCTGTTCAACAAACCCAACCAAAACATATCTGTTCTACTCGAAGGTCGTTTTGAATCTCTATTTAAAAACAGATTACTGCCAACAGCTTTCACTAATGTAGCCAAGGATATAAATGTCATGAATGAAAGTGTACCCAATAAAATGATTGTCGTTTCTGATGGTGACATCATCAAAAATCAGGTACGCACCAATGAAATGAAAGAAATAATACCATTGCCTCTGGGCTTTGATAAATGGACACGACAAACGTATGGCAATAAGGATTTTGTGCTTAACGCCATCAATTATTTATGTGATGACTCAGAATTAATACAAGCCAGAACTAAGGAATTCAAAATCCGCTTGCTCGATAAAAACAAGATCAGCAAAAATAAACTTCAATTGCAGCTTTTAAATGCTTTACTTCCCATATTTTTGGTTCTGATAGTTGCAATCATTATTATATATATCCGCAGAAAAAAATTTACAGCTCAAAAAAAGTAAACCAATGAACAAAAAAAGAGTTTTATATGCAACAGTCATAGCGTTTTTATTAGGAATTACTGCATTATATCTTATCTACACCAATACCAACAGCACAAACAACAAAGAGCTATCTGATTTTTCGGTAAGAGACACCTCTTCAATAACAAAGATTTTCCTCTCCGACATGAACAAAAACAGCGTTAAAGTGGTGAAGGTAAAACCAGGAGAATGGATAGTCAATGACAAATACCCTGTACGCAATGACAATATCGTTACAATTTTCAAAACCCTTATCTGGATTGAAGTCCGAGAACCCGTTCCCCAAAAACATCTCGAACAAGTCAATGCATTATTGGCCGCTACTTCTACTAAAGTTGAAATTTATCAGACTGTTTACAGAATAAATTTATTCAATAAAATTAAACTTTTCCCTTATGAAAAGCGCACCAAAACTTTTTATGTGGGCGAAGCCACACAAGACCAAATGGGGACTTATATGCTGATGGAAAATTCGACAAAACCTTTCATCACTTATTTACCCGGCTTCAGAGGCTTTCTCTCATCACGTTTTTCGTGCAGAGAAAACGACTGGCGTATTCCCCGTATTTATAATTCGAGATTGGGTGAAATTAAATCAGTGGCTGTTGACTTCGTAGAATCACCCGAAAAATCATTCAAGGTAGTAAACAACAACGACCGTACATTTTCTCTTTTTTCCAATAATACAGGATTTAATAAAATTGAAAAATTTGACACCATCAATGTGATGAATTTTATGTCTTCTTTCGAAAATATAAACTTTGAAGCCGTTTTAAATAATCTGAGTAAGAAAGATTCCATTATAAAATCCCCCCCTTTTCATATCATCACACTTGAAAAGTTCACAGGTGAAATACAAAAGGTAAAAACATATCACAAATGGTCAATCGAACCTGAACTGATTGTTTCCGGCACTAATGAATACGACAGAGACAGATTGTATGCTCTGATAAATAATGATAAGGATTTTGTGCTGATTCAATTTTTTGTTTTCGACAGAATATTAAGACCTTTGACATATTTTACAGAAAATAAAGAGTAAGAAAAACTTTTTTTTTAATTTACGATATATCAAAGCTAATTTTTACTTATCTTAGCAACCTTAAGTTTTATTTAAAAATTAAAATTATTAGTTAAAACCCAATTTAAGCATAATTAAACAATAATTCATAAAACAAATCAATATGAGATTTATAGTTAACAGCTCCGTTTTACTCAAACAATTGCAAGCTCTTAGTGGTGTAATTAGTACAAATAACACATTGCCTATTCTTGACAATTTCTTGTTTCAGTTAAAAGATAACAGCTTGATAATTACAGCAACAGATCTTGAAACAACAATTACTTCAAAAGTTGAACTCGACATGGCTGACGAAGATGGCAGTGTGGCAATTCCCGCAAAAATATTGGTTGACACATTAAAAACATTTTCTTCTACACCTTTAACTTTCACTGTTGAAGACGAAAGCTATACCATCACCATTTCTGCCGGAGAAGGCAATTACAAATTAAGTGGTTATGATGCTGAAGAATATCCCAAAACACCGGAGGTTGTTTCAAACTCTACTTTAAATATTGAGTCAAGTGTGTTGCAGAAAGCCATTTCAAAAACAATTTTCGCAACAGGTTACGATGATTTAAGACCCGTTATGACAGGTGTTTTATTCAAAATGACACCCGAAAGCGTCACTTTTGTGGCCACTGATGCTCATAAATTGGTTTGTTACAAAAGGATTGATTTAAATGTGGAAGAAGAAGTTAACTTCATTATCCCTAAAAAACCACTCAACCAACTCAAAAACAATCTGCCCTCAGAAAACACAGCTGTATTAATAGAATACAATCAAACCAATGCTGTTTTTACTTTTGGACATGTTAAATTGATTTGTCGTTTGATTGAAGGAAAATATCCTAATTATCAAGCAGTTATACCAGCCGACAATCCCAATAAATTAATTGTGGACAGACTTTTATTCTTAAACACAATTAAACGTGTGTCTATCTTTGCCAGTCACTCTACTTTTCAGGTAAGATTAAAAATTGCAGGTCAGGAATTGGTAATCTCTGCCGAAGATATTGACTATTCAAATGAAGCCAAAGAAAGACTTACCTGCTTGTACGAAGGTGAAGATATAGAAATCGGTTTCAACTCAAAATTCCTCATTGAAATGCTTTCAAATCTCGAATCTGAAAATATTTCAGTTGAAATGTCATCCCCCAACAGGGCAGGTATTATCAAACCCGTTGACAACGAAAACCAGAACGAAGACATTTTAATGCTCGTGATGCCCGTAATGCTTAATAATTAATCATTATTATTTTAGTAGAAAAAACTGTTTGAGTTACTCAGACAGTTTTTTTTTGAGATTTTTTTTAATTTATTAATATTTTGTACGTATATTTGTACTTTAATATGTACTAAAATTAATTTCAATGTTAACTACAACAATTTCAGATTTTAGAAGTAACGTTAAAAAGTACCTTGACAGGGTAACAGAAAACTTTGAAACCTTAATAATAAACAGAGGTAAAGACCGTGGAATTGTAATTATGTCATTAGATGAATACAATTCCATAAATGCTACACACTATGAATTATCATCAAAAATTAACGAAAAAAGGCTTGATAATGCTATAGAAAAGCTACAAAAAGGAGATTCATTTACAAAAGATCTTATTGAAGAATGAAATACGTCTTTGTTGAAGAATCTTGGGAAGATTATATTTATTGGCAAGCCAATGATAAAAAAATGCTTAAACGAATAAATGAATTATTGAAAGATATTTCACGAAATCCGTTTACTGGCATAGGCAAACCCGAACCATTAAAACACAAATATAATGGGTTTTGGTCTAGAAGGATAAATGATACACATAGGCTTGTTTATAAGGTTAACCAAGGAGAAATATTAATTGCAAAATGTCGTTTTCATTATGACACATAAAATAAAATGCATTTGCAACTAATATTTAATATTTTTTTACATATATTACATTAATAATGAGAATTTTATATAACCTATTTATTTTTACTTATACATTTATAATCAGAGGGGCTTCTCCTTTCAGTAAAAAGGCAAAACTTTGGGTTAAAGGCCGGCAGCAACTTTTTGAAAAAATTGAATCAGCATTAAAAAATGAAAAACAGCCTTTAATCTGGGTGCATTCATCATCTTTGGGCGAATTTGAACAAGGCAGACCCGTTATTGAAAAGCTCAAACACGATTATCCCGATTACAAAATATTATTGACTTTCTTTTCACCATCGGGCTACGAAATAAGAAAGAATTATCAAAATGCCGATTATATTTTTTATTTGCCAGCAGATACACCGGCCAATGCCAAAAAATTTACAACTATCACAAAACCCAAAATTGCGATTTTTATCAAATATGAATACTGGTTTAATTATCTCAATGAATTGTATAATAATAAGATAGCTGTATTTTTTATTTCTGCCATTTTTCGCAATAACCACTACTTTTTTAAAAACCATGGAAAGTGGTCTTTGAATCAGTTGAAAAAAATAGATTACTTTTTTGTTCAGAATGAAACATCAAAAAACCTGCTTCTCAACAATGGAATAAACCATGCTATTGTAAGTGGCGACACCCGTTTCGACCGTGTTTTGCAAATTGCAGCCAACCCACAAGCCCTGCCGCTTATTAAATTGTTTTCCGAAAATCACAAAGTCATAATCGCAGGAAGTTCCTGGCCTGTTGATGATAACCTTTTCTCAGGATTAATAAATACGCAGCCTAAAGGTGCCAAATACATCATTGTACCTCATGAAATTCATGATGAGTATATTGAAAAGCTGATTAAGCTCTTTGGTAAAAAAGCCTGCAAACTGTCTTCAATTACTGAACAGAATGCCAGGGAAATAAATATTATTATTGTTGACAGCATAGGTCTTTTGTCATCTATGTATGCGCATGCTCACATTGCTTATATTGGAGGTGGATTTGGCAAAGGAATACACAATACTCTGGAAGCTGCATGTTTTGGATTGCCTGTTATTTTTGGTCCCCATTACCTTAAATTTTCTGAAGCAGTGCAACTCATCAACATAGGGGGTGCATTCAGCATCAATAACGAACAGATGCTTATTCAAAAAGTTAATGAATTGCTCAATGATGAAAAATATTATCAACATGTATCAGAAATTTGCAATTCTTTCGTTTGTAGTAACTCAGGAGCAACAAAAATGATAATGGAAAAGCTTAAAGAATATTTATAGTCAAAAAGAATTCCTTTACAATGCTACTGCTCTTCACTAATTAATAATCAAACACACGCCATGAACAAAATAAAAATTCTCTGGGCAGATGACGAAATAAATTTGTTGAAACCACATATCATGTTCCTCGAACAAAAGGGATATGATGTTACAACAATCAATAGTGGCAATGAAGCATTGGACTTATTAAAAGACAATTATTACGACATTCTTTTTCTCGACGAAAATATGCCGGGCATGTCGGGCATAGAAACTTTGAATGCCATTAAAATTACCACACCCAACATCCCAGTGGTAATGATAACCAAAAGTGAAGAAGAAAGCATAATGGAGGAAGCCATAGGCTCTAAAATTGTGGATTATCTGATTAAGCCGGTAAATCCGAATCAGATACTGCTGTGTCTGAAAAAAAATGTTGAAAACAAACGCATCATCACCGAAAAAACGACACAGGGCTATCAACAGGATTTCAGAAGTATAAGCATGCAGATAAACGACAGCATGAACTTTAATGAGTGGATAGACATATATCGAAAACTCATTTTTTGGGAACTCAAACTCGAGCAATCTCAAAATGAAGGCATGGAAGAAGTTATAAGGATGCAGAAAAACGAAGCCAACAATTTGTTTTGTAAGTTTTATGAGAAATCATACGAAAACTGGCTTATTTCAAAAGATGAAAACAAACCCATTCTGTCGCACACCCTTGTTAAAGAAAAAGTAATACCCTTGCTCGACAACAGCGAAGGTCCTTTATTTTTTATCCTTATCGATAACCTGAGATACGACCAGTGGAAAGTTATTGAACCCATTATCAGTGAGTATTACAGAGTTGTCAGTGACGACATTTACGGCAGTATTTTACCAAGCACAACTCAATTTGCCCGTAATGCCCTTTTTTCGGGACTCATGCCTGCTGAAATTGAAAAAAAATACCCCAAATACTGGATGAATGAAGGTGATGAAGGCACTAAAAACCAGTATGAAAGCGAATTACTGGGTGAACAACTCAGAAGATTCGGAAAAAAAACCAAGTACTCCTACAATAAAATACTCAACCTTAACTCAGGCAAAAAACTCTTAGAAAACCTCAATAATCTCTACAGCAATGATTTTAATGTTATAGTGTATAATTTTGTTGACATGCTGTCGCATGCCCGTACCGATATGGACGTGATTCGTGAGCTGGCAGAAAATGAGTCGGCTTACAGGTCTATTACCACTTCCTGGTTTGAACACTCTCCCCTTTTTGAAATTATCAAACAGCTGGCTAATCATAAGATGAACATCATTATCACTACTGACCATGGTTCAGTTAAAGTAACCATTCCATCCCGACTGTTGGGTGATAAGGACATCTCTACAAATTTGAGGTACAAGCAAGGCAAAGCTTTACAATTTGACAAAAAAGATGTTTATGAGATTAGAGACCCCGCCAAAATTTATCTTCCACGTATCAATGTAAGCACTTCTTATGTCTTTGCCAAAGAAACAAAGTATTTTGTGTATCCCAACAATTATAATTACTATGCTAACTTTTACAAAAATACGTTTCAGCATGGTGGCATATCGATGGAAGAAGTTCTGATTCCTTTTATTTATCTCAGTGCAAAATAAATGGCTATGGAAATTCTTGTGGGCTCATTAAATGAACTTGACGAAGCAGCGCGACTCATCATTGAAAACCATAAATCGTCGCGCATTTTTGCATTCTTTGGTGAAATGGGCGCCGGTAAAACAACTTTAATAAAAGCCATCTGCAAATACCTGAAAGTAAAACAAACGGTAAATAGTCCTACATTTTCTATTGTCAATGAATACGATACTGAGCAAGGGAAGCGTATTTTTCATTTTGATTTTTACCGTATAAAAAAAATTGAAGAGGTTTACGATATAGGATATGAGGAGTACTTTTACAGTGACAATTATTGTTTTATTGAATGGCCCGAAAAAATTGAAAGCCTTTTACCTGAAGAACATATAGCTGTAAAAATAGTACTTGAAGGCAACAACAGAAAAATTTTGCTCCCCTGAAAATTATCATTTAAATTTTCAAAAAAAAATCTCAAAAACAAACAAATTCCAATTTCCATTTTTTTATTCAACACCTATTAAACGTTTTGTAATTTTAATTTATAAATTTAAAATGTAAATAAATGATGAGCTGAAAGATAAAACTAAGCTGGTGTTACATTGTTTTTTTACAATTCAATACCAAATAGCAATCTATAATTGTTTTCTAAAAATGTCGAACCCACACTTGTCAGTCCAAACCAACTTTCTACGCCACAGGTTATTATTTTAATTTTATATCTCATTCTTATTCCAAAACTTAAAGTAGGGCCTTTTAACCAATTATGATTTTCTGTTTTCCATTGTCTTGGAATAGTATCAGGTTGAGAAAGCCACCCATAATAATTTCCTGTTCCATTAAATACATATTGACACTTAATTCCGGCAGAAATCTGAAATTTATCGCGAATGTCCAATGTAGGTAATGATCCGAATTCAATTGATCGTAACAAGTAATAATCTTCGTAACCATTGGGATATTTTTTGGACTTGCCACCAAAAACATTATACCCAATAAATGAAAATGCTTTCAACTTTATGCTGTTTTTGGTATTTCGGGGAGTGAAAATGTTTTCTATACGCATAGTTGGCAGTAGCCAAAACTGATTTCTACGATAAGCTGATGGGGAATCATCTTCCTTCCATGTAGCTGTATTATAGCCTGCACCAACTTCTAAACCAAAACCCTTAAAAATTTTATTGGTTTGTCCAAAAACAACTGCAGGAATTGTTATAATTATAATTAGAAATATTTTTATAAATGTATTCATAAAATGGAGCAAAACACTTTACATATCACTAATTTAATTCCGTCCTGTTATCTCCTGTTTTGAATTTTGTTTTTAACAGTCTATTGGCAAATTTCAAAGCATTTAAAAAGAAAATGGCCTCAATAGGAAATTTGAAAAAGTTGAGTTTAAATCTCAATATTACAAATGGATAAATGGCTCTATTTACTATAAAAACCAAAGGTTGGGCTTTGGGGGGCACCAGTTTGTAGAAATTGGGATTGGCAAATATCAGATAAAATTTGTCAAAATAATCAATTCTTTTCTGATACTCTTTTTTAAACCAGGGCGAGTCGAAGTTGCTTAAATTATGAACTATCCACCCACTCAACTCCTGCGGAGGCTTAAAACCTTGTCCAATAGCATAGTTGTACAATTTTGTTTTGGGGTAAGGCGTGTAATATGAATACAATACCATCACCGTTTTGTTGATGAGCTTGGCCCTGCGAATCAAATCAAAAGTATCTTCAATGTCTTTTTCAGGATTTTCGGGAAAGCACAGTATCACTGAAAACACAGGTGTGATGTCAAACTCATTCAGTACAGCACAGAATTTCAAGGTATCTTCAACAGTCAGTTTTTTGTCGATGGTCTCTAAAATCTTATTACTCCCTGTTTCGGCTCCTATAAAGAGTCTCCGCAAGCCTGCCTTATAAAACAGTTGAATATCCTCTTTACTGTAATGTTTGATAAAATGAGCTGCATGTGTGCAGGTATCCCACCTTATATTAATGTTGTTTTCTATAATCAGTTGGCACAACTCAATCAATTTTTCTCTTTGCACAAAGAAATTATCATCCCAGAAAAAAACACTGTCTATATTTGCTTTCTCTTTAAAATAAAGCAAATCTTCAATAATAGTCTTATTGTCCCTTGCAAACCACTTCCTGTTATAAATTGTAGCCAATACACAAAAACCGCAGTAATACGGACATCCCTGACTGGCAAAATAATTCAATGTCCTCTCATAATTGGTATATTTAAAAACATACCTTTTGATGTCAATAAGACTGTAGTTTACTTTTGGAAATTCATTAATATTCCTGAATACGTTATCAGGATTGGCAATCACTTCACCATTTTCTTTGTAAAACAAACCATTGATGCCTTTCAAGCTCTCATTATTTAACAACCTGACAACCAGCTCTCTAAAAGGAGCTTCACCCTGTCCAACAATGACACTGTCGATGTATTCTTCCTTCACAGTTTGCTCAGGAAGCAGCGATGGATGCCAACCACCCCATACTATATGTGTTTGAGTATTGTAGCTTTTCACCACTTTTGAAAACCTTATCCCCCACTCTATCTGGGTTCCGGTTGTTGATGTAACAGCAGCAAGTATCAGCCTGTCTTTATTCCGGCTTAAAATAGAATCATATTCTCTGTCGAATTGTTCATCAATCAACAAAATTTCCACATCCAGATCTCTTATCATTCTTTCGAGATGCAACATAGCGTAAGGCACAGTCTGACTGCCTTTTTCCAAGGGATTTGTCAGGGGAGTAAACAAGATAATAAGTTTTTTCGACATATATTTATTTTAATTTTTCAACAGGCATCATCTGCCGTAAGGCAAACAAAACTGATTTAAAAAGGCATCCGATTCATTACTTCCAAAGCTTTGAGCTTTATGCCAGTCACTGCAAGCGCCTAAAGTATCACTTAAGCTCATTTTCGTATAACCCCTTTTTGAATAAGCCACACCATCGTTAGGGGCTAATTTTATTGTGTAGTTGAAATCTTCAACAGCACCATTAAAATCCTTTTTAGTGTATTTATACACCCCCCTGTTGCGGTAAGCCACAGTGTATGAGGGGTCAAGTGCAATTGCCTGACTGATATCTTTTATAGCCGCTTCTATGTCGCCTTTCTTATATTTCAAAGCACTTCGGTTATTGTATGCAAAAGGCAATTTGTTATTAATCTGCAAAGCTTTGTCATAATCTTGCATGGCTTGTTCTGTTTTCCCCAGCCAATCATAAGCAATACCCCTGTTGATATAAGCATTGGCCTGGGTAGAATCGAGTTGAATAGAAAGGTTACAATCATTTATAACTGCTTGATATTCTTTCAGCTCAATTAAAATATTACTGCGGTCAATCAGGCAGGGGGCATTGTTGGGATGCAACTGCAAACTTTTATTATAATCCTGAAGGGCTGCACGAAAATCCTTTTCCTTTCTGAAAAAATTACCCCTCAGATTGTAGCCCTTATAGCTGTCGGGATATTTTTGAATCATATCTGAAAAAAGACTGTTTCCATTTTTCCACACTTCAATTCTTTGCCAGCTTATAAATGAATAAGTTATTATAAACAGACCAAAAACAAACAATGCCGTTTTTTTCATAGATGCTTTGGGTATGCCCGAAATGCCTTGTCCTATGATATAAAACAGCCCCAGATAAGCAATGTAAGTGTATCGCTCAGCTGCTATGGCAATGCCTACTGAAACAATCTGCAACATTACAGAAATCACAACTAAAAAGAAAATTACACCAAAAAGCATTTCCCGTCTTAGCTTCGAAGGCCTTACTATCAACCAAACAAGCACCAACAAAAAAGGCAAAGAAGCATAATACATCCAGGGCAGGACACTACCTGTTATGGAAGGATAAAAGTGCATGGCCGACATGTTAAAAGGCAACACCAATTTAACAATGTAAAAGCAAATAGAATACGTAAATAAAAAAATCCTGTCAATAAAAGTAAAATAAACCGACACATCCTTTATGGCTTCCTGTTGCGATTTCAAAGCAATAATACCAAACAATAACGAAAGCAAAAAGAAGGGTAATTTGTCTAAAAAAGCATTAAGTGTCCATTTCCTTTTCTTATAAATTTCAATTGCAATAAGCAATACAGGCAAGGTAACAGCAGCAGACTTTGAAAGCAAAGAGAGAACAAATAAAGCCAATGCTATGAGGTAGAATATAAACTTGTTTGATTTTAAATATTCTAAATATACCAAAAGGGTACTGAAATAAAATAAAGTATATAGCACGTCCTTGCGCTCAGAAATCCAGGCCACTGATTCTACATGCATGGGATGTACAGCAAACAATAGAGAAACAAGTAGGGCTGTAAGTCTGTTGTTGCTGAGTTTTTCAATTAACTTAAAGACCAAAAAAGTATTGATGAGATGCAAAAAGACATTCAAGAAATGATAAGGCATCGGATTTAATCCAAACAAGTGAAATTCAATAAGATATGTAATGGTCGTCAGTGGATGGTAATTACCCATGTAAAAAGAAGTAAAAATGGCTTTAACACCTTCTAAACTAAAATTTTTAATAAATGGATTATCAAACAGATAGCCGTCATCATCGAAAGTGGCAAAATCATTAAAGAGGGCTTTGGCATAAATTAAAGCTGTTAAAATTAAAACCGCCAATACAGTCCACTGAGAGACACTTACAACCTGAGTTTTCAAAGCCTCACTTTTAAAAGATTTTGATTTCAGATGCTTTGTTTTAATATTTTTCTTAAAGTTCTTTTCCATAGGCCATTAAGTTATTTGCAAAATTGCTTGATGGCTTGGCCAGCATTCGTATTTCCTAGTTCCTGAGCCTTGTGCAAGTCCACGCAAGCCCCAATGGTGTCGTTGAGATTTAATTTTGACAAGGCCAAATTAATAAACACCTTATCATCATTAATTTTAAGTTTTATTGCATAATTATAATCCGCTATAGATTCTTTAAATTGGCCTTGCATGGCTTTGATATTACCCCTGTTGCTGTACGACTCTGCATCTGTCGAATCGAGCTTAATAGCCATGTTAATATCATTGATGGCTTCTGAACTTTTGCCCATTTTGGCATTTAAAGCACTGCGGTTTTTATAAGCAATCTGCAATTTTGAATTTAATTTTATAGCCTTATCATAATCCCTCATGGCTAATACTGTACCACCGAGTCTTTCATGCATTAAGCCTCTATTGCAATACACATCAGCTACTGAAGAATCCAGCAGAATGGATAAATTAAAATCGCGCAATGCAGACTTATAATCATCAAATTTATTTAAAATTTCACCGCGTGAATTTAAACATACAGCATTGCCGGGATTGAGCTGAATACTTTTATTGTAGTCATCAAGAGCTCCTTTATAATCTTTCTTGATTTTTTTAAAATTACCCCGTATCTGATACGCCTGAAAATACTCAGGATAATTGTTAACCACATCAGTAAAAAGAGTCACCCCATCACTCCAAACACCTATTCTTTTAAATGCAAGTAATGAAAAAATAAATGTCAACACAGTTAAAACAATCAGCACACTCTTTCTGAATGATTCTTTCTGAATACCCGCAATCCACTGCCCTAAAATGTAAAACAAGCCAATATATGAAATATAGGTATAACGCTCAGCTACTATAGAACTGCCTACTGAAATAATCTGCAACATGATGGAAATAACAATCAGGAAAAAGAAAACCCCAAACAGCATTTCCCGTCTGAATTTCGAAGGTCGGACAATCAGCCAGATCAAAATAAGAACGACCGGCAATGACAGATAATATACCCATGGCAGTGCACTCCCGTGGGTGTCGGGAAAAAAATGCATGACCGACAAATTAAACGGCGCTATGAGTTTAAAAACGTAAAAAAAGAGGGTGTAAGAAAACAAAAATATTCTGTCAATAAAAGAATAGGAGAATACCGTAGAAATATTCGTTATCGCTTCCTGCTGTGAATACAAAGCCAAAATGCCAAACAACACTGAAAGTAATAAAAACGGTACTTTTTCTAATAATAAAGTGATATTCAACTTTCTTCCTTTATAAATGTCAACTGCCAGCATGAGCACCGGCAACGTCACAGCAGCCGACTTTGACAACAAAGAAAAAATGAATAATACAAATGAGAAAAAATAAAACTTAAACCTGTTTTTTGAATCAATATAATTCAGATATGCTATTAATGCACCTATATAAAACATGGTATAAAGCACATCTTTACGTTCTGAAACCCAGGCAACTGATTCCACATGCATAGGATGAACTGCAAAAAGTAAAGCAACAATTAAAGCTGTGAGTTTGTTGCCACTGAGTTTTTCGGTCATCCTGTAAACAAGCAACACATTAACCAGATGCAATAGCACATTTAATGTATGATAGGGCAAAGGGTTTAATCCAAATAAATGATATTCAAAAAGATAGGTGAGCGTGGTCAAAGGGTGATAATTGCCCTGATAAAATGATGAGAAAATAGCTTTTACTGCTTCAAAATTAAAATTTTTCAAATAGGCATTATCAATGATATAAAAATCATCATCGTAATTGGCAAAGCCATTAAAAAGGGCTTTTACATACACCATCGCTGTAAACAGCAATACTGCATATATAGCCCAATGTGGAATATAAACGGATTTATTTTTTAACCCATCAACTTTAAACGGTTTTGATTTTTGAGATATAACAGGCTTTTTTTTCTTAAGCTTTTCAGACATAAGACATATAAAAATTAATAAAAACCGCTAAAGCATCAATTGTAATTATCGATTACTGCAAATCTTTTACAACTTCCAGCAATTCGGGTAAGTCCATGCCAATACTCTTCAATCGTTCAATGGTAGGAACTCCGTTGGGAGTCCAGCCTCTGCGCAGGTAAACAGCATCGAGCAATTTTTCATACTGTTCTTCTCTGTATTTGCGGGTTATTGCTACTTTTTCTTTTGTTGATTTGCCTTCGGGATTAATACCGATTTTTTCAATCATTTGCTTATCGTAGCGTTCCTGACGTGATTCATATTCTTCTTCTGTTACAGGACCTGCTGCACGATAGGGCTGTGCATCATGTTTGCGCAAACCTTTACCACAACGAATATCGAAAATTCTCTGGTATTGATAAACTCTTTCTGATTGTACGATCAGAGAATCTTTATCCAAATCGAGACCGGTTACAGCCTTATAAATAGTCACATAGTTATCAACATGTTCCGGAACCTTGGCAGGAGCATCAGTCAAATGATTATCTGCCGGTTCAACGTCATTCCATGGCAACTTGCATAAGCCTTGCAATCCAAACCATGTTCTGAACATAGGGAAGTAATAAAGAGCTTCGGCTTTTTTCTCAAATGTAGGAATCTGATTATTGACCATGTCCATAAATATAAGCCACGCTTCATCATGCTGTGGACCTTTGTTGGTCATGGCATATCCACCCTGCTGTGCAAGAGACTCTTTAGAAACATATTGTGAGTATTCCAGACCTTTATTTTCCATGCCTATATCCTGTAAGAACTGAGGATCGCCCCAACCCTTTTCAATAAACATTTCTTTCATCTTCTTCACACCCAAACCGGCAATCACACCAAAACCTTCTCCTCTCGATAACTGATGGAGTAACTCCATGGCATCGTCAGCATTGCCAAAGTTAAGTTTCAGACCACCTGTACGCTCGTCATTTAAAATGCCGTTTTCGTAACATTCCATCACAAAGCCCAAAATAGTACCCCATGAAATAGTGCATATACCATAAGTGTCGCAATAGAAGTTGGCTTCAATAGTGAAATCAGGATTAAAAATACCGGCACATGAACCCAAAGAAGCAGCCGTTTCATATTCTGGTCCATCAACAATAACTTTTGATCCTTTATAAGGACCTGTGCGTAATTCGTAATTATCAACACCTTTGGCACACGACATATTACATCCTATCCAGCAACCATCAGGTACATTCTGGGTAAAACGGGCCTTATAAACTTCAGCATGAACATTTATAGCATCAGGATGGCTTCCAAACTTAAAATTATTGGTTGGAAACAAATCATAATCGTTCATAATGTGTGTTAAATGAGCTGTGCCAATTTTGCGCATCTGACATTGTGAATCATCAAGTTCGCGCATTTCTTTGTTGAATCTTTTGCCACGTTCCATAATGGCTGTCATGTCAACAACATTGTTAAGATTTCCCTTAACACCGGGTACTTTGGCTACCAATGCAAGAATTTTTTTATCGCGGAAAACTGTGCCTATACCACCCCTACCGGCTTGTTTCAATCGTACCACTTTTCTTTTCACATCATAAAAAGTAAAGTTAAGCATACCTATCAGTGAATGGTCTGCTGCAGTACCGGCTGATACCACCGAAACATTCATTTTATCTTTTTCATCATTGGCAAAAACTTCATGCAGTTCCTCTCCCAAAACATGAGAATCGATAGGAAGATGAGAAGCATCATACACTTCAACTTTGCCATTTACACCATCCAAATAAATGATAACATCAGAAGCAGCTTTCCCCTGAACTTCCATTGAGTCAAATCCAGCAAACTTCATGAACGGTCCAAAATAACCACCCACATTGCTGTCAATAGGAATATCCGTTTGGGGCGAAATGGTGACCACTAAAGATTTGCCTGTCCCAGAATATTGGGTAATGCCACATATAGGACCTGTATTTATAACAATATCATTTTCAGGATCATTCCATTTAGTTTCAGGTTTGGTGGCATCCCATAACAACTTCAGTCCAAAGCCTTTGCCCCCTACAAACTTGTCTTTCATCATCTGAGAAACAGCTTTTTCTTTTATCTCATTGTCAGAAACATTTACATATAAAGTACGCATGTTGTAACCTTTTTCAATTGGCTTCAATTCATACGACCACTCTTTCAACAACTTGTGTTTGTTTTTAAATTCCTGTAAATTCATATTTGTTTATTTTTGTTTTTTAAAATATATTTTTTATAGTTCTTAATATTTAATTTAATTTAATTTGATTTTCTCTCCTTTTTCTCGCAAAGACGCAAAGAACGCAAAGTATTTCAGTAAACATTTTGCAGTTACCAATGAACAGTTACCATATCATTAAATCATCACATTTCACTTATACCTTCTTCTCTCATTTTCAAATTGAATAATTTTCAAATTGTCTTTCCCTTATACCCTTATTCCCTTATACCTCTATTCCTTTTTCCTTTTGTCTTTTACCTTTCTCCTTTTACCCTTATACCTTCCTCCCTTTATTTCCTTTATACCTCTATACCCTTATACCTTCCTTACTTTATACTTTTTACCTTTTACCTTCTAAACCTTATAATCAAACTTGATATTTGCCAGTTCTTTGTTAGCACTGAGTATCTTACCTTTAAGGTCTTCCTTAAACTTAATGACCTTTTTCAATAGTTCTTCATCGCCTGTAGCCATTATCTGCAAGGCTAATATAGCTGCATTTTTGGAATTGTTCAATGCAACAGTAGCTACAGGTATTCCGGCAGGCATCTGAAGAATAGACAAAATAGAATCCCAGCCATCTAATGAGATAGAGGCTTTTATAGGCACACCTATCACTGGCAGAGGTGTCATGGCAGCAATCACACCCGGCAGATGGGCGGCACCACCAGCTCCTGCAATGATCACTTTCAGTCCTCTGGTATGGGCATTTTTTGCAAAATCCAACACCTGCTCAGGCACCCTGTGTGCTGAAAGGGCATTGATTTCGAATGGAATTTCCATTTCATTGAGGAATTTAGCAGCCTCTTCCATTACCGAAAGGTCGGATGTACTGCCCATTATTATGCTTACTTTAGGGGTCATAAATTCTAAGATTTATTGCAAAAATAAACTATTTTTTTAATTTTAAAAACCCCTGTTAAAATAATATTTGTATTTTAGCTGTGATTTTTAATGTGTACTTAATTACATCTCCTTTATTCATCTTTAAAACCTCATCAAAATGCAGGAAATCAAAGTATTAGACAAAATATTTAAAATATCTATTTCAGCTGCTGAAATTGATAAAGCTGTTGAGAAAATGGCTGAAAAAATAAATTCGGATTATGCTAACGATATTCCTCAATTTATTGCTGTTCTGAATGGCTCATTTATGTTCGCATCCGATCTGCTCAAAAAGATAAAAGTTGATTGTAATATTACTTTTCTAAAAGTTTCTTCTTATCAGGGCACAAAGTCCACTCAGAATGTGCAAACCTTAATTGGACTTAACGAAAGTTTAAAAGGCAGAAAGGTAATTATTATTGAAGATATTATTGACACGGGCATCACCCTCGAAAATCTTATTGAACAAATAGGCAAATACGAACCTGACGAAATTAAAATTGCCACTTTCCTATTCAAACCAAAGGCTTTTACTAAAACTTTCAAAATAGATTACATCGGCATGGAAATCCCCAATGATTTTATTATAGGTTATGGTTTAGATTATAATGGCTTTGCCAGAAATTATCCCGACATTTACAAAATCACCGAATAATAATATTATATGCTCAATTTAATTGTTTTTGGCGCACCTTGTTCAGGCAAAGGGACACAATCAAAAAAATTAGCAGATTTATTTAATTTAACCCACATTTCAACCGGTGAAATATTTCGTCATGAGATAAAATCACAGTCTAAAACCGGATTATTGGTGCAATCATACCTCAATGCAGGAGAGTTAGTCCCCGACGAAATAGTACTTAATGAGCTATTAACACACCATCTGAAAAATAAAATGAATAAAGGATTTGTGTTCGATGGCTTTCCCCGCACATTAAATCAGGCCATCTTATTTGAAAAATCATTAAAAAAAAGCAAGTTAAATATCTCAGGGGTTATTTACATTGAGGTGGAAGAACATGAGCTTATCAGCCGCCTGAACCGCAGATGCAGAAACTCAGAAAGAAGCGATGATTCTCCCGAAATATTAAAAAACAGAATTAAAATTTATCAGAAAGAAACCTTGCCTTTACTTGAATACTACAAAAATGGTAATAAATTAGCCAAAGTCAGTGGCATGGCACCCGTAGATGAAGTTTTTGAAAATATAAAACTGGCCATTGATCCCTTTTTGAAGATTAAATAAATGCCATTTTATGAATTGCAGGGTGTGTTGTCCCGATATCCTTCTATAGGAGTTTGAAGGGTATTTTTTTATTTAAAGTGCTGTACAGATTAAAACAAAGGCTAAATCTTTTAGTCCGACTCCGATACTATCGGATCTCACGATAAATTTTGTGTTGCTGTTGAAAACCATACCGTTCATTTTCTACAATAGAATCATATTTATAATTGATGTTGTATTTATAAAAGTCTCAGGCTGAAAGCCTGAATTTATTTCAACCCGAAGCATAGCTTTGGGGAATTAAAAAAAAGATGTCATTTCGCTCTGAAAGAGCAGCTTAAAATTCAACCTTAATGAGGATTACTTATGACCAGATTAAGCTTTGCAAGAAAATTATTTTTATAATCTGCCCTTACAAGGCGACTTGTTTTGTCTTATGCTATTCCTGAGGCTTCGCCTAAGGTTGAAGTAGAGGCTGTCTCAAAAGTAATATTTTTCTCTGTTTGCTTTGCTTTTTGCCATCCCACACCCTTTTTTTTCTGAAGGGAATCCTCCCTCATACATGCGTTGGATAGCCCCTTTTAGGGGGTCTGGGGGTAAAGGTGGCCAAATAACAAAATTTAATAATAACATTACTTTTCAAACATTTGATACAGCCTCTTTTAACAAAACACCTCTGTTTCTTCTAAACTAAACGAATAGTTGTAGGTGATGTCGAAGCAAATATAATATTTATACGGAGTACCTGTTAAAGCATCAACAAAAAATTAAAAACTTTAGAATATAATTCTACTAACAGCACTTCAAAAAAAGACTTGACCGTTTGTTGTGTAGCATTTGTTTGCATTGAATTTTATCCTACTTTTGCAAAAAACTTTACCATTATGTCTTCAAATTTTATCGATTATGTAAAAATCTGCTGCCGATCGGGTAATGGTGGCGCAGGTTCGGCTCATCTCATGCGTGCAAAATATATTGCTAAAGGGGGACCCGATGGTGGAGACGGAGGACGCGGAGGACATATTATTCTTAAAGGAAGCAAACAGCTTTGGACCTTGTTGCACCTGAAATACAACAAACACCTCTTTGCCGGAAATGGTGAAAACGGCGCCAAAGCCCAAAGATCGGGCGCTTTTGGCAAAGATGTCACTGTGGAAGTACCTCTGGGTACTGTTATTAAAGATGCTGAAACCGATGTGGTAGAATATGAAATAACACAGGATGGTGAAACTTATATCGTGCTTAAAGGCGGCAGAGGCGGACAAGGCAACCAGCACTTTAAAACTTCAACCAATCAAACACCACGTTATGCACAACCCGGTGAAGAAGGACAGGAAAAATGGAAAATTCTCGAACTTAAAATACTTGCCGATGTAGGTCTGGTTGGATTTCCCAATGCCGGCAAGTCAACACTCCTCTCTGTGGTTTCTGCAGCCAAACCCGAAATAGCCGACTACCCTTTCACAACCCTTACACCCAACCTGGGCATCGTGGCTTACAGAGATTTTAAATCTTTTGTCATGGCCGACATACCGGGTATTATTGAAGGCGCTCATGCGGGTAAAGGTCTGGGAGTCAGGTTTTTAAGACACATTGAAAGAAATTCCATTTTGCTCTTTGTGATTCCTTGCAACACGCCCAGTATTAAAAAAGAATATGCCACCCTGCTCAATGAGTTAAAGCTTTATAATAAAGAGCTTTTGGACAAGCAAAGAATTCTGGCTGTTACCAAAACAGACCTCATTGATGATGCAGAATTGAAAAAGATAAAGAAAAAATTGCCCGACATACCGCATGTTTTTATCTCTTCTGTGGCTCAAAAAGGACTTGAAGATTTGAAAGAATTGATCTGGAAGCACTTAAATATGTAAAATTATATATATGTTTGAAACACTCATCAATATTGATAAAGAATTTTTTTTATTAATAAATGGCGCCCACAATGAGGTTTTCGACTGTATCATGTGGTGGACAAGCAAACCGCTCACTTGGCTGCCACTCTATATTTTAATGGTTTATTTAATCATTAAGAAATACAAGCAAAAAGGCATTTATATAGTGCTTATGGCAGCATTACTAATAGCTTTAAGTGATTTGTCGTCGGTGCATCTTTTCAAAAATGTTTTTCACAGACTGCGCCCCAGTCACAACCCCGATTTTGAAAACGTTATACATCTTGTCAACAACAAACACGGCGGCTTGTATGGCTTTGTATCATCGCATGCAGCCAACTACTTTGCAGTAGCTACATATATTTTTTTATTTCTAAGAAAACCTTACAAATATTTTTCAATCGGATTGTTTTTGTGGGCGGCATTAATTTCATACAGCAGAATATATCTGGGTTTGCATTATCCGGCCGATGTTTTTGTGGGTGCTGTGCTGGGGGTTGTTTGTGGAATCATTACTTATTACATATACCTTTGGGTTGATAAAAAACACTTACAGAATTCTAAATCTTATACTTAAAAAAAACTGGTAAAAAAAATAGAACGCAAAGAAGAATGGAACGCTGATAACGCGGATTTATATGATAAACGCAGATAATACAAATTAAAAAAAATTGCCACAGATTTACAGATTTTAATTTGCCAAGGCAAATTATAAAATCTGTGACAATAATATTAATAAGTAATCTGTGAATCTGTGGCATATTATATTTAGTGTCTTTGTATTAAAAAGACAAAGCAAAGTTTTGATTTTTTCATATTTGCTCTTTTAGTAACATGACACGATTTTTAATGCGACAGATTTGCCCGAAGTGGCAGTGATTGTCACACCCGGCTTTAAAGTGGCCATATAAGTATATAACATTTTTTTTAAAAATCTCATCTTTTATCTTATTATTTTTTTTATCGCATTTTTAACTCGTTTTTGCTTTATAGTTTTGAGTAATTTTACTTTTTATTACTTTTTATGTTTTTTATCGAGAAATTAAAAAACTACATATCGCTGATAAAATTCAGCCACACACTTTTTGCCATGCCTTTTGCCATCATAGGCTTTTTCATGGGTGTGAGGGCTAACAATCAGCAAGTCAATTATAAATTATTTGTTTTGGTGATTTTATGCATGGTCTTTGCCCGCAATGCAGCCATGGCTTTCAACCGCTATGTTGACCGTTATTTCGACCTTCTCAATCCCCGTACTCAGATGCGCGAAATACCGGCCAACAAGTTAAAACATCATGCGGTCCTCGTTTTTGTTTTTGCCAATATCATTTTGTTCGTTCTTACCACCTTCTTTATCAACAAACTTTGTTTTCTATTATCTCCTGTAGCCCTGATGGCTGTACTGGGATACAGCTACACCAAAAGGTTCACTTCTTTGAGCCATTTTTTTCTTGGCGTTGGCTTGTCTATAGCTCCTATTGGTGCTTATATAGCTGTGTGCGGCAGGTTTGATTTAATCCCTGTGCTATTGTCCGTTTCAGTCTTGTTATGGTCAAGCGGTTTTGATATCATCTATGCATTACAGGACATGGATTTCGACAAAAAAATAAACCTCAAATCCATACCTGTCCGTTTGGGTTTTACTAAAGCCAAAATACTGTCATCAATTACCCATGTTATGAGTATTATTTTACTTATCATCACAGGTATTTTACTCAAACCCGAAAGTTACTTTTATTATACGGGTCTGATACTATTTTCCTTACTTATTCTATTTCAGCATGTTATAGTAGAAAAATACGGTTTAAAAAAAATCAATCTCGCTTTTTTCACCCTTAATGGCATTGCCAGTTTATTATTTGCCTTTTTTGCCTGCATCGAACTGTACTTTTTTTAGTCGAAAAAATGTATTTTTAGTTTTTATTTATCTTTGATAAATTAAAATTTTTGGTATTTTTGATGTTTAAATATTAACACAGGGTCGATTTTTTAATTATTAATAGTGTAATAGGATGACAAAAGGCATTTTCTTTCTGTATTCAATCATTTTGTTTGTTCTGATATCCGGCAGCATAAGCGCTCAAAATATAGAATTTACCAAAGAGAATTTTCCCCATGCAAAAAAAGAATTAAAGGTTGCATTAAAGCATATTTACGAAGGCGACAAGCAATATTATGAAGCTGAAAATCTCAAGGAAATTCGCGACCAAAAAGACAAAGACAATAACATTGGCAAAGCCATGTATTTATATGCGCTCGACGAATACCTCAAAGCATTTACTTTTAACCCTGCCAATGCTAGCCTCAATTACAAAATTGCCATTTGTTATTTTAGCACTATAGAAAAAACCAAGTCGATTCCTTATTTTGAAAGAGCCCAGCAATTAGACCCCGGTATCAGCAAAGACATCAACTATCTGCTGGCTCAGGCTTACCATCTCAATTATGAATTTGAAAAAGCCATAAATAAATTCAACGCCCACAGAGCCTCTTTGACCAAAATTCAGCTTTCAAGAGATGGCTGGGGCAAACTTTTAGACAAAAAAGTTACACAATGCCTCGCAGGTATTGAACTAATTGAAAAGCCTGTCAATGTTGACATCATCAAATTGAGCAATGTTGTGAACTGCAAATATCCCAGTTACAGTCCTATTGTTAATGCCGATGAAAGCAAGATGATATTTACATCACGAAGAGGTAAAGAATGGGAAATTAAAAAGAAAGTGGATCCCTACGATTATGTTGAAAATGTTTATATTACAACTAATGTAAAAGGAGAATGGACAGCACCTGTAAACCCCGGAGAACCTTTAAACACAGATCTGCATGTGGCCTCTGTGGGTCTTTCACCCGATGGACAAAAAATATTTTTATACCGTGGTGATGAAGGAGGTGGTGATATCTTTGAAAGTGCGTTGCTTGGTGATAAATGGAGCGAACCTCTTAAATTGCCCCCTCCTATTAACACTGAATTTTTTGAAGCTTCTGCATCCTTTTCTCCCGACGGCAGAACAGTATATTTCGTAAGTGAAAGACTCGGTGGCAGAGGTGGCAGCGATATTTATGTGGCTACAAAGGATAAAAAAGGCGTTTGGGGCAGAGCTGCCAACTTAGGCAGAAACATCAATACCGAACTTGATGAAAAAGGCGTATTTATGCACCCCGATGGCATGACCCTGTACTTTAGCTCCGAAGGGCATAACTCTATGGGTGGCTTCGACATTTTTAAAGTACAGAAAAAAGGAAGACGCGGCTGGCAAAAACCCGAAAATTTAGGATACCCCATCAACACCACTCAGGATGATATGTTCTTTTCTGTTACTGCCAACGGCAGACATGGCTATTTTTCATCCTCTAAAGAAGGCGTACAGAACATCTATAAAATCATCTTTAAAGATGCCATCAACCTACTCACACTTGTTAAAGGCCGCATCCTTGATGAAGAAACAAAACAACCCATTTATGCCGACATCGAAATAGTCGATTTAAGCACCAATGAAGAAATTGCCGATTTCAAATCAAACCAAACCACAGGAAATTATCTAATCTCTTTACCATCAGGTGTCAATTACGGTATTTCGGTAAAAGCTGATGGTTATCTGTTTCATTCTGAGAACTTTAACATAGACTCAACCGCTGAATACAAGGAAGTCAACAAGGATATATTCCTTAAAAGAATTAAAGTCGGGAGTATTGTGGTGTTGAATAATATTTTCTTCGACTTTGGCAAAGCTACTTTAAGACCCGAATCAACCAATGAGTTGGATCGCATAGTAAAATTACTTTCAGAAAATCCTAAAATCGTGGTCGAAATATCAGGCCATACCGATAACGTAGGCTCAGCTGCATACAATAAAAAACTCTCCGGCGACAGGGCCAAGTCAGTTGTTGATTACCTTATAAGCAAGGGCATTGCTCCTGCCAATTTATCTTCAAAAGGCTATGGTTTTGACCAACCCATTGCTCCTAACGACACCGAAGTTGGCAGACAAATGAACAGACGTACCGAATTTAAAATCTTAGATGCTAAATAGTTACTTTACATTTAGCAATAGTAATTCTAAAAATAACTTAATATCATTTTCTAAAAGCATCAAATGACAAATTATAAAAATCAATTAAATCTCAAATACATTAATCTCAAACTTCAAAACCGTTTGATATTTAAAAAATTTGTATTTTGAAATTTATTTGTGTTTTGTCTTTTGTTTTTTGGAATTTTGCATGAGGAAAAAAAGATAACCATATTAAAAAAATAATTTTAAATAAAGTAACATAAGAGATATTACTATAATTAACCAAAAATAAAAATTATGAATATGTGCAAAAAAACATTGTTTTCATTTTTATTAGTGTTTTCTTTTATAAGCATTTGCAGTGCTCAAAAAGATTCCATTGTTGTTGCATCAACCGTTGATGAACATAAAGCCGAAAAATTGTACAATGAAGGCGTAAGCCTCTACCAGAGTCAGAAATATGCCGAAGCAATCAGCAAGTTTGATGAAGCTATTAAAGAACAACCCGATTTCGATAAAGCCTATTCAAACAGAGGTATTGCTAAAATTGAACTCAAAAAATACGATGAAGCAGTTCAGGATTTTGAAGCAGCCCTTAAGATAAAGCCTTCCGATTATTCTTATTACGGCAGAGGTAAAGCCCGTTACGAATTAAGAAACACCAATGAAGCCCTTGATGATTTTAACAAAGCCATTGATTTGAATTCTAACAATTCACAAGCTTTTTATTACCGTGCGGGTATTCTTTTTCAGTTGAAAAAATATCAGGAAGCTATTTTGGATTATGACAAATCAATAGGACTGAATAATGATTTTGCTCTTGCATACAACGACAGGGCAAGTGCCAAAAGACAGCTTGAAGATTACAAAGGAGCCCTTGAAGATTACACCAGAGCTTTGGTTATAGATGATAAAGCTGATTTTGTATATAACAACAGAGGTAGTGTTAAAATGCTCACCGAAGATATCAAAGGCGCCTCTGACGATTTTTCTAAAGCTATTAAAATAAACCCTAAATATTATCTGGCTTATAACAACAGAGGTAAAGCCAAATCGGAACTTAAAGATTATGCTGGTGCCTTAGAAGACTTTGATGCAGCCCTGAAAATCAAGCCCGAATATGCTTATGCAATTAACAACAGAGGAAATGTCAAACACAAACAAGGCAAATATCAGGAAGCTATTGCTGATTTTGACAAAGCCATTTCCATAGACCCTAATTATGCTTATGCCTATCTCAATCGTGGCATTTCCAGAGAAATGCTGCGCGATGATAAAGGGGCTTGTACCGACTGGCAGAAAGCAGCAGAATTGGGATTAAATATTGCCTCCAATTACATCAATCTGCAATGCAACAGATAATTAAATAATTTTTATTATTTACAACCAAATGAGCCAGTTTAATAAAATAAAAAAAAATTGCACCATGAAAATTACCAATATAAAATCTGTTTACCTTATCATCATTATTGTTACAGGCAGTTTATTTAATGCATCCGGACAAAATGTCGAATTCGTCAAAAAGAATTTTCCCGACAGAAAAAAAGAGTTAAGCAAAGCCCTTAAAAATATTAAAGAAGGCGATTCTTATTTTAATATTGGCCCCGGCATGTATATGCAGGCTATTGATTTTTATTTGAAAGCCAATGATTTTAACCCCAACAATGCCATGCTTAATTACAAAATTGGCAAATGCTACCTTAGCACCCTTCAGAAAGAAAAATCGGTCGATTTCTTTGAAAAATCGATTAAACTCGACCCAAACATCAACAAAGATGCATCTTTTCTTTTGGCCAGAGGATATCAGCTAAGACTTGAATTTGACAAAGCTGCCGAAAATTATAATAAGTTTAAAAATGCACTCACTCCCAATGAAATTAACCAGTATGGTAAAATTGTCGAAAGCAGAATCAATCAGTGCAATGTGGGTAAAGAATTGGTTGCCAAACCCGTACGCGTTTTTATCGACAACCTGACTGATGTAGTTAATTCCAAATACCCCGATTACAGTCCGGTCATCAGTGCCGATGAGTCGTCCATTTTCTTTACTTCTCGCCGCGAGAACACTACAGGAGGCAAAAGAGACCCTCAGGATCAGGTATTTTTTGAAGATATTTTAATCAGTAAAAAAGTTGAAGGCAAGTGGACTGCCCCTCAAAACCCGGGTAAACCTCTCAATTCTGAAGGTCATGATGCCACTGCCGGTCTATCTCCCGATGGTCAGATACTCTATATTTATAAAGGCACAAAAGGAGGAGATATTTATGAGTGTAAAGCCAAAGGTAAAAAATGGTCGAAACCCAAGAAAATGCCAAAACCTATTTCAAGCAAGTACCACGAATCTTCGGCATCCTTATCTCCCGACGGTCGTACACTTTATTTTGTAAGCCAGCGAAAAGGTGGTTTTGGGGGCAGGGATATTTACAAGTCAACAAAGAATCAAAAAGGCAAATGGGGCCCTGCTATTAACCTCGGACCTACTATTAATACCGAGTATGACGAAGAAAGCGCTTTCATTCACCCCGATGGCAAAACCCTCTATTTTAGTTCTAAAGGTCACAAAACCATGGGCGGTTACGACATCTTTAAATCCGTTTGTGAAAATGACAAATGGTCAGAACCCGAAAATATCGGCTATCCCATCAACACTCCCGACGATGATGTTTTCTTTACCATGGCTGCCAATGGCATAAGAGGCTATTTTTCATCCGAAAGAATAGGTGGTGTAGGCGGACAAGATGTTTATGTCATCACTTTTCTTGGTGCTGAAAAACCTGTTGTCTTTAACACTGAAGACGACCTGCTGGCCATCACTTCACAACCTGTGGGCGCTGCTGTTGTTCAATCGGCTGTGGAAATACGATCAAGTCAGCTAACACTGCTCAAAGGTTATATTAAAGATGAAGAAACCCAAAAACCGCTTTCAAGTACTATTGAAGTCTTCGACAATGAATTAAACCTCAAAATTGCCACCTTCGAATCAAACAGTGAAACAGGTCGTTATCTGGTTTCTTTACCCTCCGGCAAAAATTATGGTTTTACTGCAAAGTGTGAAGGCTATCTGTTCCATTCCGAAAACTTTAATATCAGCGCTTCTCAAGGGTATCAGGAAATTGAAAAAGATATTTTAATGAAGAAAATTGAAGTGGGACGCAGCATTGTGCTTAACAACATTTTCTTCGATTTCAATAAAGCCACTTTACGTCCTGAATCAGCTTCTGAATTAGACAGGCTCACCGACCTTATGAAAGAAATGCCCAAGTTAAAAATTGAAATCTCCGGCCATACCGACAATGTTGGCGCTGCCGCTTATAATTTAAAACTGTCAGAAAGCAGAGCTAAAGCAGTGGTTGATTACCTGATTAAAAAAGGCATTGACACATCACGTCTGCAATTTAAAGGCTATGGTTTTGAACAACCCATCGCATCTAACGATACAGACGAAGGTCGTCAGCTCAACAGAAGAACTGAATTCAAAATTATCAGCAAATAGAAATTACAGAATAATTACCTTTTAAAAAATCAAGAGGCTGTCTCCATGAGGCAGTCTCTTTTTTATTAATGGCATTTACATTCATCATTTAGTTTTTTATTAACCCTTAAAGTAAATTTTCGCCATCTATTATTACTTTTGTTTTAAAAAAAATTCTATGATTATAAATGAAACTCTCGATTTGATAAAACTACATCACAACAATCTCTTTGAGTCGGCTACTATTGAAAAAGTGGTTGTGGGATTTTTCTTTACCGGTGTAAAATTATCAAACGGGTATTGTGGTCTTGTAAAAACAGAAATTGATCCTGCAATCGCCAGATCAAATTACCGCGAGAAAGATCTGAACTCCTTTTCGCCGGGAAACATTACCGGAAAACGACTTGTGGATTTATTCAATTACAAAGGCTCTTCAATTCCTGTCGAAACAATTAAACTTGCAGCTCTTAATGCCATTTCAGCAGAGATAACAGACCGCTCAAACCACACTATTATAGAAGACAAAGACCCCATTGAATTAATAGATTTGAGCAATAAAAAAACCATTTGTATTGTGGGTGCTTTCCAGTCGTATATCAAAAAAATTGCACCAACTTCCAACAAATTGATGGTGTTAGAATTAAACAAAGAGGCTTTGGCAGATGATCAAAAAAAGTATTACGTTCCTTCAAATCAAGCTGCAAAAGCATTTTCACAGTCCGATATTATCTTCATCACAGCTTCTGCTTTGGCAAACAATACCATTGACGACTTGCTGAACATCATTCCAACACAAAAACAGATTGTTGTTGTAGGACCCTCCGGCAGTATTTTGCCCGATGTGCTTTTCAACAAAAATGTTGATATAATTGGCACAACCAAAATACTAAATGCAGAAAAGATGTTTGAAGTAATTTCCGAAGCCGGCGCCGGTTACCACCTGTTTGCAAAAGCTTGTGCCAAAAAAATATGTATTGTTAATGAACATAAAAAAACAAATTCATAAATTTTTAAGTATATTATATTTATGTCAGCCTTGTCAGCCGATGTTCTTTGACATTTTTAATAACAAGAGGAACTTTTTCAGTAAATACATTGGAAGTATCTAATCCGTATGCTTTTTCATCACTGATGCCGATGTTTTTAATCACATCGTAAATGTCCATTATGTACTGGTCAAAAGGTTTAAAATCAAAATCATAACCCTGTACCCTATCTATGAGTACAAATTTAAAATCACCCATAACGTCATGTTTCTTTAATGATGGGTATCTCGAACTTATATCAACCTCATTCTGTGATACTAATACTTCCAGAACCTGTTTAAAATAATTATTAATTTTAAGAGGTGTTTTAAAACCCAGATGAAAATCAATCCTCAGTAAAGTACCCGGAATAAGAGGTGTAATGCGATATAACATGGTATGTGGTTCATCTACTATATCAATATGTATAATCCAATACAAATCGGCTCGTTTGGGTTGTTTATTAATAATGGAATAAATTATTTTTGACTCTATATCTGTAAATTTATCCGCTTTTGTAAAGTATATAACATTTGTTGCATACTTGGGAATACTCTCATCGGCTTTAATATCCTCAATAATAGGAAAATATTTCTTAACCTTTATAAACTGAATGAGCCTGTTCTTAATTTTACGTCCCTTATACCATACAAACATAATCACAAATAAAATTCCTGCAATTAATATTGTAACCCATCCTCCATGCATAAATTTGAAGAGGTTTGCTATTAAAAAAGATATTTCAATAGAGAAGTAGATGGCAAGAAATATAATAATTAAAGCAAAATGCTTATGATGAAAAGAGAAATAAAACCCCATCAACATAGTGGTCATCAACATAGTAATCGTTATAGCCAAACCATAAGCAGCTTCCATTTTTGCAGATTCTCCAAAATAAACTATAACAATCATACATGCCACCCACAATATTTTATTGACACTGGGAATATACATTTGCCCTTTAATAAAGGTAGGATGTGCCACTTTAACCCGTGGCCAGAAGTTAAGTAAAATAGCTTCATTAATCACCGAAAAAGAACTTGTAATCAAAGCCTGACTGGCTATTATGGCTGCAAAGGTGGCAATGACAATTCCCGGAATAAGAAACCATGCCGGCATAATAGCATAAAAGGGATTTATATCATTGGCAATATGGGGATTCTTTAGCAACCATGCTCCTTGCCCTAAATAATTTAAAATCAATGATATTTTAACAAAATACCACGATGCTCTAATATTATGCAATCCACAATGCCCCAGATCTGAAAAAAGTGCCTCAGCGCCTGTAGTGCACAAAAACACCGCGCCTAAAAGTAAAAATCCATTGGGGTAATGTACCAGCAACCTATAGGCATAATAGGGATTAAAAGCATTTAATATGTAAAAATTCTCAGCTATTTGGCTTATTCCAAGTACTGCCAATACAAGAAACCAAATCAGCATGATTGGCCCGAATGATTTTCCTAAGGTATTGGAACCAAACTGCTGTACAAAAAACAAAGCAGTGATAATGCATAAAACAATGGGAATTACAGGAATGCCTTCATTGATAATTTGCAATCCTTCAATGGCTGATACAACTGTAATGGCAGGTGTAATAACACTATCAGCCAACAATGTGCAACTGCCAATGATGGCAAGTATAAATATCCATTTCGAATACCGCCTAATAAGAGCATACAAAGCAAAAATCCCCCCTTCGCCATTATTGTTAGCTCGCAAAGTAAACACCACATACTTTACTGTTGTTTGCAGTGTTAAAGTCCAAATAATGCAAGACAACCCACCCAGTATCACCTCTCTGCTCACACCTCCCGCGCCCGAAACAATAGCCCGCATCACGTACAAAGGCGATGTCCCCAAATCACCATATACGATACCTAATGAGATGATGACACCTGCAAAACTTAACTTGGAAATATTGGTTGTTTTCACTAAAAAAATTTCGGCTAAAGTACTACCATATTCAATGCGGCATCATTTTTTTCTAAAAAATATTATTTGTAATTTTTCTTTTCAGGAAAATGTTTTAAGCCCTACAATATTTTAGTCTATTCTGGTCAGCCTTATTTCACTGACGTTCTTAATGACCAATGGCACTTTTTCTACTACCACATTCGATGTGTCAAGACCATAAGCCTTATCATCCGAAATACCTATCTTTTTAAGAATGTCGTAAATGTCCATCACATATTGGTCAAAAACCTTGAAATCGAAGTCATACCCTTGCACACGTTCTATATGAACAAATTTAAAGTCACCTTGCAGATTGTACTTCTTTAATGACGGATATCTCGAATTTATGTCAACTTCATTTTGCTCAACCATATTTTCAACTACCTGCCTGAAATAATTATTAATTTTAAATGGAGCTTTAAAACCGAGTTTAAAATCTATACGAAATAATGTACCCTGAATATAAGGTGTAACATGATATGTCATCGTATGGGGTTCGTCATCAACCTCTACATGTATGAACCAATAAACATCTGCCCTTTTAGGCTGTTTGCTGACGATAGAATACATTATTTTTGTTTCAATATCTTTAGGTGCATTAGATTTAGTAAAATATATCACATTAGTGGCATATTTAGGAATGCTCTCATCAGCTTTAATATCTTGAATGACAGAAAAATACCTATCAATTTTTTCATACTTAATGAGTTTGTTTTTAATTTTGCGCCCACGCTGCCAAACAAACATTATAATAAATAATACACCGGCAATCAACAATGTGACCCAACCTCCATGCATAAATTTAAAGAGGTTTGCAATTAAAAAAGATATCTCAATGATCAGGTAAATGGCTAAAAACATCACAATTAAAGTAAAAGACTTTCTTTTTATATAAAAATAAAAACCCATCAACATAGTAGTCATAAGCATTGTTATAGTAATGGCTAATCCATAAGCGGCTTCCATTTTGGCAGATTCTTTAAAATACAGTATAACGCCCATACACGAAACCCATAAGATAACATTTATGCTGGGAATGTACATCTGACCTTTAATAAATGTAGGATGATTAACTTTTACCCTAGGCCAGAAATTTAATATTATTGCTTCATTAATGATAGTAAAAGAACTGGTTATCATTGCCTGACTTGCAATAACAGCTGCTACAGCAGCGATTACAATTCCCGGAACCACAAACCAGGCCGGCATAATGGCATAAAATGGATTCACATCATCGGCTATATTTGGATTTTGAAGCAACCATGCCCCTTGACCCAAATAATTTAATATTAATGAAATTTTTACATAAATCCACGATGTTCTTATATTTTGCAAGCCACAGTGACCCAAATCTGAAAACAGAGCATCAGCCCCTGTGGTACATAAAAAGACAGCTCCTAACAATAAAAAGCCATTAGGATAATGTGATAAAAGTTTATATGCATAATACGGATTAAACGCATTTAAAACGGTAAAATTCCCAACTATTTTACTTATCCCAAGCACAGCAAGTACCAGAAACCAGACAAACATTATTGGACCAAAAGATTTTCCAATCAAATTGGTACCATATTGCTGTATAAAAAACAATGCTGTGATAATGCATAATACTATGGGTATGACTGGAATACTGTCATTAATAATTTTTAATCCCTCTATGGCTGACACCACAGTAATGGCAGGAGTAATAACACTATCAGCCAACAAGGTACAACTGCCAATGATGGCTAAAATAAAGATCCACTTAGAATAACGTCTTACTAATGTGTATAACGAAAAAATACCTCCTTCACCCTTATTATTAGCTCTTAAGGTAAAGACAACATATTTCAGTGTTGTTTGCAATGTGAGTGTCCAAATAATACACGACAAGCCTCCCAGTATCACATCTCTGCTCACACCGCCCGCACCTGTAACAATAGCCCGCATCACATACAGAGGAGAAGTGCCCAAATCACCATACACTATCCCCAATGATATTATAACTCCGGCAAAACTTAACTTAGAAATATTCGTCGTTTTCACAAAAAAAATTTTTCGCTAAAATAATATCAAAATGAATATCTTATTAAAAATAATTAATAAAAAAATAACAAAAAAAAATTATTTTTATTTATGAATTAAATAAAATATTGTATTTTTGTAAGTGAATATTCACTTACTTATGAAAAAAGAACTTACCGACAGACAAAAAGAAATACTGAATGCTACCGTTAAATTAATTGGAGAAGGTGGCATACAGGCATTAACAATAAAAAACCTTTCGCACAATATAGGTGTCACAGAATCTGCTATATACAGGCACTTTATGAGCAGAACTGAAATATTGGAAACACTCCTTGATACAATTAAGAAAAATATTACAAACAGTTATGCAAAAAGAGCACAATCTGATAAAATTGCTTTTGAGAGGTTAAAAGACATCGTAACTTACCAATTTGACTCCTTTTCTTCCAATCCTTCTTATGCCATTGTTATTTTATCTGATGGCTTGTATCAAAATGAGCCTGTTTTGCGTGAAAGGATTTTCTCTATAATGGAATTTGTAAAAATGATATTCATACAAATAATAGATGACGGAAAGCAATCGGGTGAATTTCGAGATGACATTTCAAGCAACCAGCTTGCCTTTGTCATTATGGGAAGTGTGCGATTAATGATCAATCAATGGAGTTTATCAGGTTTCAATTTTGATCTCAGAATACAAGGAGCAGAACTTTTAAAAACAATTACAACACTTATTAATAACAATTAAATTTTAAAACATTATGATTACAATAGATGTTAACAATTTTCCTGTAAATCCCAATCCTCATGGGGTTGAAACGAGGAAATTTCACGAAAACGAACACGTGCAAGCTGTTCAGATTACTCTTAACCCCGGTGAACATTTAAAAAAGCATATCACTTCGGTTGATGTGTTCTTTTATGTGCTGGAAGGCAAAGGTATTGTGGAAATTGGCGACGAAAAAAAAGAAGTGACTAAAGACACTTATGTTGACAGTCCGGCAAATATTCCGCACTGCTGGTACAACGAAAGCAAAAGCATTTTAAAAGTGTTGGTCGTTAAAACACCTTGTCCGGTTAATAAAGCAAAGATTTTGTAAAAATCAGTTTAAATTTAAACAATGGTTCACATCCTTCAGTAAAATTTCTTCTTTCTTATACCTTTTCAATATAAACTCTGCCAAATGTTTCCGGCATGTTTTATACCTTTCAATAGTTCCGGCAGCGAAATCAATATCTAACAATTGTTCTGCCTTTTGGTTGTGTTCATAAAACAATTTCAACAAACCTTTTTGCTCTTCATTCTGCCCCAGATAAATATCACGGAGAATTTCAGGCGTTACAGTTTTGTTTCTGTCCTCCAGTTCGGTTTTAATCATATTGATTTTGTGCCGCACTTTTTCAATAAAACTGTTTAATTCTTTGGCTGTTTTGGTAC
>Ga0172368_10001019_pt1 | contig 39163 bp, 34 predicted proteins | sample Lak11m_FD_114540 | JGI IMG/M metagenome (GOLD analysis project Ga0172368, IMG submission 114540) | Freshwater microbial communities from Kabuno Bay, South-Kivu, Congo - kab_022012_11m | ecosystem: Environmental > Aquatic > Freshwater > Lake | place: Democratic Republic of the Congo: South-Kivu... | reverse complement strand
TCTGCACCTCTGAACGAATCATAGTGAATTGATCCATAGGGCGCGATGAGATAGCGCCCGGATCGGTTCCACGTTTTCCAATCAGTATTCTTGGGTATTGGCATCGGTATGGCGAACTCCACGTTGGATCCCGCACCCAGATCCTCTTCACGAATGATCTCTATAATGTATCCTGCCTCCTCGATTGCGCGTTGATCTCTCCGGCTTTGCCACAAGCCATCCAGCCACTCACAATGTGCCACCGGCTCGACGGAAATTTGGCACCCTGAATCAAGTGCAAGAAATGCTTCAGCAAGCTCCAATTGCGATTTGGGTTCTCCGTCACCCACTGCGTCAAGCCAAGGCTCGACCCCCTCCATGGATTCTCCGGAATACGGGATAATCGATTCGGGCTTTGTGACCAGAGCCTTGGCGATCTTGGCAGGGGTTTCTTCGTACCGGTTCAGTCTCCCTAAACGCTGAATCAATGAAGGTACAGGAGCATACTCTGTAACCAGAAGATCCGCTGACAAATCAAGCGACATCTCAGCGACTTGTGTTGTAAGTGCTAAGAGCGGTTTATCGGCCAGAAAGAACCCATCCACGACACTCCGATGTCTCGACAGGCGGTCTTTGTATCGATACCGGCTGTGGTATGGTTCCACAGGCAGGCCTAGACTCTTGGCCTTGTCGAGATTCTGCATTACCCTCCGCACCGTGTTGGAGACCCATAACACCTTCCCTTTTGATGAGACGCAGTCCAAGACTTCTGACCAGATCTGTTCCAAAGAAGCCGTCTCCAGCAGGTATCTCTTGGAAGATTCGCGCTGTCTCGGTCCCTTTACGATCTGCAGTCCTCCTCTGGACTGCACCACTTTCTCAAGTGCCTGCTTTCTCTGAGGAGGCAATGTCGCAGTCATCAAGAGTATTGGCGTTCCCGAAAATGTCTTCAGGAACCTCAACAGATACGAAAACATCCGCTCACTGAAGGCATGTATTTCGTCGAAAATAAAGACCGACTGCATCAAGGATGGGAACGCATAGAGGCCTCTTCTCACGTTCTCAAATAGACCGAGCACCGTGTGAGCAGTGCACACGACCGCAGGTATGGGCCAGGTCTCCATGGCCTCCAGCCGGGCGGCCCTCAAATCGCTTTCCTCGTGCGATGGATTCGGGAGGTTTTCCAGCAATCGATAGTCAACTTGTGAACGACTGTGGATAAGGATCGCATCGAAATCGGGGTCTGCTAGGTATCCGCCAAACCCCTCTGAAGCAGTACCGGTTGTGGGGTAACAGAAAAACAACCGTTTCCCGTCCGCATGGCGGGATGCCCATAAATAGGCCGCCGCCGTCTTGCCACTCCCGCATCCGGCCTCTACAAGTGTAGTTCGACTATGAGTGTCTCCAATTTCTTTCTGAAATTGATGAGGGGTCTTCCCCCGAAGCCTCCTGTCTGCAATGTCCTTTAGTTCGCTGCTTTTCAGAGATCGAATCAGGCGATCTGCGATCCATTCTTCGGGGTTTTCAACCTTAGCCGGGAGGGCTGATCCAGCTAGGTCGGCGGCCATAAGTACTGATTTTGCCGCTGCAATAAGAATCTTTTCTCTGTCATTGAATTCATGATCAAGTTGACGCTGAAGACTGTTCAACCTCTTCGATATCTTTCCACTCTTAAGGAGACTCAATTTGATGTTTGCTAAATCTGGTATCGGTTGTAGTCCAAGGCTGGCTCGCTCTAGCTCCAAGACTGCCGAGAAATCCTTGTGGCCAGTAAGGATGGTGACTTCAGTTCCTGTCCTCTCGTCCCTATACGGATCAGGGAACTTCAAATGATGCCCGCTTGCAGAAAACAATGTCGCGCAGCGGACCCATGACGGCTTTCCCTCCCAGTACACACCGAGCCATTCCTCGAATTCCATTGACAAAAGGAGGCTTACTGTTTCGTGTCGTATTCCCTGCCTGAAAGTGGGATCTCTCAACATTTTTTGAAAATGACTGTTGGCCTTGCCCCAATCGTGAAGCCAGGCACCAATGATCACGGCGGCTTTCCAATAACAACAGTCATCAGGATTGACCTCAAAAGCATCGCTCAGTCTCGGTGCCAACATCTCGGCAATCGTATTTGCCATGCCGCAGACTCTCTCTGTATGGCCGACAAGGGTCTCCTCGTATCGAACCTGGCTCTGATCGATAGGCCTCTTGGCTAACAATTTCTTGTAACGCTTATCCATCACCTTTTCCTGAATGGAACAAAGAGACCACAGCCAAAGCGTCTCCTGCCGCCGATGCCTCTCCCTTGAAGTAACAGGGATTCTTCGGAACTCAGCTGGTCAACTTTCAAAGCAAAACCTACGATCTCCTTGTCATGGATTCTTATGGTCCTCCTCAGGAAGGGAGAGTGTGTCCCGCCAGCCCGGTCCCGATTAGCATCAGCTATTTGAGGCTGATGAACCAGTTGTGGAACGCCCTTTATTTCAAGTGCATCAAGCTGCCGCTTCGCCGCTGCCACGAACGTCTCAGGCTCCATGAATCCCTTTATGACGACGAGAGTACTGTACAGTGCAGAACTGGGGACCAGCGCTTTTGAATTCGGCACACCAACACGGAGTTCGCTTGTCCCAAGCTTTAGCGGCTTTCCTGCGAGTGGCATCAATGACCCAATGCGCTCGGCAGGAGCACGGATCGTAAGAAAACTCTTTTCAGTCAAGAGTAGGGATCGATTGCCGCACAGTTCTCCCCTGACTGGGTGAATACCAATGTCGTCTGCCCCGTGAAGCTGTGGTACGATTTTCGAAATTGCCGCGAAGAGTGCGTACCCGTGATCAACGGGTATTGAGGAACCCCTCACCGGGAATGTGACGTCAACAAACATCATGATGAAACCTCCAGTAAAACGTGGTGAGCCTGCATCAAGTACTTTTCGGAGAGCATGCCAGTCTGGGCGACTCGTTTCAGCCCATTCAATCTTTGCTTCATTACCTTTTTTGAGTTACGCAAGAAAAACCACGGGCGCTGAGTTTGAAAATGATGCTATAAAAGTGCCAATCCCATATGCATGCACCGTGGAGAGTTCAGCACGGTGAGTTTTCCTGATCTGATATGGCTGCTAATGATTGCTTTCTAGACAGAATGAGCATTGGGGGCGTTAGCCCCCCCGAAGTAATAATAGACTTCTGTTTGAAGAACATCCCGCTTTTCTAATACGTGAGCAAACTCTTAAGATTGAGCTGAAAATTATTTGAAGTGTATTTGAAAATCTCTCAGTTGTTTTTAAAACTCGGCAAACGAAAATGATACACTTCTCTCGAGATAACGCAAAAGGCGTGATGGTGGTTATCCGTGAGTTATCCCTCAGTAAAAACTGGTACGAAGTATTTTATAACTTCTTGATATCTTTGGTACGCCCGGCAGGGCTCGAACCTGCGACCTACGGATTCGAAGTCCGGCGCTCTATCCAACTGAGCTACGGGCGCTTCCTAATGGTGGGGAGAGCGGTGGGACTCGAACCCACGGCCGCAGGGGCCACAACCCTGTACTCTGCCAACTGAGCTACGCCCTCCATATATGTCTGAATTTACAAGTCGCGTGCTACGAAGTCAACCCCATGAAAAAAGGCGCCACCGCGAACCCACGCAAAGGTAACCAGCAGAAGGTTTGCTTGTGCGTTCACGTCAATAACGGGGCAGGGGCTAAATCGTCACACAAGACTCTCTGGGGGTACTTCTAAAGGTGTAAGGTCCCCGCTCATTATTGCGCCAGCCTTTCCAGGACTAAGGGCCAAGACGTTGTGGGCGAAGAATCGAGCTGAAGCAATCTTGCCCACGTAGAAAGCAGCGTTAGAACTGGTCTTTACGATCCGATGTTTCTCCTCGCCAGCCTCGGCCTTGTTTTCTTGGAATATACCGGAAAGGCGCTTTGACGCTACTTCTGCCTGCCACAACAGCATAAACCCGACTGCGACGTCTCCAAAAAGCTCCTGATACGGCGTAGCGAACAGGATTGGCATGGATAGATTTCCCTGTGCGGCCTCCACAGAGAAACGTGCGGTGACCTGGATCAAGCTGTCCCTCGCCTGTTCGCACCGCTGGACAATATCTTTCAACTCCTCAAGATCATTAGCGTGAGCCAAAATTCTATTGGCAAATCCTATGAACGCCTGAAAGAGCGCCCCTGCCTTGAGCGCCAACTTCCTGCCTATGAGGTCCAGCGCCTGAATACCGTTAGTCCCCTCGTAAATAGAGGTAATTTTCACATCGCGCAAGAACTGTTCCACTGGATATTCTCGACAATAGCCATACCCGCCGAAAACCTGTATTGCCGTCTCCGTGACGCGGAAACCCATGTCCGACGCCCAGGATTTGCAAATCGGGATGAGGATCTCGATGAGGTCCCGATGTCTTTGCACCTCGACCGGATCGTCAAATATCAGTGCGCAGTCTTCACTATAACCGACAAAATAGAGTAGCGACCGCATCCCTTCAGTGACGGCCTTCATCCATAAGATCATACGGCGAACGTCAGGGTGTTCAATTATCGCAACCTTTGGGGCATCCGGCTGTTTGAAATTTTTGAAGGACGGCCCCTGCTGCCTTTCCCGAGCGTACCGCAAAGCATGACGATAAGCGCCGCTGGCCTGAGCCAATCCCTGCAAACCCACTGCCAGTCGGGCTTCATTCATCATGTCGAACATGATCCTCATGCCCGAGTTTTCTTCTCCGATCAAATATCCTATGCAGTTGTTGTTATCCCCGAAGTTCAGTTGACATGTAGCAGAACCATGCAGTCCGAGCTTGCTTTCGACGGCGGAAGTCGAGACGTCGTTGCTGACGAGAAGGTCCCGCTCAATCCTTTTCTTGGGGACAATGAAAAGGCTAATGCCTCGCGTGCCTGCCGGCGCGCCTTGTACACGGGCTAAAACAAGATGAACTATATTCTCGGTCAGGTCGTGATCGCCGGCAGAGATAAAAATCTTATTTCCCACGATGGAATAGGCGCCGTCGTCTCTGCGGTAGGCCCTGGTCCTCAAGGCACCGACATCGCTGCCCGCCTGAGGTTCGGTGAGGCACATCGTGCCGCCCCATTGTCCGGTGGCCATGCGGTCAAAAAATGTCTCTTTTTGCCATTGGTTGCCGTACCGCAGTATGAGATGCGCTGCGCCTAGGGTAAGCCCTGGGTAGGCCATAAATGCGAGATTTGCGGCAAGGAAATGCTCTGTAGCGGCGCAGTAAAGGCTGTACGGGCTGCCTTGACCTCCGTCGTCAGCGTCTAGCAACAACGATGACCAACCAGCCTCGCAAAACTTACGGTATATGTCGTGAAAACTCGCCGGCGCATAGGCTTGTCCCTTTTCAAGCCGAACGCCTTCGGCGTCGCCTCTTGCTCTATTTGACCAAAGTTCGTTTTCCGCCAACTTCTGCGCGGAATCGAGAATCATTTCGCAAACGTCTCTGTTGAATTCCGAATACTTTTTTGAATCGGCGAACTTTTCTATGTTGAACTGTTCAAACAGCACGAACTGGACGTCGCGCTGATCAACTAGCAGGTTGGCCATATTGTTCCTCCCTACGAGGTATTGTGCGACCTGTATGAGATTTTCCTACCCTGTGAAAGACAAGCTGTACCTGATGTGATTTTACGGCAAGCGCTAGAAACAAAGACAAGCATAGATCATTGTTATCTGGGCATGAAAGGGATATTTACCTACCGAACCTATCCCTTTCATGCGCCCTGGCTGCGCGCTGCCCCTTTTTCCGGTGTCAACCAAGAGGCAAGAGCACAGCATACTCCCCAGAGAGTTACTTCTCTGAATACGGAAGCCAATCAGATACCTTGATGCGTTCACCGTTGTCGCCGCATTTTTCCAGATATACGGACTTTACGCCTTGATGATCTTCAGGAGTGAATGTGCAATTGAATCCCAGCCAATCGTTCCATCCTTTGATCGTCTCCATGGCCTTGATGAATTTGTCAGCGGTCAGATCCTTGCCGCATTTTTTTAGACCTTCCACAAGGGGTTCTGCGAAGTAAAAACCGGCTAGATAGAATAGACCGGTATAGGTTTCTTTTGGGGCCCACTTCTGCTGAGCTTCAAGATATTTCTTGATCAATGGGCTCTTCATGTTCACGAAATTCCCATACATGACCCCTTTCCACGCGCCCTTCGTGATTTTGAAAAACATTTCCGGGTCTGACAACGTTGAACATGCGAGCCATTGTGGGTCGTACCCAACAGACTTAGCTAATTGTACCATGATTGCAGCATGTTTAGGGTTCACCCACAAAATAACCACCTCAGCCCCCGACTCTTTCAACTTCAAGGCATGAGTTTTTAAGTCAGTGTCCGCAACTTCCACGGGTACCTCGGCTGAGAGCGTCATGTTTTTCGAGGAAAGGTATTTTTTGGCCCCGTCGAGTCCCTCTTTACCGTAGTCGTCATTCTGGTAGAAGAAACCTATTTTCTTCTTGCCCATGGTCTCAACAACATACTTTGTCTCGACAAAGGCCTCCTGATGATATTGAGGAAAGGTAGAAAAGATGTAACGGTTGAACGGCTGGGTCCAGTGAGACGATCCTGACGCCGGACTGACCCAAGGAATCTTGCTGGTGGTCAGATATTCACGCACAGCCATGCCGCAGGATGTCCCTACCCCTCCCACGACCGCAAAGACGCCTATGTCGTCAACAAACTCTTTTGCCACGGCCTTGGTCTTAGCAGGCTGATAGGCATCATCCCGCAGAAAATATTTTATCTTTCGACCGTGGATACCGCCTTCCGAGTTTGTAAGCTCGAAGAAAACGCCCGTCGCCCTTCCTACCGCGCCCCACAAAGCTGCTGGGCCGGTTTGCGGTCCCCATTGACCAATGAGGATCTCAGAGTCAGTGACGCCCCGAACTTTGTCCTGGGCTGCTGCTGCCCAAACGCATCCTAATATGAGCAGCAATGTCAACATTCCCATCAAAACCCGAAACCTGGTCTTCATAATGTCCTCCTTACAAAGTACGCCGCTGCGTAATGCTCACGAGACTGCCCAGCTTAGCTCCAAAATGAGACATCCGTGAATCTTTTCCTTGCCAAGGTCCGGAGGCGATCTCGGTATGTCACTTTATGGGGTTCAGAATAACTACCCTGCGAAGGCATATTCAATCGCCCAGTTCTCCTACCTATCGCTTCAAAGCTTAGAGCAATTATCATGCCTAGTTTGTGTGATTTTTAACGTCTGTCTAATGCGGGGTGCCGACTTGACAAAGGCCCGTATCCTTGGCGCCTCGCTCCATATTTTGTGCAGAACAAACCATATACTGCGCAGAGTGCCTGACTTTGCTGCCAGCAGCACGCAAGTACGAAATCAATCTATGAGGAACCTAAGTTCACCGACGAAAAAAACACAGCCTTGCGATGTCAACTTGTCGCTCCTCTTGGGCGCAGCTTCACCAGCAGACGAGACCTCTCCACCTTTTTTGCAATCTTGCGGCTTACCGCAGACGCCATAAGAAAAGGAAACAAAACAACAAGCGATTGGAAATTCTTATTGTTGACCACGCCGAGTCGGACCAGCTTTCGGCTTATTTTGAGCAACTGCCACGGCGTATAAAAGCGGCGAGTGATTTGCCGGCTGATCTTCTTCAATCCCTTGCGTCCCATTTTATAGGAGTACACAATGGTGTCGTCGCCAATATAATAGTCGGGGCTACTTTCAACCAACTCTCGGAGGGGCGAATATTTTTCGATCCTAAGCTTCTGGTAAGAGATAGAGTCCAGGCCTAGTTCTCGGGCAAAGACAGGGATTTGTAGCATTTCCTCCGTGGTCTCGCCGACGTTTCCATAGATAAAATATCCGTGATAGTAAAAGGGGAACTTACGAAATATCTGAAACGCCTTGCGAAGCGTTGCTGTGTCGAACCCCTTGTTGAATTGTTCGAGGATACGATCCTGGGGAGACTCTATTCCGAGGAGAAAAACCTTGACGCCTGCCCTCGCGGCGGATTCCAGAACGTCTGGATGTTGGTAAATTTCTATTCTGGATTGTACGATGAAGCTCTTCTCTATCCGTTCTGCTGTGATGCGGTCGCAGATTTGTTTGGCTCTCCGAGGGTTCACAAAAAAATTTTCGTCCGCAATGAGGACAATTTGAGCAGTGACCTGGCGCAGTTCTTCCATCACGGAATCGATGGAGCGAGCCGAATAATTTCTTTTTTGTCCAAGGGGATTAAGGTTGAACGTGCAGAACTTGCAATTGTATGGGCAGCCCCGTGAAGTCAAGATTATATCGAATTCCTGCCCGCGCAAGGCATACCCTCCGATATTCATGTGATAGCGCTGGGATCGGAGATCTCGGTCTGGAAACCGATATACATCCACCTCCGGCAGAGGTCTGTTCGGGTTGTGTACGACTCCGCTGGCGCCTCGATAAGATATGCCATCTATTTGGTCTAGATTCTTGCCTTGGGCTATCTCTACAATACTCTCTTCTCCCTCGCCGCGAACCACAATATCGACGTTTGGACAAGCTCCAAAAACGGCCTCGACGTTGTCGGTAGCCTGCTTCCCTCCAATCACTGTAGTGATGCGAGGAGGCAGGGTGTTGACGAGCTGACAGACCTCCGCAAAATGATACTCCCAATTGATACTGACGCAGATTAAGTCTATGTTCTCGGAAATGAAAGCATTTAGGACGGCGGGCTCTCTAAGCGGATCGGGAAGTCTGAGATCGAGGAAGGTAACCTTGTCCACGACCGCGGACAGCGCAGCAGCGATGTACTCCAATCCTACAGGTGGGAAGATAGCCAGCCCCAGCGAGCCGGAATGACTGTCTCTGTAATACGGGTGCAGACAGAGCGCATGTTTATACTGAGCGCTCAAGATGCTTCTGTCCTCGTCACAACTCTGCTCACTAGGGCTTGCCTTTGTAAGCGTGGGTTTCCCTATTCGGAACCATCTTCATGACCAGGCTGTTGTCCTGAACTTCAATGCTCACGCCTGATTCAACCGCCTTTGGCACGGACCCTAGTTTGAGATCGTGCTGGGCGTTGAACACCTCGAGTACGCGCTCTTTGCCCAAGATCTCCCTCATGTGGAGCCGTATCTCCACCAGTACGCCACTATCATCAAAGCGATAGGTGGCATAGCGAAAAAGATCATCCCCGCGAACTATTTCTCCTATCTGGCCGCCCAACTCATCGTAGGAGAAGTGGCGAGGACCCTTTTGAAGGAGTTCCAGCACCTGGCTCTTCTGCATTCCTAGTTTGATGTCTCTAAAGCCTTCGGGGATTCTTGCTGACGCCAATGCACTTATGCCCAGCACAAGAAGCATGCAGACCACAACCCTACCAAACACCTTGGTCGCACCGTAACTCATGCGGTCCTCCTGTTCCATGCGTATGACGTGATAATACTAAAATATTGACGAGTTGCAAAGTGTAAAGTTGCCCCCTTCCCATATCACTCACGTACATATCGACAATCAAAATGTGAAGATGCCTTTGTGCAAAGGCAAGAGAGAAACTTTTCTTCTTTCAGGGTGTCACAACAACCACGTGAGAATTTCAAGAATCCAGGGTATAATAAGTGATACAGGAGGGGCGGCGGTCCAAAAAAGGGGTCTCCCTGCAATATATTAAGAGGCAGCACAACCTGCAAACCATAGTAAAGCAGCTATCGAAGTATGGCAACCATCGCAAAAAATGACGTCTGTTGGGCGTGGTCAAACAGCGCGCAGGCAAATCGAGAACACACACGCATGAATGGAGTATGATCGATGAGAGAAAATCATTATAGAACAGCCATGTTCGCCGTGGTAATGATCCTGATCTTCGGGTTGAGTAGCGCACCAGGGTTCAACGGCCAGGGAGAAAGAGGCCGCGGCAAGGAAGACACTGTAAGAGAACATGGCGGAAAGCCCGCGGGGCCTTCCATGCATCAGCCTCCGGTAAGTACCCAAGGTCGAGAACGGCCGTCTCCACCTGCCAGCGGAGGCTATACAAAGCCTAGTGCGCCTGATCACAGGCAGTCACCGAAACTCGACGCAGTGAAACCGCCGGCAGACCGGAAACCTGGTGACGGCCATTCAAAGCCCTCTATGCCTGGTCGTAACCAACAAATTAGGCCGGAGGCAACAAGACCATCCCATGACGTCAAGCCGCCGGTCCAACAGCCAGGTGCGCCAGATCTAAGACATGTGAAACCTCCCCAGGTAGGACAGCCCCCGACCCAACATCCCGCTCACCCGGCGCAAGGTCCCCACGTTGCACCGGGAGCGCCAGTGCATGGAGTCCAGCCCCATGCCGGTCAGGGACACAGAGAAATACCGACGCCAGACCAAGTGCAAAACTTTCTGAAGCTCCCCAAGCCAGAGGCTAGCCCTTCGAGACCAGGGTTTGGCAAGATCGGCGCTGCAGCCCTCGGCGGGGCCGCAGGGGCAGTCGCGTTGGATCACTTCGTGAAGAGGGACAAGCCCGCTCACGGCGGCCAGGACACCGGTATGGATTATCATCCAGGCAGACGCCCTAATCCACAAGACGGACCTCAATACGATGCCAGGCGGATGCGCGAAACTTACGGCCACCGTTATCAGCAAGCCTTTGACGAACCGTGGATGAAGCATCACGACAACTTGAAGCCCTATTATTGGCATAGTCATGTGTGGCCTCGCCAACCTTGGAATTACTGGTGGCGCCCTGCCACGTGGGTTCTGTTGACTTCATGGATCCCCTGGAACTGGCCTACGGCCGTGTACTATGATTATGGGAACAACTTATACTACGAAAACGGCTACGTCATCTTGAATGGTCAGCGTCTGTGTCGAGCCGACGAATATTACAGACAGGCTGTCAAACTCGTGTCGAATATTCCGTCCGTCTCTGAAGACCCAGGACAGTGGATGCCTTTGGGAGTATTCGCGCTCAAGCCTGCATCCGGCGAAGCGTCTGACATGATTCTTCAATTGGCCGTCAATAAGGACGGCTTGATTGAAGGGACGTATTACAACGCCACTAACGATATGGCTAAACCCGTTAAAGGAATAGTAGAACGAAAAAGCCAACGAGCGGTGTGGACTTTTGCCGACGACCAGAATCATTCGGTGATACTCGAAACCGGGATCTACAACCTCACACAAGATGAGACAAAGGTGCTTGTGCATTTTGGAAGGCATCGCACAGAAGAATGGCTTCTCGTACGGCTTCAAGAGCCTCGGGCCTAAGCAAGTACTTACTTTATGAAATCATTACATCCTACTGGGATGTCATACTATATCGTAATGATGATGCGGAGTAATTCGGGTAGATCGCAAATATGGTCTTGTTTTTTTTAGCCATTTTGGTATAATGTCTCTATACATTTATCATCAGGAGAAATACCATGCGGTCTCTACTCGTTGCAGTAGTGATGGTGATTATTGTTGGTATAACTGCGCCCATGAACGCAGGCGCCGTAGGTTATTATCGAGTTGGAGAAAATCCGGTCTGTTCTGAGCTTGTTGCCCGCGGAATAGTTCCAGACACTATCAATCAACTCACAGAAGCCTTTCCAATGCGCTACGTGGTTTCTACGCTGGACAGCATAGCGGTGGATGTGAGAACGTTTCTGGAGCAGGTGGGCCAGAAACCCGAGGCCGAGATTGCTGCGGCCGCGCCAACCAAGTCCGAGGCAGCAGCCGAAATAGAGCAGCCCCCGGCCAAGCCAGGGCCTAAGACTGCAAAAGTTCAAAAGAAGCCTGTGCCGGTCCCAAAGGTAACAAAGGACAAGAAACCGGTAAAGACAACAGCCAAGAAGAAAACGGCAGCACCCAAGAAGCCGCCAAAGCCAGAGGCAGCCGAGTAAGTGTCGCCCAGGCGCTTCGGCGTCCACCCCCCCCCACTGGGGTGGGCGGCGCGACCCCCAGCCAACCTACTTCAGGTCATGAACATGCCTTCGTCAGGGCGACTTTGTTCTGACGAAGGCGTGGCAACATCATTGGCGTCAGCTTTTATACGGTTCCTTTTGTGTCTTGACGGTTTGCGCCGCCATTTCCGTTGAAGCCAGAAACCCTGCTCGGGTTCGATCCGAAGCCAGGCTTCAAACACGTCATGAAACTGCTGGCTCACTGTGATAAGGTCTCGGCGCTGATCGCCGGTGAGCTGTAATCGTATTTCCTCTCCGAAAATGCTGTGGTACCGGCCATCGTTAAGGCGATACGTACAGAGGGGAATTACTCGAGCCTCGCCGTCAATCGCCAGCCTTGCAAATATTTCGTTGGCAGGCGCTGGCGAACCAAAGAAATTCACAAATACCCCTCGTTCGGCGTCGCCCCGCTGGTCGCCGAGGAATGCAACCGTCTCGCCTTCTCGGAGCGCTTGTATGAGCTTTTTTGCTACACCTTTGTGCGGAAATGTCCGGATCCCTGTTTTTCTTTGATCCCCGCCTCCACGACTGAAGAAATATCGGGACAGAAAAGGATTTTTCAGGCCCGTGACCATAAGGTTTGTCTGTATTCCCAAGAACATTGTGGTTGCTGCGCTGACCTCGAAACAGCCGAAGTGGGAGGTTATAAGGCATATACCGTGTTGTCCCGGCATCATGATGAGGTCGTAAGGGAGCTTGCCGTCTATGATAATCCTCGTGGCCATATCTTCCTGAGTCCATTGCCGGATCCGAAAGAATTCAACGGCCAAATGGCCGAGGTGTTCGAAACTCTTAAGGGCTGTCCTTCGTACCCAAGATGGCGACTTTTCTTTGCCGAACGCTATAGTCAAATTTTCCATAGCCGCTGCTTTCCTGTCGCGCAGCAAAATGAACATGAGCCTTCCAGCGACCTTGCCCGTGGCCATAGCTGCCCTCTCAGGCATGGTGCATAGCATGACTTCGAGCAAACGGACGAGCTGGAAAACCACATAATCTATGAACAATGAGAATTTCATAGCGCTCCTTTTAGAGAGTCTTTTGGTCGCCCAATGGACATACCGCTTCCGTGACAACCCTTACCGTGTTCTACTAGCGGTCGAATGAAGGAAACGAGTGGATGCTTGGGAGTCAATTTCGCAACACCAGCGTGAAGGCGCTTATGCCTTCTTTGGCCTTGAGATGTTTCACGAGTTCCTCCGCGGACTTCTCGCTGGGGAAGCTGCCCAGATAAAGTCGATAGATTATGCCTGTTTTTGGCCTTGCAACGGGCTTCAAGGCGACCTCGTATCCCCGTGCCTTCCACCTGGCTGCCCATTCCTGCGCTATGCCAGGCTGCGTAAAGGCCCCGACCTGGACAGTATAGATGGGCAATCCCCTTTGCGGTTCAGGTAGGGAGCGTTCAGCACTATAGGGTAGGCCGCCGGAGGAAACGCCTAGTTTAGGGTCTGATGATCCCGTGGTCCCGTTGCGTTTGGACGCAGCTTTGGAATTGCTCGCCAGGTCTGCGCTATGCGCCGGCGTATCCTCGGCCAGGTCCTGCTTCTCTCCCTGTCGCGTCGAGTGTGAAGTCCCTGACAACCTAGTATAGAAAGTCATTTCTGGAGCTGGTTGGCAGGTTTCTTTCCCAGGAGCCTTTGGGGCACGTTTCTCGGGACCACGCTGGGTAGGAGTGTCTCCAGTATCCAACTTGCCGAATAGTTTCGTGGAAACGGCTGGATGCCGAAGGAGATAGAGATCACCACCCGCCAGACCAAGGATTACCAAGATGGAGCAAAGCAATGCAAGGACAAGCCACCCGTTTTTGACGGGCGTCATGTCTTCGCCTCGATTCGGAGCCTCATTAGCCTTAGTTCCTCTCGGCACACCTTACCCCGTTAACCGGACCGCCGCAACATACGTCTGTTACATGCGATGAGGAGCAGATACTCCTAGTATCGTCAGGCCGTTTGCCACTACCTGCCTAACGGCCTCGACCAAGTATAGCCTTGCCTTCCGCAAGGGCAACTCCTCAGTCAAGACTCTGTTATCGTGGTAGTATGCGTGAAAAAGAGTCGCCAGAGACATGAGATAGAATGTGAGGCGATGCGGTTCCAAGGCGGCGGCCGCGTCGATGAGCATGTCCGGATAATCCGCCAGGTGTTTCATTATTTTCCTCTCCTCGGGGAGCGTCAATAGACTCAGATCCACCTCGGTCATGTCAGCGGGGATGCCTCGCTCTGCCGCTATACGGAATATCGCAGATACCCTGGCATGAGCATACTGGACATAATACACAGGGTTGTCCTTGGATTGCTTCTTCGCAAGGTCCAGGTCGAAATCTAAGTGGCTGTCACAACGCTTAGTGAGGAAAAAGAAGCGAGCCGCATCGCTGCCTACCTCGTCCAAGACCTCTCGCAATGTGACGAATTCCCCTGAGCGAGTGGACATAGATTTCTTTTTTCCATCCCGTATGAGGTTGACAAACTGCACCAGCAAGACTTTGAGTATTGCCGGTGGATGGCCAAGGGCCTCTATGGCCGACGCTACCCTGGGTACATATCCGTGGTGATCGGATCCCCAGATGTCCACCAACTGCCCGTAGCCTCGCTCTAATTTCTGCAAATGATACGCGGTATCTGCTGCAAAATAGGTGGGTTCTCCCGACGCCCGCACTAAAACACGGTCTGTCTCATCATCTTCGTTGTCCATGCGGAACCAGACCGCCCCTTCTTTTACTTCCGTCTTTCCTCGAGAAGACAATATCTCCAAGGCCGAGACTATTTTCCCTGAATCGTGGAGCGTTTGTTCATGAAAATAATTGTCATGTATCACGGCAAACTGTCGCAGGTCGTCCTTTATACCCTCTAGGATCTTTCGCCCGGCAAACCCGGATGCAATCTTCAGCGCCTCGTTTTCAGGTACGTCTCTGAACTTCTTGCCCTGAGGCGTCTCAAGCAATTCCTTTGCTATGTCTATAATGTAGGCCCCCTTATAGTGATCACTTGGAAATTCGACTGCTTCCCCAAGGAGTTCTCTGCACCTGAAGAGCACGGACCTTCCTAAGATCTTCATCTGGTTGCCTGCGTCGTTAACGTAGTACTCGGTGTCCACTGCGTATCCACAAGTGCGGAGAAGCCTGGCCAAGGAGTCGCCTATGGCTGCCCCGCGGCCGTGTCCTACATGAAGCGGTCCAGTGGGATTCGCGCTTACAAATTCTATTAGTATCGGCTTATCTGAACGTCTAAGGACTCTGCCGTAATCCTCTTTCTGAACATGGATGGTACGCAGGGCCTGCTCCCAAACCTTAGACGACAGGAAGAAATTGATGAACCCGGGGCCCGCTATTTCGCATGCCTCTATGTCGTCCGATATTCCCTTCAAGCGAGAAACGATCTCCCTGGCTATGTCCGCGGGGCGTCTGCCAAGGGTCTTAGCCATGATGAGAGCTGCATTCGTGGAATAGTCGCCAAACCGATCGTCCTTTGTGCGGGTAATTTCAATTCTGTCCAAGACCTCTTCGCGTTTATCTCGGTCCTGAACTACTCCGGAAACAGCCTGCCGGAGAACATTCCTAAAAATTTCTTTCATAAGATTGCCTGTCCAATTACTGGTCTTTTTTTTCAGGGGCGTCCTCAGGGGGGCGCGGAAGAGTGAGGTCTCTCACGAAGTCGGGACAGCGCTTACCAGGCGAACTGGCCACGTTAAATTTTTTATTGCAGTTCTGCCGCCATGCACATACAACGCAGATACTCTTATCGTTTTCCATCTGTCAACGCCTCTACCTGAGAAACATTTATCAATTCTGAGGGTTAGGGTCAAGGTGTTTTGATGTGGTTTAGCCGCCGTCGCCACACGGTTGCACTTGAAATCAGAAGGTTGTATTGTTACATGGTAGTGTGGAGTGAGTCAAAAATGGCTATTCATAGCGTTGAAGACGTTTATATGGCACCTGGAGAAAGCGCTCACTATGTGGTGAAGCTAGGGTCTGACAATGACATTAAGGTGGCGTTTTTTGTACGTCCGATGGAAGCCGTTGCCCCTCATCTTGTCAGAACCAACCTGGATCATAGGGCGGGTTTGATCAAGTTTAACGACGTGCTTCTTGTCCTGACAATGCTGAGAATTCCAGAAAATCATAATGAGATCTTCGACGTGTGGTGGAACTACCATTCGGACTCCGGCCGAGTGGAATTTGAAATGCTCGCCGCCCAGGAAAGCCTACCCATATTTTTGTGCCTAAATAACGGGGAAAAAGAGTTTATTGAGATAGATAATGCCTTCCAGAAATTCTTCTCTCAGCTAGCTCAAGTCATGGAACGAACCGAGCCATGGACCGACGTAGCCTTCGAAAGGGCCGTACGAGGATTCTGTGCACAGGCCTATCCACGAGACCAACTCTGGGAAGCCATGGAACTTAGGGAAGAAGAAAAAGACCTACCACCTACGGACAAGCGGGATCTGGAACATTATCAAGGAATCATTCCGGACGAGCTGCGAGCCTACTACACCTACGTGGCAGACCAAGGGCACTGTATCAGAATCATTCCCAGCATGCTCGAGGAAAACGCGAAGACTGGGAATCCTGACGAGTACCTCCATGCCGCCCCAGTCAAAACAGTACTCCGCTGCGGAATACGCTGGATTAAAGGCTTTCCTGTAGCCCCCATTCCCTACATCCCGGGCCACGGCCTGGCGGTCCCCCCTGACGATATAGAATTATAAGGGCTGCACTACCAAGCGATAGTTAGAATGGTTGCACTAGCGTAGCCAGCGCCTGGACCATGTCGGTCCCAGAATTTGAATTATGAAGCTCGTCGCCTCTGCCCCACATGTTTCCATTTGACAAATGACGCCACTGGATGCCGAGGGCTATGATAGAATTGTCGGTGAGCTTTCTTTCAAGCCCCATCCCGCCAATAAGAGACCAATTAAATCGGGAGCCTGAATTGCGATATGTCTCCGAAACATAGCTGATCCCCATGCCGCATTCTCCATAAGGAATCATCCCTAGAAAAACGCCGGGGAACACAAACCTCCCCTTCGGTACACACCCTATCTCGTAACCATCTTGAAAACTTAGCCTTTTCACACGCTCGATGTTCCCTTCGTAATACAGCACGTACGACGCTATCATCGCGAAATGTAACTCTGCAACTGTAGGCCCTAACGACTCCACGGTACGTGAACGAGTAAGACTCTTGCTCACCTCCAGCGTTGCATAATCAAGGTTTGTAGAGGTGCCAAAAGTCTTGCCATACGCGACCTTAACAAGGTAGTCCGATAGAGGCTGGCGAGACGATACAGCGGAGGAGGATATTTCCTTCACAAAATTTGAAAAAGAATTGTCCCGGGCGCCTGACCTAGGCAGAGATGCATACTGTTTCGGTGAACTATCTTGTCCGCATTCAGCGCTGGAGATGATAACGCAAAGTGATATGGAGACCAGGCTGCACCATCGAATCCACGAGCGATAACCAATAGCCACGACCATCTCCTTGAGAACGAAATGCAGTTAAAACCAACTTCACGGTGGTGGTGGCTATCATCGAAAAATACGCATGTCAACAAAAAAATGAAATTGGGTAGTTATACAATATAACGATTTTTTACTGGATATAAAAATAGATATATAAACAGATTTCATAATAACTTATTGAATATTGTAAGTATTATAAATAACTATTTTACCCAGCAGCCCTTAGCCACTAGAAAAGTTCATATCCTTGACACTCACGACTTTGGTTGGTATCTCACACCTTAGGATCATCCCTAAAATCACCGAGAGTAATCGTCTGAGGAGCGCATCTCGGTGTTGCAAGGGCTTACTGAAGAGGCGAACAAAGAATTGTTACAGTGGTTAAAGAGCAAGCTAAGACTTGAACGAGGTCCAACTGAACTCCAACAAGTTATAGAGGAAAGCGAGGAGAAAGGGCTTATCGGTCATGAAGAAGGGGACATGATCGAGGGCATTTTCGAACTCAAACAGACCGTCGCTCGGGAGATCATGATCCCACGCACCAGCATTGTCGGGATACCCTCCGTGTGCGCGCTTGAGCAAGTTCTCACAACCATTATTGAATCAGGTCATTCTCGCATCCCTGTGTACGAAGAGAACGTTGACCACGTAATCGGCATTCTCAACGCCAAAGACTTGCTGCCCTTGTGGCTCGAAAACCAGCGGGACGTGAACCTTTCTGAGATATCTAGGGAACCATATTTCGTGCCTGAGACCAAGAGAATCAATGATTTGCTTAACGAATTGCGGGCGAAGAAATCACATCTGGCTATTATTGTAGATGAATACGGCGGCACGTCCGGCATCGTGACAATAGAGGACATTATAGAAGAAATCATTGGAGAGATACGAGATGAACACGATGTTGAGGAAGAGCCCTTCGTTAAACAGGACGACCGCACGACGCTTGTGAGCGCTGTAGTTAATCTTGATGATTTCGAGGAGCGTTTCGATGTTAAATTGCCCAGGGAAGGATATGATACGTTAGGAGGCTTCATTATTCATCATCTCGGGCGGGTGCCTAAGCGTGGGGAGGAGCTTACAGAGGGAGAATTACGCTTTCAGATACAGAGTGCAGATCCAAAGCGCATCACGCGTGTACTTGTCAGTCGCGTCGCTGAACAGTACCAAGAATCAGCTTCCGGGATGTCGGGGCGTCATTCATGATCCGCAATCTAGGTGCGGTGGCAGCAGGCGGTCTGCTCCTCGCACTAAGCTTCCCCAGGTGGGGTTTTTTTTTCTGCGCTTGGGTATCTTTTATTCCCCTGTTTTTCGCCCTCCAGTCTGAGCCTCGTCTTCACGTTGCAGCCCTATTGGGGGGAGTTTTTCAAGCCGCCTTCGCGCTTGTTGACGTTGTCTGGATACAAAGAGCGCTTGTGGTTCACGGTCATTTTCATTGGTTGTGGGCTGCCGTTGTCTTCTTGGGCCTCATCGCCGTATTGTCGCTCTTTGGTGCGGGGTTTGGATTAGTTGCGGCGTATGCCTCGAGCAAGGGACTGCCTCTCTATATAACGGCGCCCATCACTTGGACTTCCTTTGAGTATGCCAGAACCTACTTCTTTTCGGGTTTCCCGTGGGATTTGGTTGGCTATTCCCAGGTTAATTGGGTTACCTTCCTTCAACTGGCTGATATAACAGGTATATATGGCGTATCTTTCCTTGTCGTTGTTGTGAACGCATCTATTTGGCAGGGGATTCAATACCTTTTTCTCCGAAAGTCATTGCGGCTGGGGGTGTTGGTATATTGTGTTGCCGTATGTTCCGTCGTGTACGTGTACGGCGTGTACAGATTAGAGCAGGTGGAAGCAATCCAATCGTCCGCTCCCGAATATTCCCTTGGGATACTTCAAGGAAACATCCCACAAGAAATTAAGTGGGAGCGCTCTGCCATGGAATACAGTTTTGCTACGTATGAAAGATTGGCGTTTGAGGCCAAGGGAAAGGGCGCCAAACTGATCATCTGGCCAGAGACTAGCGTGCCGGCTCTCGTAGCTACCACTGAGCACGAATGGAGGGCAGCCCTGCGCATTTCAGATAATGTGGGCATCCCAATGCTCGTAGGCGCCCCCTCGTACAAAGAAAACTACGGGAAGACGAACTATTACAACAGCGCTTTTCTCATTTCCGACGGGATGTTGAGATTTCGGTATGACAAGATGCATCTCGTACCCTTCGGCGAATACATACCGTTGAACTGGGTAATACCCCTTGGATCAGGCGTGGCGGTCTTAGAGGCTGATTACTCAGCCGGTAGGACGATGACAGTGATGAAGGTCCCCAACGGTCCCCGTTTTAGCGTGCTGGTTTGTTATGAAGCTATCTTCCCCAGTATGTCCCGTTTGGCGGTCGGTAACGGCGCTCAACTATTGGTCAATATTGTCAATGACGGTTGGTTCGCCGAAACCGCAGCGCCGTATCAACACCTCATAATGGCAGGGGTCCGGAGCGTTGAAAACCGCGTGCCCCTTGTTCGCGCCGCAAATACAGGGATAAGCGCCGTATTTGACGCGACCGGGAAAATGGCGGCATCGATCCCTTGGAACACCTGTGCTGTACTGGTTTGGGGTGTAAGGGTGAGTCCTCCAATTTGGGCCTTTTACCGAGAATATGGCGATGTTTTTGCTGTGATTTGTGTTACTCTGTGCGTGTGTGTAATCGCCTGGGGAGTGAAATGGGCAAGGTAAAGCAAGGAAGGCCCCCAGCAGTAGCAAAAGAGGAGGAGTCAGTGGATGAATCCTGGGACCAAGAAAACGTTGATGCGAGCCTCCGCCGCAATTATCTTCTTTTGTCTTTTGCTATGGATCATGGAAACCCTTCAGCCCATTACTACGGTGTTGTTGGTCTCCTTGCTGATTGCCTACATTTTGGATCCTCTGGTTACCAGGCTGGAATCGCTTCATATCCGGCGGTCGATTTCATCTCTGGGCATTATCGTGGCGGTCCTGGTCTTTTTCACGCTTTTGTTGCTGGGGTTGCTGCCAGCATTAATCCGTGAATTGTCTGATTTCGGGCAGCGAGCGCCTCGGTACATCAAGGAGCTTACGCAATTCCTCCTCGTGGTCGCCGAACGCTTCGAAATACAGGTTCCTCAGGATTGGAACCAAATGAGTCAATTCCTCATGGAAAAGGCTCGAACAATCTCTCCGAATGTGGCGGCGCCGCTGAAAGCTCTTATCTCGTCATTATTCAAATCTGTCTTCAGCGTTGTTGGCACAGTGGTTCATGTGGTCTTAGTTCCCATTATTGCCTATTATTTACTGGTGGAGTTTCAGGATATCCGAAGCAGCATCTCCGATCTTATTCCACCGTATGTTCGGGAGCCTGTCATGGGTAAGTTGCAGGAAATAGATAAGGTCTTGTCCGCATTTGTACGGGGTCAATTGACGATCGCTTTGATCTTGGCCGTGCTATACAGCGTCGGATTCTTGATTATAGGGATCGACCTGGCGTTGGTCCTCGGGATCCTTTCGGGCCTGCTTTGGATCGTTCCTTACTTAGGGACTCTCTTTGCCCTGGTTTCCGGATCGGCCATGGCAATTGCTAAATACGGGGACTTTGTACACGTGTTGTACGTAGTGGGATGGGTGTGTATTGTGCAGCTGACCGAGGCCTACCTCCTGACCCCAAAGATCGTGGGCAAGGCAGTCGGGCTGCACCCTGTGGTTTACATTCTTGCCCTGATTGTGGGGGCAAATCTTTTCGGGTTTATTGGTCTGCTCATAGCCATTCCTTTGACGGCAATTGCCAAGGTTTTTCTAGGCTCGCTGATCAATATGTACAGGAGTTCCTATCTTTTCATTGACTCGCCTAGACGTGGCAGTGAGAAAGAGTCAGACCGACCATAAGAGTACGGCTCATGAAAGCTACGCAGGCCCCCCGCAGACGTACCCGTCGTCGCACTGAAGACACCGGGAATCACAACACCGGAGAACTGCCAGGCATCCTGTTTGTCGTAGCCACTCCCATCGGCAACCTCGACGACATAACAGTCCGTGCAATAGATGTTCTCAAGAAGGTGAATTTTATCGCATGTGAGGATACAAGACGCAGTCGTATCCTCCTCGATAAGTTTCAGATCTCCACCAAGTGCATTAGCCTGCACCGTTTTACTGAGCGCAAGAAAGCTGATAAAATCATACAGCGGTTGGCGCATGGCGAGTCATGCGCTCTCATCTCCGACGCTGGAACCCCCGCCATATCTGACCCGGGTATGCTACTCGTTGATGAAGCCCAAGAGGCCGGGATCAAGGTGGTTCCTATTCCAGGGCCTTCAGCGCTCATGGCGGCACTGTCTGTTTCCGGGATCGATTGTTCCACATTCGTATTTAGAGGATTTATTCCGAGACGAACACAGGATCGCGTGGCTTTTTTTGAAGACATCGCCGGTGATCCCCGGGTCGCAGTGATGTTCGAGTCGCCTAAACGCATTATGGCAGTTCTTAGAATAGCAGCGGAGATTCTAGGCGACCGCATTGTGGTGCTCGCGAGAGAAATCACCAAAGTACATGAGGAAATCCTGAGGGGTGCGCCTGCCGAAGTAGAGCAGGAACTTGGGGCCCGCGACGCTATACAAGGCGAAATCTGTTTGGTCGTCGCGCCAGGTCGAGGGCAATCGGTTGACGTTGACCCGCAGGTCGCCGTGCGTGAACTGATGGAGCAGGGATACACGGGCAAGAGACTCGCCAATGAGGCTCAGAGACGATACGGGATTAAGAAATCGGCTGCGTACGAGACTTTCCTAAAACTGAATGGCCAGAAAACGGCGTGAATGGAAGGGTGGGACGTTCGAGGCCATTGTCCTCATCTACCTCGCTACCTCCCCATTTTCCGCCTGATTTCATGAAAAGGGATCCGTACTACGAACGGCCGCCCGTGAGGACATACCTCCGGCGACTGCAATGCATCGAGCTGAGACAGGAGCGATTTGATTTCCATGGGTTCGAGCGAATCCGTTTCCTTCACCGACCCATGGCATGCAATACGCTTAAGCAGTTCATCCCTGAAACGTTCTGGATCGCCCCGAAGTCCCGTATCCATCATGGCTTCGATTAGTTTTTGCATCAACTCCGATACCTCGGCGCCTTTGAACCAACTGGGAACTCCCCTTACAAGAAACTCGCTGTCCCCAAATTCTTCTAACAAAAACCCGGCATTGCGCAGCAGCCCGAGATGTGATGCGAGTATTCTAGCCTCCACCGGCGAGAAAGTGAGCAGGTGCGGGATGAGAAGCTCCTGGACCTCTGGTTGGGCGTCCTGAGTATGACTTTGTCTAAGAGACTCATACAAGAGCCTCTCATGGGCGGCATGGTGATCCATGATAATTAGCTCTGTGTCGCTGTGCAGGACCAGGAATGAATTTGGCAGCCTCCCCACAATTGCCAGCCCCGAAAACAGGCCCTCAGAAGCACACTCTCTAGGCGAGCCCTGTTGTTGAGATGCTGCGCTGGCAAAGGGCCGTTCCATTCCCTGGAAATCTTTTGACACAGAGGCCCGAGACTCCAGATCTCCTATGACATGTCGAGATACTGAATCGACCACCACCTTCGAGAGCAACGGCTCTCGGTTGGCAAATGGGGTTTGGAAAGGCGCCCCTGTCAGGGCTCGATGGACGCCCTCTATGACAAGGTCATACACGAGTTTAGGTTTGACAAAACGCAGTTCGGCTTTTTGAGGGTGGACATTTACATCAACCTCCTCAGCCGGGATGTCGAGGAACAGCACCGCAATGGGGAATCGCCCCTTATCCAGGAAAGATGAGAAGGCCTTTGTTACAGCGCTGTTCACAAGTCGATCCTTGACTGACCGACTGTTCACGAAGGTAAGCATGGACCGCATATGAGATCGGCTGAAGGGCGGACGAGCGACGTAGCCATTGACCCGACTATCTCCCACACTGTGGTTCACCGCGACAAGGCTCTCCCTCAAATCACGCGAAAACAGCTCTTCCATGCGATGAAGAACCGAATCGGCAGGCGGCGCATCTACCTTTATCCTGCCGTTTTCTGAATACAAGATGTTGACATGAGGAAAGGCTAGAACCAGCCTCGTCACAAGCTCATGGATATAGCCGCTTTCCAGCGCCGGGTTTTTCAGGAAACGCCGCCGCACCGGCACGTTGAAAAAGAGATTGCGCACCTCGATACTAGTGCCCTTGTTCATGGCGACTCGATCCGATTGACGTAGAACGCCACCCTCTACCACGAGCATCGTGCCTAATTCTTCTGTTTCGTCTTTTGTCACGAGCTTCAATCGGGAGACTGAGGCGATGCTGGCAAGAGCTTCTCCCCGAAAGCCCATGGTGGCAATACCCACCAAATCTTTTTCAGTTTTTAATTTGGATGTGGCGTAGCGTTCCAAGGCCAGGAAGGCGTCATCATGACTGATGCCCATCCCGTTGTCTTGGACGGTGATAGTCTTTTTCCCCCCGTCTTCTATGCCAATTTTGATGATCGTGGCCCCAGCGTCGATAGCATTCTCAACAAGCTCTTTGACCACGGAGACCGGGCGCTCCACCACCTCGCCCGCGGCAATTCTATTAATGACTTGCTCGTCAAGTACCCTTACGATGTTTGCCATAGCGTCCCTTGAGCGCTGACACGGTTGAAATGGGCGTAGGCCTTTCGAGTGGCGATCCTTCCCCTGGGAGTACGATCGACAAAACCCTCCTTTACAAGATAAGGTTCATAGACGTCTTCCAAAGTGTCCCGCTCCTCGCCTACTGCCGAGGAGAGAGTGTCTATGCCGACCGGTCCGCCATCGAATTTGTAGATTATGGTTTCCAGGAACCGTCGGTCCATCTTGTCCAGTCCGAATTCGTCCACTTCCAGCATTTCGAGGGCGTCGCGGGCTATGTCCCTATCTATGATCCCGTTGCCGCGTACCTGAGCGAAATCTCTTACTCTCCTGGTTAGTCGATTTGCCACTCGAGGCGTTGCCCGAGAACGCGCCGCTATCTCCTCCGATCCTGCTTCATCGATCTGCACATTCATGATCGCGGCCGATCGTTTGACAATGCTTTTCAGCTCATCCACCGAGTAAAAATCAAGGTGGCATACGATCCCGAAACGATCTCTCAATGGATTAGTTAGGAGTCCGCTGCGGGTCGTGGCGCCCACCAGTGTGAAGGGAGCTAGGTCGATCTTGATGGTGCGGGCGCTTGGGCCCTGGCCGATGATAATGTCGAGCTTGTAATCCTCCATTGCAGGGTAGAGGATTTCTTCAACCACTGGTGACAACCGATGTATCTCATCGATGAAGAGCACGTCACGGCTTTCCAGGTTCGTCAAAATGGCTGCCAGGTCTCCCGGTTTCTCGATTACCGGCCCTGACGTAGTCCGAATTTGGACACCCATTTCCCGGGCAATGATGTGGGCCAAAGTCGTCTTTCCCAACCCTGGAGGACCGTGGAACAGAATGTGATCCAAAGCCTCTCCTCGACGTTTCGCGGCCTCGATGAAAACCGAGAGATTTTCCTTTATCTTGTCCTGCCCCACGTAGTCGCAGATTCGCTTGGGCCTCAGACTGCCTTCTGTGTCTCCATCATCAACAATCTTCTGGCCCGTGACCATCCGATCAACCATCAACTTTCGTTCTTCGCTGGCGTTTCCCATGAGCCGCCTCTTTTCTAACATGTTTCACTGCCTAGCCGAACCTAATTGCCTTTGCCCTACAGGGATTGTCGGCGACGTCCAAGGCGCCGCTCCCGAATGAACCCGACGCGGCACTTTACCACAAGTCACACATGTTTGTTGAAAGTTCTCTGTATCCATGGTAGTGAAATCTCAAAAAAATGTAAGTCTCGGGCCGACGAGATAGAGTCGCCAAAGGCATCGGGAGGAGCCGAAATATGTCAGGCCACAATAAATGGAGTACCATCAAACATAAGAAGGGAGCTCAGGACGCCAAAAGAGGCAAGATGTTCTCAAAACTAATCAAAGAAATCACCATAGCAGCTAGGGTCGGCGGCGGCGATCCGGATGGGAATCCGCGCCTGCGCACGGCAATCAATGCTGCTAGAGTAGCAAACATGCCGAAGGACAACATCGACCGCGCGATCAAGCGGGGCACAGGGGAGATCGCCGGAGCCACATACGAGGAAATTACATACGAGGGCTACGGCCCTGGTGGGGTTGCCGTCCTCGTGGACGCTTTGACTGACAACAAGAACAGAACGGTGGCTGAAATAAGGCATATTTTCGAGAGATACGGCGGCAACCTTGGGGAATCAGGATGCGTGGCCTGGATGTTTCAGAAAAAGGGGTTGGTGGTTGTCCCGGTGGCCGAGCTTCAAGAGGATGAAGTCATGGAGCTGGCCCTTGAAGCAGGGGCTCAAGACGTCAACCACGACGAGGACAGCTACGAAATAACAGCAGACCCTGCTGATTTTGAGGCAGTCAAGAAGGCCGTCGAGGATCGCGGCTGGAAGATCGAAATGGCCGAAGTCACGATGGTACCTCAAAACACCGTAAAATTAGAAGGCAAAAAAGCAGAACAGATGCTCAAGATGATGGACGCCCTTGACGACCATGAGGATCCCCAACGCGTCTTCGCAAACTTTGACATCGCTGATGAAGAGATGATGAAAATATCAGCCTAAACAGCGAATCTTGTTCAGCCACTCTCCCCTTTCCAGGAGTCAAGGAGTCACTTGTACGAAGCCACAATCATCATGGGTGTCGATCCTGGCAGCAACGCTACTGGATACGGCATTGTCCAAAAATCAGGATCTCGATCTGTTCGCGTTGCCAGCGGCGTCATCCGTCCATCCCAAGGTTGCACCCAGGCGGAAAAACTGAGATCGGTTTACGAAGGACTTGAGACCGTAGTGCGTCAGGAAAATCCAGCTGTCTTGGTGGTAGAGTCTCTTTTCCATTTCAAGAATAGCCAGAGTCTTATCAAGTTGAGCCAAGCGCGAGGTGTCATTCTGCTCTTGGGCGCAAGATACGGGATGGATATATATGAATATACTCCCATGGAAATAAAGAAGGGTCTTACTGGATACGGAGCGGCCACCAAAGATCAGATGAAGTTCATGGTAGCAAAATTGCTGGCTGTCCAAGGCCTTCGGTCTCCAGACGAGGCGGACGCTCTCGCCCTGGCCCTCTACCATTCCCACATCACCGTTCCCGGAGCTGCAGCGAGATGATTGCTTCTCTCCGCGGCTCCATATTCAAACGAGATATTAACAGCGTCGTGATTGATGTTGGCGGCGTAGGCTACGAGGTAGCAGTCTCGCTGAACACCCTCGAACATCTTCCCGCGGAGGGGAACGTCTTTTTGCACGTTTCCACAATAGTCAGGGAAAATTCTCTCGAACTTTATGGATTTCATAATCAAGAGGAAAAGCGCATCTTCGAACTTCTCATATCAGTCACCGGCATCGGCCCTCGCACATCTCTGGCCATCCTTTCAGGGATTTCCCCCGATACCTTTTGTGACGCTGTAGTCTTAGGGGATACGGCCCGATTGACAAGAATACCTGGAGTCGGAAAAAAATCTGCTGAAAGGCTTGTAGTGGAATTGCGGGACAAGGTCACAAAGCTTGGACTCACTGGCGGCGCCGAAGCAAAGGCACTGCCAGGAGCAACACTCGAAGGAGACGTCGTATCCTCCCTGGTGGCTCTTGGATACAAAGATCGTGACGCTATAAAAGTAGCTAAAAAGGTGCTGAAGAATACCAATCCTGAAACGACCCCAGCAGAGGCCGTGAGACTGGCGCTGAAAGAATTAATGAAACCATAGAGTTAGGGCATTAATTATGACTTGCTTTGTGCAAGCCCATCCCCGGAGGTATAGCGATGAGATTCGTCGTCATAGGCGGTGATGCTGCCGGCATGAGCGCCGCGTCGAAAGCAAAGCGAAACAGACCCGATCTGGACGTCGCCGTGTTTGAAGCCTCGTCAGATGTTTCCTATTCGGCATGTGGAATGCCCTACAACATTGCGCAACCAGAAAGGACTATGGATGATCTCGTGGTGCGCCAGGCCGAGGTGTTTCGATCCAAACAAGGCATAGATTTGCGTTTGGGGCATACGGCCACAAGCGTAGATCGGGATCGGAAATTGGTTCTCGGAACCACCAGTGACGGAAGAAACTTTGAAGAGCCCTATGACAAACTGCTCATCGCCACCGGTGCACGTCCCATCAGGCCTGATATCCCTGGGTTGGATCTTCCCGGAGTCCATGTACTGAAATCGCTTCAACACGGACGGAACATCAAACATGATCTGGCATCGAGAAACGTCAGGGACGCCCTTATCATAGGGATGGGATACATAGGGTTGGAAATGGCCGAGGCTTTTGTGGCCAGAGGCGTCCACGTCCATGCCATAGACCTTTTGCCTAGACTTTTGCTCTGGCTTCCCCAGGAAATGTCGGACATCGTTGCAAAAGAACTGGCAGACCACGGAGTGGAAACGAGTTTCGGCCTAAAACTACAGACCCTCGAATACAGCAGCGGCAGATTGAAAGCCATTCTGGATCAAGGTGATGCGGACGCTGATCTTGTCCTAATAGCCATTGGGGTTGTGCCCAATTCCGAGTTGGCCGCGTCGGCAAGTCTAGACCTCGGTCCAAAAAATGCCGTTGCCGTGGACAAGACTATGAAGACATCGCATCCAGATATTTACGCCGCGGGGGATTGCGCAGATGCCTTTCACATTGTCACCGGCAAAAGGGTTTGGATACCCCTGGCGTTGCGGGCGAATAGAGCGGGCTGGGCCGTTGCGGACAACATCACTGGCAACGAGACCTTTTTGGACGGCGTTGCCGGCACCGCTGTGTTCAAGGTAATGGGGCTCGAAGTCGGCCGCACCGGTTTGAGCCTTCAAGAAGCCCTCGACGAAGGATTCCAGCCCGTTGATGTGGTCATTAAGAGTCGGTCTAAAGCCCATGCCCACCCAGGCAATCAAACGATCCATGTAAATCTTGTAGCCGACAAACCAACTGGCAGACTCTTGGGAGGCAGTATGGTTGGTCGAGAAGGTGTTGCTCATAGGATAGACGCCCTGACGGTGGCCCTACATGCGAGAATGACCGTGGATCAGTTTTTCCAGTGCGATTTCGCGTATGCGCCCCCATTCTCACCAGTTTGGGGTCCACTGCTGACGGCAGCAAACCAACTCCAGAAAAGTCTGTGATGTGTAGACGCGGCCATCCGTTCAGTTGTCAAAATAGCTGCATATACTGGCCGTCCCTTTGATTTATTATGGGGTGTTTTTACAACGTGATATCAATTTCTTACTCAATTTACATTCTTTTTGGCGGAACAAAACGCCTCGCCGCTTGTCAGGATCACGATTAATAAGCATGTTCTGCTCAGAAACGCGGGTTTCTACTTCCCTCTGAGTATGAATTAGCAAGAATGAAACAAGTGGTTAGGACGGATATACATATGACATCAGGCATATTGAAATTCCTCTGCAGAGATTGCCTTGCAACGGTTCTAGGCCTAATTCTCGTGGTCATTGTCATAATTTCACTGGCTATGACAAGCATCGCTTCCCAAAACTGGATGAAAGGTCTAGTTTCATACAGTGAAATTCGGCATTCCGCGGCTCAGAACGAAGACTTGCTGAAGAAGAAGAACATGGAAATCGAGGAGCTGATGAGGTCCGGGGAGATGCTCTTGTTTAAAGACGGCCTATGATTTTGTCTTCGTCATTGGTGGCACAGATTGCTGGTTTTGTTCCTTTTTATAGCACGTTGTTAACAACAGGTAGCACAAATCTCTTGACACGCCCTTCCGTACAACTAAATAAAAAAAAATATTAAACTGTCGCAAAAACTGCTCCCCTCTGATTCCAAATCCTACGTCCTGACTAAATCACAAGCAACCGACAGGCGTAGAACATAAAGGAGGGAGCTTGCGGGGAAGGATTGCGCAATGATCATGTCTAAATGGGGTAGCATCTGCCTTGTTATCACTTCCCTGGCCCTGATCGTATTAGTAGCAGGCCATGTGCAAGCCTGGGAATTCAAGATGACCGGTTCATTCAACTACATCTACGAATACTACGGCCAGCTAGGTAACCAGGGATTTTTCGGTCCGTACAACGTTGATCGCAGCAGAGTGGTGTCCACTATTTACAACCGACACCAAACGCAGTCGGGAACATTCCTGCAAACCTTATCCTTTCCACTTCAACTCCAAGTCCAAGCGCAGTGTCTTCGCCGGCTGTAAGGGCGTTTAGGTCCCACCTCTTGTATGCAAAATACGCCGTGGCAAACACTGTGGAGACTGCCATCCAACCGAATTCCTTCCAGTTCGAACGCCCCACATCCCCAAACGTCCAAAACACCACCGACGCGATCTCGACCTCAGTCGCAAAATACTGAACAAGAATCGTGCCCGAGAGGAACAGGGAAGAAGGGGCCACCCCGGCAAGAATAATGGCTTCAGCAGCCATCTTTTTTATCCTTGCTAGGACAAGGATCGCCGCTGTGGCTGTCAATCCTCCTACAAACGCACAAAAGGTTACAGAATAGATGTTCCGTATGGTCATGGGACCAGACGAACTGACGGTCTGCACAATGCCAGTTTGGGAGGAACTCGCCACAGACCCGCCCGCGCCCAACACGACGATGGCGAAGGCCGCTCCGAAAGCAGCGCCCTGGCTTATCCCGAGGGTGAATGGAGAGCTGAGTGGATTCCTCAGTAGGCACTGCATCACCAATCCGGACAGGCCCAGAGCCCAGCCCGCGACGATTGCTGACGCAATTCGGGGCAGTCTTATATTCCAAACTATAATGTTGGCCTGCGAATCGCCGACCCCAAAGAGCGCCCCCAAAACGCTTCTCACCGGAATTCTATAAGTTCCAGCTGTGATGGAATACACTGACAAGACGACAAGACCGGCCGTCAACAGGACAAACAGGAGTATATTCGTCCTCATATAGTCGCTGTATTGACCTACCATGTCGCCACTAGTCAGCGGATAGGGGTCTGAAACAGACACATCTTGTTGCCGGCGCGCTTGCCATTCGTCATTGACGGATTTTTGACGCATTCAAATCCTACAAGGGTTAATCCACAGCTTTCCCAAGAATATTTACTGATGAGATGCCCGAGTGCATTTGTTGTGCTTCTCGTGGAAGCGAGGATCCATAAGTAATTTCCATGGAGGTATGATTTATGCCCGTTTTATATGGTCGGTGCTACCAATGGTAGATATGTAGCACTAGAGACCGCCTCGCGTCAATGATCCCAGTTATGAAAAAACTTCTTGACAACCAGGGTGGAGGGTGTATTGTAAGTAAGTATTACATACTTGGCCCTATCATGAAATCGACCAAAAATCACAACCAAGACCCACTAAAACACGTCCCAGGTCTGCCCCCAGCCGGAATCAAACTCATGCAGGCTCTGCGCTCACTACTAGAAACGAGGTATTTCAATTCCATTACCACAGCAGAAATCGCTTCCTCAGCAGGAGTAAATGAGGCTCTCATCTATCGATATTTCGGCGACAAGAGAGGACTACTCCACAAGGTCCTGGCTGAATACTTCAAAATTCACCTCGCGCAGATAAGAAGCGACGTGGCATCGGTGGAAGACTCGACAGGGAAGTTAAGAATCCTTATCGAGGGCACCATATCGTTTCATAAGGTAAACAGCGTATTCTCGCGCATTCTACTTCTCGAGGTGCGGAATAACCCCGCCTATTTTGAAAGCGAGGCTTATGAATTAGCTCGACAGTATTCAAAACTCATAAACGAGATCATTCAGAAAGGAATTCAGGATAAGGAGATGCGCAGCGACATCCCGTTTTCATGTATGAGAGATGTTATTATCGGGAGCATAGAGCGCGCATGCATGCGGCCGGCTATTTTTGACGAGGGTTTTGATGAACATAGGTTAGCCAACCATTTGGCCGAAGCCGTTATACGAGGTCTAAAGGCTGCTTCGGCAAAGGAGACATGATCATGGACGTTGGAGACGACTATTCGGAAGAGCTTGCTATGTTGAAGCAAGCTGTCAGAAAAGCTGCAAAGGAAAAGATAGCGCCCCTGGCAGCTTCAATAGATGAGCGGGGAGAGTTCAACAGAGACGTTGAATCACTGTTTTGGGACCTGGGGTTGCTGAGCCTAGTACTCCCGGCCCAATTCGGCGGCATCGAAAGGAACGCGGGCACAGCTCTGTGTATCAGCGTCGAGGAAATTGCGAGGGTTTGCGCATCGTCTGCGCTTCTTCTCATCATTCAGGCGGTGGGCTCCTTCCCGCTGGTCCATGGACTTTCTCCTAAGATAAGGGAAGAGATATTAGGGAAAATAGCCGCTAAAAGGCTTCTGGTTGGATACCTTGTTACAGAACCATCCGGAGGTTCTGACGTAGCGGGTTTGAAGACCACCGCCGTGAAGGACGGCAACGAGTACGTTTTGAACGGGGCCAAATGTTTTGCCACCAACGGCGGTGTAGCCTCTCTTTATTCGGTGCTGGCAAGAACTTCAAAGCAGCGAGGCCCCCGTGGATTATCCTTCTTTCTTGTTGAACGGGACAGGCCCGGTGTCAAGATCGGGCGAATAGAAAACAAGCTTGGACAAAGGGGTTCCAACACGACCGAGGTCTTTCTTGATGAGGTGAGGGTGCCTTTGAGCCATCTCTTGGGAGAAGAAGAGAAAGGCTTTTACCTGGCTATGAAAGACTTCGACATGTCGCGGCCCGCCATAGCCGCACAGGCCCTTGGCATTGCTGAAGGAGCGTTTAATGCCATGGTGAAGTATTCGGTCGAGCGCCAGACGTTTGGCAAGTTTCTGGCGGAGCACCAGATGATTCAAAGCATCATCGCGGACAGCGCCATGCAGATCGAGGCCTCTCGAGGACTAATTTACCGAGCGGCATCCTTATATGATCAAGGAAAACCAAACACCAAAATCGCATCTATGGCCAAATGCTTCGCCAGCGACGCTGCCATGAAAATTACCACGGATGCGGTCCAGGTTTTAGGGGGATACGGCTATACAAAGGACTTCCCAGTCGAACGCATGTTTAGAGATGCCAAGCTCACCCAAATCTTCGAGGGAACAAATCAGATTCAACGGATTGTCATTGCCAGGCAGGTGCTGAAAGAGGTGGGGTTCACAATCTAATGTAGGGCATCGCGCATATCGAGACTGCCTGCTAAGGAGAAGGAAAAGTGTTCAAACTAAATGACGAAGAGAAAATGGTCCTAGAAACTGTCCAGCGGATAGCAACGAGAGAAATCGCGCCTCGGGCAAGCGAGTTGGACGAAACAGCTGGGTTTCCGCACCGCGCCGTCGAGTTGTTTGCGGAAAACGGCCTCTTGGCTGCTATAGTACCAGCCGAATACGGTGGGGTACAACTTCGGTTGGTTGTCTATGCCATGGTGCTAGAAGAAATAGCCAAAGTCTGTGCCTCATCTGCCCTTGTGTTGATAGCACAGGCAGATGGAACACTCCCGCTCATTCACGGGGCGAGCGAATCCCTTAAGCACAAATATTTACAAAGACTTGCAGACGCGCCGCCGTACTTGACAGCGATTGCGGCCACGGAGCCGAGCGCTGGATCAGATCTCCTGTCGATGAGGACAAAGGCTGTGCGAAAGGGGGACAGATACATCATTAACGGCCAGAAATGCTTTATCACTAACGGCTCGGTGGCCGATTTCTTTGTCCTGTACGCCTACACAGACTCGTCGAAAGGGGCGAGAGGCATCAGCGCCTTTATTGTCGAAAAAGGCACACCAGGTCTAGTTTACGGAAAAAACGAAAACAAGATGGGCATGCGGGGATCCATAAATTCCGAGCTGTATTTTGAAGACATGGAGGTTCCGACCGATAATCTCATTGGCTCCGAAGGACAGGGATTCAAGAATTTGATGCAGACGCTTAGCATGAGTCGCCTGTTTTGCGCAGCACAGGCTGTTGGTATAGCCCAAGGAGCCTTTGAACATGCGGTGAACTATGCTCGGGAAAGGGTCCAGTTTGGGAAACCCATAGCGGCGCTAAGCCCCATTCAGTTCATGGTCGCCGATATGGCTGCAAGCATTGAATCCGCAAGGCTTCTCACATACAAGGCTGCCAATTTGTTCGACCAGCGCGAAATCGGAAAAGCTGGTACTTTCTCGGCTATGGCTAAGTGCACTGCCTCGGACACCGCGATGCGGGTAACTACGGATGCAGTTCAGATTATGGGAGGCTATGGGTATATGAAGGACTATCCTGTGGAGCGAATGATGCGGGATGCAAAGCTCACCCAAATATATACTGGGACAAACCAGATCATGAGGCTCGTGGCTGGCAGATCGATACTCGGCGTCTGAGTAATTGATTGGCAAAGGGCGGGAGTTCATCCAGCAGTCTCTCTTAGGACCGTTTCAGCTTAATTAGATTCTGGAGATCGTTATGAACAATCAGGATCGTTTGAAGGCGCTCTTCCTCTCTCCGCGGTCTGTTGTTTTTGTGGGTGTTTCTCGCAATACCGGCCCCGGCGCGCTTAACCCGGTGGAGAATCTCAGAGCGTGGGGATACAAGGGCGACATCCATATCGTGCATCCTCATGCAACGCACATTGCGGGTGTGGAAACTGTCCCGAGCGTCTCGAAATTAAATAATCCTGTTGACCTCGCAGTCATCGCAACTCCTAGAGGTACTATTCCCGAAATCGTTCGAGAGTGTACCGAAAAACGAATCAAGGCCCTCATTGTGACTAACCAGGGTTTTTCAGACGCAGATGCAAAAGGCAAGGAGCTGCAGCGTCAAATTGTAAAAACGGCTCTTTCTGGTGGGACGCGAATCTTGGGGCCAAACACTCTGGGAGTCTCAAACGCCTTCGATGGTTTCATGTCTTCGTTCATGCCATTGGAGCGACAGGAGCTCCCCATCGGCGTGGTATGTCAGTCAGGAGTTTTCTTTGTAGGCTCATCCCAGTTCACGGGAGGAATGGGCATAGGTATCGACATCGGCAACGGCTGCGATCTGGGACTAGTGGAATCCGTTGCGTGGCTAGGATATGATAATCGTATTAAGGTGCTCGTGATACACGCCGAGGGAATATCCGAAGGCAAACGTTTCGTTGACCTGGCCAAAGACGTTTCCTTGCGAATCCCAATCATAGCCCTCAAGACAGGGCGGACTCCTTGGGGTGCCAAGGCCGCGTTGTCTCACAGCGGCGCCATGGCGGGAGAAGACCGCATTTTCGACGCCGTTGCTCATAAGGCAGGCATACTACGAGTTGATGAAACACAAGAACTGAGAGACCTCGTCTGGGGATTCCTCCGTTTACCGCCCATGAGAGGGAGGCGTATAGCAGTTGTTACTCTAACGGGAGCGGCTGGAATCATGCTATTGGATGCCATGTATAGTCGAGGACTCGCCCCAGCAGGGCTGTCAAACGATGCGCTCAAGACGCTTCAGGACTTGTCCCCGCCGTGGATGCCTATTTCAAATCCCATGGATATTTGGCCAGCTTTGATGAAAAATGGGATGCAGAAGGTGTACGGGATAGCCCTGAGAGAAGCTCTAGCTGATCCCGACGTGGACGGCGTCCTTTGCGTGGCGTTGGGCCTAGATAGAGATCACCAGCGTTTCTTCAGCTCCGTCGAGGAGATCCAGCGATGGTCAATGGAAGCATCTAAGCCAATTGTTGTTTGGGTGTATGGGTCGCATGCAGACGAAATTCGAATACGTATGCACGAACACGGCCGAGCCATGACCGTGCCGACCCTGGAAGGCGGGGTTAAACTTCTTTCAAAGATGGCCCAATACGAAGCGTGGAGGCGACAGCATGCCTAGAGAGAGACAAGCTGTAATAGTCAGCGGGGTGCGGACGCCTGTGGGTAGATACATGGGCAGCCTCAAGGATGTCCCAGCCTATGATCTTGCAGCACTGGTCTTGAACGAAGCCGTGAAGAGAATCGGGCTCAATCCCTATCAGGTAGATGAAGTAGTCATGGGGCAATCATACCAGAATGGGGAGTATGTCAACATCGGCCGCATGGCTCTATTAACTGCGGGATGGCCGGAGAGCATCCCTGGGGTGACGCTTGACCGACGCTGCTGCACTGGCCTCGAGGTAGTGCGAGTGGCCGCGATGACAGTCGCGTCCGGACAGGCTGATACCGTTGTAGCCGGCGGTGTCGAAAGTATGAGTTCCGCTGAATTTTACCTTTCCGGAGAGATGAAATGGGGCCTGGGCGGACAGAAGGGCATGCCTCGCGGCCACGGCGATCTATCAATTTCCGGGATCCCCTTCTATGACAGAATCCAAAGAGCCCGGGTTATGTCGCAGCCTATAAACCGATATGGTGTATTACCATCCATGATGACATGGGCCGAGACCGCGGCTAAAGAGTACAACATTACCCGTGAAGATTGTGACAGGTGGGCTTTGCTAAGTCATACCAGGGCCTATCAGGCCATAGAGGACGGCAAATTTTTAGAGGAGACGGTTGCAGTATCATTGCCTCAGGCCAAAGGCCAAACAATTCTGTTTTCTCAAGATGAGACTCCAAGGAGAGATACTACCCTCGAGAAGCTGGCTGCTCTAAAACCGGTACTCGGCGGGGTATGCACTGCTGGGAATTCGTCATCCGAGAGCGACGGCGCAGCCGCAGTGGTAATTATGTCCGAGCAAAAGGCCCGAGAAAGAGGCCTCGAGGTCTTGGCGCGACCAGTATCCTTCGGCCTTGCCGGTACTGACCCGAAACGCACATACAAGGCGGTCCCTGTCGCCGTATCTCGGGCATTGGAGCGGGCAGGTCTGACCTTAAATCAAATACCCCTCATCGAGGTTCAGGAGGCCTTTGCATCTCAGGTCCTGGCGGATCTCATAGAGATGGAACTCAATCACGAGGATTACCATCGCGTGAATGTGAACGGATCCGGCATCTCGTTGGGGCATCCCATTGCCTGCACAGGAGTGCGAGTCCTGGTATCACTCATACACGAAATGCGTCGTCGCGACGTCCCCTCTGGGTTAGAATGCATATGCGGCGGCGGCGGTCTAGGAATAGCGACAGTACTTCAAAGGGATACACGCCGCCAGGATTCATGACGAGATTGCTTCGCTCTGCTGGCAATGACGTGAACCGCTTATATCATCGTTGCGTGTAGCCAGACACGACGCGGCAATCTAAGGCCGCAAAATGTCCAATGGTGGCATCATAGCGATTCTCGAAATTAAACGCGAAATTCATGCATGAAGCCATCTGTCATTGCCGTGAAGACGGGAAACCAAGAAGACTGCCTTGCCCGATTACGCCGGGAATGACAAGGCATGACCTGAAGCGCTCACACAGTCACGCGCCAGAGCAGTCGAGGTTACTTGAACGGTCATGACAGTCCGAGCAAACAGTTTTCGATTTCTACAGAATTTTAGAAAAACACTATATCTAATCCGACAATTTTTTTGGCAATGGCGATAACAGCAGTGACAGGTGTTAGTGTTATTGAGGTTCACCTGGGACACGCGAAATTTTGCGGAGGTGTAATGATGAAAATCAGAAAAGTCTGTGTCGTTGGTATGGGTACGATGGGGAGCCAAATCGGTATCGTCACTGCCAGCGCAGGTTTTGAGACCTCGATGATCGATTCGTCAGACGAGAAGGTCAAAGCCGGTGTGTTTGCTGTAAGAAATTTTTTGGACGCACGAGTGAAAAAGGGGAAGCTGATAGAATCAAGGAAGGACGAAGTCCTAGCTTGTATCAAAGCGGGCAAAGACGTGGAGAAAGGGTGTCAGGACGCGGACATTGTTATCGAGGCCGTCTATGAAAATATTGATGTAAAAAGGACCATTCTCAAACAACTTGACGAAGTCTGTAAAAAAGAAGCCATTCTAGCGAGCAACACCTCGACTTTGTGGATTTCTGAGATCAGCTCAGCCACAACGAGACCTGAAAAGTGCGTCGGCACCCACTTCCTAATCCCAGCAGCTTTGACGCCTCTTGTGGAAGTAGTACGAGGTGTGAGGACGTCTGATGACACCCTTAGAGTCGTGCTGACCTTTCTGAAGGAATGCGGAAAGGAGACAGTCATCGTTTTCGATTCGCCGGGTTTCCTCATCAACCGTTTGTACCTTCCGATGGTGAATGAAGCCTTCTATACCCTGGAGACTGGCTTGGCGACCCCGGAAGAGATTGACAGGGCTTGTGTGCTGGGCCTCGGTCTGCCTTTGGGGCCCTTAGCCGCTGCTGACGCCTTTGGCCTCGACATCCTCCTCGCATGTATGAACACCCTTCATCGGGAACTCGGGGACAAATACAGACCGGCGCCGCTCCTCGCAAGGTTAGTAAAGGCCGGCCTGCTTGGTAAGAAGACCGGTAAAGGCGTATATGACTACCACTGACAATTCATGAATCCTTTACAATCGTGCTCCGGTGCGTTGACAAAGTCGCTTCAGGCCTGCTAAAATAGCCATATTGGGGAGGGAAATCCCGTGAGGAGGGATTTTCTGCTCCCATGTTTTATTCTGGATTCCCCTCAAGACGACGCAACTCTGATGCAGAAGTCCGCCCCAGAGGCCGACATCTTGCCATGCGCTTGTTTTTTGGGGCTTTAGCACTTCTGTCGTGCACTTCGTGCTCTATACTGGCCAGCTCGCCCCTCTTGATCCAGCAGACTACAATACCAGTTCTGAGATCGAACACGGGGATCGCTGTTTCTGACACGGGAGCAATCCCCTACCAACGCTGGCGTATTCCACCGTGGGACGAAAATCTGCGCTACGTATGGCTCGTGGGCAACTATGATTTCCGCAAACATGATTCTGTCGAAATCGTTCTTTATTTTCACGGTATGCATGCAAAGGATTATTATTCCGCGTTCCGGAACGAACTCAAGCACGTCGTGGAACAACGACCCCACAAGCCTTTTCTGTTTGTAGGGTTCGTTGACGGCCCTTATATACTCCCCGAGTCCAGGAGCATTGAACGGTGGAAATCTCTCTCCCAGGGAGGCAAGCGGCCTGACAACCTGTTTGCCGCAATCAATCAAGTGTTCAGATCATTCCGCCTCCGCTTCCCGAACGTCAAGAAAGACAATACCTCAATTGTGCTGGCTGGCTTCTCAGGGGGGGGGAGAGTGCTCCATGCAGTAGGAAATTGGCTTGCAAAGAGCAAAGATGACCCTTATGCAGAAATCTTTCGCTCCCGATTGAGCAAAATAATCTACTTCGACTGCTGGTTCGAGAAGGATGTTGTGGAAACCGTGCCCACCTTGCTTGAGACTAATCCGGGGATCAAGATCATCGCGACGGTGCATATGAAGAAACCCCTGGAACATGCTTCCATCATTGCCAGTAAGTATAAACTGAAAAAAAACAAGCATAGCGATGAACTCGTGGGGTTGAACGGCAGACTGGTAATTTATCGTGATGACTCCCATTGGAGCGCGATGATCGGTCGATTGAGGCAGGCCCTATAACTCTAGGCCTTCCAATAGCATTCATCAATCAATACAATATGTTATCTCTTGATCGCCTTGACCCACTCCCGGAATCATGTTATGTGAAGCAGGGAGCTTGTACGGTGGCAAGAGAATCAGAACAGCCGTCTAGCTTTATACGCTGTGGCGAGGTCAACGGCGGAATGACATGCCGCTGTTGAATACGTGAATACCGAGTCAGCCGTGGAAGATCGTCATCAAGGATATGCACACACTGTTTCATTTCTATGCGGATTGGAACGATTCGGCATACTCTTAGGCTTGGACAACATCACGGCGCTGCTGGAGAAGATGGGAAATCCACAGAAATCTTTTCGTTCCGTCCATATAACCGGGAGCAACGGGAAGGGCTCCACCTCATCTTTTCTTGAGGGAATCGCCCGGGCCGCAGGCATGTGCACGGCCCTTTATAC
>Ga0172368_10001016_pt1 | contig 39238 bp, 23 predicted proteins | sample Lak11m_FD_114540 | JGI IMG/M metagenome (GOLD analysis project Ga0172368, IMG submission 114540) | Freshwater microbial communities from Kabuno Bay, South-Kivu, Congo - kab_022012_11m | ecosystem: Environmental > Aquatic > Freshwater > Lake | place: Democratic Republic of the Congo: South-Kivu... | reverse complement strand
TTCAGACTGTATTTTTAAAAAACATCTCTGCTTCTTTTAAACTAAACGACTTTTGTATGCGATGTCAAATCAAATATAATGTTTATTCTGAGAACTTGTCGAAGCATCAAAAAAAGTAAAAAAAACTTTTTTGAATAAGATTTTACTATCAGCACCTCAAAAAAAAATTTGACCTATAAATTGAAAAGTGTAAGTATTATTGATTAAACATGTTGGTGTTTTGAACAAGCCTTTTTGCTTCTTCAACCAGATACATCTCTTCACATTTTGGGCAAAATAAATAATACTCAAAGTAATAGGTCTGATTTTTTTTTAGCTTTTTATTTTTGGGAATTCTCTTTTCTACAGGTGTATTGCATTTGCGGCACAAATCACCTGCTTTCTTAATTATTATTTTAGTTTGAGAAGTCCAATGAACAGAGGTTTCTATGCTGTCAGTTAAATGCTTATCAGCTGTGGTGTTAAAACCGGTGTCATCAAGGAGATTATTGCTTTTTAAAGCCATACCTGCTAGATAATCGCATCTTTCATTTTCTGCATGTCCCACATGGCCTTTAATCCAATTAAACTTGACTTTGTGTTTTGAAATCAAATTCAATAGTCTTTCCCAGAGGTCGCTGTTGATGGCTTTTTCGTTTTTTGTTCGGTACCAGTTTTTGGCTTTCCAGCTTTTAGCCCATCCCTTTTCAATGCCATCAACCACATATTTTGAGTCGGTGTAAACCTGAACTTCGGAGCTTGTTTTTAATTGTTCCAGACCAACAATAACGCCCATCAGCTCCATTCTGTTATTGGTAGTATGTTTGAATCCCTGAGAAAATTCCTTTCTGTATCCTTTATGAGACAATATAACCCCATAACCCCCTTTGCCAGGGTTGGGCTCAGCCCCTCCATCAGAATACAATTCAATCTTTGGAATTTCTGTCCACTCTTTCATTTATGGTTTAAAATATAATAATTACTGCAAAAATAGACATTATCTCTCATTTAAAAAAAATATTAGAACACTTTTTAAAGCAACAAAACGCAACGATTTTTGTGTTTTGGAGTCAGTATATATCGATTTTTCAATGAATCGGAATAGACAAAAAAAATATACTTTCATACGGAATTATAATTCAAAAAAAAATCGTATTATTGGTGATGTTTTAAAAATTTGAAAAGTATTTTTAAAAGAATAAACATGTTTATAACATTTAAAAAGTCATGAAAAAAATCTTTATATTAATTTGTTTTTTTGCTTTTTCGTATTCGTTGGAAGCTCAGGAAGTAAAGCTTGATAAGCTGGCTAAAGATTATTTTACACAGTCACAAATTGATACTATGTCGCAGGCTTTTATAAAATCGCAGAATTATATTATCCGATATTCGTGGATGATATACAGACGCTGGGATAAATTCCACGATACTATTGTTGCTTTTAACAGGGATACGATTGATATAAGGCCTTTTCTGAAACAAAGAAAAGAAAACAAAGCTGCTTATATATATGACGTGTATCCCGGTCTTGTAGTAGTTTTGGATTCTAAAGATGCTATGAAAAAGCGAATAGCCAGATTTTACACAGAACAATAAAATATTTAAGTATGAAACATATAATACTTTTTTCAATATTTTTATTTTCAATATACATACTGAGGGCTCAAAGTTATAATATTGGAGACAAGGAAATAGTAGAAACATGCAATGCCACTTTTTATGATGCCGGAGGTACTCAGGGCTTTGCGGGCAACGACCATCTCATAACTACTTTTCATGCAGACAGCAATTGTCTTCAGGTTACTTTCGAAATTTTTGATCTGGGTTTTGGCGGCGAGTTGAAAATTTACAAAGGCAATGGTGCAGTGCCCGGTACTCTTTTCGGTACTTATGCAGGAACAAATATACCACCTGTTATTGTGGGAGAATACATTACTTTCGAATACATTCCCCCTGTTTTTAACGCCGGCAATTTACCCGGTTGGAAGGCTAACATCAGATGCGGTGATTGTTCATCGGGAGGCATGATTATGTCTGACCCTGCGAGTGATTGTGTGGGTGCGATTCCACTCTGTGCCAACAGTACAGTTATTGTTTCTACCAATCAATATACAGATACGGGTTCGGAGACAGATGAAGTGGGGAGCTGTCTGAGTGGTACAGGTACCGGAGGATCAGTGTGGTACACCTTCCAGCCACAGAATTCAGGAGATCTTGATTTCTCTATTGCACCATCAGGAGGAACAGATTATGATTTTGTATTGTATGATGCAACAAACGGATGTGATGATTTAGATGAATTAAGTTGTAATTATTCGGCAGATTATGGCACAACAGGATGTACTACTAATTCTTCCGATTATTCAAATTCATACTCGAGTTGTACAGGATCATCCTATTACAGTGCCCCCGCCGATTGCGGTGTTTGGAATGAACCAGCCGGTGTCACCTTTGGTCATACTTATGTGTTATTTGTTAACTTTTATTCAGGTTCTAATGCCGGATTTACATTGCACTTTCAGAACGACCCCGGTACTGTTGCCATTACCGATAATATACCTCCTACCTTTTCTACAGCATCACAATTAAGTTGTAATGGCAATTCACTGCATGTCGATTTTTCGGAAAATATTGATTGTAATACCTTAGAGGCATCAGATTTTGCAATTCCAGGATATACTATAGTTATAAACAATTCGGGATGCAGCAATGGAATGACTTATGACGTAGATCTTACCATCACCCCGCCACTTGCTCCGGGTAGCTATACTTTAACCGGCCAAACGATGAATGATATGTGTGGCAATCCATTAAATGACGGTCAAACCATTACAGTTGCTTCAGCGCCTGTTTTTAATGTGGGCACCACTTGTGATCCAACAGGTACTATTGCCACTCTTACTGCTACCGGATGCTCAGGAACACTTACATGGAATAAATGGGACACCGTATGCACAACTACTTGTCTGGGAGTCATTGTTTTTGGCAATTGTGTTGGTACCTGGGTTACTAATTGCGATTCAGCATGGGATCCTATTGGAACGGGGCCTACAATAAATGTGAATGCACCTTATGCAACACTTTATATGGCTAGTTGTGTAGCTCCCAGTGGATGTGAAACACAAAATGCATTCATTATTGATTGCAACCCCACTTTATCTGCTACTGTAAATTCAGAGTCTATTTGTTCTGGAGGTTGTGCCGATATTTCGGCAACTGTCAATGGAGGCATTGCTCCTCTGACTTATGTGTGGGATCCGCCAACACTTACCGGTCAGGGACCGAATAATGTGTGTCCTACAGTAACTACAGATTATACCGTCACTATTACTGATGGAGGTGGAAATACTGTCAGTGCCATGGGTACTGTTACTGTTGGGACGTCGCTTTCTCCCTCAATTTCAGGTGCTACTTCTTTCTGTACAGGATATTCGACAAGTTTAGACGCCGGAGCAGGATATGCAAGCTATTTATGGTCAACGACAGAGGCTACACAGACAATAACTGTATCAGCAGGTGGAACCTATTCAGTAACTGTTTCTGATGGAAGCGGCTGCAGTGGCAGTACTTCTGTAACTGTTACAGAAAGTTCGAGTTTGACACCCACAATTACAGGTCCTACGGCTATATGTGCGGGCAGTACTGCAACATTGGATGCAGGCAATGGCTATACTTCTTATTTGTGGTCAACCACAGATGCTACTCAGACAATTACTGTTAATACAGGGGGAACATATTCTGTAACGGTTTCAGATGCTTCCGGATGCTCAGGTACAGTCTCTGCATCGCTTACTGTTGGATCTAGTCTGAGTGTGAGCGTTACTCCTGCCACATCATCTATTTGCACCGGACAAAGTGTGACATTGACTGCCACTGGGGCAGCAACCTATTCATGGAGTCCTGCTACGGGATTATCATCTACTACAGGTGATGTAGTAATTGCCAGCCCTGTAGCAGCAACTACTTACACTGTTACAGGCTCAGATGCGCTGGGGTGTACAGGAAGTACAAGTGTTACAGTTTCTGTTGGACAGCTTAATGTGATTACCAATTCGACAAGTGAAAACTGTGGTCAGGGTGATGGCAGTGCTACGGCTATTGCAACAGGCGGGAACGGCAATTATACCTACCTGTGGGGTGGGGGTCAAACCACACAGACTATTACAGGGCTGTCTGCCGGAAGCTATTCTGTAACTGTAAATGATGGCAGTTGTTCAGGAGAAGCAATTGCTGTTGTTTCAAATATACCGGGACCTACAGCCGGATTTAGTGCCAATCCTTCAGTTGGCACTTTATATAATCCAATTACTTTTTTAAGCAATTCTTCAGGCAATATTGTGTCGTGGAATTGGAGTTTTGGTGATGGTGCAAACAGTGGGAGCGGTACTGAAGTTATACATCAGTACACTTCACTGGGTGCTTATCTGGTTACTTTAATAGTAACTGATATGAACGGATGTACTGATACCGTAACTGATTCGCTGATGGTAAGAGAAATTTTCACACTTTATATACCCAATTCTTTTACACCCGATGGAGATGGTTTGAATGATGGCTTTTCACCTCAAGGTTTGAATGTTGACCCCGAAAGTTTTGAAATGTATATCTTCGATCGCTGGGGTAAAATGTTCTATCACACAACAAAATGGAATGTTATTTCCGGAGAGCCATGGAATGGTACTTTAAACAATAAGGGAGGATATGATGATATTGTTGTGGGCGTTTATGTTTATCGCATTGTTCTTAAAGAACTTGATGGTCCCAAACATGAGTATTTGGGGGGCGTTTCTATAATTCAGTAAAATATCCTTATTGTTTGGCTGGCAGATTAGGGAATATTCAAAAACTTATGGGTTTGTAAAGAAATAGTCCACTGGGTGTTTTGTTTTATATACTCTATAATGAGTGGCGTTATTTCAGGTGCGACACTCCATTCGGGTTGCAAATATAATTTGCATTTTTTATTCACTTTTAAAGCATTATGTTCAGCCCATTCAAAATCACTTTTGTTGTGAATAATCACTTTTAATTCATCTGCATTTTTATAATAGAAGGGCAGGGGATTTTGTTGTTTTTTTGGTGAAAGGCAAATCCAGTCTATCAAACCGCTTAATTTAACGGTACCTGATGTTTCAACAAAAATTGTAAAATTATTTTCTTTAAGTGATTTGGTGAGTTCCGAGAGATTGTATTTGTAAGGCTCCCCGCCGGTTATAACAACAGCAGTGGCTTTAGTTTTCATTGCCTCATTTAAAATGTCGTTGATACTCAACAGAGGATGAATGGATGCTTTCCACGATTCTTTCACATCGCACCAGCTACAGCCTACATCACAACCACCAATACGTATAAAAAAGGCAGGTTTGCCTGTATGGTAGCCCTCTCCCTGCAAAGAATAAAACATTTCCATCACAGGAAGTACTTTTCCGCTGTCTATAAGTGCTTGAGTTGTCAATAGGGTTTATTTAAAATTGGAACTCCTTTTTGGAGGCTTTTAATGTGTTGAGTAACAAAGCAGCTATAGTCATAGGACCAACACCACCGGGTACGGGTGATATAAAGCTGCATTTAGAGGCCACTTCATCATATTTAACATCGCCTATCAGCCTGAATCCTGATTTGGTTTCGTCAGACGGAATGCGATGAATGCCAATGTCAATAACAACAGCACCTTCTTTAACCATATCAGCGGTTACAAAATGGGGTTTTCCTATGGCAACAATCAGAATATCAGCAGCTGCACATATTTCCTTAAGATCCTTCGTTTTGCTGTGGCAGAGTGTTACTGTACTATTGCCCGGATTATCATTGCGCGACAGCAGTACACTTAATGGTGTGCCCACATTGTTGCTTCGGCCAAGTACCACACAGTTTTTGCCTTCGGTTTCAATTTTATATCTTTTCAGCAATTCTATAACACCAAAAGGAGTGGCAGGTAGAAATGATGGTTCGTTAAGCAGCATTCTGCCCAGGTTGACAGGGTGAAACCCATCTATATCTTTTGAAGGTAATATGCGTGAAATAACTTTTTGCACCGAAATATGTTTAGGCAGAGGCACCTGAATAATGAAACCATCAACATCTTCGTCGTTGTTTAAAAAGTCAACAACATCTAAAAGCTGCTTTTCAGTTATTGTGCTTTCGTATTTGTAAAGTGAACTCGTAAATCCCACCTCATGACACGACTTTGCTTTACTATTTACATAAGTAATACTGGCCGGATCATCTCCTACAAGCACAGCTGCCAGATGGGGAGGTCGTGTATTGTTATCAATCATTTTTCTGACTTCAGCGGCTATTTCACTTTTTATATCTTCAGAAATTTTTTTACCGTCAATTATTATTGTTTTCATCGGTCTGATTTATTAATTTATTATTCCGCCTTCCCACACCCCTCAATCCCCTAAAGGGGAAGTCCCTGTCGGTGTGTTGGATGCCCCCTTTAGGGGTTGGGGGTGCGAGGGATAAAATTATTATATTTATAAAATATCTTTTATTTTAAAACTCCTACTAGCGCCTCATTTTCGACATATTTCCCATCATCCTCATCATATTCTTTCCACCCCCTTTGGTCATCATTTTCATCATTTTACGGGTATCGTCAAATTGCTTTATGAGCTTATTAACTTCCTGAATGTCGTTGCCGCTGCCCATAGCAATACGCTTTCTGCGACTGCCATTGAGAATTGCAGGATCGCTTCTTTCAGAAGGTGTCATTGAATTGATGATGGCTTCGATACTTTTAAATGCATCATCTTCAATGTCGATATCTTTCAGTGCTTTACCCACGCCGGGTATCATGGATACAAGGTCTTTGACATTACCCATTTTTTTAATTTGTTGCAACTGTGAAAGAAAATCGTTAAAATCGAATTTGTTCTGAGCTATTCTTTTCTGTATGTCTTTCGATTGCTCTGCATCAAACTGTTCCTGTGCTTTTTCAACCAGAGATCTGATATCACCCATACCCAATATACGATCGGCCATTCTTTCGGGGTAGAATATATCAATGGCATCCATTTTTTCGCCAAGGCCTACAAATTTAATGGGCTTGTCAACAACAGCTCTGATAGTCAGTGCCGCCCCACCACGTGTATCGCCATCAAGTTTGGTCAGTACAACACCGTCAAAGTTAAGCCTGTCGTTAAAGGCTTTGGCTGTATTAACAGCATCCTGTCCTGTCATAGAGTCAACAACAAACAGTGTTTCGTGAGGATTGATACCAGATTTGATGGCACTTATTTCGTTCATCATTTGTTCGTCTACAGCCAAGCGACCTGCAGTATCAATAATGATGATGTCATAAGCATTTTCCTTCGCATGAATAATTCCTTTTCTGGCTATACCTACAGGGTCAGTACTGCCTTCCTGAGTAAAGACAGGTACTTCAATCTGACTGCCAAGCACCTGTAATTGGCTTATAGCAGCAGGTCGGTAAACGTCGCATGCCACTAAAAGAGGGCGTTTGTTTTTCTTTGTTTTAAGATAATTGGCCAGTTTGGCTGCAAAAGTAGTTTTACCGGAGCCTTGCAAGCCCGAAAGCAGTATTATAGAAGGATTAATTTTAATATTAATATCGGTTTTCTGCCCACCCATCAATTCTACCAGGTCATCATAAACGATTTTAACCATGAGTTGACCGGGCGAAATAGCGGTCAGCACATTCTGCCCCAGGGCTTTTTCTTTCACCTGGTCGGTAAATGTTTTGGCTATTTTATAATTGACGTCGGCATCTAGTAATGCCTTTCTTACTTCCTTTAAAGTTTCTGCTACATTTATTTCAGTTATTTTACCATGTCCCTTCAATACTTTAAACGCCCTGTCAAGCTTGTCACTTAAATTTTCGAACATCATAGCTTTTATATTTTTAATTTATTTTGAGGTGCAAAATTAATAATTTATCACTGATTTTGGAGAAAATTTACAGATTACTTATAAACTAAAAATGGAATATGATAAAGTTCAAAATTGAATTTCTAAATATATTTGAGAAACAAATTTTTAATTCATTAGTGTCCGATAAAAATTTGATTTATAAAAAAGGATGTAAATAAATGTTTTCGTTTTTCGCCTCATTCCTAAAGAAAGAATTGATTTTCAGCAATTTACATCCTTTAGGACAGGAGGCAAATAAATTGCTGAAAAGCAATTCTGATAAAACTAAAAAAAGAAACCCCTTTAAACAGATAAGTTAATTTAATATCATTATTAATCATGCGTTTCATCAATTTACTAAATTTTTATCGAACAATAGTGTTTTTAATTTAATTTTGTGCCTAATTATTAAACAATTTAAGTGATGAGAGTATATTTTATATTTTTAGTTCTTTTAATCTTAGGCTGCAACAACAATGGAAAAATATCAGCAGGTAACAATTTTACGCCTAAGGACTTTGTAGTCAAGGGCAAAATAAAAAAAATACTGGGAGAGAAGGTGTATCTCTATAATTTTTATGGCAGTAAAACCAATTGTATAGATTCTACTAAGGTTGACAAAGCAGGGAATTTCACTTTTAATATAAAAAAAGAATTGCCCCGAGGTCTTTACCGCATCATCCTTGGAAAGTCATTGAAATCGCAGTTTATGGGAGGTGGCGATCAGTACACAGACTTTATTTTTAAATATGAAGACATCAATTTTGAAACACATTTCGATTTTCCTTACGACAGTATGAATGTTATTTCGTCCGACGAAAACCGCATGTACTATGAGTATTTGCTTAAGAGTGATGAAAATAAAGCAAAGCTTGATGTGCTCTTAAACTGTATTCAAACCTATCCGCGAACCGATGATTTTTTCAGAGTGGCTGCCAAACAATACAAAAAGGTTTATGATAATTATGCCGAATATGTTGATGATTTGATTAAAAAGACTGATGGTTCCTTGCTTTCGAAGATTGCTGCTTTTGAAAAATTACCCTTTGTTGATCCGCTTCTCGATAAGCAAAACAGGAACGACATTTTCAAGAAAGAGTTTTTTGGCAAAAATGACTTCTCCGATTCCATTATGCTTCATACCGATTTGATACCCTCAAAGGTCATTCATTATTTGTCGTTTTACCGCAACGAAAACTATCCGCCCGAAGTGCAGGAAGCTGAGTTTATAAAGGCCATTGATGTGGTGATGAAAAAAGCTGGAGCCAATGAAAGTATTTACAACAGTGTGCTCAATTACCTGATTGAAGGTTTTGAACAATTTGGCATGGAGATGACATTGCTGCATCTGTATGATAATTACGTACTGGGAAGTTCTTGTATGGACGATGGCAAGGCCAAATCGCTGAAGGAAAAAACTGAAGCCATAAAGCGCCTGGGTAAAGGTCAGCCTGCTCCCGAATTTACAATTACCGATAATTCCAATAAAACCATAAACCTTAAGGATGTCAGTGCTGATTATACCCTGGTTTTGTTTTGGTCGAGCTGGTGTTCTCACTGTGCCAAGGTGGTGCCCGATATTAAAGCAATATATGATGGAACTGACAGAAAAAAACTCGAAGTTATTGCCATTTCTCTAGATACAAACAAGAATTCATGGACAGATTACATCGACAAACACAAGCTTTCTTGGATAAATTATTCAAGCCTGAAAGGCTGGAACTGTCCCATAGGCAGAAGTTATTATATCTATGCCACGCCCACTATGTTTTTGCTTGATAAAGAAAAGAAAATTGTTGCAAAACCTCTTAATGCAAGAGATTTAAGAACATATTTTCAGTAAATACTATAACTAAAATTACACTTTGGATTCTAAATAATGTAAGAATTGCTGGAAATTCACAGATTTTAATGTGCTGAAGGGCAGTTTGCAAATCTGTAAAACATTAAATATATTATCATATCTATTATTGAAAAATCAAATTATCAGGTAAAATTGAGTTTAACATTTATTAATAAATTGATTATTAAAAAATATCCTACATTTGCGTTAATAATAAAAAATTAAAAGAAAATATTATGAAAAAAGTATCATTATTAATCTTGTCGCTGGCATTTATATTTTCGTACCAGCAGGCAAATTCACAAACTAAAACCGAGCAAAAACCGGTAATAAAAAAAGAGGAGACAAAAACAGTGGAACCAACCAAACAATCAAAAAACAGATTTGTTGTCATAGAAACAACAATGGGTAAAATTAAGGGAGAACTTTTCGAAGACAAAGCTCCTGTAACAACTGCCAATTTTATCAAATTAGTAGAAAAAGGTTTTTATAACGGGGTTATTTTTCACCGTGTAATTCCTAACTTTATGATTCAGGGAGGCGATCCTGAAGGTACAGGCAGAGGCGGTCCGGGTTACTCAATTAAAGATGAATTTGGCCCCGGTTTAAAACATGACAAACCCGGTATGTTTTCTATGGCTAATGCAGGCGCTAACACAGGTGGTAGTCAGTTTTTCATTACCACAGTGCCTACTCCCTGGTTAGATGGCAAACATGCAATTTTTGGTCATGTTACTGAAGGGATGGATGTGGTTCTGAAAATTGCTGCTGCTGAAAGAGATAAAATGGACAGGCCATTGAAAGAAATTAAAATGACGAAAGTTTCTATCGTCAAAGAATAAGCTTTTACCTATTTTTTGTGAAAGGCAAAAAAACAATTCGTTTTTTTGCCTTTTTTTATGTTATCCAACCCATATAATTATCGGGTGTGATAACCTCAAACACACTTTCTTTATAAGCCTCTTTCCATGCTGTGGGTGTTTTTACTTTTTTGTGCTGATTCCATTTAATTTCGTAAGCAAATACTTTTCCTTCCCGTTCTTCTATAAAATCTATTTCCTGCATTTGATAAGTGCGCCAAAAGTAGTTGTTAACAATAATTCCTGTGTTTTGCTGATATTTTATTCTTTCGGAAATCAGATAGTTTTCCCATAACTCACCTATGTCATTTCTTAATGAAATAGGATTTAAATTTGCAATAAGCGTATTACGGATGCCGTTATCAAAAAAATACCATTTGCTTGTTTTAACTATTTCATTTCTTAAATTTCTGCTGAAACCACCAACCTTAGTAATAATAAAGACCTTTGTTAACAAATCCAAATAACGCTCAACAGTGTTTCTGCTTAATCCCAGTTGCCTGCCAAGCTCTTCGAGCGAAACTTCTTTTCCTATCTGAAATGCTATAAGTTTTAGCAAATTCAACATTTTTGATGAATTTTTAACACCATCAAATTCTAAAATGTCTTTCAATAAATAGGAGCTGATCAGCTCATTTAGGTAAGCTGCTTTCTCAACATTCCCTTGATATTGAATTAATTCTGGATAGCTTCCGTATATCAAACGTTCTTCTAGTTTAGTTTTAGTTTGTATATAATTTTCTTCTTTCGAAAATTCCATTTGTGCAAAAGGATACAAGTAAAATGTGTGCTTTCTTCCTGTCAGTGGCTCTCCTAGTTTATTAGCCAAATCAAAAACTGATGAACCGGTTGCAATTATCTTTATTCCTTCAATATTATCAACAATCAATTTAAGTATAAGACCAATATCAGGTATCTTTTGTGCTTCATCAATTATTAAAACTTTGTTATTTCCTAAAATGTTTTTATAGTTTTCAATGCTGCGTTGCTTTAAAGTCTCTGCAGTTACCATATCTTCTCCATTTAGCTCAAGGATAGGTTCCTTCAATACTTTTTTTATTTGCTGTTGAATGAAGCTGGTTTTGCCTACTCTTCTTGCACCTAACAATACTATGACCTTATTGGGTTTCATTTTTTCTAAAAACAATTTTCCGATAGCCCTGTTTAAATACATAGTTTTCTTTTTTTATATTACAAAGTTATATAATATATTTTTCAATTGACATAATTATATTAAAATTATTCAATTAAATGAAGGAATTTATATTAATTCATTCAATTGTATTTTTGTCGCCACGAAAAATTATAAAATTTATTTTTTACATTTCTGTTTCGCTGCGCCTCAATGGAAAGTTAAGATGAGCAAGCCTTTTGGTCGTCATGAAATGACACGGATAAGTCGGGAAACTATAGAAATTTACCTTAGTATGTTTACTTAAACCTATTCTTTTAAGTTTAATTCAATAAAATAATTATATTTGAAAACTGTAATTAAATTTATTTAATGACATCAAATAGGTTTACAACATTCGATTTATTAAAGGGGATTGCTGTCATATTAATGATACAGGTTCATATTATTGAGTTGTTTGCTACACAGGGTGTGTCTCATAGCATAGCAGGGAAGATGCTGATGTTTCTTGGGGGGCCACCGGTTGCTCCTGTATTTCTTATTGTCTTCGGTTTTTTTATTGCAAGGAATAATAAATCGCCTTTGCAATTGCTAAAAAGAGGTGCTATTGTGTTGATTATAGGTCTGTTGTTGAACATTGCTTTAAATTTTAATTTGATTATATCTGTTTTTTTTGGGAAATACCAAATAGATGTTTTGCCCTATATCTTTGGGGTGGATATTTTAATAAATGCAGGAATAGTTCTTTTCATAATGGCTCTGATAAAGCATTTTGTAAAGCAAAGTATTGTTCCCTTGATTTTGTTAATTCTTCTGGCAGCTTTTTTAGGAAAATACCTTTTATCCTTCTTAATTGAAGGAGGAATAAAACAGTATTTTTTAGCAGTTTTCTATGGTACATCATGGTGGTCTTATTTTCCGGTATTCCCATGGTTTACTTATACATTGGCAGGTTATACATTTTTTTATATTGTTCAAAAAACCGACATCAAATTTATTTATCAGATAAAATACAGAATTATCTTTGGAGTTCTTTTTATTTTATTTTTATTATTTACCTTTAAATATGCAATAAACACTGCTTCAGACCTGCCTTTATACTATCATCACGACCTTGTTTTCTTTTTGTGGGTTATTGTATTTATTGCTTTCTACGCTTATTTTGCTCATGAAATAGAGAATGTTCTTGGCAGCACTGTTATTTTTAAATTTATTAAATGGTTGGGTAAAAATGTGACATTGGTTTATATCATTCAATGGATTATTATTGGAAATATTGCTACTGCAATTTATAGGTCAATAACTTCGTTTTGGTTACTGTTGCTTTGTTTTAGTGCTGTTTTGGCAATATCTACATTATTGGCTTTTTTAATGGAGAAATTTCAAAAAGCGAAGCTGTAATGTCTTCTGACTCATTGTTAATTAAATCAATGAATACAAAAACAAAAAGTAAATAAAATTATCTGCAAAAAGTTTAGACTTACGTTTTAGTAAATAAATACTTTTTGGGTTACTGTCTTGGTAGAGCCTGTTATTTTTAAGATATACTGGCCGGTAGAGAGCGAAAGGTTGACTTTATTTAAACCTTGCGAAATTTTAGAATTAGTCATAATTTCCTGTCCAAGCATATTGTAGATACTTAATTCAGAAAAACCTTCTTCTGTATAAATATATATTGTTTTGCCAAACGAATATGCTGTTGTGTTGTTTTCTGAACTGTTGTCACTTAAACCCGACTGTTGAAATGCACCCAGATGAAGAATTAATCTGTTGTCATCGTCGGAAGTGGTTGAAAACTTATACATTTGATCAGCTCTCAGGTTAATAAACTTGTTTTCTAAAACATCTTCAATATAAACTGAAAACCCTGGATCGATAGCTGATAAATCTGATACAGAAAGTGTCAGTGAATTGTCAGAACCTTTAACGAACCCAAGTGGAATTGTTAAGTGTTGTGATAAGTTTTGAGGAATACAATTAATAGCTAGTTGGTCATTACTTTCAGTTATGAAATACAATTGAGGAGAGGATGGATTTTCAGATAAAAGTTTAAGTGCATCAAAAATAGGGTCGAAAGAAACTGTGCTATTGTCCCTTAAGCCAATTAGCGCTTCGTCCGAACTGTAGCCGTTTTCAAGAATAAGCTTGATTGTTTCGCAGCTTGTTTGTTTTTTACTTGATTCATTTTTTCTTACTGAATTTTCAAATATGATATGTGCGTCAGTTACAGGTGAGTAGCTGAATCCATAGTCTTTATTTACCTGAATCCAAAAAGCTGTTGCGGGTGGAATTATGCCATTAAATGTTCCAGTGCCGTTGTTGTAAAAGTCGTAACCGCCATTGTTGTCACTTATGTAAATGGCTGAATTGCATTTTGTAGATGATATAAAGCCGGTGTAACCGCTTCCATTAGCAGCAAGCGCAACCACATCGTCCCACGAAACAGATGATGGGTATGGATTGCCAATATAATTCCAGCCCATATTTCCCTGAGCAAAAGCAACAGTTCTGTATAGGTTTGTAAATGCAAAATCTCCTGTATTAAAATCACCGTAAAACTCCAGTGTTTTACTTGATGGGAATTTGGTGATATAACCCCTCATAATTTCCATATTACCCGAAGAAAAAGTTGTCCAAGCCGGTACAATCGGATCATAATAATAAACACCCAAAGAACCAGAAAACACACTGTTGTCAGCCTGTGAAATGGGTGAGGCTACTGCCCATCCGTAAGCATTTGAAGAGGATAAATATTTTTGACAGATAACAGAACCAGCACCAGTAATTCCATTTTCAATCAGACTTCCTGTTCCGGTAGCATTTGATGTAATGATAATAATACCATTGTTTTGAATAGAACCATGAACAGTTAGTGTGACATTGGCATCAATAATAAGACTGTCTGACGAGTTTATTGTAAGACTGTTGCATTCAGCATTGGCAGTAATATGTGGTTTAACAGCAGTTCCTGATGGAATAATGACATCAGTTGTTGATGTGGGTACACCACCACACCAGTTGTCAGCGTTATTCCAGTCGTTGCTAACACTTCCGAGCCATAAACCAGAAGATAACACAGTTACTGAGGCGCTTCCTCCTGTAAATCCGCTAGTCCTTGGACAGTGAGTGCCGGTTACAGAAATCAATGTATATACTTTTGTTGAAGTTTGAGAGGAATATACACTGAATGGTACACCAGAATAGACATCAGATGCTGTATGGTCGGAACCATCATTATAAATTACAGTAAACGGACCCGAACCTGATTCAGAAGTCCAGGTAAGTGTACCAGTCTGCCCCGAACAAATAGAACTTCCTGAAAGTGCACCCTGAGGTAATGCATACAAAGTAATAGTAAAGGGTGTAGCTGAGCTTTCGCATCCACTGACATTGTTTTTTACATATAAGTTCGCATTATAAGTGCCGGGCGTAGCAGGCACATTAATACTTATTGGACTAACAGGGAGATCAGTGTACGATACATCCGAAAATCCGGCACTTTCGGCAGTGGCATCAAAATCAATTCTGTATTTATCCGGACTGCCGGATGTGCCACTGTAACTCAATTCAGCTGTGGTAACACCACTGCAAACAGCAGGATTGGTGCCTAAGGTAATTGCAGGGATAGGGTTAACAGTCAGAACAGCATTTCCATTCGAAACAACATCACTGCCGCACAAACGGGTCACAACAACTTTGTAAGCATAACCATCCATGGATAAAGGCGGATTGGTAATAGTAAGTGTTGATGTGGTCGTATTTGAATAAACGCCTCCATCAGATATGGGATTAAATGTGCCGCCGGTTCCGGTAACACTTTCTTGCCACTGATATGACAACGTACCTCCGCTTGCAGTGACTTCAAACACAGGAGCACCACTGCCATCGCAGCTTGCATTACTGGCGGGTTGAACATCAATAGTAGGGGGCACACAATCAGCGCCGACAGAAAAACTGCTGAACCCTGTAAGACCTGCAGCTGTAAAGTTAGGGCTATTATAGGCCGCTGTATAGGAAGTGTTTGAAGAACCGTCGCCTTTGATGATTTTGGGAACAGCTACTCCGGGGTTGTATGATGTGCCATCAAGCGTCAATGTGTATTCAATTCCTGTACCTCCTGTTTGTGTAATATCCCAGTGCCTGTCCTGAAGTACGGTGTGATTGGTAGGTAGTGTTCCTCCGATAGTTGATTCAAACTGTTCAGCCGTTACTGTACTTGTTCCCGTAAGCTGTGTGTAGTTGATTGTTAGCATCCTGTAATTGCCTCTTGCGCCAATGGGAAAATCTTTAGAACCGGTACTGCAATACATACGTGATAATTTTCCATTAACATATCTGTTGCTGCCGGCATTGGCTATACTTCCATTGCAACCTATTTTCAGCAGGTGACTTCCTGTTGTAAAAAGGCCATTGCTCAGAGTGAGGGTGCCATCTACATTTTGATCTGTATTTATAGAAATACCCTGATTATTATCAATAGTCAGATGGTTAAATGTTGTTGATGCCGTACCTCCGATTGTCTGCGGAGCAGTCCCGTTCAGATTTATCGTGTTTCCTGTGTTATTGAATGTGCCTCCATTATTTATAAAATTCTCTTTTATATTATGTGTATAGCTACCTGCTGTAAATGTGGTACCACTGCCTAAAGTAAGATTACCGGTTATATTCAGTGAGCCTGATGCCTGAGTGGTAGATGTTCCTGATGTTTCCAGATTACCAGCAATTGTCAAACTGCCAGAAGGTAAGGTCTTGGTGCCGCTTCCGCTTAAGATAAGACTAGAATACTTACTGTCATTAGGGAGGACAACTGTTTGTGAACTTCCATTATATTCTATGGTATTAACAAAAGTACCGGCATTTAAGCTTCCTGTTTTAGTTAAAGTTCCGGAAATATATACATGGGCATTGGTATTCACAGTTATTCCTGCGCCAGAATTTATTGTCAGGTTATTGAAACGAGGTATGCCTAAGATAGGAGTGCTGACCGTGGTGTTAGCAATAATGACCGTACTACCGCTGTAATTGGATAAACCTGACTGGTCTTCCCAACCATTATAATTTTGGGCATCGAGGGTTAATGTTTTGCCGTTAAGGTCCAGGTTACCGCCGGTTAATATCTGCACACCGCCCAGGGTCAGGTCATCGGGTATTACAGGGTCGTTAGTTACATCGGGTATGGTTACTATACTGGCTGCTCCGGGTGTGCCATGAACTGTACCTGTCTCCACATCAATCCAGTTGTTTTCGTTGTTCCATACAGAGCTGATGTTTCCTGTCCAGATAAAATGCCCCTTTCTGAAATCATGCAATGTAAACACCGTTCTCCAGTTATGTGTTGAGGGGACATATATAAAATAACTTATAGGAATACCTGAAAGGCCAATAAAATTATTGGTATAGTCAAAGCCAGAACGTCCGTGTTCATCGCCAAGTGGTTGACCGTCTCCGATATCGTAATCGCCGGTGGTAAGGTTATTTTCAGTATTTCCGTTAAGTTCAGTGTCGAGATAATGCAGGTTCATCATTACCTTGCCTCCTGTACCTCCGACAGGTACCAGCTCGTAGCTGCGTTTTACTGAAAGCGGATCTCCCCACACACCTGTTTGGCCGTAGGCTGTACCTATAGTTACAACGACTGTTGCTTCAGTTGGTGCAACTGTAAAAGCATAGGTAGTAAACTGATTGCCAAAAGAATAAGCTGTATTTGCGGTCAGGCTGTTGCGACTGATTTTTCCAGTCACATCGCCCTGCCCTGTAGTAGTGGCATTGGCTCCCATATATAAAATATAGGAAACTATCGGATTGGTGGTAGTTGAACCCGGGTATCCGTTATAATTGCTTACCATTTCGAGGGCACCAAAAGTCAAAGCTGGATTGGCACCGGCCAGATTGAGTATGCCGTTAACCGTTATATCACTACCTGCTTTTACACCGCCTCCGCTAAAGGTATTGTTTATCGTGAGGTTATTAAAAGTATTAGCTCCTGTTCCTCCTATGGTTTGGGCCGCCAGTGAACCTGTAAAGCTCACTGTACTTGTGTTGCAGGTAAAAGTACCGTTATTGGTCCAGTTGCCTTTAACATTCAGTGTATTTGAACCACTAACAGTCAGTGTGGCACCACTGTTTATAGTTAAGTGGTTGCATACCCCTCCCGAAGCGCCAACAGTTGGTTGATTAGGTACAGACACCGATGGTGCAGGTATGGTTACATCGGTAGTGGCTGTAGGCACGCCACCGCACCAGTTCGAAGCGTTATTCCAGTCACTGCTTGCAGTTCCTTTCCAGGTGCCGCCACCCGTTGTCCATACCGACATGGTAACATTCTGGGTAAAGCTTTGAGAACAATTAGTCGGAGTGCTGGTAATAATAATCTGTGTTATCTGTAGCGTTTGTCCGTTGTTCGATGCTGTCAGATTGGCAGTATTAAATGACGATTTTCCTGTAGCGTCAGCTACAAGCCCACTTACCGGCGTTTGAGATACACTGTTAATTTTGTAATACACTGTAAAAGTCGTACTTGGTACAAGCCCTTCCAGCTGAATAGTGGCAGGTGTGTTATGACATACTGTTACAGGCTAGGAAGCGCTGCTCAGAGTGGGAAGAGGATTAACGGTAATGTAAATAGTTTCTTTATTAGTATAGGTTGTTCCGCTCAAAACTGTAGTTACTGTTAACTGGGCAGCATAAGTGCCTGTTACAGCCGAAGGAATGCTGACATCTTTTGTGCTATAATTAGTAATTGCACCTCCGGGAGCTGTCACACTCCAGCTGTACGTAGGGGCACTTCCTATGCCACCTGAATAATTACCTGTTAAGTTGATGGTAGTTCCCTGACATATAGGGCTGTTAGAGGTTGGTATAGCATTCAAAGTGCCTCCCATCTGCATCAGTTGTGCAAAAGTAAAAATATTACCAGGAGCTCCTGCACAAGTCGCAAATTTGATTGCTCCTATAAAAATTTCATTATTGTTGTTGCAATCGCCTGTCAAACCACCCTGGTTTACAGAAAGTGTAACCACTGCATCTGTTGAAAGAACCAGTTTCGATTTATTATAAAAATAGATAGTTCCTCCCTGAACTACATCTATTACAGGGGTGTTTAAAGCAAAAGTGACCGTAGAGCTTAGTCCTGTCAGATACAATTTACCCAAGTTTTGAATGGTAATCTTTTGTATGCTTTGAGTCGTAATACCACTGGTGCCAATTGTAACGGTATGGCCTGCCTGAATGTTAACCTCTCCGGTACCTACATTTTGCCCCGGATAGCCCTGAGCTGTTGAAGGTGTTGCCCATGTTGTTCCATTCCATCTTTGCCAGGTAGCTAATGTAGTCCAGTTACCGCTTGTTATGGATTTGTAATCTCCGGCAGTTTGACTCAAAGCCGAATAAGGTAAAATGTTAATGATTAATGCTATGAGCACTAAAAGTTTTACAAATTTTTTCATAATATAATTAAAATTGAATTTGCTAAATTTAAAAATTTAGCAGCAAAGTTATTAAAAAAATATTAAAATGAAATTAAAAAGAATGAAATAGATAGATTGTTTATTTTAAATTTTCGACAGAATGAAAATATTGAAGACAAAATATTTTTAGGACAAAGTTTTCTCTATTTTTTAATAAATTGGCTGGCGCTGTAAAAATAGTTATTTGAAATACATATTAAATATAAACCTTTAGCCAAAGATTCAGTATTTAAAACAAAAGCGTTTGACTTTTCATTGAGCTGTAAAACCTTTTGCCCAAAGACATTAAATAATTCTACATTATAGGTACTGTTTACCGCTGTGTTAATGTTAACATGAAGTTCTTTCGCTGTAGGATTGGGAAATATCTGCACCTGAATACTTTTTGTTTCAATATCATTCACTGATGAAGGCGTATCATCAAAAGCCCAAAGTTCTTCGCCTTTATTGTCGTAATGGGCATTAAAATAAAGTCTGTCATTATAAACTGTCATGCAGTTTGTACTACTAAGGTATTGTGCAATGCCTATGTTGGATGGTTGCAATATATGGGTACCTGATTCTGTGCCATCGCTTACCCATAACTGGTCACCTGTGTTGCCGTCGTTAGCTACAAAATAGAGCTTGTTGTGATATTCTGTAAGTAAATGGGGGTTGCTGCCTGTGTTAGGTCCAGGGGCGATATCCTTTACGATATGCGTACCGGCTTCAGTACCATCTGTTACCCAAAGCTCATCACCCTGGCTGCCGTTATTGGCTACAAAATAAAGGTTGTTGCCTAATACAGTTAAATGGTTGGGGTTGCAACCTGTGGGATTATTAATTATTTTCAACATCTGTGTCCCTTGCAATGTGCCGTCTGTTGACCATACTTGAACTCCATGTATATTATCATTAGCTCTGAAATATAGTTTGCTGTTAAAAACAGTAAGTTCTGATGGCGCAGCTCCCATTGAACCCGGGTTGCCTGGGGGTGTCAGTTCTGCTACCATTTGAGTGCCAGGTTCAGTACCGTCTGTTGCCCACAACTGGTCCATGTGCACACCATCGCTGGCACTGAAATACACTTTGCCATTGTAAGTTTGAAAAAATTTAACATTCGACACATCACTTCCAGGAAATATGTCCTTGAGCATATATGTGCCGCCACCAGTACCGTCACTAATCCAAAGTTCGTTGCCATGAGTTAATTCTGAGGCATTGAAGTATATCTTATTGCTGTTGGATATCAGATAGGGATAAGGATTCACATAGGCAACAAGCTGCGTGCCCCCCTGTGTTCCATCGGACTTCCATAATCCCATATCTGTTCCGTTGTTGGCAAAAAAACAAAGCAGGCCGTTGTTCATAATAAAGTATGTATAAGATAAACCACTGCTGTTGCCAGGGTTAATATCTGCTACCATACTTGTAGAAGTCAGTGTGCCATCACTGCTCCATAGTTCTGTGCCTGTGGATGCATCATACCCTTGAAAATATAACTTGTTGTTGTAAACATATAAAGGCCTGTCCATCACTACTACATCTGATATTTTAGCTGTACCTGATATAGTGCCATCAGTGGCAAAAAGATGAGGATAACCTAACACAGTGTCGGCTGCTGCCAAAAGTAATTTGTTATTAACAACAGTGAGCCGGAATGGACTGCTGGCAACGCTGCCAGGGTTTAAATCAAAGCCATAAAATGATTGGGCATTTATGACCTTTGAAAACACTAACATTAATACTAATACTTTTAAATAAAACAAATTTTTCATATTTATAATTTATTTGATAAAAAAACAAATAGTTACTTTAAAAGATATATAAAAGTAGAAATAATTTTTATTTGTAAAATTAAATATTTTAACTTTGAAGAAAAAAAAACATGAAAAATATTTGTTTCATATTGCTTATAATTCTATTGAGCTTCAATTATGCTGTTTCGCAGGAAAATGAGCCTGCCAATACTTGCATGAATACGGCAGACCCCATAGGTTTAAACACAACTATTAATGGTAGTTTAGGGCAAACTTTTACTAGTTCGCCTGTTTGTAGCCCTATGCAAATGACTGATATACGCGACTATTATCAGTTTTCAACGACCAGCGAAGGTGCTTTGCAAATAATTATTAATCCTGAAGCTACACTTTCTTTTAGCATCGAAATTTATTGTTACGGAGAGGATGCCTTGGGAAACTTTGAGGGAGCTTCACTTGATTACACAAGTATCTCCTCAGGCATTCAGGATACCTTAAAAACCTTTTTGGGAGTGGGCACATATATAATTGAAGTTACGAACTGGAATACCACATCGGGCAATTATTCGATGACCACCGGTTTTTTACCCACTCCTTATGCCAATGACACCGAAATAAACGACACCTATTCGCAGGCTAATCAAATCTATAACAACTCAACTTTTACCGGACATATTGGTTTTACTAGGCATGGGATAGGCGGTAACGGAGATTTTTTCTGCGGTAGCGATATGTGGGACTGGTTTTATCTCGACCTCAGCTCTTACGGCTCAGGACAATTAAGTGTAACAATGACTCCCAGTAACACACTTATTCCAAGACTAGATATTACAGACGAGGCTAATCCGGGTTTGGCTATAGGAAGCATTTCCGGTACTATGGGAGTACCCGCCTCTACTAATATAAGTATTGCTGGCGGTCAGATTTATTACTTTCTTGTTCATAACAATGTTGGGGGCGGTACTGCAGGTTCATATCAGGTTTTTGTCAATTTCATATCAGGATCTAATCCTACGCCAGAGATATCAGTAAACCAAACGACACTTGCTTTTGGCAACTTACTTTGTGGACAGACTTCAACCGAACAGACTGTTGTTATCTCTAACACCGGTACTGCCTCATTGGATGTATCCTCGATTACGGCACCTAATGGGTTTGCGATTAAAAAAGGTACATCAGGCACCTGGGGAAGCAATATAACTTCATTCTCAATAGCTGCCAGTGGGTCTGAAACCATTTATGTCCATTTTACCCCTACACAGAGCCAGACTTACTCAGGAAATATGCTTATCAGCAGCAACGATGCCGATGAGCCGGTTACTACCGTAGCCCTGAGCGGTACCGGCTATACATCACCCACCAATGGGATTTTTACTGAATATGCCACATTGCCAGGTTATTACGAAGGCAATGCCGCGTGGGGAGACTACGATAGCGATAATGATCTTGATTTACTGCTAATGGGCAAAACAAATATTGATGAAACTATTACTAAATTATATAACAACAACAATGGCACTTTCACAGAAGTTACAGGAACACCTTTCGCTCAGGCACAAGGGCCTGCCTCCTGGTTCGATGCCGATAACGATGGTGACCTCGATCTGCTGCTGACCGGATGTGGCTGGAATGGCACCGGAATGACACGTCTGTATATCAACAATAATGGCACCTTCACATTATCCCCTTGTTCTTTTACGCAGCTTGGCTTAGGTTATACCGAAAGCGGCGACTATAACAATGATGGCATGCCCGACTTTCTGATAAATGGCGAAAGCAGTAATCAAAGCTATACCAAATTGTATAAATCGAATGAATTATTAGCAAACTGCCATGGTGAAACAGAAAATTTTCAAGGCGTAAGATTCGGATCTGCCAAATTAATTGACTATGACAACGATGGCGACAATGACATCATTCTTTCTGGGCAAACATTTGTAACCACTACAAATTGTGATAACTATGCTAAAATATATAAAAACGATGACGGCATCTTTTCAGAAACAGCCAACAGCTTTTTACCTCTGGATAAAGGCAGTATGCTCATAGCTGATTTCGACAATAACGGCTTCTTTGATGTATTGCTCACAGGGAAAACAAATAACCAATATACTAATTCAACTAACTTATATGTAAACAACGGAAGTGCATTTTCAGAGGTTAGCACCGGTTTACCCATGTACTCAACCGATAATTATTACAGTCCGCAAAGTGCAGCTACAGCCGATTTTGATAATGATGGTGACATGGATATTATACTGACAGGCTACACAGGTGTAAATTCAAGCGACCAGGTAAGTAAAACAGAAGTTTTTTTAAATACATTTCCTTCTTTTGTCGCCTCCGGAGATTCTCTGCCCTCATTTTACAAAGGTCATGTTTGCATGGGCGATTTTAACAACGACAATAAGATAGACTTTGTCATTGCAGGTCAATTACCGACCCCTATGTGCAAGTTATTCACTAATACCCAAGGAGCAATCAACTTACCTCCTTTTGCCCCCACTACTTTACAGGTTGTCGCAGCAGGCGACAGCGCCACACTTTCATGGAATGCTCCCACTGACGACCATACACCTGCCAATGGTCTTACTTATAATGTTTATATTGGCACAAGTTCTCACGGCTTTGATATTGTATCACCCCTGTCGGATGTGGCTTCTGGCTTTCGCAGAGTAGTAAACTATGGCAATGCAGGCAAAAACAATTTTTTTAAAATTAAAGGATTGCCACAAGGGCTTTTTTATTGCGGTGTGCAAGCTATTGATGGTGCTTTTGTTGGTTCACCCTTTTCATCAGAAATTACCTTTACTACTAATGGTTCTGGTATAAATAGCTCAATTTCATCTAAAGATGATTTCAGAATATATCCCAATCCTTCAGGCAGACTGCTTAATATCATTTTACCTCCTGCTTCAATACTTGATGTTTATAGTGTTCAGGGGGCACTGATTACCAATTTCAACAATAACTCAGCTTTCCCATTAAATAAGACCATGGAATTAAAAGATGGGATTTATTTTTTCAAAACCATGTATAAAGAAAAAATATCGTTGCTGAAATTGATTGTTATTGATAAATAAAATGAGTTATTTTACAGATTGAAGCGTATCAGGCTTGGACCCCAACTCAACCATTTTAATCATGATGTTTTCAAATTTACCCTTCATCTCACTTAAAGGACATGTAAAGTTATTGGCAATTATAGAAAAAACAATGGTGTCATTTTTTAAAGTCTTAGCATAGCCAGCATAGCTTTTAACACGCGACATGGTGCCGCTTTTTGCAAAAATCTGTTCTTGTGCATTGCTGCCTACACAAAGTTTTTTAAGAGTGCCTATGCGTCCGGCATTAGAAAGGGAATTGTAAAAATCGTTGAAATGAGGGGAGGTTTTCATGTATCTGAGTATATCAGTTAATTGTTTGGCTGTCAGTGCATTAAATCGTGATAAACCACATCCGTCGTACATGAATAAACCTTCTGTATCCAGCCCTTTTTGTTTCCAGAAATTAACGACCGCATTTACACCTGTTTCTGTATCGCCTAAACCATACTTTTTTAAACCTATATGTTTCAGCAAGTGTTCAGCAAATAAGTTATTACTGAACATATTGACATTCTGAACTATTGAAAGCACTGAGGGCGAATATATTACAGCAATTTGCTTTTTTACATCCGCATCTAACATTTTTAATTCGGAAGTTTCAATGTCATAAACAGTTTTGGGTGAACCTGAAATATTTATTTCATTTAATAATAATTTTTCAAATAATTCAAAAGCTACAAGATAAGGAGGGTCGGGGATGGTGCCTTCAATTAAAATCTTAGGAATAGACTTTGGAAACCCACCTTTGATAATTCTTTTAGAGCTGCCTTGCGTATTGGTAATCAGAAGTGATTCTTTAATGTCTGAAGTTAAGAAAAAATTGTTATAAAAACCTGTTATAGGTACTTTAGGTTTTAGATTTTTTGCATTGGGAATGATCAATCCTTTGTCATTTTGGTTCAATTCATACAGGTAAGTATTGTCATATACTGTCAGTCCGTTGGCAGCACCCGCATACGAGGCATTAACCTCACCAAACGACCATGTATAAGGCACAACATCCATACTGAAAATACGCGGGTCGGCTATTATACTGCCATTTATAGAATCAATGTTTAAATCTTTTATGGCTTTTATAAATGTATAGATAAATCCTGCCTGATTATAAACCGCTGAACCCAATGCCGGATCGCCACCTCCTGTGATAATAATATTACCGTTCAGAACATTGTTTTCGATTTTTCCATTATAACTTAAAGTGGTTTTAAAATGGGTGTTGGGACCCAGTATTTCAAATGCAGCCGCAGAGGTAAATAGTTTCATGGTTGACGCAGGAACGAGACTCAGGTAAGGGTTGTGTTCAGCTATCAGAGAATCCTGTGTCATGTTGTAGAAAACATAAGCCACAGAGGCATGTTTCAGCACACTGTCTGTTTTTAATGCATCTAACAAGATGAGAAGTGAATCTATTTGGGGTTCATTTAGTGTATCATTAGTTAATGCATTTGCTGTATCCGTTTTATTAATTTTATTTTTTTCTGTCGGGGTACTATAGTTTGTATTGATACAAACGTAAACCATAAAAACAAGCAAGGCAAATGTAATAATTATAAAAAAACGTTTAATCATTGGTGATATATAAATAGTTGAACAACAACATGATAAATAATCAGGAAACAATATATCAATTTCAATAAAGTGCTGAATATAAAACCCAGAAACGAGCCAACAGCAGATCTTAAAGCAACTTCAGATGTTTTTCCATAAATCAGCTCTCCTATAAAAGCACCGATGAAAGGTCCTATTATTAATCCAAATGGTGGAAAAACAAACAGTCCTGCAATCAAACCAATAGTTGAACCCCACATACCATATTTTGTTCCGCCCATTTTTTTTGTGCCATATATTGGAATGACATATTCTAAAATTATTATAAGTATCATCAGAATACCATAAATTAAAAGCAAGGTGAAAGAAAATTCAAACTTTGAAGTAAAATGCAAAGCGAGCAATCCGGCAAAACTAAGTGGTGGTCCCGGTATAACTGGTAAAACCGACCCCAATAAACCAATTATTATTAATGACAGACCCAATAAAATGAGAAAAATATCCATAATTCAAAAATAAGAAAATATTCAAACGATAAATAGGTTTTGAACATTAAAAAATTTAAAAATTGGATTTTATTTGGTTTTTGACATTTGTTTTTTGTGATTTATAGTGAGATTTTAATTACTTGATAATATTAATTTTTTGTGTTTTTTGAGATTCTGTTTTATTGTGTTTGTTTTATATTTTATTAACATTTTAATAATCAAATATTTACTAATATTGTGAAATTATTTTTTTATTTAACTAAGGGTGTCTTTATTTTTTTGTGTAATAATAAAAAACAAGAAAATATTTAATAATTTAAAATTGATAAGCCATGAAAACTAACCTATTATTCAGAAAATTCTTTATTGGAGCATTTGCTTTAATATTTACACTAACTGTTGGTTGTAGAAAAGAAAAATTAGATGAAAAACCAGATACGGGTTCTATGCAACAGCTTGCCAAAGATGAACTTGCTATTCAATCAGCTGACGATGAACTATTGGCCGATATCAACGATTATTTATCGGGTAATACAACTAAACAAGTTTCTGTTTATCATTGTAATGTTACAATTGATTCAAGCAGTATAGTGAATGACACCATTACCTATAACCTGACATTTAACGGTAATAATTGTGCAGGCACCAGGTCAAGAGTAGGTAATGCAGAGGTAAAGAAACATGTCAATACCCTATGGATTGATGTAGATGCCACAGTAATTGTTACTTATATTAATTTAAAAGTAACCAAATTATCTACAGGCAAATGGGTTATCCTTAATGGCACCAAGACATTTAAAAATGTAAGTGGAGGCTTGGTTTCTCAGCTTGGCAATGGCACTGTCACATCAGTAGTACATGAAATAACTGGTGCGATGAATGCTACTTTTGAAGATAATACTGTAAGAACATGGCAAGTAGCACGCAGAAGAACATTTACAGGTGCCATTGGTCAGTTGGTTGTTACTCATGAAGGCTTCGGAACAGCTAATGGTTATACCAACCTTGTAACTTGGGGTGTTAACCGACATGGAGAAGACTTCTATACTCAGATTAACCAAGGTGTGGTTTTAAAAGAAACTTGTGGATGGGATCCTTGTTCAGGAGTGAAGGTGCACCACATACCTGCTGATAACAAACAAGCAACCATTACTTTTGGCTTTGACGACAATGACCAACCCATAAGTGGCACGACTTGCCCTACAAAATACAAACTCGACTGGGTGAAAAACAGCAACTCAGGCACTATATTCCTCCCATTGTAGTATTAATAACCTTTTAAAACACAAGAGGCTGTCTCAAAAGGGCAGCCTTTTTAATTTATAAAATAATCAAATAATAAATGCATTTCTCAGCGTACATCGTAATAATCTGCGTCATCTGCGTTCCATTCTTTATTCTGCGTACATCATAACCATCAGCATCATCTGTTCTCAATAAGCTGTGATATACTAAAAGATCTCAGCGTTATATTGTGTAACTCTTTCATTTAAAAATACCTGTTTTCGAAGAAACTCCAGGTTTCACTAAAACAAAAGCGTGCATTGTTTTTTTTGTTATAGCGTTTTACAAAATAGAGCATTGCTATGGCTTCAAAAGGACAATGAAAGAAATTTTTCTTAAAGCGCCACCTGTTAAGGCTTAAAAAAAGTTTTTGAAATATTCTAACTTTACTTTTTAGTTCGTTAGGTGCAATCTGTACAATTGATTTATTATAAAAAGGAAAATAGTAGTTATAAAAATATTCCAACCTTTTTTTGAAATGTTTTTTATGCCAGGGCAAGTGGGAATTAAACATGGTATAATAGCTCCATTCATCAAGGTTTGAAGGAGGTATAAATCCATTTTTTAATGCTGTTTCGTAGAGTGGTGTTTGTGGAAATGGGGTGTAATAAAAAATGAGAATTTCCAAACGGGAGTCAATAAGTTTTGCTTTTCTAATCATGTCAAGTGTCTGATTCAAATCTGTTTCGGGGTTTGATGGCAAACAGACCATGGTCGAAAAAACGGTGATGATTGCATGTTTTTTTAGAAGTTTGAGCACAGCAAAATTATCCTCTATAGTTTCTTTCTTGTTTATCAGATCTAATACCTCTTGAGAGCCCGATTCAGCACCAATATAAACTTTGCGGCATCCTGCCTTAAATATAGTTTTAAAATCTTCGTCAGTATAGGTTAGCAGGTTTTTGGCATGGCCCGATGTGATAAATTCAAAATCTAAGTTCGCCTCAATCAGTGCTTCACATAAGGATATTGTATGTTTTTTGTTAACAAAAAAGTTATCATCCTGAAAATTTATATACTTAAAACCTGTTTTAGATTTAAGGTATGTCAGTTCTTTAACAACGACTTCAACCGGTTTGGGAAACCACTTCTTTTTATACATGGTGGACATGGCGCAAAACCCACATTCATACACACATCCATGACTCGCAAAATAAACCAAAGTGCCGCTGACCACATATTTGCTCACATCAATCAAATCAATGTTAATGGGAGGTAGAACGGTATTGTCGTAAAAATTATCTCTTGGCTTTGAAAAAATCCGCTTGTCTTTTTTGTAAAACAAGCCTTTGATTTCAGTATGGTCTTGTTGTTTCAATAGTGCTTCAATAAGCTCTCTAAAAGCCAGTTCTCCCTGTCCGCTGATAACAAAATCTATATAGTCTTCTTTAATCGTTTCTAAAGGTAAAACTGAAGGATGCCATCCTCCCCAGATAATTTTTGCATGATTGTAATTATTCCTTACAAATTTTGAAAATTTTATGGCTCCTTTTAACTGATGGCCTGTTATGGTACTCACACAAGCAAACAGCAGTCTGTCACTATAATTTTCAATCTCTTGTTGATAATCGGGTGTAATATCTTCGCTAATTATTATAATTTCCAAATCCAAATCTCTTACAACCCTTTCCAGGTAGAGCAGAGAATAAGGCATCGAAAAACGCTGGTGGCCCTGGGGTACAGTTGATGGGTAAAATAAAAGCAGTACTTTTTTATTCATTTATAAACTTTTTACTGACAAGTACTGCATTATTCTCATCTTTAATAATAATAAAATATAATCCGGAATTAAATTCTGAAAAATCTATAAATGAAGGGTTTTTATTAATATTCAATCGTTTAACAAGCTTGGAAATCTGACTGTAAACCTCACAAAAATATTTCTTGTTGGGTTCCATTTTATCAATGCTAAAATAAGTAAAGCCGGATGAAGGATTAGGATAAATATTTACTGAAAGCTTGTTGTCTGTAAGGTCTGAAATAAAGGCAGGAGGCGGTAAGTTGTAGGTCTGAGAAAATTCAGAAGTGTTGCCATTAGCGTCTGTTGCTGTTGCACAAAGTTTACTCAGTGTCAATGGATGATTGAAAGTGGTTGTAAATGTGCCGTTTGCAAGGGGTGTAGCTGTACATAAATATATTTCTCCCTGTCCATAGCCAGAAGTGTAATTGTCCGATAAAAATAATTCAACTTTTGCATTTTGGGGATTTTGTGTATCCAATGTGCCGGTAACTGTGGTTATACCACTTTGCTGATCATAAACTGCATTTTGTAATACAGGATAATTCATTCTCATATTGGGTCCTGCATCTGTATCATTGATGTCGTTTGTGTTTGGACCGGGGAAATAAAGGTCAATTCCTAGACCTGTGTTATCGTAAATGCTGTTGCCAGAAATGGTATTGTACAAATCGGCATCTGTCATGATGTTGATGCCATTGCCACCATTATGTGCTATGACATTTCCCGAATCGGGGAGTATGCCTATGATATTCCAGCTGCATCCCTCAGCTATACGTATTCCGTCTTCGCCATTGGGCAGTGGGTTATTGCCACTGATGTCTGTTCCAATTTTGTTGCGGGTAATTTTATGACTGTCAGTACCGGCCACATGTATGGCAATACCTTGTTGTATATTGCCCGATATGATGTTTGAGTCAATAAAATGATTTTTGGCAACACCGTCAGCCACTATACCATTGCCATTTGGAACTGCCATAGTTCCTGTTTTATCTGTACCTATTAAATTACCGATGACATTATTTTCAGTTGTTCCAAGATTGTAAATAAAAACACCATAACCCGAATTGCCCGAAAGCAAATTGCCTGCACCTGGCTCATATCCTCCAATATCATTATAACGTGAACCATCGTCGAATAAAATACCATAGGTGTTAGGCACAGCAGCTGTTCCCTGTGCGTTGGTGCCAATAAAATTGCCTTTGATTTCATTGTGTCTTGTATCCAATCCAATTAATGGAATGCCATAAGCCACATTGCCCGATACAACATTGCGTTCTTCTGCTGTAAGTCCCCCAATAATATTAAATTGTGTATAGCCCTCCAAACTTATCCCGTCATAATTGGGTAATGCAAAAGTACCTGTTCTGTCAAGCCCTATATAATTGCCTTTAACAATATTATTGCTCGATTGCATAAGCCGCAAGCCAATATGCGAATTGCCACTTATAATGTTTCTGTACTCAGGCAAGCTGCCTCCTATTATATTGTCGTGTGCTCCGCCATATATTTCAACGCCGATATAATTGGGAAGGGTATCAGAAGCATTGTAATTGACACCTATGTAATTTCCTCTTATTGTGTTATTGGCAGCAGCAGATCCTGTTACCTGAATACCATAGATGAAATTGGAGATAATAAATCCTTTGATGATAACATCTGACACATTCATCACAGAGAAACCATAATCTACTGTGCCATTGCCATTGAGCATTATTTCGGGGCCATCAGGGTTTGTATTTCCGGCAAATGTGGTTTGAGTGGTGCCATCAATCACTGTTCCTGCTTTCATAATGTAGGTTAAAGGGGCAGTTAACGATATAGTCCACACGCCTGTAGTGCTGTTATACCCGCCATCGGAAGTTGGAATGTTAAATTTGATTTGATGTGGGCCTCCTGAAGTATTGGCAGATGTAACAGCGGCTCTTAATGAACCAGAGCCTGAGTTAGAAGTGTTGGTAACTGTGAATTCAGTGGCAAAAGCTCCTAACGAAAAAGTAAGTAAAATGAAATTTAAAAATATATGTTTCATGATTGGTTTTTTAATGATTTTTTAGTGAACCTTGTTCGGCGAAGCATCTGCTTCGCCATCTTTATTTCTAATAGCTTTCGCTATTGGTATTTTAATTTAATTATGTAGCAAATGCTACAAAAATAAAAGGACGAAGCGAATGCTTCGCCCAACAAGTGCTAATATTTATTTTGGTTTTGCATAGGTATTATTTGTAATTCTTTTTTTTATCTGTTTATAATTATTTTTTGAAAAGCACTAAGTTTATTGTTTTCAAATGTTTGAATGAAGTAAATGCCTTGTTTTAAAGAAGATACATTAATTTCATGCAAGTTTGTTCCTTTGTAATTTGTGAAAGAAGGCTCGTTAATAACAGTTTTGCCTAATATATCTTTGATAATCACAGAAATATTACAATCCTTTTCTGAACTTATACTCAAGAATATTATATCATTGGCCGGGTTGGGATAAAGTGAAAGTGAAGCATTCTGTTCTGCTTTTTCAAAAATATCGGTGGTGACTGTGAAATTTTCACAAAATTCCGAAGTGCTGCCGCAAGCATTGGTGGCTGTTGCTGTAATTATTGCTCCCGTGGTAACATCGGTGCCAAAGAAATTCCAGTTGCCAGCAGTGTCGGGGATTGCTGTGCCAATAAACTGTTTGCCATCTCCATGATTAAATATATTGGGCTCAGCAATGAAAAGCTCAACAACAGTTTGTTCGGGATGCTGTGTGTCAATCTGACCTTTGATCCATACATAATTATTTTGCGGATTAAATGCAGCCCAAGTAATTACGGGATAATTCATCAAATCGTTGGGACCTGTGTCGGTATCTCCTGCATCGTTATTATTAATCCCTGGCTGCATAATGTCAATACCGAGATAATTATTGTCAAAAATAGCATTTGAAGAAAAAGTGTTGCATAAAGTGGCATTATCCATAATTAAAATACCGGCAGTATCGTGGTTTGCAATAATGTTTCCATTATTTAAAGAGCCAATTTTATTATGCTGCGAACCGGCATACATTACTATACCTGCTGCCCCATTGCCCAATGCGCCTGCATTGTCGGAAGCCACGCCTATCTTATTATTTATTATATTGTTGCTGTCTGCGTTTTCGAATAATATGCCGAATCCCTTATTGCCGCTGATAATATTTTTATCAATGATGTTGCTACTGGCATTAGAAACTAAGCACAAACCATAATAATTAGGTAAAGCTGACATGCCACTTGCATCTGTTCCAAAGTAGTTGCCTTTAATGTTATTGTATTTGGTGCCTATATCGGCTATCTGAATACCTGCAAATCTGTTACCCGAAAATACATTTTTATCAGTTGGAGCATCACCTCCAATGATGTTGTATTTTGTTCCGCCACCCAGCAGCAGGCCGCTTTCGTTAGGCACTGTATCGGTACCGCTTGCATTTAGACCTACAATATTTCCTTTAAACTCATTGTAAAATGTTCCTGTTGTGACAATGAAAATACCATAACTTATATTGCCTGATAAAACATTGTTAATGATAGGATTATGATTTGAACCACCATCGACACAAATACCTGTAGCGTTGGGCAAGGGGTTATTGCCTGAAACATCCACACCTATATAATTACCAATTACTGCATTGTAAGAGGCATTGCCATAGTACACCATGCCATAAACCCTGTTGCCTGAAATAATATTGCCTTCCCCTGCATTATAGCCACCCAGTATGTTGTCCTTTGAAACTGTGTTGAATTCAATGCCATTGGCTTGTAGTAATGTATCACCGGTTTTAAATGCTGCCAGTCCTGTGACATCAGGGCCTAAATAATTGCCCCTGATTACATTACTGTCTGATGCTTCCACATAAATACCCATTTCAATATTTGCTGAGATGATATTTCTTTCACCAGGCAAAGCCCCACCAATCATGTTGCTGTTGCTTTTACTTTTCATTATGATGCCTGCATAATTGCTGAGGGGCGCCAATCCGCTTGTGTCTGTGCCAATGTAATTGCCTTTAATAACATTGTTTCTTGTGCCAGTACCATTCATGGCTATGCCAGCTGAGGTGTTGCCTGAAATAATATTTCTTTTTGAAGGCTCATTGCCTCCAATTATAGTGTTGTTGGCGTAAGAGAGCACTATGCCCTGATCGTTAGGCAATGCATGAGTTCCTGTTATATCAGTGCCAATAAAATTTCCGGTAATGATATTGTTGGTTGAGGTAATGCCATCAAAACCGATACCAGTAAAAGAATTGCCTGAAATGATATTTCTCTGACTCGAATCTGTACCTCCTATTATGTTATTGGGACTGTTTTGCATGCCAATTCCGAACGTATTGGGTATTGCTGTTGTGCCCGTTATATCTGTTCCAATTTTATTGCCTCTGATTTTGTTGCCGCCTGCATCCAAAGCAGCGATACCTGCGTTTGTGCTACCCGAAATGAGATTGTTGATAATATTATTATTAGTAGCATTGGTAGCAATACTAATCCCGTTTTCGTTGGGTGTACCTAAAGCAGTACCGGTGTGGTCAGTTCCAAAGTAACATTCGGTGATGGTATTGTTGGTTGAAGTGCTGTTATAAAGCAATACACCATATTTAAAACCGTTAAAAATGATACTTTTAATCAAATTACCAGGCGAAACTAGTGCTATTGAATAATCAATCATGGTGTTGCATTTAATCATAATTTCAGGTCCTTGTATATTGGTATTGCCTTGATTGTTGGTTTGAGTAGAAGCATCAATAGTGGTGTATCCCCCTGATATATAAGGCAATGGTGTTAGTAAAGAAATTGTCCATATACCTTTTGATGAATCGTATCCGGGATCAGATAGCGGAATATTGAATAGGATATTATCCGGTCCGTAAGCGCTGTTGGCATTTGTGATGGCTTCTCTTAATGAACCGGTGCCACTGTCATTGGTATTAATTACCGTATAACTGGCTGCTGACAAAAGAAAAGTATAAAAGGTAAAAGCTATTGCAAGAATTAATGCTTTCATAAAATATAGATTTTAGTGATATTATTTGAACAAAAGTATGATTAAAAAAGATTAATTTAATTGAAAATTTAATTAAACAGTAATTTTTTAATGCTGAAAAGGTGTTTTATTTGATTGAAATTTCATATATTTGTAAAGAAATTTTTAATATGCATTTAAGAACCCTTTTTATTTTCATATTTGTCATTTTGTTGGGTGATATATTTTCACAAACCAATTGTTATGATAATAATTCTATTGAAGGCACGCCTCAATCGCATGTGGTGCCCTCTCCTTGGAATACCTGTTGGGGTTCGCCCGATACACAACCCAATCAATGGGGCATTACACAACCGGCTTCAAATGGAAGCACTTATGTCAGCTTTCTTGCAATGGATAATTATTCTTATCTTGAAGGGATGACACAACCATTAACTACTTGCATGGTGGCCGGTCAAACGTATACATTTTCAGTTGATTTGTGCCATACAAATACATATAATACAGCTGAACCGGGAAATTGCTACAGCTCTTTTGCTGTTTGGGGCGGCAACAGTGCCTGCGATAGATCAGAATTACTGTACTGTTCAGGAGAAATTTGGAATACCAATTGGCAGACTTATTCAATTACATTTACTCCTACTCAAAATTGGTGTTATATTGGTTTTAGTCCTTGTTATCTGACATCTTGCAGTGGTTATATAAACCTGATGATGGACAATATATCCTGTATTACACCTGCTTCTTCACTCGTGGAGACAACAAATGTAACCTGTAATGGTTTATGTGATGGTACGGCTACAGTCAATGCTACTGGAGGTACACCCCCTTTTACTTTTTTATGGAGTAATGGCGCTACTACACAGACAATCACCAATCTTTGTCCTGATGATTTTTCAGTTATAGTAACAGATGCTGCAAGTCAACAGGCTTTTGATACGGTTACTATTACAGAGCCTGCGCCTTTAACAGTTTCTTTAGCTGTTGACAATAACCCATGTGTGGGCACTTCAACCGGAGCAGCTACTGCTACTCCCACAGGAGATATGCCACCCTTTACTTATTTATGGCAACCTTCAGGGCAAACAACAGCCACCGCTTCAGGATTGATTGCAGGGACGTACAATGTAACAGTTACAGATTCAACAGGTTGTACAGTTACAGATAATATCGTTATTGATGCGCTGCCGCTTCCACCGGCTGATGCCGGACCGGATCAAGGCATTTGTATCAGCGGACAGGTAACAATTACAGCATCCGGAGGCACATCATATCTTTGGGATACAGGGGATAATACTGCAACTATAAATGTTACACCTGCCGTCACGACAACCTATACTGTAACCGTTACTGATGATAATAGCTGCTCTGAATCGGACAATATAGTAGTTAATGTCAATAACCTACCCACGGCAAATGCCGGTTCAGATGTCAATGCCTGTTTAGGCTCAAACATTCCTTTGAATGCAAGCGGGGGAACTACTTATGTATGGAGTCCTACAACAGCCTTAAGCAATCCCAATGTTGCCAATCCATTAGCCAATCCTACAACAGCTGTTACATATACTGTAACCGTAACCGATGCTTACGGATGTTCCGGCACTGATGATGTTATTGTTGGAATATATCCAAGTCCTAATGTGGCATTTACTGCAAATCCTTTAAATGGGTGTCAGCCTTTGACAGTTCAATTTAACGACATTTCTACGCCGTCTATTCAGATATGGGCATGGGATTTTGGGGACAACAATACATCAAGCGGGCAGAATCCTTCGCACACTTATCAAAATCAAGGTTCATTCAATGTGACATTAACTGTAACAACAACAGATGGATGTATTGGCACATCTACCGTACCCAACATGGTTGAAGTATATCCTAATCCTGATGCTGAATTTCTTATGAGTGCTTCTATAGCAAGCGTGGAAAACCCAGTCGTTGATTTTCAGGATGCTTCTGCATTTGCTACTATTTGGACTTGGAATTTTGGAGATCCGAATTCAAGTGAAAACACTTCAAGTGAACCCAATCCCACACATACCTATTCGTTGCAAGGGACATATACTGTTTTTCTGATGGTTCAGACAGCACATGGGTGCACTGATACAACATCCAAAGAACTTACAATAAAACCCGATTTTACGCTGTATATACCTAATGTGTTCACACCCGATTATGATGGTTTAAATGACTTTTTTCAAGCTCATGGAACCAATATAACAGAATATGAAATGCGCATTTTTAACCGTTGGGGTGAGTTGCTTTTTAAAACTGATGATATTAATTGCCCCTGGGATGGTATAAGCCCTGATTCAAACGAGGCCTATATGCAGGATGTATATGTATATAGGATTTTTGCAAGAGATATGAATGGCAAAAGACATTATTATTACGGTCATGTCACTTTGCTTGACTAGATAGAGGCTTTAGACAAAATAGCTCTATATAATAGTGTAAAATATGTTTCATTAAATCATTAATTATGACTGATCAACATCAAAAAGAACAAATTTGTTGTACGGAGTTTAATCCATTGCCCTGGCAAGATAAACTTATTGAATGGCATGATAAAAAGTTTGTAAAAGACCACGTTTGTACCTTTTTCTTTATGCCACTAAACTTTGGTTCAGTTATGAAAAGGTTAGATAAAAAAGTTGACAGTGTTGGTGCAGTTGTCGAAGATTGGCTCTGTCTGTCGGACCATACAACACACTGGAATATGGATTTGTATCTGGCTGTAGATAAAGAAGTTCAGGGTGCTGAAAACGTTAGTTTTAGTGGTAAATTTTTCAGCAAAGTTTATGAAGGCCCATTTAAAGATACTGGCAAATGGATGAAGGATTTTGCTAATAATATAAAGACTAAAGGTTATAAAACAACCAAAACATATACATGGTACACAACCTGTCCTAAGTGTGCCAAAAAGTATGGGAAAAATTACGTGGTAGTGATTGCAAAGATTGAATAGTGTTATTTAAAGAAAGCTTTATCTGTCTTTTGGGTTATGTCAAAACCAATCATTACCTCATGTGAACCATGTGTATAATTTGATAAATGACTCAAAGTATAGTCAAAGGCATACCCAAACTGAAATCTGTCTTTCTTAAAACCAATCATTGCTACAGAAGCGTCATTGTGACGGTACGAAAAAGCCATCCAGAAAGTTTTCATATACAGTATTTGTGCATTTACATCAAGTTGAACAGGCGATTGTTCGGTTGTCTTTAATAATATTGAAGGTAACAGCTCGTAATCTTCTCCTAATGGCAAACTGTATCCACCTGTCAGATAATAGTGCCGAACCATTTTTCCATTATTTATGTCATTTTTAAAAAGAGAGTATTGGATAAGTTGAGTTGAAGAAAAACCAAAGTTATATCTGCTGTGGTACAGATACAGTCCGAAATTTGCATCCGGAGCCCATTTGGTTTCTAATTTTCCGGTAATAGCAGGGTCATCGGGGTTGATTATATTAAGCCCTTTTTCATCTATTTTATACTGAAAAGCAGATAATGACATGCCAAATGAAAGGTTGGTTTCGGTACCTACTTGAATTCGATAGGCAAATGAGCCATTGACTCCTGTTTGGCTTGATGGGCCAAATTTATCGTGATAAATTAACCCACCCACCCCGCAGTTTTCTAAGTTTAAAAGTGAAGTATGGCCACTTAAAGCCTGTGTTGATGGTGCATTTTCGATACCCACCCATTGCTGGCGTATGGTCATTCGTATAGGGGCTGTCTCTGTAGTGCCAACTATTGCAGGGTTCAGCAAAAAGTCATTAAGCATGTATTGACTATACAATGGCTGTTGCTGACCAAAACTTAATGAGTAAAATAAATGTAATATTGTTATTAATAATATCTTTTTCATATTTCAAATTATTTAATGATTGATACTATACCCTGAGTAGGTTTGTTCCCATCTTTCAAATCAAGTGTAAAAATAAATGAACTCACTGGCAATACTTTCCCTTTAAATGTACCATCCCAACGATTGCTCAAGTCAGCGTAGCCTTTTCCGGGGCCTGAATAGGAAAATATTAATTGTCCCCATCGGTTGTAAATTTCAATAACTATTTCATCATACAGGTCTATATGTTCTATTTCCCATGTGTCGTTTATGCCATCACCATTTGGCGAAAATGCAGTGGGAATATTCAAACAATCTTCTGATGTTATATTAACTGTTAACGTATCTGAAACACTGCAATTATTGTAATCGCTTACAGATATTGTATATGTGCCACCTGAAATACCTATCAATTGTGCATTTGAAGTGCCATTAGACCATGTATAATCATAAGGTTCTGTTCCTCCGCTTACAGCTAATGTAATCATGCCATCATTACTGCCTGGGCATGTTGCATCTTGAATTACATTGTTTATAACTGGATTGGAATAAAAAACCAAGGTATCTGTTTCGCTGCTACTGCAACCATGAGTATCAGTTACAGTAACTGAATAATTACCTGCAACAGATGTGGTGAAACTGCTTATATTCCCGGGGTTTCCCATGTCTGTTGGCACGTTCCATAAGTATGTGTAAACATCCGGAGGTGCTGCTGATGCTGTAATTAAAGCATTTGTTCCTGAGCAAACAGAAGGTGCTGTTAAATTTAAAATGGGATTTTGAATTATTGTTACAGACACACTCAATCTGTTTACTGACTTACAGGAGCCCACAGTCTGGGTGGCGTAATACGTCAGCCCATTGACTAATGCAGTGGTATTCAGATAAGGTGTGCCTCCTGTGGGTGCTGCATACCATTGAACATTATTGCCATTGGCTACTAAATCGGCCACAGTGGCTGAATCAATAGCACAGAAGTTCTGGGCAGAAGTACCAGTAGGAGCGGCAGGGTTGCTTATCAGTACAGAAACAGGCATTCTGGTTTCACTTTCGCAGGAGCCTAAAGTCTGGGTGGCGTAATACGTCAGCCCATTGACTAATACAGTGGTATTCAGATAAGGTGTGCCTCCTGTGGGTGCTGCATACCACTGAACATTATTGCCATTGGCTGCTAAATCGGCCACAGTGGCTGAGTCAATAGCACAGAAGTTCTGGGCAGAAGTACCAGTAGGAGCTGCAGGGTTGCTTATCAGCACAGAAACAGGCATTCTGGTTTCACTTTCGCAGGAGCCTAAAGTCTGGGTGGCGTAATACGTCAGCCCATTGACTAAT